>Ga0209770_10000208_pt1 | contig 35080 bp, 22 predicted proteins | sample LauGreSu1BDMLBDD_2_FD_187572 | JGI IMG/M metagenome (GOLD analysis project Ga0209770, IMG submission 187572) | Freshwater lake microbial communities from Lake Michigan, USA - Su13.BD.MLB.DD (SPAdes) (version 2) | ecosystem: Environmental > Aquatic > Freshwater > Lake | place: Lake Michigan, USA...
CCCTAAAGTTATAGGTATACACCACCGTGTACGTCACTTTCTGTGCGTATATCGTGGTTATTCTTAGTGATTCGTCTGGTGTATTTAATCTAATCATTTGTCTTTACGTTTTTTGTCTTCATAGGTTTGTACGCCTAATCCGAAGAATGCTGCGCCTGATAAAAATGTAGCCACAGTTTCTGGTTGATCCTTATATAATTCACTTATAGTTTCGTAATAAATAGGATACATATTGTCTGCTATTGATTCTGGGAATGGCAATGGTTGTCCAAATTCATTTACCCTAACCATCTCGCCATCTATTTTTTTAACACGAGAATTTAACATCTTGTATAGCAATGATGTTGAAGGCGATAATTTATTTGTAACGTATTGTCCAATTAAACCACCCATAGTTTGTGTTTTATACGGTTGGCCTAGTGGGTAAAATTTACCGTCACTTTTTTTAATTGCTCTTTCTGGATCCAAGCCTGACATCACTAATCTTGATTGAAGAATTATTAATTGAGAATGCCCCGCCCATGGATCAATCCTTGTGTTACGAATTTTTATTTTTAAAAAGTCTGAGCTTCTAGGATCCATCTCAATTGTCATCTCCTCGTCATCATCATCTTTAAAACTATTATATAGGGCAACACTTGATATCATAATTGCAAATGTGGTTCCTACCCATTTCATAAAATCACCAACTGCCATTTTCTGAGCTATTGATGGTTTATACCACGGTGTGCTTTTGTCGCCTTTTTGAGCTACATAAAAAAGAAAATAAGGTGTTGTTAATTTTAATTGAGATGCCCACATACGAGCAGAGAAAAATCCAAAACTTAACTCTTTTGATACCGACTCTAGTTTTCCTAAAGAAGATCTTCCAGTAAGTGTATTAACAACATCTGCCATTTTTTTGTATGCTTCAGGGTCTGTATCAAAGAACTGTCCCTTTGCCTCAAGCATCTCCATTCCTCTCAGAAATTCCGCCAATCTTATTGTGTTCATGTACCCAGTGGTAGCTCTTTCAAAAGATTTCAATAAGTTCGCAGACTTCCAGGCTTCCCATGTTTTGCTACCAAATAACCTTAACGGCAATCCAGCATAGTCCCAAATAAGATTAGCCCATTGGCTAATAAACATCTCTTCTCTTAATGTTGCTTTATAGTCAGTTTCAGTGATAGCAAGTTTAGATGCTTTTAATATAGGGTAATAATCTTGTTGTTTAATATATCTTTCCCATTCAATAGATCTTTTTTCGCTACCAAAATGACTTAATGCAGTTTTTAGTGCCTCTAGTGTTAGCTTAGGGTTAGTTATTGAGTATTTACCACCTTGCAGTAATACAGTTGAAAATTCACTGGTAGCCCGTAAAGCTCTACTCAAACCCCAAGCCTCAAGTAATGCGTCTCTTCTTTTCTGAGCCTTAGATCTGTTTCTTAATTCATTCTCATATTGGATCCTGTCATACTCTTCTTGCAAGAGCATCTTTTTGTCTTTAAGGTCTTTCAACTCCTTATCAGCTTTAACTGGTTCAATCTTCTTTTTAGAGAAGTCTTTATTCTTGATTTTTGTTTCCAGTTGATCAATTCTCTTGGTAGCAGCCATTTTAGCTCTAGCAAGTCTTTGCATTTCTGGCAAACCAGCCTCTTCCCTAAGCTGATTCATTTGCTCCTTTAGGGTATTTAATCTTTCCCTGTATGAATCTATTAATGGGCTCTTTACCTTAGGGGCTTTTTTAGCCACTAATTCATTGTTGGCTATCCTTTCAGCTAACTTATCGTACGCTCTATCTAATGCAGCTACAGCTAAGTTTACTTTTTGTTGATCAGATAACTCAGGAACACCAAAGATTTCATCTCTTACTTTCCTTAAGTCATCCCTTTGATCTGCTAAGCTTCTAGCCTCGGCATCATACTGGACACCTTCTGACTTGGCTTTTCTTTCGCCAGTCTCAATCTCTCTTTCAATATCCTCTATCTGATTTCTTAGCCTAGATTTAACAGCATCTAGTGCAGTTTTTAATTCTCTTGCACTAGCGCCTTCGTCAATAGGCAATGTTGCTAATTCTCTTTTAAGCTCTTTCATGAGAGCTCTTTCCTCAGCATCCATCTTATCCCTTTGTTGACCTGATCTTAAAGGTCTTTTACCAACGGCAATATCTTCTAGCGCAGAAGTTATTCTACCGATACGTTTCATCTTTCTGATTTCCGTCTCGATTTCGTCTTTGTTTACGCTTTTAGTCTTACCGTATTGAGTTACCGCATCTCTTATTTGTCTGTCGGTAATATCTGGATATTCATCAGCTAGCTCAAATTTTAAAGCTTCAACTAATGTTTTAATATCTTTAGCGCCACCTTTAACTAATTTTTTAATTAATTCGTGTGGTACCATTATCTTGCCGTCTACCACAGATATTTCTCTGTCTGGCTTAGATAATTCTTTTACTGTTGATTTAAATGCTTTCTCAGCGTCTGACTTTTTCTTAGCATCTAAGTCTTGATACCACTTAGACCTTTTAATGTACTCTAAACCTTTGTTAATAGCTTCAACAACATCGCCAGATAACTCAACTGTTTTAGCCACTGTTTCAATAGCTCCATCCCAAACCAGTGCACCAGGAGAGCTAGACAAGAATATAGACGGCTTGTTTATCTTACCGTTCCTAATCTTATTGGCAATGTTCTTGGCTACCTCTTTTGGAGACGGTTTCTTTGTTTCTTCAGACTGGTCTATTATATCTATTGCTTGCTGAGTGTTTTCAAGGTCAGCTTCTTCAGCCTTCTTAGCGATCTCTTTGTCTATAGCTTTTATATCGTCAGATAGTTCTCTGAACTTAGCTTCCTCTGCTTTTGAGATTTCACCGTTGTTGTTTCTCTTAAACTTTTCTATCTGATAATCAGCATCATACGTAAATTCATATTGACTATAAACGTCTTGTAACGCACTACTAAATCTACCAGACTCTGTAGCCTTGTTACTAAACTCGTTCATTAATTGAGCTTTGAACTTGGTCATTTGCTCGTATGCTTCAGTGTCTGTTGTTGACTCAATATCAGATGTAACAGTATCGATTAACTGAGCCCAAACATAAGCAGCGCTTCCGCCTGGTATCATATTCTTTCTTACCGCATCTAATGCACCCTCAAATCCTACTTGATTTATAAAGTCACTTGCAGCCTTCTTGGCTACATCCCATCTTTCAATGTCGTACTCTAAACCTTGTTCAGCTATAGCCTCTCTTAATCTAGCATCTGTTGCAGCTGAGTAGCCTCTGTTTAATAATGATTTAGCTCGTTTGCCTGCCTCAATCTCTTTCTTCTCTAACTCTATTGGGGCTGATAGCTTTTCTTGCATAAACTGCTTAAGCTTATCTGAATCATACTCTGGGCCATGCTCGTCAGCTCTAGATTTGATTTCTTCTATAAAATCATCAATAGCTTTGGCAATAGTTACACCAGCCTTTATGGATGCCTGCATTGTCGTTATTGCTGCATTCCAAACGGCTTGAGCAACGCCAAATGGGTTTGAATATAATACCCCAGGCTTGTTTTTAAATTTTAAAGATTCTAGTGCATCAATTACTCTGTTTACACCAGTTGTTTTTTCTATACCAGTTACTGTCCCGTTTTCTACAAGTTTATCCAACAAGCCGTCATGCAGCATTGTTGCAAACTCTTCATAAGAGTAGTCTTTACCCTTATATGATATGATACATGGAGATGCCATATATTAGAATAGTTTTTTCTCTAGCAATAAAAGTTCAAACTTACTACCAGAAACACCCTCTAACATATTTAATTTATCTGAATACTCAGCAACTGCTTTGCGCTGAAAATCATTGAATTGGGCTAGAAAGTTAAAGGTACAAACGTCTCCAAGCTTTAATGTCTTAGCTGAAGTATCTTCGTACTCTTCGTACAATACGTACTCTACCTTGTAGGCTGATTCGATAACCTCAATTAAACTTGAAAACTCAAGCTTAGGTTCACCAATTGTAGGCAACTCTGGAGTTACGTTCCAATCTATTAGATAGTTTTCTAACAACTTGGCGTGTGCTAACTCGTCAGTAGACTCAGCGGCAAAGAACTCGGCAGCCTTAAAGAAACCTACGTTTTGGCACCAGTTTGATGCTGCTCTATATAGGTAGTAAGCATTAAATTCATCCTTTAACCTAGGTAATAATAAGTCTACTATTTCCTGAGGTAGTACTTTTGGTTTTAACATAGCACAAATTTAAGGACAATTTCCTTTTCTTGTTGCTACTTCTTTTGCCTCAAGTTGATCTAGGACATTTTTAATGTTGTCATCAATAAACTTAACCGATGGGTTTTCATTCATTAACGCTTTTCTTTCGTCAGCCAATGCCTTTCTTTTAGCTGCGCCTTCAGTTCCTTTAATCTTGTAGAACAAATCAGTTGCTTTGCTGAATGTTTTTTCAACATTAGTTACTGGTGCTTTAGTGGTTTCTTTTTGTGTAGCAGAAGCTGAGTAAGCTTGTTCCGCTTGATCAAATAAGAAGATTCTATCCTCCTTAGCTACGTCAGCGGTGTCTTCCATTAAAGAAGCTCTTCTTTTAAGCGGTGACATATCCATTCTTGTTTGAACGTTTCTAGACTCCACTTCTCCAGCAGCTCTTTTATACAAGGCAAATGCATCGTTATCTCTCATTATGCTTCTAAACCTCTTGATAGCTGCATCATAGTTTGATCTTGTTGGGTAATCACCTATAAGTTTAGTAACCTCGGTTATGGCGTGTAAGAATGTTAATGGTTTTATGTTATTTTTAATAGCTGTATTGTTGACATAGTTATCATAATCAGCATCTGATGCACCTCCAAATTTAGGGAATGTGTTGATAACTACTCTAGCTATAGTATTGTTATCATACAAATCCATTAGTATTGTTAAATCTCTCTCAGCTTCAGCGGCAGCTTTTTCGTCTACTTCAAAACCCATAGGGCTAGCACCTAATGCAAACCCTTCTTCGATTTGTATTGCGTGTTGCACTTCATGGAAGAATGTAGACCTCATGTCTTCTACCGATTTAAACGCCTCAGAGTTTAATACAATTCTATTGTTAAATCTGTCAAAATAGCCAATAGTCCCAGGTCCTGCTGCATTTGAAAGTTTAGATCCAGGTGTAGCTACATATACCTTAATTGACATTAACTCAGGATAAGCTTTCTCAAATTCACTGCCTTTGCCTATAAATTGTTCCATCGGGTAAACTATAGCACCTTCGGTATCAGAAAGCTTAACCTTTATGCCATTTTTATCCTCACCAATAACCTCATCGAATTTTGGCTTTCTTACAAAATCATTGCTAGCTGATACATAATAATATCCATTTACTTCAGCGTTTAATAGATCTGTTACATCAAAATTTATTTTAGTTTCTGGAAGTTCGTATCTCCACTTTTTATCAGCACCCATTTCCCAGCCAGTTCTGACCTTGATGTCTTTAGCCGACATACCTTCTGAGCGCATTCTTTTGGCTATATCTAAGAAGTTTAGTTTTGTCTCAACTTCATTTGCAGCTTCTAATCGTTGGATTCCCTTCTCGCCAGCAAACAAGAACTTTTCAGTAGCATCTAGTTTAGCTATGTCTTTACTTTTTATGCCGCTAATTTTCTTGCCTCCAAGAAGTTCTTTTACAGCTGCGTCAACAAATTGATTTAATGTTATGTTTTTAAACTCCTCATCTGTAAATGATTCAAATCCAGTTATTTTTTTGACAGCTGAGAATAACAATTCTAACCATCTGCTAAATGCTGATTTTTGAGCTTGGTTTACAAACATCTCACCTTTGTCACCAATAGCTGTGCTTAATGCTTCATCATATATATAATCTTTCACATCGGCATAGCTAGCTGATTGTGGATTAGCAATATACTCCCCATTTGGAGTTTTGATTATGGCGTCCTCACCAAATATGCCAGTAACAATTTTTCTATAATCTAAGCTGTCTAATACATCTTTATAGTACGAGCTATTTTTAATTAAATCTACACCCTTAGCATAAATATCTGACCTATAATTCTTGGCAAACGATGTCCATATGTGACCGAACTCATGAATTGGCGTGTTGTTATTTAAATACGTAGGATCCAAATACACTCTGCCTTCTCTGATAAATCCATAAGGACGAGCGTCGCTACTCTTTGTAAACAGCTTTTGATCTGTGTACATTGATTTGCTTGCCTCAGCTTCTTGAGCACTCATTTCAACTACAATGCCAGGGAATGCAGCTTGTAGATATTTAACAAGCTTTTGCTGTGGCGATAATTGTGGCTTATCAAATATATTTAATGTAGCTGATTTTGCCTTTTGTATAAGGTCATTAAATGTAGCACCAGATATATTTGGTCTATATGGAGCTTTTAACCCACCCTTAGAAAACTGATAACCAAGATTTTTTAGTTTTTTAATCATATCCTCTTTGCTATTCGCAGTAACAGGATTGCCTTTTTTATCTAAAATAACTCTTTTCTCACCTTCCTTACCTTTGGCTTTTGCGGATACTGTTTTAAGTGTATCTTTTACAGGCACTTGTTTTATCTCTGTACCAAACTCCTCTGCCTTATATGTGCCATCAAGATTTTGAGATACTACTACTGTAACGGTTGATTGTTTGCCAGTATCAGGGTCTTTTTTAGTAGCAAAACTATCTCTATCAGATGTAGATGACTTAACAAATGTATCCATCATCTGTGGAGATAAATTGTGGAACATAGCTGTCTCTTCAAATAAACCAACAGGCAAACCTACTACACCAGCTGGATAGTTCTTATGTCTTTTTCTTTCGGTATCTACAATCGTTTGGGCGTCTGGATCAATGGCTAACAATAACATCATTTGACCTGGCAATACACCATCCATAGCTGGCTCTTCTATAGCCTTGGCAACGCTTTCCAATGAAATGCCTTTGCTTTTTAATAGATATCCTACTGGATTTTTATCTTCTTTAGATTCTGTTGATTCTGTTGATAAAAATACTCTAGATATAATATCAGCTTTAGATCTTAAATTAAGATCAGATGACGGGCCATGTAGCATATCTTCAAACTCTTTGAAGTTTTTAGCTGTCTTAAGCTTATCAATATATTCTTCTTTCCCTTCCCATTTAACTTGCTCAAGCCTTTGTTTAGCCTTTTCAAAAAACTCAGCTTTTTCAGCATCATTTAAAGTTACCTCAATTTGCCTAAAGGCTTCTCGTGTGTAAGCTTCATTACTCTTAATGCCATCATCGCCCATTTTGTATATAGTTACAAGGCCGTATTCCTTTTTGTCTGGAATACCATCTTCAAGTCTTTGTTTTTGAGCTTGTTGCTCTGCTGATAATTTTGCTTTGTTTAAGCCTAGCGATTTGAAGTAATGAGCTTTTAATTCCTTACCTGTTATTTTATCTGCTTTTTTGGCAGCGTTAATCATTCCAGACGCAGCATTAATATTTACAGCGGCCCAGCCAAATACATCAGAAATATTCTTGGTTTTACCATTTATATAGTCAAGTAAGGATTTGAATGGATATCCAATTCCACCCTCTTCTCTAATTGTTTGATCAGACACCTTGCCTGTTTCAGTATTGTAAACTGGAACTGTTCTTTCGCCTGTTGTTAATGTATCAGACATACCAATACCAACTGTTTTGCCATATATCATATCTAATGGAACCGAAAGATCTCTCATTAAACTAGCCTCAGGCCTTGCGTCATCTTTGCTAACCACAATTGGCGTCATAGGTACATCTTGTGGGATGGTTTTTTCTATGTTAACAACTTCAGATGTTGTGGCATTGATATCATTTAAGGCATCGTTTATTATAGACTCAACCTCAGCGGCTTGATCTGCTGGTAGGTTTTTATTGATAGCTACCATGAATCTATCCTTGCCTTTAGCTTCTGGTTTTACCTTGGCTTTTTTAGTAGCTTCTTTGGCAGCTTCTTTTTCAAATTTTTTAGCTAACCTATTCTGCTCCTTATTGTGCTCTTTTTCAGCGTCTTTGTTATGCTTCTTAAGAATAGCTTCTATAGCCTCATCTTTAGTGTCAAAATCCTCGTCACTTAGCTCCATGCCATCGGCATCTTCAGCTCTCCATGAAATGTTGCCATCTTCGTCTTTTACTTTTGCTAATGCTCCAATATCATCTCCAGTAACATCATTTGTTACAGGAACCTTTACTGATGCTAAGTATGCATATGAACGACCATTGTCGCCTTCCTTATAATCCTCTTCGTAATCTATAGCCTCGTCCTTAGTAAACTTTGGAATGCTGATGTCTTTTTTGGTTACTGGAGAATACTCTTCTCTAACAAATGTTTTAGGAGCTTCAACCTCTTGTTTAACTGGCTCTACAGTTTCTTTTTTAACAAGTTTTACAGGCTCATTTTTAATTATTGCTTCAGCTTCTTCTTTGAAAGATTCTACTGTTCTGCTATTTGCTAATGCGATTAGCTTTTTAGCAGTAGGATTGTCTACATAAGGAATTTTTTTACCTTCTGGCAAGAAGGCATTCGTAGTGTCTATATACACCTGATTGAATGACACGTCTGGGTTTGTGTGCAAATAATTCCATATAAACCTCTGGGTGTTAAGGGATGCAAACATACCTTTTAAGGTATCGTAGTCCTCGTTTGTCATTTGCTTAGGCATAGATGACCTTGGTGGCATCTGTCCATCGCTTTTCCAAAAATCCTTTTTACTATCGTCTTGATATTTTAAATCTAGATCACCTTTTTTGCCTGGAGTATACGATAAGTTTTCGTACTTTATTTCCGCAATTGGTGTTAAAGCCTTGGTTTCTTTAGCAGTGGTTACTTCTTGAGATGTTTGAACATTTCTACTTGGGCTAGGCGCTTCTTTGCCGCCTCTTTTGATAGGTTCGGTTTTGACAGGTTCTTGCCTGATTCCGACTTTACCTGATATCCCTTGCTTGTTTTGACTATCATATAAATTTTGTGCTTCTTGTTGTACTTCTTTTGATACTGCTGTGTATTCGTTGCCTATTTTTTGTTGCCATGTGCCGTCCTTGAACTCCATGATTCTAGGCATACCCCCTTTTATTCTAGGCTCAAGTTGAACTTGATCGCCACTAGTTAAAGGCTTAGCTTCAGCTGTTGGTTTTTCGACAACTGCTTTAACTTCAGACTTCTTAGTAGTTATTTTATCTTTCAGCTCATTAAAATCAGAATATTCTAATTCAATATTGAATTTCTCTTTTACTGCATTTTTAAAGTAATTCCTGCGACGCTTATTCCTTTTGCTACTATCGCTGCCTTCATCGCCATATGCAATAGCTTCATCCTTGATCTTGTTTAGTTCATTTATATTTTTTTCTATAAATGGAATTTGTGATTCTTTTTTCTTAGCTAAGTCTTGTTGATAAGCCTCATTTTCTGTCTTTACTTGTTCGGCTTTTTTATTAAGCTCTACTTGCTGTTTATTTGACTCTTTAACATAGGCTTTAAGATCGCTTTCGATTGGAGTGCTTAAAACTTCTGAAACCTTTTCAATTATTTCATGCGGCTTGTTTATTTCTTTGCCACTAACATCTTTTGTGTATATCTCTGTATATTCAGTAGATCTTGGTGCGCCAAAATTAGGTTCATGATCAGATACTCTAACGCGTTTGTTAGTGTTTTTATTTGTTATATATATTGTCCCAGTCCCAGCTTCTGTTACGTCTACATTTGGTAATCTACGTAACTTGTCAGCCAATGATTCATCTTCTATTTTAGCTATAGCTTTGTCCTCTTCTTTAAGCTTTGCGATAGGCTCAGGAGCTTTTAAAGACTCTAATAAACTTGTAGCTTCTGCTATTTTTTGATCAACAATAGCAGCTGATTCTGGAGTCAAGGTTTCCTTTTGCTTTTCTAAGTTTTTAATATCAGATTCAACAGCGACTCTATCACCGTATTTATCCATATTAACAACTGCGTCATCTTGATCTTTTATTTTGGCATCAGTTATTTTATTGTCGATTTCATCTATCTTGGTTTTTATATCTGGCTTTAAAGCTGGATCTACCTTTGTATCAGCATAATCCATCTCAAGCCCCATCTTTTGTTCTTTTAATTTTTGAACTTCTGGGATATCGCTTTTAGCTTTGACTAACTCATCGCTTTTTATATCTTTTACTAAAGGCTCTTGTTCTTTTAGATAATCTAATGTTTTTTCTAAAACAGCTTGCTCTTTTGGCGTATTGCCTGGTTGTTGTAATTTCTTTTGAACAACGTGTGTCAATCCGTTTAAAGTACCGCCTAATAAAAATCCTATAGTAGCGTTTTCAGCTACACCCTCCCAAATATCTCTTGTCTTATCATATACAGTTATAGCGTTTGCATTTGTTAAATACTGCATTAACGCCTCTTCTGTTCCTTCTTCAAAGGCACCAATCATGGCTTTTTCAGCCGCAGATGAAGTAGCTATGTCTTTTATTTTTGATGACATTACCTTGTTAAAGGTTCCTCCTGTGGCAACGTTAAATCTTTTTGCCCAATTGGCTACTGGGGCTGCTTCTAGAGTACCAATCATCGCAGCGCCTAAATATGTATCAAAAGCTACATCATCAGCATTCTTTTGAGATAAATATTGTTTTTGAGCTAGAACTTCATTGTAGTCTTTGCCAGCGCCATATTTTATTAAGTAATCGTTGTCGGTTAATTCTTTGGCATCTGATACGCTTTGAAACGCTCTTTCGTATTCAGATGTTCCGTTTTGCATAGCACCAGCTACGGCAGGTAATAACACAGCGCCAGCTCCTGTAGCTGTTCCTACAACTGCTAACCCAGCATACCCAGCCAATGATGCTCCACCAGAAGTTAATTGACCTAAAAATGATTCTTTTGTTTGATCAGAAACAGGTAAAAATTCTTCTGTTATTTTGTCGACGGTTTCGCCTAATTTATAGGCTGAATAATCCTTAGCTTTTGATTTACTAAAAGGCTCTATTCCTATTGCTGAAGATACTTCTGGGTATCTCATAGCCAACTCGTCTGTTAAATATCTTTGAGATAAACCAATTGTTTTAAATATTGGAGATACAAATGATTCTACCAAAGCTTGACCAGCTAAGCTTGGAAGTTCTGATAATTTTGCGCTTGGGGTTACTGGGCCTTGACCAGCGTATTCTTCTATTTGAGGAGATAATTGTTCTCTTTCTGGCTTAGTTACCTTTACCTTTTCAGTATAAGTTGGAGTACCAAATGTTTTATCCTTTGATACCTCTATTGTTTTTTCTACAATTGGAGGAGCTGTTTCTTTTTTAAGAACATCTCTTTCAGTTAAAGGTCTGTTTTTAGCAAACCCTTCCCCTATCATTTCGGAAAATGATTTTTCTTTTACTGGTGCCTCATCAGCTGCCTCAACCTTTGGTGGTTTAACCTGCGTAGAAGGAGATAACGATTCGCCATTTCCCAAATCCGATTGAGAAAAGTCTTTTTTTTTTAAACCGTATATGCTTTTAAAATCATTGACAACAAATTGAATGTTGGCGTCAGATTCCTTATTTGCAATCATCTTGCTGACTATTTTATCAAGTCTAGCTTTATCTTTTTCGTTTAATATTAAATCGTCATTTACCATAATCGTATGTACCTCTATAATAATTTTGTTTCTCAACTCCTTGCTGTGAATTGCTAGGGTCGAAGACTGGGAAAAGATTCAAAGGGTCGTATGTTTGAGCGCCTTGAGTGTTTTGAGTAGTATTTAAAGTAGTATCACCTTGTATTTTACTGTTACGCTCGTTTGCTCTTCTAACTAATTCATAGTAAGCTGGCGCAAACTTAGCTCCATTTACCCCGTTTATAATCGCTGTTGGATTCACCCAAATCGCCTCGTCTTGTTGTGTTTCACCATCACCTTTGTATACATCTGTAAGACCGTATATCATAGGCTGGTATTTACCATATGTACCTTTAACTAATTGAGCTGATATTTGATCGTGTGTGCCACTAAGCTCTACGTCTTTACCAGTTGTTTTATCGTAAATAGAGTATTTAACTATCTTATTAGGATCGCTTGGGTAGTATGGAATAGACAACACTTCGCCAACATCGTTAACGACAACGTTTACCATTGCTCCAGATTTAACCTCTCTAGTATCATTTCCAAGTCTGGTGTAATCTTTTGTTCTATAAGCGTCATTGCCAGATATTATAGCATTTACATTGCCTAATTGAATTGTGTCTAAGCCTCTTGTTGAGTTTTTTCTAGCGTATGGAGTTGATTCGCCTAAAACTGTAGCAGGCGTTACGTCTAGGTATCCAGTACCAGCAGAAGCCGCTGACTTTTCTTTTACGCCACCGCTATACTTCTTCATGTACTGATTCTTGGCGTAATCAAATAAATAGTTTTTGTAATCATCCAGACTCTTCCATCCAAACTTTTCTTTATTATATTCGTAGTATTCAGCGTTTTGCGGGTTTTCGGCCAATACATCTATTTCTCTCTTAAGGTTTTTAGCCTTTAAAGGATTGATGCTTATTTCTGAGGTTGGTGTGCTATATTGATATAAACCTGTAAATTTATTAATATCTAAATTTTCGACTGGTTTTAAAGGATCGTATCTACGCACCAATAATGTTTGTGGGTCAACGGTTAGTCTTTCGTCTGGGGTCATGTCCATATACTTTTTACCCCCTAACATAGTAGCCTCTAAGTCATATTTTTGAGGATCTTTTGAAGCTGTGTCCACTAAAGCTTTGTACATTTCTCCTTGATTAGTTGAAGCTAATGCAGCTTTTTTCCATTTGTCAACCTTCTTGCTCCAATCAGCAACCTGTACATCAGCAAAGTTATTTAAGTCTTTACCAGCTGTAGCTAATGCAGCACCTTCTCTTTTGAGTTGGTCCTCCATTTGAGCAAAGTATCTTTTATTATCGTAGTCCCATCCTTCTAGGTCTACATTTAATGCTTTTAAGTTAGCTGCCTTTTTTTGAGCAGCTTCAGCAACTTTATATTTGCCTTCTACTCGTATTTGATTGGCAATAACATCTAAAGGATTTGCTCCTATTTGAGCAGCTGGACCTGTGTAAACTGCCGAACCTGTTCCTGCTCGCTTTTGATATACTAAACCTTTACCGTCTAACATTGTTGTTATTATCTAAATGTTTTAGTGATTGGGTCCCATGATTTTTGCTCAGCTTGAAATCCGTAAAAATCATATTTTGGTTTCGGAAGATTCATTTCTGGCGCGGTTGTGTACTCAGTTGCTTTTGGCAAATATTTTACGTAGCCTGGAGTTTGATCCTGTCTTGTATAATTTGTATTTGTTGTGTAGTTTGGATAAGTATTTTGAGCAGCTAATATTTTATCAAGATTTTCTTGTTGATATTGCATATTTGCAGCACCACTAATGCCACTTGCGATACCTGTTGAAGCTGCTGCTAAGTTTCTGTAAGAAGCTTCTCTTAGTGCTGCTTCTGCTGCTTTTGCTTCATCATATGGTTGTCTTTTGTTGTAATCCCATTGTTGTTGTTGGTATTGACCCATCATTCTCAATGCATTACTTAATTGCCCTTGTTGGCCTAACCAGTTTTGACCAGCTTTTAAGCCTATATTTTGAACACCTTCGTTTTGGGCGCCATACAATTTTGCTATGTTTGAAGCTAAGTCAGCTGAGTTAGCTGAAGCATTTTGCATTTGAGCAATACCTTTAGCAGTATTTTGACCCAATTTAGCTTCCATTAGATTTTGACCAGGAAGCTCTCTCATGCTTGCTAAATATCTAGCTTGATTAACTTGTTGTTGAACAGCTTCGGGGATCTCATATTGAGGTCTTCCCATTTTTTCCAACTCTTTAGCTTGTTGAGATTGCTTATAAGATTTGGCTAGCTGAATCCCTGCTGGGATTGCTTGAGCTAACAACATCATTGTAACTGGATCCATAGTAATAAATCGTTTATTTTACAAAAGTAATGAATTTATTATACTCTTGTTTAAATTATTTGCTCAATTCACTGTCTACACCGTGCACAATCACAGAGTACAATGTAGCCTCATCTGTGTCTGTGTTTTCTATTTGCTGAACCAGTGTTTCGCCTCTTAATTTACGACCACCCATGATAGCTTCGTCAACTGTTGGGAAGTTAGGTGTTAAACCATCTCTTAAGTATTGTGCATACAAAACGCCTTCCTTCCATCTCCACTTAGCCTCTACAAGCCTAGATTCCATGCCGTTAGGGTAGTTAACACTTGGCTCAATTGAGATGTCGCCTAAAACTGGAGAACTAAATGTCTTATCAGCATATACTGCAATTGAGGTGTATACTTTTATTTTAGGGTAGTCTTTGTTAGATACTAACTTAACCTTCATTGAGTGTTGGTTGCCATAGTAATTACATCTAGGAGCATCGACTCTATTGTGCTCATAAAGCTTGCCATCCATGAAAGATACAAATACTAAGGCGTTACTACCGTAATACTCTGGGAAGTAAGACATTCTAGACTTCCATCTGTTGTCAATTGGATGGTAAACTATAGTCTGATCTTCGATTAACGGAGATTCACTGTGGTCAATAAATGTTACGTTAATGTAGTTATTAAAGTTATCAACACCTGCGTACACATACACGTATGGGCTATTTTTGATCTTATCAGATATATTTCTAAAATAGGTTTTAGCCTTATATTCAGAAACAGGAACCATACCGTTGGCTGCGTCTTGTATAAATGCACCGTTGTTTACATCGTAAAAATACAATTGTCTATCATCAACACAAACGCTTTCTGGATGCTCGCAACCATAGTCTAATTCGCTTGGGTTTTTATTGCCCAATACTTTGTCGGTCAAAGTCAACTGCTCGTCACCGTTGGCGTTAAATATCATACTTCTATTGATATAAATAGAGGTATTCTTTTTGGTTTGAAGAACCTTTAGTACATAGCCTACGGTAGCTACTTTGTTGATTGGTCCGTATCTAGTATTTAGTGTATCGTAATCAGATCCATTAAATTGTAGGATATCATTAATATTAGTATTTGGATAGTATCTACCACCGTATCTTATACCTTGCTCGTATCGTTTTGTCTTGCCTTCTGGTATTACACCATAAACAGCAGATATGTCTATGTTTTTAGATTGATAAGAATCTGAGAAGTTTTCAGATTCAACCATAGTTTCTACAGTGTTTTTGTTATAATATCTTCTGTAAATATAACAATCGCCTCTGTTTAAAGAAACAATCGCAGGCAATGTTGAGGTTTGTGGCTGCTTATTGGCGTCGTGATACCTTTGAGTTGTTCCATATTTGCCAATTTTATAGGTTTGACCTATTGCAAAATATGGTCTATTTTCTATGTCTGCATTCTTTTTGTAAGAAAACAATTCGCACAAAACTCCTTCTTGTGAACCATTTGTCAATCCAGCTAAAACATTACCAAGCGAGTATGGACTAACTGTTAAGATGTTTGTTGTTGTATCAAAAGCTAAAACTTTTGTTTCTACGTAGTCATTACAATTGTATCCAGAGTTTGATATAAATCTCAAGTAATCACCTTCTTCAAACTGAAAATCAACCGACGGATTTATTCTTTCTTTGGTTATATAATTAATGATATAAGTGCAATCTATATTATAGTTACCTGTAGCATCAATACCAGTTTTTGGGCCACCTTTGATTAGGAATTGAGTATACTTATTTAAGTTATTTAAAGCATAAACTATTTCATATTCATAAGCCCATTCTGGCGGCTGATGATTTATTTGAAAATCAATACTTGTTAAATATGCATTTAATGTATTGACTGCGTCACCTTTGTTTGATTCAGTTAAATACGGAACGTATACATTGCAAGCAGAGTTTGTGGCAACACCGCCATCTCTACCTTGTCTATCTTTATAAACAATTCCGAATGTATGCCAAGCGCCTTTTTTGTATGACTGTTTCTTTTGAGTAGGTGGTATTATTCTAGCAGTATGAACTCTTTGATATTCACCAGTATTTATCGTTTGATCATCACCGACTAATATAAGTACAGGATTATATACTATTACAGAAGGCTGCCTAACAGTGCTAGGCATAGCAATATTTATAATTGTTTGACATATATTGCTCATAAATGTCGTATTCCAATTATCTATATCATCCTTAGTAATTGTATATTGAATTAAAAATTCATAGTTATATGATCCAGCAACAAAGTTTGGGTCATCAGATCTTTGAACAATAAATGAAAAAACACTTCCTGCTACAACATTTGCTGGCTTTGTTGAAGGCACCAAAATCCATCCTCTAGGATATGTAGTTGGTGGCGTTGGATGATACGCAACATTTGAGAACGCTATGTTTTGGCCGTTCCAACCAACAGGAAAACCTCCCGCACCAGTACTCAATTCTTGGCAAATGTATATTGATCCGCCCATGTCAGCTAATTGAGTGATAGGCGATAGAGCTACATTTAGAGCTGGGTTTTGATATCCTTCTACATTGTTAGCATAGACCAATCTATTATCATCTATAATTTCTTGAGTTTTAGATAATTGTGGGATTGAGTCATAGTTATTAAAATCTTCAGCTAACTCAATTAGAACAGAGTCATTGTAAAAATTATATGTATAATCAGTGTAATCGGCCAGTATTCTTGCGTTATCCTGATCATATTTATATATTGGAGAGTCTAGCTTTCTCCAAACATCTGTGTTGCCAAATCTAAATGCAATTTCAATTGATTTTACAGTTGGATGGCCAGTGTTTACTACAACTGCTGCATAATTATTCTCAGTTGCAGCAGATGAAGTGCCGTTAATGTTTTCAGCGTTTGTTGGTAAAGTCACGAATGATCCATCGCTCCATCTTGAGTATTCATTGTCATCATAAATGTAACGATACTTGGCTTGAATCATTTTCTCCCTAATATAGTTAGTTCGTCTGTTAGGATCATAACCTAACCCAATTGCTGGTTCTGAATATGGCTTGTATTTAATAGACTCAATAAACTGAATCTTTTCAGCTGCTGTTCCAGTTGCAATTAAATTGTCATATGGAGTTGTGATTGAACTTGGCGGTAATTGCGCCAAGAAGTCTTTAGCCCTTTTGATATTTATTTTACGCGGAGAAACGTTGTTGTCCGTCCACATTAATATATCGTCTATAACATTTGATGAGTGAATCTTATTGTCTTTTGTAAAACCTAAGAACTCTGTGGTAAAAGGTATAGATGCAACTGGTATTAATATTGGCTCAATAACTTTTGTGTCGCATTTGTACTCTAGTATAGAGTGATTTTTTAAAGAGTTAAATACGAAATAAATTATTGAGTTTGCCTTGATGTTCCTAAGAGATCCGATACAGGTATTGTCACCGTCTGGAAGCGTAAAGTTTATCTCTACGTTTCCAAACATATTCTTTAAACTACCTTTTGCAGACGTACCAGTTGTTACGTTTATTGCATCGACGTAGTCCGTCGGTCCTACCAATCTGTAATCAGAGTCGTAGTCTAATCCTCCAGTGAATGCTCTTAGATCTTTCATTAACGCTTAGGTGCTTGAGACATTGTAGCATATTGATTGTCAAGGTATTCAGTGATGTTAAATGAACACTCAATAGTCTTTAACTTGTATAGCTCTTTGTCGTACAATTGTTCTTTTCTCATTTTCTCGTTCATTGGGATTCTGAAGTCATACTCAGCTGTTTTCCAATGAAGATATGCTTTTAATGCAGGAGCCGCATCTCTTGGAACTAATGCTCCGCCAGCTTTTACTCCGCTTGATTTGTATTCTAATATAACCTCATTGTTAGGCACATTGCCGTGAAAGTAAATCACACGACGATTCATGTCTATTCTGTAGTAAGCTATATTAAAACCACCACCAACACCGTAAAGAGTGTTTGTGTATCTACCGTATCTGTAGTGAGGAGCAAAGAAATATCCGCCCTCAATCATTGTTTGGTCATTAACCTCCTCAATTGGTAGTGGGCAGATTGTCTCTTGTCTAGGAATAATTATGTCATTATTCATTGTAAGAGTCCACATTCTATCGCCAACCTTAACACCTATCTTTGTCATTGTAACAAAGTCTGTAGGTAGTTCGGCTGTTAATGTATCTGGGTTAACCGTTAAGTACGCAACATCAATTGTGTTTATTTCAAATAATTGCATATCACTATAGCCTTCTATAGCCATTTGGATATACTTTTCCATGTTGGTAAGAGTCTTCTCACCTCTTTCATTCATGAAAGCCTTAACTACTTGTATAAGAGTTAAATATGATGTTACTTGGTTCGCCATTTCGTTTATTTAGTTGTTTGTATTGCTGTGCCGTCGTCAACAATATCCATCGGAGCCTTAGCACCCATTAATCCTAATGTAACTTGAACTATCTCAAGTTCTTTACCATCAGGAACCACTATATCGTCAGTTAATTCAAATTCATTGAACTTTAAAACCAACTTAGCCAATACTTGCTTCCAATGACAATCAATGTCACCAGAGTAGTATAGCTTCTTGCCTTCTAGTGTATAATAAATTAGACCAACCATTTGGTTAACATCTAATCCATCCATCAAGAATGTATCTGTTTGCCATCTTGGGAAGAACGCTACGCCCTCGTCTTGAGTTGGTGTAATCATTCTAATACCGTTGTTGTTAATAATTGACATAACAGTCACTGGAAGCGTAGAGTAATATCTGTTTCTAGTGGTATCCTCTAAGATGTCTAAAACAAATGACTTGGTTAATGAATCGTATCTCCATGAGTCTTTACCCATGTCAGCAAGCATCTCTTGAGTTTGTGTCTGCTTTCTGTTTAATACAGTATCAAATGCCATTGTCAAGTAAAGCTCAATCTCTCTTTCGTGATTTCGTCCACGAAGTTCAGCAGGAGCGTCGCCACCGTCTAGGTTACGCTTGATCAATTCTATCCATTGTGCTTTAGTCATTATTGTCCGTCGTTTTGTCTTTGTTTAGCAAGTTGAGTCATTCCGAAGTCTCTGATGTTTTCACTTGCGTATTTAATAATTAAGTTAGCAATATCTGTGTGAGTATCGTCTGGCCATTCCAATTGAACGCTACTAGACGGCTTGTAAACATATTCATCATCAACAATGACAGCATCCCAATAAGGAGTGATTGGCATTCTTAAATAATCAAAGTCTACATAACCTAAATCTTTAGGATAAAATTGAAGATATGTATCATAAAATACACACAGTGGGTAACTTTTGTCTGGGTACACAATGCTGCTTTGAAGTCTGTCACCCAAAACATCATTGCTAATAGTTTCTACCGCTCTGCCATTATATCTGATTGAGCTGTAGTGAATATAATCATCTGGAAGATCGGCATAGCCGTTAATATCTATGGTTAACTGAGGTAAGTTTTTGCCACCTTTGCCAACCAAGAATCTTCTCAAATCGTCTATTATTTTTTGAGACACAGCCCATGCCTGTCTAGGCAAAGGCATACCTGGTCTATACTCCTCTGGCAAGCCATACTTAATTTTAAAGTATTCAGCATTAGCCCAAGCCAAACAGAGATTGTACTCCTCTTTGTTTAGAGTATTCCCTGATTGATGCTTGTTAAGCTCAAAGTTGACCCAGTCTCTTATTTGATTTACGTTCATTTATTAAAAGTATATACCGTCAATGCTAATGTCGCCAGTTGGCAAGCCACCTTGGATAACCCCAGTTGCATCATAATATCTAAATATATTGATTTGGCCAAGTGAATTTATTGATCCAAATGCCATAAAGTTAGTGCTATTGATACCTACAGTTGTAATAAAGTTAACGGTAGCTGATGGTCTAAATCCTAAAGGTAATGTGCATAACAAAACGCCCACTGTTGTGATAGCTGCGTTTGAGTTACTAATAACACCTCTTAAGTAAATTGTGTTTGTTAATGTATCTGATTTGTATGCAGCTTGATAAAACCCAGACACAGCGTTACCAAACCCAGATGCAAAATTTGCAGATGGGATTGCTGTAAATGAAGGTTGAGGAATATTAGTCCAACCTGTACCAGTTATATATTGAAATCTGTCACCGTTGGCTAAACCAGAAAAAGCTACATCGCTTAAAGCAGCCAATGTTGTAGGTGGGGTGTATACAATCCATTTAGATGTACCGCTATCCCATTTTACTGACTGACCATTAACAACACCACCAACGTTTACGTCTCCTAACAAGGAAAACAAGTTGTTAGCATTAACCCAAGCAGTACCGTTCCATTTTAAGATTTGGCCGTTAGTTAAAGATGTTAAAGTTACGTCTGTGCAAGTTGCGATTGAAGGTGATGCTAACAATTTAAATTTAAATTTAGATGTTGCGGCATCCCAATACAATACTTTTTGATCAGATAATCCTGTGCTATTTACGTCGGTTAAATTAACCAAAGCTAATTGAGGAGTACCTCTTTCCCATTGACCAGTACCTTGGTTCCAGATCAACACTTGGCCTGTAACGCTAGCAATATTGCCAGTGTTTACATCGCTTAATGCGTTAATGCTAGTTGCTCCAATGAATGTATTCATTTGAGTTGTCAACCAAGTTCCATTTACCTCAATGTTAAATGTAGTGGTAGTCCCAACTGTTGTTGAACTAATTGTAATTGATCCACTGGGAGTTGAAGTCATTGCAATTTCGTAGTCTGAACCACCTACGTTTTGGCAGCAGCCTACAACTTCTTGAGGCAATCCATCAGCACAATCTGCACAATTACAGCCACAGCCGCAAGTATTTGCAATGTCGCTGATAATTGTTAAGTATTGCTCATAGTCTGGTTTACCACATTGCTTACCTACTGTGTATGCCATGTAAGCAGCTGAAGCTTGAGAAATGTATTTAGACATCTCAAGAGCTTTTTGTGGGGCAGTAGTTAAGTAGGCAGCATATTTAGTTGCCATGTTTGTTAAGCAACCATATACTTGACACAAGCTATCGCTTGAAGATACTAAATGTTCTTTAACACCTTTGATTTCATCAATTGTAGTTATTATTCCAGTGGTGCTAGTAATATCGGAAACAAAAATGTCTGTCCAAGTACCAGTCCAGATTGGAGTAATGGTTAACTCTTGTAGTGGGCTAAGAATATCCGCTTTAGCAGGAGTGATGCCCACAGGGTAGCTAACAGTGTGGCTTCTAGTTACTGTTGCCGCAGCTGGATAAACTGTAACGTCGGTGATTGTCATGCTTGAGCAGCACTCATCTGTTACCCAGTTTAAGCAAACTGTAGGTGATACGTAGCTATAGTTTTGTACAAATGTATTTGTAAAGATTTGGTTAACTGTGTAAGTTAATGTAGCTAACGCAGTTAATGTGCCTAAAGTTTGGGTTACAGTTATAGTCGTTAAGTTAGTTGAACCGCTATAAGTAGCAGATACAATTGTTAATGCTGTAGTAACTGTGTCAACACAAAAAAAGCTAGCAGCTGATGGATCTAAAATAACTGAAGTATAGTCACCAGAGATTGTAAATGTTTTTGCAGCTGAGTCGTTAGAAATGATCAAATTAGATTGTTGAGCATTTAAAATCTTAGCTGTGTATGTAAACGTATAGTCACCAGTCTTAACCGTTCCATCAGTGTTCAAAGGCAATGCGCCTAAGTACGCTGAAGTGTGAGACGTGTTATAATTGATATTTGGTGTGGTATACGAAGTATTGTTATAGAACTGAAGTCCTGATGGATCAACAGCCTTTAAATTACCTAGCACGTTGGTGTATCCACCTACGGTAGCATAATTTGAGCTATCTGTAAATCTGAAATTTTTTGGCCCGTTTGTGTAGTTAAACTCAAGGGCTATTGCTAATTGTGAAGCAGAAAATGCCATGGTATTTGTTTATTGGGAACAAATTTAGCATTTTTAAGGATATGTTGTTTGATAAATTACTTTCAGCTTTTGGCTATTCTCGATATTGAGAAGATAAGTAAAATCATCAGAGCAACTCCAAACGCAAATCCTGCCCAATATCTATCCCACCATTTCTTTTTTTCAGTCTGATACAGAACCTTTTCTTTTACCTTTATTGAAATAATTGTGTCGGTTTTTACTAAGGTTTGCTCTAGAATTTTTTCTTTCCACTTGACAACCGAGACGGTTTTAATTCCGTCCTTTACAATTGTAAATGTGTCGATTTCCTTGAGGGTATCACCCTTAAAAACTGTATCTATTTTAAAGCCTTGGATTGTATCGTGCACCCAACGAGTAGTGTCACCAAGATAATGGTTCTTTATTAACCAGTTCATTTTGTTGTTAGCTCTCTTATCTTTAAGAGCTTGACAACTAGTTATCAACAATAAAATAACAATTAAATATCTCATTAGTATATCTCCTTTGTAAAATAATCAATTCTTCTGTTGTGTACCTTGTAATTACCGTTTTCTTGGATTTCAATCATAGCAAAACCTTGGTTATGCTTTACGCAGAACGGATCGTAATCTGGAGCTAGCGTGCAAAGACAGCCAGTTGAATAGGTTGTAATGATTGCGTTTTCTAGCGTGCTCTCAGAGTGTTCAGACGTTTGGTGGCAGTGGCCTATTAGCATAGGACCTTTAAGTCTTGTAAACACGCCTCTAGCTGGGTTAACTGGAGAAAATGCACCTCTAACAACCATGTGCCCGTGGGTCATCGGTAATTTACCAGCCATCAAAATCACATTTTGATCGTGCCAAACAATTTTCTTTTCTCTTAGCTTTAGTCTAGATGACAGTGTGTAGTACTCGTCATGGAATAAAGCTGGAGCCTTTTTCATCAAATATCTTTTGTACCAATTGTCGTGGTTGCCTTCGATCCAATGAATTGCACACTTAAATCTTTCGTTAAGCATATCCAAAAAATTGTCAACCATTTCAAACCACTCTCTAACTTCAGAATACAAAGGTGGTGGCGCATCATGAGATGTAAATGGCTCATTATCAAGTATATCGCCTCCTAATACAATGCAATCAACTTTATTGTCTAAACCAAATTGTAGGGCGGCTGTCAAGGCATCATTGTCTTGATTAGGGAAGTGAATGTCACTTAACCACAATACTCTTGTAGCTCCCTCTAGTTTTACAAACTTTCTAACGTTTGCTTTTGACTCAGGTAATCCAAATGGATTTTCACGAGATTGAACTCTTTCGGTTTTAATTGGGTTTTTAATTTTTGCCCACCTTCCTGAGTGCTGACTTAATAATGTCCTAGCTGCATTATAGCTTGTAAACAGTGTTGGATAATGCTCCATCAACAATTGAGCTAATGTTCTAATTGATGAGGATGGGTATTGAGCTAGATACTCTCTAGCTATTTCGCCTTTTTTACTCGTTTTGGCCATCTTCTTTTGTAGTTTTAGGTTTGCCCCATATCTTGTCAACAGATGTGAAACCTAAGGCTCCTACTGTAATAAGTGTAATCGCATCAACTAATGTAGCCGATGGATTAATGTTTGGGTAGAATGAGTTAATGATTGTAGCTGCGCATAGTGTAAGTGTACACAATATGCCTGCAAATCTTTTTGATGATGGAGCACCGTGTTCATCGTGGAACAACTTAGATGCCCATGAAATTATTTTTTTAATCATAGTTTAGATTTATTTGAAAATAGATTTTTGTAGTTAAGTGACCTTTTGCTTTCTCTTAGCCTAAAGACATTTTCATCATTTAACACAAATCCTTTACAAAGCCTTTGTTTTTGAGAAATAGTTCTTCTTACATCACAAGGGGATACATTTAAAGATATTGCGCAGTTACTTATGCTGTCGTAAACTTTTATAAGATAACCATCTTGGGTAAACATATACACCTTTTTACAAGCCCTTTGGCTTCTTACGTAATTTTTAGTTTTTTCATTATGAGAAAACCCAACTTCTCCTCCGCTTTGAAGATTGTATCCAAATTTATCATTTGTGGTATTGAATTTACTTATGTAATAAACTTCTTGTGAATCCATTTTTGATCCATCAATTTCTTCTAATACATAAAATGAAAAATTCTCTACGCCATATTTATTAAATGCATTTTGAAGAAATATGTTTTTATGAGTATTTTTTTTTAAATAACTCTTATGGTGCGCAATTCTACTATTAATATCGACAGATTTACCGATATATTTTTTATTATTGACTAAACACTCTATGCAATAAATACCTTTTTTCATATTATTGGGTATGGTGTATTTACATATCTATGCATTTTTTGTAGTTGCTTTATGCTATAGCCAAATGTTTTTTGGAAGTGAGGCATATCCACAAATTTCCAATCACCAGCCCATTCCCAGCCATGTAGTTTAAATATTTTTACAACTTCCATCCAATCAGACTTGCCGTCACCGTCAAAGTCAACATTAGTTTCCCATGAGGCTGATTCGTACGATCCGTTCTTATCTTTGTCGACTAATAACACTATATCTATAGCCAAGCCATAGTTATGCATAGACTGACCGCCTTTGGCATTGGTAACTATCTTGCCAGGCTTTGTTCTACCCTTAGCGTACAACTCATCCTGCTCCTCTATTGTTCTTAGAGTAAATGCAAATCTACATAATGCTCTGCCTGTTAGGGCTTCACATATTTCTTTGTAAATTTCTAATGCTTCGTTTTTTAATTTTGGGTGTAAGTTAGATATCCTGTCTATTGTAACTTTGTCCATATTATCTTATCTTTTGTGGCTTAAATGGTTCTGGTTCTTGCTTTCTTCCTGTGAAGTATTGTTTGATCAGATACGATATTAGAGTTACTAGTCCTATGTTAAACACTCTAAACCAATTGAAGTCCCACTTTAAGTGCTCTAACAATATGGTAAAAACTTGTATCGATAACTCTCCTATTGCGGCCAATACAAACATTACTAAACTTTTGAAAAGGTCAAATAAGTTTAAGGTTAAAAACTTAGATACTTCCTTTTTCATCTGACAAAGATACCCCAAATTTTAATAAGTTGTTTACAAATAAAAACCCCTACAGTTATGCAGGGGTCTTCACCAATTATATAATTATGTCTATTTTAAGCTGATCTCAAAGATAGTAAGTTCTTTAACTCATCTAACATCTCTGGGTTTTTGCCTTCCAAGTAGATGAACAATGCGCCCTTAGGATCTTTCTCACCCTTTTGGTAGGTAAAGATTGGCTTGCCTTCTGGCTTACCGTCTGGACCCATCATAAAGAATGACTTTCTAATTGAGTCTTGAGAAATAATACCGTTCTCAATAGCGTTAGCTATAATACTACGTCTTTCAGCAATTTCTTCCTTAGGAGCATTCTTCTTGTCAGTTAAAGTTAAAAAGATATCAGCGTTAGCTGGGTTCAACTTAATTAACTTTTCAAGCATTAACTTTAATTCATTAATATCATCCATTGCATCAACATTAGGAATCATAAAGTTCTTAGCAACAGTTTTGATTGCCTCATCGCTTAAGCCGCCATCTTCCATTTCATTCCACAATCTAGCTGTAATTGTAGATTCCATGTTTTTCTTTCTAGCAATAGCTCTTCTTTCGCCTTCTGGATTCTCAACTTCAAAGAATGCTAAAGGATTGCTTGAGTTTTCAACCTTGGTTACGATTTGGCTTGAAAATCTCCAAATAAAATAAGCTAAGTCATTGTCAGTAATAGCTAATCTACCACCAACAACTTGAGTTCCATTATCAGTAAATTTTAAACTACCATCTCTTTGTGGGATACCAGCTGTTCTTGAGTATCTTACCTCAGCCATTTGACCGTTGTAGAATGAGTTAACTACAAAGTTCAACTTCATACTTTTTGGCATTACAAGTTTGCCTGGGTTATCCATATCTGGTTTTACCAAATGAGAGGCGTACTTTAAAATAATAGGATTGTCTTGTCTAATACGACCATATTGGTCTAAGTGTTTGTCAAATTCTCTACAGAATTTTTCGTAGCTGTCCTTGTCTTCTTTTGTTGTTCTTTTGAACAATTCATTGTTTATATATAGCATAAATTTTTTGGTTTTAAATTAAAAAATGTAAGGGGCTTTTTACACCCCTTACACTAGTTTTAGTTATGATTAGGTAGTTACCAAGATCATTTGGTTTGCACCCATGATGTGAGCACCCATGTCAGTTCTGATGAACGATTTGTTTACGTCCACTGAGCTAACTTTCATGCCTGGTCCAGCACCATTTACTGACCATACTTCCATCTTACGAGAGTAACCGTTTAAGTTTTTGTAACGTGCACCGATGTTATCTAACATTTGACCACTCTTAGCATCTTTTACCTTGTTCATAGGTAAGAATACGCCCATACCGTCGGTGATTGAACCGTTGATACCGAAAGTTTGTCTGTTAGAGAACTCCATCATACGCTTGAACATAAATGTTCTGTTTGATTTCTTCAAGTAGCTGAAATCTACAGAGATTGATTTACCATCAACACCAAATCTAGAACCTAATTGTTGTTCGATTTCATAGATAATGTTAGTGTTAGCTAAGTAAGCAACCATTGTGTTTTCGATTTCATCGCTGAAAGATTTAGATACTAATGACATTACGTACTCACCAGCATATTCTCTATCTAAGATACGACCATAAGCGTCGAAATCAGTTACTGAGAATGCACCTGGTACATAAGTATCAGTGTTACCTAAAGATTTGATTGTAGGGATTAAACCGTTAGTTGTTCTGATTGGTAAACCAGTTACAGGATCTGTGATAGTACCAACTGTAGTTTCACCAAACAATAACGCACCAGAGATTTGTTTGCCAATTCTCCATTCCATGTCCATCCAGTTCAAGTTGTACCAGCTGTTACCGCTAGCAATTTGCTCAGAACCGTTTACGCTACCTGGAACTTCAATCCAACCATCAAACCAAGTTTGGTTAGTTAACTCTGTACCTGTTACAGCCAAAGTTTCTTTCATGATTTGAGTGTAGTTTGTACGCTTTGCAGCACCTGGCATGATACCTTTTGGTTGATCGCTACCTTCAGAGAAAGCGTTAGATACCAAAGAGATTTCTTCACCAGCAGCAACGCTAAGACCACCTGTCCATGTGTTAACTTGTGTGATAGTTAAAACTGGAGCTGTTGGAGTTGTTACGTTGATAGCTGTAATGATACCTAATTGACCTCCTTTGAAGTAAGTGATATCATTTAAACGTGGGTAGAAGTTGTTAAAGCTGTCTAAGTTAGACGGGCTTAAAGTTACAGTGATAGTCAAAGCTGGAGCTGTACCAGTACTTGAAACCGCACCTAAAGAATTGAAAGTTGGGTTCTTCAATTCGTTTTCATAGTGTGAGTAGCTAGTTGCTCCCACAGGCTTTACAAAGCCTAATTTTTCTAAAGTTAAGAACCAAGAAGATCCTTGATCGCCATAACGGTTGAACATTTTGCTCAATACGTCTGGTTTGTGTACATCATATGCAGATACATAATTACTTTGATACTGCGCTGCTACGTTTGCCATTTTGTTTAATTAATTTTTTTTAAGTTTTTAAAGTTGTTTGTTTGGAGATTCGCTACTTGAACAACTTTTCCCACTTCTCCAAGATTTGGTCTGAAGCGGTTTTCTGTTGTTTGCCAGCAGCAGGTGTCTCTACCTTTAGGGCGGAAGGATTTGAAATCTCCTTCTCTAGCTTTAGCTTCGTAGCGCTCTCGGCTCGCTGCATAACCTTTCCAACAATCTGATACAGATTCTTGGCTTTAATCATGTCATACTGCTCGCTTACTGCATTGATTAGATTCTCTTGGTTGATTTCCAGTCCAGAATTTACCAATCGATTCACTACCAATTGAGCTTGCTCTTTTGCTTCAGCTGGTGATAACTCTATGTAGTCTATTGTCTCAAATATGTCTTGGCCATTCTTATCCTTTCCCTTCGGTACTTGAACAGGAACCTTCCCAAATATTTGATCAGTGTTAGACTCAACAATATTAGCCCATTGCGCCTTGAGCTCTTGTTTTTGTTGTATAGTGTCGTTCACCGTCAACACAGGACCAGCCTTTTGAACTTTGTCCATAGTTTCGCTAATTAATTTGGTCGCCTCAGCAGCCTTACGGTCTAATCTGAATTGCTCCATTTGTGCTCTCTCTTGAGCTTCCTCCAAGTCATCACCATATAGGTCTTCGTTGTAGGATGTTTTATACTCCCTTCTAATTGACTTCATTAACAAATCTTTTTTGTCTGCTAATGATGGGTCTTTTAGTATCTCGGCAATTGCTAATGCCTCAACAGGATCTTTCTTTTCAGCCAATGAAAACTGTTTTACTTGTTTTACAAAGGCAGGATCTTCGATACCAGTTTGTAATGCAAAGTTGTTAATCTCCTCAATATTCTTTGAGTGGAACTTAGCTACAGACTGACCTTTGATCTCGTCATATTTTTGTTTCGCATCTTGAAGAACTGGTAACTCTGATAGAACCCCTTTAAAAGATTCAACATCGTCCATAGACGCAAAGTTAGTTCCAAAGGTTTCGTTGATCAATTGCAATCTGTCGATTGATTCGGATCCTTTGTCGTTTGATTCTGAGCTAATTGGAGCCTGTGGTTCTACTAGCTCTTGTGGTTCAACACCTGTATCAACTGGTGTTTGTTCTGAAGCTGGAGTTTCTTTTGGCTCTGGTGTATTGGCTTCTACACCTAAACCGCTAAGAAAGTCAGCCTTCATTTGATCCATATTTCCTGTCATAAATATTGTATTTGGATGCAAAGTAAGTAAATTTTTCACTAAGTTGTTTTTTTTAAGTGAAATAATTTGTTATTAATTAATAAGTTAGATATTGTTGTAAGGGCATAAGGGGTCTATTACAAGCAAACAATGATTATGAATAAATATACCGAAGGTATACCATTTCCATAATTGTTTTCTTATTTGCAGTATGCTCGTTCGAGTGGCCAAACAACGGATTCAATAAACTCCACTTTTTAGCTATCGGCTGTACATTGTGTTTGCTAGTGCCGAAAACCTTACGCCTTAGAAGGTTTTGTCGCTATGAACTGAACTATTTGTTTTACCCCCATTTTGTTTCGTAGCACTTCTGCTTTAGCTACACTTGGTGTAGGGACAAGAACCAAGTTAAAATATCAAATCTACAAAGGGTCAGCTAAGTCTTCAAACCGCCTTCCCTTTGCAGAAGTGTTGCAAGTATAATAAAAAAATATTACACTGCAAATAAAATTTGTTTTTTTTTTAACCTTGACCTCGGCTAAGCTTTACATAGTTCTTACTAGTCTTAGTTTTAGAACACTTTGTTTTAGCGTGTATGCCTTTGCGTCTTTTTTTAGGTTTTTCTTTGTGTAGAGTAGATTGCTACTGCTGATGATTTTTTACCTTTAGGTGCCATGATTATGCTGGAATATTAGTTGGTGGAACTTCTTGACCTTGAGGCGGTTGTGGTGGTTGTCCTTGCGGAGCACCTTGCTGTTGTTGCATAGCTTGTTGCTGCTGCATCATTGCTTGCTGTACCATTGCCTGTTCGGTTTGTTTCTCCATCATATCATGTTGGTGCTGCATTTCAATTGATTTAAAGGTCATCTGTTCGTCTACCTTCATACCCATTTGAAGTCTGATCTCATCCATCTTTAAATAGTGTTGAAGCTCAATAGTTTTTCTCTTTTCTTCGTTTTCAACTTTGATCTTATCAATTTCCATTTGAGATAGCATTTGATCTTGCTCACCTTTTTGTTGTTGCAACATTTGTTGTTGTTGACCTTGAGCTTCGATAGCTTGTTGCTTCTCCTGTTCTACTCTCTTCAAGGTCTGTTGCTCTTTATTTGCTATGTAAGCCTTAGCCCACTTAATTTGTCCTTTAGATACAAAGTCTTGAACCATCAAGTAGTCAGCGTAACCTAATAACGGTGTACCTTGTCTACCTACTCTCAAGCTTTCAAGAGCTGCATTAATAATGTTTTGTTTTTCTTGAGCGTCTGGCTTAGCTTCAATTCTGATACCGAACATTGCATTGTTGATTTCAGAACCAATCTTTAATGTTTGTGTTATAGCGCTACCTAACGCTTTAAAATAGCTCAATTCATACTCACCGCTAAACTTAACCATTAATTGTATTCTTAGAGCTGCATTTCTAAATACTCTTTCCTTTAATGTAATATAGGCAGAATACATTGGTTTTAGCGTCGTAGACGTAGCTTGAAGCGACATCTCTGATACACCTACCAATTGATCATTTACAGGCGAGCTAGCGTCAGCTATTCTATTAATACCTATAATCTGTCTGATCATATCAATATCATGAGATATTAACTGTAAGAACTCCTGGCCTTGTACACCCAAACCACCTTGTAACTCTTGGATAGGTTTGTAGTTAGTTTGACTAGGCATATATGTTCTATGTGTAGTAGCTTGATATAGAATATCACCAGTTTGGTTTCTAATTTTAAGTACTTCTAATGGTGATAATTTATTATTACCAATACTTATATTTAATAACGATCCATATTCAATTGCTAATCCACTTGGGGCTGCTTTTGCTTTTGCGTTTTGTAATTTTAACCAAGATAATTGAATGCTATCCAACAAAGGAATCATTCTCTTAATCATACTGCCACCCTTTAATCTGTAAGCGTGGTAGCTTAAGTTAGCTTGTGAAGGTGTTGGTCTTGGAATGTCAAATTGATGACCGTAATCCCAAGCAAACTCAGTTCCTACAATCCACTTACATTTGTAAACCATAAGTGTCTTAGTGATATGAGTTTTTCTTTTGTCACCAGTTCTTACTTTACCATACTCATCTTGGTGAACGATTTTTTCACCTTTAGAGTTAATTCTTTCAGTTGTAAACTTAAAGTCATCTGATTTATACTCAGCGTCCATAACACACACTCTAAATGTATCATACTCGTAACGACCAAATTGATCAATGTACCAGTTGTTAATAATTGCAGGGTTGTTGTATTGGTTAACTGACTTAGCCGCAATTTCTTGCAACTCTTCTTCTGTAAATGTAGCTGTTCCGTCAGGATTGTTTAACGCTCTGATCTCTGCAATTGTGTAGAAGATGTATTCGCCAGCAAATGGCATATTAGCAAACTCAGTTTGTTGTACATATGGAATAACACACAAAGCTGGATCACAATATCTTACTTTAATTTTTTGAGTTTGTGGGCAAACATAATCTTTAGTAACGGCTACACCTAACTCATATAAATCTTCAAATATTTTACGCTTGATCTCTTTCCACTCAGATATATACTTAGTATATCTTAAAGCTTCCTCGATAGATATTTCACTCTTTAATCTAAAACCACCTAAAGACGCAAACATTTGCAATTCTTGCATTGTTTCTGGAATGTAGTCTGGTCTTTGTTGTTTTAATTTTACAGCTTTTCTTACCTCTTCGATCTGCTCGTTCATTTGTCTTTCCATCCACAACATCCACTTAGCCTCTTCTCTTTCAGCAGATGATTTCTCGTCTACACCGTCAGCGTAAATGTCGTGTTCAATGTCTTCAAATGTTCCTAAGATTACGTTTTTAAAATTTGGGGCAACAGATAAAATTTCCCAGTTTAAGTTCATGAAACCTTGTCTAACAAAGTCGGAAGGTTGTTGGGTTGGACCACTAACACCAGTTGCTTGTGTAGGCAATGATGGCGTTGGTCTTTTTGTTATGCCCAACCAGTCCATGTATTGGAGCTTATCTTGGTTACCGTTACCGTACGCTCTGAATCTAGCGAACATATCAACATCTGAGTAATTGATACCAGTCAGATTGTTTCTGTATAATGAATGGATCGCTTGGCAGTACTGAACATTCCAGTCTTTTTTCAATTTAATAGAAGGGTCCACATCGTGGGCTGGAAAATTGTAAAGATTTGGCGTGCTATTATCGACAAAATTTTGCATTAATAATAAAAGGTTTCCACAAAGGTATAGTTAATTTCGTTATCTTGTTTTTGTTGTTTTTGTACGTCTGGCAGATAGTTGTCTATGCCTAGCATGGCATAACCCCCAGCTGTAAACAAGTCCCAGTTGGTCATATCGTCAACGCCTTTGATATCACGCACTTCCTGCAATAGTTGAGCGTGTTTTTCTTTGTGAGCGTGTCTCTCAATATGGGTTTGGTAAAGTTGAAATATTTTTTGCTTTACCTTCTCGGTTGTATCGGCACCACCTGCATTATCGTATTTACCATTTGAAAACTTGTGTATCAACATTCCGCTGTAACCGTTCTTTTCAAAGTGTTCTCTTACAAAAGGTACGTTTGTTTCTGGAAACATTGGACAACCCCAATACACGCACATCTTAATCATGTCGTCTCCGTACTCTTCTTTGGTGTCTGGCCTAAATGAGTAAACGCAAACAAACCTACAACTCTCCCATTCCTCTAGTGGCTTTTCGTATGAGTCAATCATAATGTCATGGCCCCAAAATACAGCGCCTGCGCCGTTTGATCGTTTTTTGCCTTTAGTTGTATTGGCTTTAAATGGGTCAGCTCCAGCACAGTACATTATATTGTTGGCTACAAACGACTCAAGTGATTGATCCCAAATAACTTTGTTGGCTTTGTCTGGCGACAGTTGGTATGACATCTCAAACCTGCCGTTTTCGTGTGGAATAAATTTAACTCCAGTCTGATAAGGTGTACCAATCCACTCAAAGTTACCTCTAGTAACAGCTGTTTTGTCTTTTCTAATCTCATCTAGCCTGTCTTCTATCTTGGCTATGTTAAAGAACGGATCTTTTGAGTTAGACCTAAAACAACCTCTGTAAGTTGTTGGGTGTTCTCGTTGAAACTGTAGTAACTTATCTTTTTTAGGCAGAGTCTTTAGGTATTCTATTGTGTTTAAGATAAACTCCCTGGCTCCTATAGATGTTCCTATCTCTTTTGCTTGCTGTTCGTTTGGCGTGTCAATTACACTCATGCCATAGCTGTCCACATAACCCTCTAGTCCATCCCAAGCTGGAATAAATAGTACATATAATCCTGTAGCAGTTTGTCCGTTAGCGTTTCGTTTGCCATACTGTGAGTTTTCGCACAAATCTCTAAACTGTTCACCACCACCAAGCTCCATTTCACCCACCGTAGACGTGTGTATGCTGAAACCGTGGATTTTACCACCAGCACCCGTTGACAATGTTAACTGCACAACCTCCCATCTTTTATTTATGTCTACATTCACAGCCTTACCAACCTCTTCGTGATGGTAGAAGTATAGCTTTGTTCCGTCATATGCTGTTTCTACGCTTGCACGGAAACTAATCTCGCTACCTAACGACTTGCCTGACTTGTATTTCACTCCAGCCTTACCCCTAGACGAGCTTGCCCTAAATGCTAGGATAGCCTTTGGGTCATCGCCGCCGTTGTGGTTAGGTTTGAAGAAGAATGGCATTGATCTCCATGGATCGACAATGTGTTTTTGGAACACGTCTCGGCCAGAGTCGTCCGTCATTGACTGAATACCACCCCTTGCCTTAATTAATAGGCTTATAATACAGTAATGTATGCAACTAGTCTTGTAAGTTGCACCCTCACGTCGATGTTTAGGGTAAATAAACCCATAGCACTTAGGATCATTGTAGCAAAATCTAGCAAAATGAAAGAAACGCCTGTCTCTATCACGATATTCTGGTAGCCCGATATCAAGTTCGTAGTAGTTTAGGTACATATAATGCCACCCATCTATATATGTAGGCACACCGTTGTTAAAAAACCAATGACCATAGACACGTCTAAGCCATTCTTGCTTTATAAACTGTATTTCGTTTTTGTAATATTCGGGTTGCTCCTCTATCTTGGCCCAAATTTCATCTTGAGTCAAGAAAAAACCATCCTCATCCTGAGCGTTCTGTAACTCAAATAGTTTTACAGGTATTTGTGTGCGCTCAAATCGTTGATCCTCAGCCTTTTTACCAAATCCTGCTATAAGATTCCAGTCTGGCTCTTCTGGCATTTGAACGGTTATAGTGTCCAGGTCAGGATCTTCCTCATTAAACAATATAAACCTCTCGGACTTCTTGTAGCCCTCAAGCACCTTTGGCTTAATACCAAACTTTTTATACTTCTTGTAAATCTCTAGCTCCTTACTCATCAGAAAGATTTATTTTGCCTTTTTCTTTTAGCTCGTTTGCTATATCTTCTGGGCTTAGTCTTAGCTTGTCGTTGTTAATTGATTTGTACAAAGACTTCATAAGCCCTTTATCTTGATCGTGCTGTAACACGTCATTCATTGCCTCCTCGTAAGCCTCTTTTGTTTTTTGCAGGTCTGTAATTTTAGCTGATTGGCCAAGCAATACCTCCTTCATAATTTGGTAGTACATTGCCTCTAGTAAAACTACGTGAGCGTAACCCACATTGCAGTGCAGCTTTATAAATGCCACAATCATGTCGGTCACCTTGTGGTTACGACCTTGCAAAACATCCTCAACCTCCTTGTTAAATGTCTTGCCCTCCAGCTCGTAGCCTGCGTCAATAATAGCCCTAACCTTTCTTTGAGTTATGTCCTTATACTTAACACGGTACGGTGAGTTTTTATCGTAAACATACGCTATATACCTTATAACCTTATTGGTGTCTAATGGAGGCGCTAGCTTTTTCTCAAATTCTGAGTATAGTTTAAGTTCTGGAAACTGAACCAAAAAGCTTTTGCTCATGTCAGCCTCAAAAACGTTAAACATCATCCGTTTAAAATCGTCTGGTGTAAATTCCATTATTGCAAATTTAACTATTTAAATTCATTTTATGTTAGTTTTATTTCTGGCAACCAACAGCGACAATGGTTTGGCGTTATCCAACAATCTTTTTTTAGCAAACGCAGGCACGTCTATTTCTTCTATCGTATCTTCACGTTTAATTGTTATTTTACCTTCTGGGTTAGACGGTCTGGCTGTAAACTTTACGGTTGTATCGTTTGCGTAGTTATACGCAACTATCTGATTGTTGTATACCTTAACCTGTATGCTAAATCTTGTGTAAGGTAAATCGTAAAGATCTAAAATCTCTTTAAACAGCTTTTCGAAGAAGTCATCATTCTTATACCTTTCAAAGTTTGTCTGTATGGTTACATTTAAATAACCGCTCAATAAATAATACTTGACAGTTTGCTTACTAACTACCATAGCCCTTCTTAATAGCAGCTCCTTGATCACTCGCCTCTTTCGCCTGACCATATAATATAGTCTACCGCCAGAGTTACAGTGGTACCCCCTATCAATTCCAACAGATTGCGCCAATTCATGCAACTCCTTATAGTTGTCTGATGGATCGT
>Ga0209770_10000209_pt1 | contig 35041 bp, 25 predicted proteins | sample LauGreSu1BDMLBDD_2_FD_187572 | JGI IMG/M metagenome (GOLD analysis project Ga0209770, IMG submission 187572) | Freshwater lake microbial communities from Lake Michigan, USA - Su13.BD.MLB.DD (SPAdes) (version 2) | ecosystem: Environmental > Aquatic > Freshwater > Lake | place: Lake Michigan, USA...
GGGACGACGCGCACGTCGAGCAGCTCGCCGCTATCTGACCTGGGTGTCGGTCTTGGGCGTGACATCCGCCGGCCGTGGCGCTGCCGCTTCGACGGCGCGCGGGCGGTGGAGCAGGACCCGCTCCTCGCGCGACCGCGTGTCCTGTTCGCGGATGAACTCGAGCGTGCTGTTCAAGGTTCGCACCAGCGCCTCGATGTCGTTTTCAACCTCGCGCCGCTTCATGCGCAGGCCGTCGATCTCCCGCTGGATGTCCTCGAGGCGCGCCTGCGCCTTCTGCAGCAGCATGTCGGCGCGGCCCTCGGCCTCGCGAAGGATCAGCGCCCCTTCGGCCTGGGCGTGCTCCTTGATCTCGTCGGCCAGCTTCTGGGCCGTGAGCAGCGTATTGCGCAGGTTGCGCTCCTGGCCGCGGTGCTCGCCGAGCACGGCGTCGAGCTTGGCGACGTCCTGGCGCAGCTTGTCGTTCTCGCGCAGGGCGTTCTCGTAGTCGTCGGCCGCCTCGAGCAGGAACGCCTGCACCTCGCCGCGATCGTAGCCGCGCATGACGGTCTGGAAGCGCTGCTGCCGGAGGTCGAGTGGTGTCACCTTCATGTGTAATCCCTTGCGCCGAAGATCGCCGTGCCGACGCGCACCATGGTGGCGCCTTCTTCAATCGCGACCGCGAAGTCGTGGCTCATGCCCATCGACAGCTCGCGGAGCCGGGCCGGCGGCACCCCGCCCTCGGCCAGCTGGTCGCGCAGCGCCCGCAGCCGGGCGAACCATGGCCGGGCGTCTTCCGGGTTTTCGGCCAGCGGGGGCAGCAGCATCAGTCCCACCAGCGCCGCCGACCGGCACGCCGCAGCCGCCGCGAAGATTCCCGGCACGGCGTCCACCGGCGCGCCGAATTTGGTGTCCTCGAGGGCCAGGTCGACCTGGACCAGCACCTCGACCGTCCGCCCGGCGGCCGTGGCCGCCTCGTCGATGCGCCGCAACAGGTCCACGCCGTCGACGGCGTGAATCGAGTGCACCGCCGCCGCTGCTTTCTTGGCCTTGTTCGACTGCAGGTGGCCGATAAGATGCCACCGCAGTCTGGTATCGGCCGACTGCGCGATCTTCTGCAGGGCCTCCTGGACCTTGTTTTCGCCAAAGTCCAGCTGGCCGGCATCGGCGGCGGCCCGGACGGCCTCAATAGGATGGGTTTTCGAGACGGCGATCAGCCGGACGGATTCCGGCGCCCGGCCGGCGCGCCCGGCAGCGTCCGCAAGGCGATTGCGAACCTCCGCCAGGCGTCCGGGAATGTGCTCGTACACGCCTGCTAGCTTCTCACTTCTGACTTCTCACTTCTCACTTCTTACTTCTTGAGCTGCGCAATCATGCCCTTGGCCTGCGTGGCGTACTGGCCCTCGGGGGCGAGCTTCACGTAGGTCTCGAAGGCGGCGATCGCTTCGGGCAGCTTGCCCTCGTTGAGCAGCGCCATGCCGAGCTGGTAGTGCGCGTCGGCGTGGGTCGCGTTGGCCTTGATCGTCTCTTCAAACTTCGTCTTGGCCTCGGCAATCTTGCCCTGGTTCCACAGGATGATGCCCTGGTTGAACGTCGCATCGGCGTTGCTGCCGCCGCCTGACGCGGCGGCCTTGGTGCTCATCGCGGCGGCCTCGTCAAACCGCTTCTGGTTGTTGTACAGCGTCGACAACGCGTTCATCGCTTCGGCGTAGTCGGGCTTGAGCGCCAGCGCCTTCAGCCATTCGGCTTCGGCCGCCTTCTCGTCCTTCTTGGCCAGGTAGGCGACGCCGATGTTGAACTGGCAGTCGAAACAGGCCGGCGACAGGACCAGCGCCGCCTGGTACTTGGCGATGGCGGCGTCGTGATTGCCGGCGCGGCTGGCGGCGACGCCCTCTTCGAAGACCTTCTTCAGCTCGGCCGCCTTGGCGTCGTTGTTGGCGGCGGTGGCCACGGCCAGCACGAGCTTGGTTTCGCGCGTCTGCCCCAGCCTGACGGCAAGCTCGGTCTGCGCCGTGCCAATCTTCTCGTCGGTCGCGGTGACCCGGTACTGGCCGCTCTCGGTCAGCAACTGGATGAACTCGCCGCGCTTGTCGGTCTTGGTCGTCAGCTTGCGCCCGCCGTTCATCGATTCAATGAGGACGGCGACGCCGACGATGGGCTGGTCCTTGACGTCAACGACCTTGCCCTTGATCATCGTCGATTGCGCGAACGCCGAGGATGCGGCAACCAGCATGAACGCGATGGCCAGGGCGCCGCCGCTCTTAAAGATGGAGTGAATGTTCTGTGTCATCTGTGTCATCTGCGGCCCTGGTGACCTGGTCGGTGTCATCCGGCGGCCGTGCCTCAGTGCCCTGAGTTTACGTCAGCCGGCGAAAAAGCGAGAGACCGCGTCGAGGTTCTGGGTCACCGGCGCCGGCGGAAACGAGTCGAGAAAGCGGCGGCCGTAGCCCATGGTGCGCAACCGCGGGTCGAGCACGGCCAGCACGCCGCGGTCGCGGCGATGCCGGATCAGCCGGCCCAGGCCCTGCAGCATGGCCAGGATTGCCAGCGGCACCTGGTACTCCTGGAAGGCGTCGCCCCCCTCGGCCGTGATGGCCTCGATGCGCGCGGCGGTGATGGGGTCGCCGGGCGAGGCAAACGGCAGCTTGTCGATGATGACGCAGCTCAGTTGCTCGCCCACCACGTCCACGCCCTGCCAGAAGGACGAGGTGGCCAGCAGCACCGCGTTCGGAGTGGTCCGGAACTGCGCCAGCAGGGCGCTTCGCGGGGCCGTGCCCTGGACGATGAGGGGATACGGCAGTTCCAGCTCCACCCGCTCGCGCACCAGGCGCAGCATCGCGTAGCTGGTGAACAACACGAAAGCCCGGCCCTCGGTGCGCCGCAGCAGCTCGAGCACCTCGCGCGCGACCGCCTCGCCGTAGCCGGGCGACTTGGGCGCCGGCATCTGCCGCGGCAAATACAAGATCGCCTGCTCGGAGAAGTCGAATTCCGAGGGCACCCGCATCTGGTTGGCATCGTCGGCGCCGAGGCGCCGCTTCACGTACTCGAACGAACCGGCAATCGTCAGCGTCGCCGAGGTCAGCACGGTGGCCCGCATGCGGTCGAGCAGCTGCTCGCGGATGATGGCCGACACGTCAATCGGCGCCGCGCGCAGGAACACGCCGCGATGGCGCGTCTCGAGAAAATAGACGAACGACGGGTTCGAGGCCTCGAGCAAGAACGACAGGCTCTGCCGCATCTCGGCGGCGCGGCGCGCCAGCGTGGCGGCCTCTTCGTTGGCGATGCTGCCGGCCTCACTGGCGCCGGCGGCCCGCGTCAGGTCGCGCTCGACCGCGTCCAGCCCGCTGATCAGCCCCAGCCCGTCGTCGATGATGTCGCCGAACCATTCGCCGCTGATGCGCAGGCGTTCGTCGCTGAACGACCCGCGCGACTGGCGCGCCAGCGCCAGCCGCCCGAAGAACTCCCGGGCGTGATCGTCAACGCGGCCGAGCGCGCGGCGAATGCCGGAGTCGGCGTCCTCGATCGAGCCGAGGTTGAGGGCCCGTTCGCCGTCCTTGACCAGGTCGTCGACGCGGTAGTTGCTGATGGCGAGGCCGAAGTACTGCGTCGCCACGTCCTCGAGCTGGTGCGCCTCGTCGAGCACCGCGTAGTGGCATTCGGGAATTACTTCGCCGTAGCTGCTTTGCCGGACCGAGGCGTCGGCGCACAGCAGGTGATGGTTGACGATCACCACGTCCGACTCCGCGGCGCGCTGGCGCATGCGGGTGACGTAGCACTCCGAGTACTGCGGACACTCGTTGCCCAGGCAGGTGTCGGCGGTCGCCGACACGTCATGCCAGGCGGCCGAGTCTTCGGGCAGGTCGCCCAGCTCGGCGCGGTCGCCGGTCTCGGTGACCCGCCGCCATTCGTCGACCATCGAGACAAAGTCGTGCGGCACGGCCGGCGACGCGCGCAGTTGATCGAGCCGGTGCAGGCACAGGTAATTGGCGCGGCCCTTCATGTAGGCGGCCGTGAACGGCACGCCCAGCGCCTCGCGCAGCACCGGCAAGTCCTTGAAGTAGATCTGCTCCTGGAGATTCTTGGTGCCGGTCGAGACCAGCACGCGCTGGCGGCTGAGGATCGCGGGGACGAGGTACGCCAGCGTCTTGCCCGTGCCGGTGCCGGCCTCGGCCAGCAGCACGCCGCCTTCGCTCAGGGTCTCGGCGACGGCCAGCGCCATGGCGCGCTGGCCCGCGCGCGGCTCGAACTGGTCCACCGCCCGCGCCAGCACGCCGCCGTCGGCAAAGGCCGCCTCGACGAGCGCGACTAGGCCCGGCGTTCCGGGTAGAGCGGGAACTTCCGGCACAACTGCTCGACTTCCTGCTTGATCATCGTCAAGGCGGCGGCGTCCTCGGGCGAGGCCAGCGCGCGCGTGATGAAGCCGGCAATTTCGTCCATCTGCGCTTCGCCCATGCCGCGGGTGGTCACGGCCGGCGTGCCCAGCCGCACGCCGCTGGCCACCATCGGCGGGTTCCGGTCGAAGGGGATGGCGTTCTTGTTCACGGTGATGCCGGCCCGGCCGAGCGCCGCCTCGGCGACCTTGCCGGTGATGCCCTTCGAGAACGTGTCGACGAGCACGATATGGTTGTCGGTGCCGCCGCTGACAATGCGGAAGCCGGCGGCGGTCATGGCCGCCGCCAGGCGCCTGGCGTTGGCCACCAGCTGCTGCTGGTAGTCCTTGAACTCCGGCGTCGCCGCCTCGCGGAAGCACACGGCCTTGGCCGCGATGATGTGCATCAGCGGGCCGCCCTGCACGCCCGGAAACACCGCCCGATCGAGGTCCTTGGCGTACTGCTCGCGGCACAGCACCAAGCCGCCGCGCGGGCCGCGGAGGGTCTTGTGCGTGGTGGTGGTGACGAAGTCGGCGTGGGGTACCGGGCTCGGGTGCTGGCCGCCGGCGACCAGGCCGGCGATGTGGGCCATGTCGACCAGCAGCGGCGCGCCGGCGGCGCGGGCGACCTTGCCCATGCGCTCGAAATCGAGCACGCGCGGGTAGGCGCTGGCGCCGGCAATGATCAGCTTCGGCTTGTGCTCGTGGGCGAGCCGCTCGAACTCCTCGTAGTCCAAGCGCTCGTCGTCCTGGCGCACGCCGTAGGGGACGATCGTGTAGAGCTTGCCCGAGAAATTCAGCGGGTGGCCGTGGGTCAGGTGGCCGCCGTGCGCGAGGTTCATGCCGAGCACCACGTCGCCCGGCTTCAGCAGCGTCAGGTAGACGGCCATGTTGGCCTGCGCGCCCGAGTGCGGCTGCACGTTGACATGGTCGGCGCCGAACAACGCCTTGGCGCGGGCGATGGCCAGCGTCTCGGCGACGTCGACGAACTCGCAGCCGCCGTAATAGCGCTTGCCGGGGTAGCCCTCGGCGTACTTGTTGGTCATCACCGAGCCGGCGGCTTCGAGCACGGCGCTGCTGACGAAATTCTCCGACGCGATCAGCTCGAGGCCGTCGGCCTGGCGTTCGGTTTCGCGGGCAATGGCGGCGGCGACCTCGGGGTCGGCTTGCGCAAGGGTGCGTTGCATCAGGGGAAGAGTCATGAGGAAGATCTGATTCTAACAGGTGCCGAGGGTGCCAAGGGTGCCGGGGTAGAATCGGCCATGCGCATTGCACTTGGCGCCGACCATGCCGGCGTCCACCTCAAGGACTCGCTTAAACGTACGCTCGACGAAATGGGCGCCACGTACCAGGACTTTGGCACCTCGTCGGCCGAGTCGGTGGACTATCCGGACTTTGCGCAGGCAGTTGCTGTCGGCGTGGCCAGCGGGCAGTTCGATCGCGGCATTCTTGTGTGCGGCACGGGGGTCGGAATGGCGATTGCCGCCAACAAGGTGCCTGGCATTCGTTCAGCCCCGATCATCGACACCGACACGGCGCGGTTGTCGCGCGAGCACAACGACCTGAACGTGTTGACGCTCGGCGCCCGCGTCACCCCCGAGGCCAGGGCGCGGGAGATCGTCAAAGTATTCCTCGAAACGCCATTTAGTGGCGGCCGCCACGCCAACCGCGTCGGCAAGATTCACCAGATCGAAAAGTAACCGCAGCACCCCTGGCACCCCTGGCACCATTGGCACCGTGACACTATAGAGAGGTGAGTGCCACCGCCATTGTCAACGCCAAGGGAGAGGATCGCATTCGCGGCGGCCATCCCTGGATTTATCGCTCCGACGTCATGGATGTCGCCAACGTCGAGCCCGGCATCGTCGTCAACGTCCGCGGTCCGCGCAACCGCGACCTCGGCCACGCCCTGTTCAGCGACCAGTCGCAGATCACGCTGCGGATGATCGCGCGCGACGACCGCGCGATCGACGAGGCGTTCTGGCGCGAGCGGCTCGCGGCGGCGATTGGCTTCCGCGAGATCCTCGAAATCGACGCCACTGCGTACCGCCTGGTGCACGGCGAAGCCGACCTGCTGCCCTCGCTGATCGTCGATCGCTATGGCGATTACCTGGTGATGCAGGCGTTGTCGCAGGGCATGGATCGGCTGACGCCGACCCTGGTGCGGCTGCTCGTCGAGCTCACCGGGGCCAAGGGCGTGCTGGCCCGCAACGATCCCAAGGTGCGCCTGCTCGAGGGACTCGAGCAGAAGGTGGCGGCCGTGCACGGCACGGTGCCCGAGACCATCCCGGTGCGCGAGGGCGCGGTGGCCTACGACGTCGATCCGTGGCGCGGGCAGAAGACCGGCTTGTTTCTCGATCAGCGCGAGAACCGCGCGGCGGCGGCACGCTACGCGCACGGCGTGCTGCTCGACTGCTTCAGTTACAACGGCGGCTTCGCGCTGGCGCTGGCGCCGCACTGCCAGGCGGTGGAGGCGCTCGACGTGTCGGCCGAGGCCGTGGCCCGCATTACCGCCAACGCGGCCGCCAATGGCCTGGCCAACGTGACGGCGCGCGAAGCCAACGTGTTTGACGAGCTGCGGCACCTCGAGCGCGACGGCGCCAGGTTCGACACCATCGTCCTGGACCCTCCGGCCTTTGCCAAGAACAAGGCGGCGGTCGCCAACGCCCTGGCCGGCTACAAGGAAATCAACCTCCGGGCGCTGCGGTTGCTGGCCCCGGGGGGGTACCTCATCACGTGCAGTTGTTCGTATAACGTGGACGAAAGCATGTTCGCCCAAGCGGTGTTCGACGCCTCGGTGGACGCCCATGTGCCGGTCACGCTCGTGGAAAAGCGGATGCAGGGGCGGGACCACCCGGTCCTGCTGGGGGTTCCGGAAACCTACTACCTGAAGAGCTTGATTCTCCGCAAACTGGCCTAAAATGGGGTAATTGCTGACCCGAGTCGGTGGAGCAGCACTATACGGTTTGATGATGGGAGCCATTAGGCTCGCGCGGGAGTGACAACTCGTTACCTACGGTGTACACTCCCCAACCGAGAACTACTCGTTCACACTTTTCGGAGGGGAAGATGGCTAACGGTATCTTCGGCCGGGTTTTGACTGGAGCGGTGGGCATGATGGGCCTTCTGGCTCTTCCTGCATCGCTTTCAGCTCAGACGACCGCAGCGCCGACGTTCACGAAGGACGTCGCGCCGATTTTTCAGAACAAATGCGAGTCGTGCCACCGCCCGGATTCGATCGCGCCGTTTTCGCTGATCACGTACGAGGAGGCGCGTCCCTGGGCGCGTTCGATCCGCGAACGCGTGGCCTCGCGCAACATGCCGCCCTGGCACATCGACAAGACGGTCGGCATCCAGCACTACAAGGATGACCGCTCGCTGAGCGACAAGGAAATCGACACCATCGTGAAGTGGGCCTCGAACGGCGCGCCGAAGGGCGATCCGAAGGACATGCCCGCTCCGAAGAAGTGGGACGACGGGAACGGCTGGAACTACGCCAGCAAGTTCGGCGGCCCGCCCGACCTCGTCATCAAGTCGCCGAAGTACACCCAGAAGGCCGTGGCCATGGACGCGTGGTACAAGCCCGTCGTCGAGACCGGCCTGACCGAGCCGCGTTGGGTTCGCGCCATCGAGATGCGCCCGGGCACGCTGAAGGGCCGCAAGATCACGCACCACGCGCTCGCCTACCTGATGCAGGACGAGAAGGAAGTCCAGGCCATGCTGAACAACGCCGATGCCGACAGCGGCGCCGGCCTCTTCATGGAATGGGCCGTCAACAAGCAGGGCGAACTGCTGCGTCCCAACACCGGCAAGCTGATGCTGCCCGGCTCGAAGATCCGCTGGGACATCCACTACAGCGCCGGCGGTGAGGACATCACCGACGAAGTTGAGCTGGGCATCTACTTCTATCCGAAGGGCCAGGAGCCGAAGTACCGCACCGCGCTGTCGCTCTACAGCGGCGTGACCGGCGGCAACCGCAACCTCGACATCGCGCCGAACTCGATCAGCGTGGGCCAGAACTTCCACGTCATGCGCCGCGCCGGCCGCGTCGAGAACTTCCAGCCGCACATGCACCTGCGCGGCAAGGCGATGATGGTCGAAGCCATCCTGCCGAACGGCACGCAGCAGGTCCTCGGCTACGTCCCGAACTTCGAGTTCAACTGGATGAACAACTACGTGTTCGACGACGACTACGCGCCGCTGCTCCCCAAGGGCACGATCATCAAGATCACCGCCTGGCACGACAACACCGCCGCCAAGAAGAGCAATCCCGACCCGAACCAGTGGATCGGCTGGGGCGACCGCACGGTCGACGAGATGGCGCACGCCTGGATCAACATCACCTACATGGGCGACGACGACTTCAACAAGGAAGTCGAAGCCCGCAAGGCGAAGCTCGCCACTACTACTGAACGGCAGCAGCAGCAGTAACGCCGTTGGCGGTTTTTCACCGAGGGGGTGCCAGCAACGGCACCCCCTCTTTGTTTGCGCAGGAGTTCTCCAGATGACAATGCGATTCATGGGGCGCACGGCCCTCGCTCTCGTGGCCACGGCCAGCCTGGCCGCCGGGACGGCGGTCGCCGCCAGGCAGCTCGTGATGGAGCCGCTCAAGGATGCCGGCCAGAACATCTACCCGGCCTTCGAAGGCTGGTACCAGAATGAGGACGGCAGCTTCACGCTGCTGGCGGGGTACTACAACCGCAACAAGAAGCAGACCCTCGACATCCCGATCGGTCCCGACAACCGGATCGAGCCCGGTGGCCCCGATCAGGGACAGCCAACGCACTTCGAAGTGGGCCGCGGCTGGGGCACGATTGCGATTCGCGTGCCCAAGGACTTTGGCGACAAGAAGGTCACCTGGACGCTGACCGCCAACGGCAAGACGGTGTCGGTGCCCTTCGCGCTCACCAAGGGCTATCAGATCGAGCCCTATCTCGACGCCGCGATGGGCAACAAGCCGCCGGTGATCAGGTTCTCCGAGAAGGGCGAAGCCCTGACCGGACCGCCCAAGCTGTCAGCGTCGGGCACGGCCAGCGGCGTGGTCGGCGAGCCGGTGACGCTCAGCTACTGGGTCACCGACGACGGCCATGAAGAGACCCCGACCGGGGGCAGCGCGGCGGCCCCGCCTCCAGGCGGCGCTGCCGCGGCCGGTCCTCCCCGGCGTCCGCGCGTGAGCACGACGCTGACCAAGTACCGCGGCCCCGGCACGGTCACGTTTGCCGACGCGACGCCGTCGATCGAGAAGGACAAGGTCACGACCACCGCGACGTTCTCGGCGCCCGGTGAATACTGGATCCGCATCGAAGGCAACGACTCGTCGGGCGTTGGCGGCGGCGGCTTCCAGTGCTGCTGGACGACCGCGTTCATCAAGGTCAACGTGAAGGCCGCCTCGACCGGCGGCGACTAGCGACCGGCATTTGTAACGAATTGTCTCGCCCGCGCGAGCGCCGCGCCGGCATCGAGCCGCGATCCATCGCTGATGGGTCGCGGCTGTCTTATTTTCCCTGCGCATTCCAATTTCCCGGATTACAACTCGACAGTTCAACGTTGACGTCGCCGCCGCGCAACGTTAACGTTTCTGTTGCTCTTGGCGAAGAGCGCCCGCAATGTGCTGGCCTCAGCAGATGTTGCCGGGTGTCTCGTTCGTTGAGTGGGGGAAAACTGATGGCGCGTAAGTTGTTTGTGAGAACGTTCTTCCTGGTACTTGCAAGTCTCGTTCTCGTGCCCGCGCTCGCGCGTGCACAGAGCGTGTTCACCGGAACCGTGAAAGACACCTCGGGCGCGGTGATGCCCGGCGTGACCGTGGAAGCCGCGAGCCCGGCCCTGATCGAGGGCGTGCGATCCGCGATTACCGACGAAAACGGCAGCTACCGCATCGGCGACCTGCGGCCAGGCACCTACAAGCTCACCTACACCCTGCCGGGCTTCAACACCGTCATTCGCGACGGCGTCGAACTGCAGGGCAACTTCGTCGCCACCATCAACGTCGACCTGACCGTCGGCACCTTGCAGGAATCAGTCACCGTGTCCGGCGCCTCGCCGGTGGTGGACGTGCAGAGCAACGCCAAGCAGCAGGTGCTGACCCGCGACGTGTTGAGCGCGGTGCCCACCGCCGGCACCATCCAGGGCCTCGGCCAGCTGGTCGTCGGCGTCACGCTGAACGTGCCCGACGTGGGCGGCTCGCGCGCGATGCAGCAGACCTACTTCGCGGTGCGCGGCCAGGGCGGCGCCCAGACCGTGGTGCTCGTCGACGGCATGATGACCAACGGCCTGATGGGCGACGGCGCCGTGCAGGCGTACCACAACGAATCGATGACGCAGGAAGCCGTCTACCAGACGGCCGGCGGCAACGCCGAGACCCTCACCGGCGGCGTCAACATGAACCTGATTCCCAAGGACGGCGGCAACCAGTTCCGCGGCGGCGCCAAGGGCTTCAAGTCGCCCAAGCAGTGGCAGGGCGACAACCTGACCGACGACTTGCGCGCCCTCGGCGTCAGCGCCGTCGACAAGATCGACAACTTCTACGAATTCAACGTCGAACAGGGCGGCCCGATCGTCAAGAACAAGTTGTGGTTCTTCGGCGCCTTCCGCCGCGCCAAGTACGATCGGCCGATTGCGAACACGTTCTACGCGCCGAGCAACGTGCCGTTCCCGGTCGGCTTCCAGCAGTGCCGGACCGGCGCCGCCAAGTGTGAACAGGGCATTTCGGACGAGAAGATGAACAACCCGGTGGTCCGCTTCACGTGGCAGGCCTCGGAGCGCAACAAGATTGCCATCTACACCGACCGCGCGCTGCGCCTCCGTGGCCATGCGATGGGTTCCAACACCGATCCGGCGACCGCGTCGGTGGTGTGGAACACGCCGAACTTCTCGACCGGTTCGGTCAAGTACACCTCGACGCTGTCGTCGAAGATGCTGCTCGAAGTCGGCACCTCGTACAACCGCGAGCGCTACGACAACCTGTACCAGCCCGGCATCCTGGCCGAGCGCGGCACGGCGGCGTGGTACCAGCGCGTGCGCCGCAACGACACCAGCACGGGCCTGCTGTGGGGCGCCTCGGGCGCGCAGCTCGGCAACTATCCCGACCGCTACAACGTGCAGGGCGCCGTCTCGTACGTCTCGGGCGCGCACACCATCAAGGTCGGCTCGGCCTACCAGTTCGGCAAGTACCCGCGCTACAACAACGCCAACGGCGACATCTACCAGACCTACAACAACGGCGTGCCGACCCAGGTCAGCGTGCTGAACACGCCGCTGCGCGTGGAGGAATCGCTCGACGCCAACTTCGGCATTTATGCCCAGGACACCTGGAACCTGGACCGCCTGACGTTGAACTACGGCATCCGCTACGACCTCAACAAGCAGACGATCGTCGGCCAGGCGGCCCAGGTCGGCCGCTTCGCCAACGTGCCGGCCTACGGCGACATTGCCTTCCCGACGTGGACGGACTTTTCGCCCCGCGTGTCGGCGGTGTACGACATCTCGGGCAACGGCAAGACCGCCGTCCGCGCCGGCTTCAACAAGTTCGTCACCGCGCAGACCACCGGCTTCGCCCAGCTCTACAACCCGACGGCGCTGACCACGTTCGCGTTGCCGTGGACCGACGTCAACGGCGATGACATCGCCCAGGGCGAGCGCGGCTGTGCCTACCTGACCGCCGGCTGCGAGATCAACTTCGCCAACCTGCCGGCCAACTTCGGCGTGCGGTCGCTCTCGCAGTTCGATCCGGACATCAAGCGGCCGTACTCGCTGGCCATGAACTTCGGCATCACCCGCGAGCTGTTCTCCGGCTTCTCGCTGGCGGCCGAGTACTACCGCATCGACTTCAAGAACATCACGATGCGCACCAACTCGCTGCTGACGGCCGACAGCTACAACCAGTTCAACGTCGTCAGCCCGCTCGACGGCGCGGTGATTCCGGCGTGGGTGATCAAGCCGGCGTTCCGCGGCCAGGTCGCCAATGTCGACAGCACCAACGACGGCATGAAGCGCAACTACAACGGCCTCGATATCAACTTCAACGCGCGCATGGCGCGCGGGGTGCGGGCGTTCGGCGGCTTCAACCTCGAGCGCTCGATCAACGACGTGTGCGTGTCGGCGGTCAGCGACCCGAACCGCTCGCTCTACTGCGACCAGTCGAAGAGCGACATCCCGTGGCAGAAGCAGTTCAAGGCCACGGTGGTGTACCCCATCAAGTGGGGCGTGCAGGTGAGCGGTTCGTGGCAGAGCCTGAACGGCTATCTCGCCGGCACGGCCGCCCAGGCCTATGGCGGCTTCACCGCCGGCACCGGCTTCGATCGTCCCAACGGCCAGGGCACCTACTGGCAGCTGACCTCGACCACCCGCTACGCGGCCAACTGCACTGGTCCGTGCACGCCGGGCGCGCTGGTGTTGCCGGAACTGGCCGCCAGCGGCGTCGCCAACATCCAGGTGCCGCTCGTGGCGCCTGAGACCGAGTTCACCCCGCGCATCAACCAGGTGGACTTCTCGGTCAGCAAGCGCTTCGAATTTGGCGCGTTCCGCATGACGCCGAAGATGGATCTGTTCAACGCGCTGAACTCGGACGATTACTCGTCGGTGGCCACCACGCAGTACGGCGCGGCGACCTACAAGCAGCCCTCGGTCATCATCCAGGGCCGCATCATCCGCGTCGGCGTCGACGTGACCTGGTAGTTTCAGGCAGGTCAGGCGGGTAAGGCTGGTAGGGCGGGTGGGGATTGAACCTCACCCGCCCTTCCTGCGTACCCCTACCCGCCCTACCCGCCCCACCCGCCCTATACTGGTCTCGTGGGCCGCAAACTCTTGCTCTTCACAGCCCTGCTGCTGGCGACCGCTGCTCCGGCCGCGGCCGGCCCTACGCGCGTCGTTGACCTGGCTGGCAAGCCGGTCGATCCGCTGGTCCTGCGTGCGGGACGCATCGCCACCGCGCTGGTGTTCACGACCACCGACTGTCCCATCTCCAATCGCTACGCGCCCGAGGTCCGGTCCCTTGCGGCATTGTTCGAGAAGCAGGGGATTGCCTTTACGCTGGTTTACCCGGTGGGCACCGACACGGCTGCCGTGGTGCGCGAACATGTGAAGAAGTTCGCTTATTCCATTCCTGTCGTCCGCGACACCGCGCAGGAGCTGGTGAAGCATACCGGCGTCACGGTGACGCCCGAAGTGGCCGTGGTTGGCGCCGGTGGCGCCGTGCTGTACCGCGGCCGGATTGACGACCGCTACCTCGAGTTCGGCCGGGACCGGCCGCAGCCAACGGAGCGCACGCTGGAGCGCGCGCTCGAGGCGATTGTCCAAGGTAAGCCCGTGGCCGTGCGCCAGACCCAGGCCATCGGCTGCTATCTCGCGGATCTCCTCAAGTGAGAATTACCGCTCTCGTCTTCGTCTTTCTCACTTCTCACTTCTCACTTCTCGCTTCGGTAGCAGCGCAAGACGTCACCTTCACGCGCGACATCGCGCCCATCGTCTTCAAGTCGTGCGTGTCGTGTCATCGCAAGGGCGGGCCGGCGCCGTTTGCGCTCACCACCTATGACGAGGTCCGGCGGCGCGCGACGCAGATCGCAACCGTCACCCGCAGCCGGTTCATGCCGCCATGGAAGGTCGAGCCCGGCGTCGGGCACTTCGTAGGCCAGGACCCGTTGAGCGAGGAGCAGGTCGCCCGTCTCGGACGGTGGGCCGCCGCCGGTGCGCCACAGGGAGAGGGCGCACTGCCGCCGTTGCCGAGCCTGCCTGACGGCTGGCTGCTCGGCCAGCCGGATTTGATCGTCAAGCCGGCGCGCGCCTTCACCATGCCGGCGCAGCCCAACGACGCATTCCGGATCTTTGCCATTCGCCTGCCGGTAACCAGGCGCACCTACGTGCGCGGCATCGAGTTTCACCCGGGCAACGCGCGCGTCGTTCATCACGCCAACATCCGCATCGATCGCACGGACGCGACCCGCAAGCTGGACGAGGCGGATCCCCTCCCCGGTTACGACGGCCTGATGCCGCGCTCGGCGGAGTATCCCGAGGGCCACTTCCTGGGCTGGACGCCCGGCCAGGTGGCGCCGCTCGTCGCGCCGGACCTCGCCTGGGCGCTCGAGCCGGGCAGCGACCTGGTGGTGCAGTTGCACCTGCAGCCGAGCGGGGCGGCCGAGCAGGTGCTGCCCGAGATTGGCCTCTACTTCAGTGACCGTCCGCCGTCGCGCATCCCCACCATCCTGCGGCTCGGCTCCCAGTCGATCGAGATTCCGGCCGGTGAGCCGCGCTACGTGATTCGCGACGCCTACACGCTGCCGGTCGATGCCGACCTGCTCGCGGTGCAACCGCACGCCCATTACCGCGCGCGCGAAATTCGCGGCACGGCCCATTTGCCCGACGGCACTTCGCGTCTGGTGATGCACATCACCGACTGGGACTTCCGGTGGCAGCACGTCTACCGCGAGGTGACACCCATTCGCCTGCCCAGGGGCACCCGGCTGGCGATGGAGTACACCTACGACAACTCGGCCGGCAACGTCCGCAATCCCGAGTTGCCGCCGGCGAAGGTCTACTGGGGGCAGCGGTCGCGGGACGAGATGGGCGACCTCTGGTTCCAATTGCTGGCGACCAACGAACGCGATCGCGAGCTGATGCGCACGCAGATCGCCACCAAGATGACCATCGAGGACATTGCCGGCTACGAGACGATGCTGCGCGTGGATCCGAAGGACGCGGAGCTGCACGACGATGTGGCGCTGTTGTACATGGGGGTGGGGCAAATGGCCCCGGCGGTACGCCACTTCGAGGCCTCGGTGGCGCTCAAGCCGGATTCGGCGGCGGCCCGCTTCAACCTTGGCACCGCGCAGGCTCAGGCGGGATTGCTGGAGCAGGCGGTGGCGTCGTTCCGGGCCGCACTGGCGCGGCGAGGCGACTACGCCCTGGCCCACGGCAACCTGGGACAAGTGCTGCTGGCGCAGGGCAAGACCGGCGACGCGCTGAAACACCTGCAGGAGGCGGTTCGCCTGGACCCGGCCAATCCCCAGGCGCTCTTCGGCCTGGCCGAAGCCTACGCGGCGTCGGGGTCGATCGACCTGGCGATTGAAACGATCGACCGCGCCATCAAGCTGCCCATGCCCGAGGCGCTCGCCACGCGAGTCGTTGCCAGGCGCGAGGAGTATCTCAGACGGCGGCCGCGGTAAGGCGTCTTAGCGGGCCGAGCCGGCCGGCGCGATGATCTTTTGAATCAGCGGTTCGAGTTGCGCGGTGGTCAGTTGCCCCGGGTTGTACTTCGACACATTGCCGGCGCGATCGATCAGCACCAACGTGGGCGTGGTTGAGACGCCGTACTGCGCGAAGATTTCCTCGCTGATCGGCACCGGCAGGTTCTTCATCCACGGGTACACGCTGTCGCGGATGCTGGTGAGATAGGGGAGCTCCACCTCGGGTCCCGCCGGCTCGCGTTTGGCGACGTAGCCGTAAAACTTGGTCGGCGCCACCAGCGTCAGGCCGCTGCTCTTGTACTTTTCGAGCAGGGCTTCAAGCACGGGGCCTTGGGCCTTGCAGTCCGGGCACCAATGCGCCCACAGGTAGACAATCACCGGCTTGCCCTTCAGGGCGGCCATCGACGGCGGCGCCGCGCCAATCCACTTGGCGCTGTCGAGGGGAAGCGCCGGCGTGCCCTCGAGGCTCAGCAGGTTCACGTTCTTGTTGAGGCGTTCGACGATCGACGTCCCTTGGTAAGTGTCGAGCTCGCGCCGCAGGTACAGGACCGCGTCCGACCGCCCGCCCTGGCCGGCAGTGGCAAGCGCGGTGACCTCGATGGCGGCGCCCAGCGCAATCGGCAACCGCGGCTCATCGTCCAGCTTCCGCGTCTTCAGTTGCTCTTCGACAATCTCGTAGGTACGCGCGGCATAGGTCATGGCCGCGCCGTAATTCTTGGCGGCGACCGCGCCGCGGCCAAGCCACGAAAAGGCTTCGAGCGCAATCGGTGTGTGGCCGTTCGCCGCCATGTCGTCGAGCACCAGCTTCTCGGCCTTGGCGAAGTCGTTCTGCCCGATGGCCTCGCGCACTTTCTGCACGATCGTCGGTGGCGGCGACGCGGGCTTCGCGGCGTCTTGCGAGCCACTCGCCCTGGCCACCGTAGCTTCAGCGCAGGTGGCGACAATCAGAGACAACATCAGCGCCGGCAGCATGCGAGTCATGCGCCGAGGATATCGCAATCTGCGATATAAACCTCCACATGACTCGGCCCCTTCGCACGTTGGCACTGCTCTCTTGCTTGACCCTCGTCCTGGCCCAGTTGCCGGCCACCGCACAGTCACCTGGCCTGCGCGGATTCCCGGACGATGCGGTTGCGGCCCAGAGGCAACGCGAAGAGCAGTTCAGGAAGTTCCCGGACGCGGCGCGGTTGAAGGAATACATGGAGGCCATGGCCGGCGACTCACACGTCGCGGGCCAGCCGTCCTCCAAAAAGGTGGCCGACTGGGCCCTGGCAAAGTTCAAGTCGTTTGGACTCGATGCGCGCCTCGAGGAGTTCGAGGCCATGATGCCGTGGCCGCTCGAGACCAGCGTCGAGCTGGTGGCGCCGGAGAAATACGTGCTCAAGCTCAAGGAGCCGGTGCTGCCCGAGGACCCCGACTCGGGCGACCAGACGCCGCTCTACAACGCCTACTCCGGCGACGGCGACGTGACCGGCGAAGTGGTCTACGTGAACTACGGCATGCCGGCCGACTTCGAGCGGCTGAAGCAGGTGGGCATCAGCGTGAAGGGCAAGATCGTGCTGGCGCGCTACGGTGGCGGGTGGCGCGGCATCAAGCCGAAGGTGGCATACGAGAACGGCGCCATTGGCTGCCTGATTTACTCGGACCCGCGCGACGATGGCTACTTCCAGGGTGACGTGTATCCGGCGGGACCTTACCGGCCGGAGTACGGCGCGCAGCGCGGCAGCGTCATGGACATGCCCGTCCATCCGGGCGATCCCATCACCCCGGGATGGGGCAGCGAGGCCGGCGGCAAGAAGAACCGCCGCGAAGATTCGCAGACCATCCTCAAGATCCCCGTGCTGCCCATTTCCTACGGCGACGCCCTCCCGATCCTGAGGCAGCTCAAGGGACCGGTCGCCCCGGCGGAATGGCGCGGCGCGCTGCCGGTGACGTATCACCTCGGTCCCGGACCGGCCCAGCTGCACATGAAGCTGTCGTTCGAGTGGAAGAACCGTCCGCTCTACAACGTGATGGTCACCATTCCCGGCACCACGCGCGCCGACGAGTGGGTGATCTTCGGCAACCACCATGATGCCTGGGTGATGGGCGCCGACGACCCGATCAGCGGCGCGTCGTCGCTGATGGAGACCGCCCGCGGCCTCGGCGAGATGCTCAAGACGGGCTGGCGGCCCTCGCGCACCATCAAGATTGCGTTGTGGGATGGCGAGGAGTGGGGCCTGCTCGGGTCCACCGAGTGGGCCGAGAAGCACGACGCCGAGCTGAAGCAGAAGGCCGCCGTTTACATCAACACCGACGGCACCGGCAAAGGCTGGCTGAACGCCGGCGGCTCGCACGGCTTGCAGCAGTTCCTGGGCGAGGTGGCCAAGGACATCAACGACCCGCGGACCGGCAAGCCGGTGTTCGAAGAGGCGCGGCGCCGCGCCATCCTGGGCGAGGCCGAGGCCGACCGCAAGGCGGCGGAGTCGGACCCGTCGTTGCGCATCGCGCCGCTCGGGTCGGGTTCGGACTTCACGCCCTTCCTGCAGCACCTGACCCTGTCGGCGCTCAATGTCAGCTTTGGCGGCGAGAGCCCCGGCGGCGTGTATCACTCGGCCTACGACACGGTGAAGTGGTATCAAACCTACTCGGACACCGACTATAGCTACGGGCGCACGCTGTCGCAGCTGACCGGCACCCTGCTTCTGCGCCTGGCCGACGCGCCGGTGCTGCCGTTCCAGTTCACCGACACCGCCGACACGCTGCTGCGCTACGTCGTCGAAATCGAGAAGCTGGCGGACACGAAGAAGGATTCGAAGGTGGACATGAAGCCGGTCCGCGCCGCGGTGGAGAAGCTGCGCGACGCCGGCCGGGCGTTCGAGAAGGCGTATGGCTCGCTTGGCCGCGCCACCACCGCGACGCTGCTCGGCCGCAAGGAGCTGCAGGCCCTGAATCAGCTGTTGATCACGTCGGAGCGGAAACTGGGCAACACCGAAGGCCTGCCCCGCCGCGAGTGGTTCAAGCACCAGATCTACGCGCCGGGTTTCTACACCGGCTACGGCGTGAAGACCATGCCGCAGATTCGCGAGGGTCTCGAAGAAGGCCGCTTCACCGAGGCGCAGGGCGGCGTCCGGACCGTGTCGTCAGCAGTGAATGCCCTTGCCGCGCAGGTGGAAGAGGCGACCAAGGCGTTGCAACAAGCGGTGAAGTAACCGCCACATGGTTGAGGCGGGTCGGCAGACCCGCCTTACTTACCGGCCACCCGCCTCCTTGATTTTTCTGATGACGCGGTCCTGCAGCCAATGCTGATCCCACCACTCGACGGGATTCACGGGAACGCCCTGCAACAAGATCGTGAAATGGAGATGGTCGCCGCCGGCTAACCCGGTGGCGCCGGTGCGGCCCAGTTCCTGGCCCTTCGCCACGCTGTCGCCCACCTTCGTGCCGATCGACGACAGGTGCGCGTAGAGCGACTGCACGCCCAGGCCGTGGTCGATGATCACGCAGTTGCCGTAAATGCCGAGGAAGTCGGCAAAGACGACGACGCCGGCATTGGAGGCGTGGACCGGCGCCTGTTGCACCGAGGCCAGGTCGAAGCCGAGGTGAACCTGCCGGTCGATCTCCTTGTCCTCGAAGAAGTAGGTGCGGCGATCGGCGAAGCGCGACTCGACCTGCGAGTTGCCCATTTGTGCGAACGCTTCGGTCCACAGCATCTTCGGCTGGCTCTTCGCCGCCAGCGCGGTGATGGTCTCGCCGTTCTTCTTGCGCAGGTCGCCGTTGATGATCAGGAAGCCCTTGAGCAGGCCCTCCGGAGAGCTGGTGTCCACCTTGAGGTCCGGGGTGTTCGAGGCAATGGCCGGCACGACCCGATCCAGGAACCGCTGGTCGATCGGGATGCGGGAGTTGAGGAATACCTTCTTCGTCGGCTGATGCTCGAGCGGCGTTGTCGCTTCGTTGCCGGCGGCGTCCCTGGCAAAGGCCGACATGCGGACGTTGACGTCCTGGTCGTGCTTGAGGGCGAAGAACGCCACGCGCAGCGCGGGATCGGCCAGGCCAACCGCCGATCCGGGGTAGGCGCGGTACTCCGTGTCACCCACGCGGACGCCGGCCTCCACATCCTCAGGCGTCGCACGCAGGACCACGAACTCGGCGCCGCCCAGGTTGATGAAGTGGTGGATTGACGTCACGGCAATCCGCGGCGGGTCGAGCCGCACCTGTAACTCGCGCGTCACGGAGCTTTCTACCGTGCGCAAGCCGAAGAAGACCTGTCGTGATGCCGTGACCGTCAACGTGGCTCGACCGTTGACCAGAGCCGGCTGCGTCGTCTTGCCCAGCGTGCCCGAGAGGCTGACCTGGTTCTGCGCCGTGCCATCGCCGGCATAGGACGCCACTTGGGTGGACTGGCCGTTTTGGGTCAGCGTCGCCTGCGCGGCCACTACCGGTGTGGGCGAGTCAGCCGCGACCGCGAGCGGGCCCGACCGGCCGACGAACTTGTCGGGAGACGTGATCGTGATCGACGGTCCAGCTTCGCGGCCGGCGAGGTACCATCCGGCGCCCGCACCGGCGAGTCCAAGCACGACGATGGTAAGCAGGGTGAGCCGAAGAAATCGCATGACCGATGATACCCATTAACAGGAGTTCAAGAGGTCAGGAGAAGATTCTCTTTAACTCCTTGTCTCCTGTTCTTACCGTTGGCGGCGTGTCGTCCGGTGCGTGGGTGTCGCGGTCCACGGGTCGTCCGGCCAGGGATGTCGCGGATACCGTCCACGCAATTCCTTGCGGACCTCCTGGTAGGTGGTGGCCCAGAAGCTCTTGAGATCCTGCGTGGATTGCACCGGCCGCGCGTTGGGTGCGAGCAGGTGAAAGGTGACCGGGATCTTCTTCGGACCCAGGCGCGGTGTTTCGGCCAGGCCGAACAGTTCCTGCAGCTTCACCGCGACCGCCACCGTGCCGTCGGCGGCGTATTCAAGGCGCATTGACCGGCCGCTCGGGACCGCCAGCGAATCGGGCGCGTCGCGGTCGATAGCCTGCTTGACGGCCCACGGCAGGTGAGCGGTGATGTGGATGTCTTTGAAGCCCTTGGCGTCGGTGGCGGCGGAATGAGCGAGTGCCGTCAGATCGAGCGCGTGGCCGGCAAACGCAGCCCTGCGCACGAGCCGTTCGGTGTCGGCATCGCGCTCGCGGTCGAGCCAGGCCTGCGCGAGCATCGGCGCCGCCTTATCCGGATCAATCGGCACATGCACCTCGCGCAACACGAGCGCGTCGTACCAATCGGTGGCATGGGCACGAACCACGCCCGTCCGCGGGTCGATACTGTGAACGACTTCACTTCGGGTGGCCGTCAGCCATTCGGCCTCGATCCGGCAGGCGGCGCGGACGGTCGCCTCCGTGGCGTCCGGCTGCTTGACCACCGTAGCCCCGGCGAAGGTGGTCAGCCGGACCATGCCGGACGTCACGTCGAGCGCCACCAACCAGTCGCCGTCGCGGACCCCGCTCTCGCGACCCATCACCGCCCCATGGCCGGTCGCGAGCGTGACTCGATGGTTGTCTGGTGGAGGCAACCCTTTAGGGTTGCCTTGATTACGCCGCTTCGCCACTCGATCGGGATACCCGGCCAGCACCGCCCGGCGAAATGCGGTCTCGTCGATGTGCCTGGCCTGCCGGCCGCCCAGCACGGCCGCGGCACTTCGTTCCAGGTTCTCGGCGACGCGTTTGAGGTGGAACGGCATGCGCGCCCAGCTGTCGAGCACGGGCAACAGGTCGCACGAGGTCGCCTGGTCGCGCCCTTCGCTTCGTCCCGGCTCCGATAACCAGGCGCACGCCGCGGCGGCCTCGAATGAGCCGCGACCGTCGGCCAGGATGCGCGCCAGCCGTGGATGCAACGGCAGCCGGCGCAGCAGCTGAGCCTGGTCGGTCGCGCGGCCATTGCGCACCAGGCCCAGGCGCTCGAGCAGCGCGAGCGCGACGGCCAGCCGATCGTCGGCGGGCCGCTCGAACCACTCGAAGGTGGCGGGATTGCCGCCCCATCCCAGAATCGACAGCACCGGCTGCGCCAGGTCGATGCGTTGCACCTCCGGCTCCCGATGGGGCCGCAACCGATCGCGCTGGTCCCACAGCCGCCGCACCGTCCCAGGGCCCAGCCGGCCGGCCCGGCCGGCCCGCTGGTCCGCTGAATCCATGGTGATGCGTTCCAGCGTGAGGCTGTCCACGCCGCGCTCGCCGTTATAGCGCGCGACCTTGTGCAGGCCGGTGTCGATCACAATCGAGACGCCCGGGACGGTCAGCGACGTCTCGGCGATGTTCGTGGCCAGGATGACCCGCCTTCGCGCTGCGCGCTTCGGCGCGCCGTCGTCAGACCGGAGTACCGCGTCCTGCTCGGCGGCGTCCATTGACCCAAACAGCGTGAGCAACTCCACCCCGTGCCTGGCGGCGACCGGTTCCGCCTCGCGCTGGGCGCGGGCGATTTCACCCGCGCCTGGGAGGAAGCACAACGCGTTGCCGCGGGTGGCGGGCAAGACCTCGTCTAGGGCGGCGGCCACCGATTGGCCGGGGGCGTACGCGATCGATAACGGATGCAGCGTTCCGGGTACGTCGATTACCGGGCAGTCGCCGAGGAAGCGCGAGACGGGCGCCGTGTCGAGCGTAGCCGACATGACCAGGATGCGCAGGTCCGGCCGCGCCAGCCAGGCCTGCCGGGCCAGCGCCAGGCCCAGGTCGGCGTGGATGCTGCGCTCATGAAACTCGTCGACGATCAGCGTCGTGACGTGGCTCAACAGGGGATCGTCCTGGAGGTAGGCAGTGAGAATGCCTTCCGTGACGACCAGGAGTTGTGTCTCGGGTCCGGCCTTCTTCTCGAAGCGGATGTGCCATCCGACTTCCCGTCCCAGCGTCCACCCGCGTTCGTCGGCAATGCGGCGGGCCATGGCCCGCGCCGCCACCCGGCGCGGCTGCAGCAAGAGGACGCGACCCTTGTCCACCAGCGCCGGCGGCACGCGCGTGGTCTTGCCCGCGCCAGGCGCCGCCGTCAGCACCGCGGCCCGGTGACGATCGAGCGCTTGGCGAATGGGATCGATGAACGCATCGACGGGCAGGGGGATCGGCGGCACCTCCCTTATGATGTCAGACCATGACCTTCGCGCGACTCTCGCTGTTTGGTGGAGGCAACCCTTCGAGGTTGTCTGGTGGAGGCAACCCTTTAGGGTTGCCTGTCATGTTCTGCGCCTTGCTTCTGCTTGGCGGTCCTGCGTTCGCGCAAACGACAGCGGCCCAGCCCGCCAGGCGAGAGCCCCCATCAACGTTGAGGGCACCGACGCGCCTTGATGTCTTGCGCGGTGAGTACGGTCGCTATCGTGCCAACAACGATCTTCTGCGTTACGAGCTCGACGTCCGCGTCGATCCCGAGAAGAAGTCCATCAGCGGCAAGAACGCCATCCGCTTCAAGATGCTCAAGGACGACACGCGCATCCAGCTGGAGCTGTACGCCAACTACGCCATCGACAAGATCCTGATGGGCGCGACCGCACTGAAGTACGAGCGGGACCACAACACCGTCTACGTGGATTTCCCCGAGACCCTCCGCGCCGGCCGCACCTACACCATCGAGTTTCACTATCGCGGGTCACCGGAAGAGCAGGGCCGGTTCGGCGGCCTGGCGTTTCGCAAGGACCCGGCGGGCCGCCACTGGATCAACACCGCCAACGAAGGCGAGGGCTCGAGCGTGTGGTGGCCGAGCAAGGACCAATGGCGTGACGAGCCCGAGGGTGCGGACATCCGCGTCGCCGTCCCGAACGGCCTGATGGATGTCTCGAACGGCAAGTTCATGGGGAAGACCGATCTGGGCGACGGTTACACGCGCTGGGACTGGCGCGTGCACTACCCGATCAACTCCTACAACGTGTCGCTGAACATCGGCGAGTACGTGCAGTTCTCCGAGAAGCTCGGCGATCTGCCGATGGACTATTTCGTCCTGCCCGAGAACCTCGAGAAGGCAAAGAAGCAATTCGCGCAGGCCCGGCCGATGATCGAGGCGTTCGAGAAGTACGTCGGCAAGTACCCGTTCCCGAAGGACGGCTACAAACTGATCGAGGTGCCCTACTCAGGCATGGAGCACCAGAGTGCCGTCACCTACGGCAACCGCTACGCCAATGGCTACCTCGAGCGCGACTGGACCGAGGTCGGCGTCAGCCTCAAGTTCGACTTCATCATCATCCACGAGAGCGGCCACGAATGGTTCGGCAACGCCATCTCGGCCGCCGATGTCTCGGACATGTGGCTCCAGGAGGGCTGGTGCAACTATCTCGAGTTCGTCTACGTCGAAGCGCTGTTCGGCTATGACGACGGGCTGAAGTACGCCAATGGCTACAAGAAGAAGGTCGGCAACAAGGAGCCGATCATCACCCAGCGCGGCATTCATCGCACCCCGAACCAGGACATGTACTTCAAGGGCGCACTATTCCTGCATACCCTGCGTAACATGGTGAACGACGACGCCCGGTGGTGGAAGCTGGTGCGCGACACCTACGATCACTTCAAGTACCAGAACATCCTGACGGAAGACATGGTCCGCTTCTTCAGCGCCGAGCTGAAGCAGGATATGACGCCGATCTTCGATCAATACCTGCGGCGGGCCAACCTGCCGACGTTGGAACTGACTTTCGACGACGAGGGTGGCACGGTGGCGTATCGGTGGAACGCCGACGAGCGCGGCTTTGCCATGCCGATCAAGGTCGGCACGAAGGGCAACTGGCAGGTCATTCAGCCGACCGCTGACTGGAAATCGATGCCCAACAAGCTCGGCCGCAGCCTCGAGGTGCCCACCGACCTCTTCTATGTCAACGTGGCAATCTTGGGTGGTGACGGACGGCCCGGCAAGTAGTACCCGAAGGGCGGCACTTTAGTGCCGCCGTGATAAGTTGGGAAACACCGCCAGGGGTATCCGTCCGCGTCCGCGCCTGATCCTGGGCGCGCTACGGGGGACGAGATTGAGACACACCCTGGAACCTGATCCCGTTGATACGGGCGGAGGGAGAGCGGAAATGAAGAAGTCCACGCCAGTGCCAGTTGCCTCGACGTACGAAGAAGCCTATCCCAATTCCACCAAGGTCTACGACGAGCACGTGGTGCAGACGCCCGCCGGCGAGACGACGCTGCGCGTGCCGTTCCGCGAGGTAGCGCTTGGCGGCGGCGAGAAGCCGGTTCGCCTCTACGACACCAGCGGCCCGCAGGGACACGATCCGCGCGCCGGCCTGCCGAAGCTGCGCGAAGCGTGGGTGGCCCCGCGCCGCGCCTCGGCCAAGGCCGGCCAGCCGGTCACGCAGCTGCACTACGCGCGCAAGGGCGAGATTACGCCGGAGATGGCCTACATCGCCTCGCGCGAAGGCCTGCCCGCCGATTTCGTGCGCGATGAAGTGGCACGCGGCCGCGCCATCATCCCCGCCAACATCAATCACCCCGAGCTCGAGCCGATGATCATCGGCCGCAACTTCCTGGTGAAGATCAACGCCAACATCGGCAACTCCGCCGTGTCCTCGTCGATCGAGGAGGAAGTGGAGAAGCTGCGCTGGTCGACGCTGTGGGGCGCCGACACGGTGATGGACCTCTCGACCGGCAAGAACATCCACGAGACGCGCGAGTGGATCATGCGCAACTCGCCGGTGCCGATTGGCACCGTGCCGATCTACCAGGCGCTCGAAAAAGTCGGCGGCCGTCCCGAAGACCTGACCTGGGAGGTCTACCGCGATACGCTGATCGAACAGGCCGAGCAGGGCGTCGATTACTTCACCGTCCACGCCGGCGTGCTGCTGCGTTACATCCCCATGACCGCCAAGCGCCTGACCGGCATCGTCTCGCGCGGGGGATCGATTCTCGCCAAGTGGTGCCTCGCGCACCACAAGGAGAACTTCACCTACACGCACTTCCGCGAGATCTGCGAAATCATGAAGGCGTACGACGTGTCGTTCTCGCTTGGTGACGGCCTGCGCCCGGGCTCGATTGCCGACGCCAACGACGAGCCGCAGTTCGCCGAGCTGAAGACGCAGGGCGAGCTGACGAAGATCGCGTGGGAATACGACGTGCAGGTGATGAACGAGGGCCCTGGCCACGTGCCCATGCACCTCATCAAGGAGAACATGGAGAAGCAGCTGGAATGGTGCGCCGAGGCGCCGTTCTATACGCTGGGTCCGCTCACCACCGACGTCGCCCCGGGCTACGACCACATCACCTCGGCCATTGGCGCCGCGATGATCGGCTGGTACGGCACCGCCATGCTCTGCTACGTGACGCCGAAGGAACACCTCGGCCTGCCCAATCGCGATGACGTGAAGGCCGGCGTGATTGCCTACAAGATCGCCGCGCACGCCGCCGACCTGGCCAAGGGCCACCCGCGCGCCCGCGCCTGGGACGATGCGCTGTCGAAGGCGCGGTTCGAGTTCCGGTGGGAGGATCAGTTCAACCTGTCGCTCGATCCGGTGACCGCGCGGGCGTACCACGACGAGACGCTCCCCGCCGACGGCGCCAAGGTCGCGCACTTCTGCTCGATGTGCGGCCCCAAGTTCTGCAGCATGGAGCTCACCCAGCAGGTGCGCGCCGAAGCGGCCAAGGGAATGGAAGAGAAGTCCGAGGAGTTCCGGAAGAGCGGCGCCGAAATCTACGTGAAAGGCTGACAGGCAACCCTAAAAGGATTGCCTCCCCGCGCGCTAGGGCGTGGTTTTACTTCGGAGCCGGGACGATTTGAATCACGGTGGAAAATCGTTCCGGTTTCTCGCCTGGCCTGGGATTGGGGAAACCGGCTGACCCGCCGTAGGTGTAATCCTTGAGCGTCACGCTGGGCGCAAACGCCATCGACTCGTCGCGAAAACGGCCGGTCTCGAACTGGTGCGTGGGCGGCGATTCGAACAGCTCGTCGCCCTTCTGCTTCAGCACCGTCTTGTAATACCCCACCAGCTCGGCGTACGGAACGTTGACCCCAAACAGGTAGAAGCGCTGGCCGCGGCCGGCATCGTAGGACGTCAGGTAGACGGCCGACGGATACAGCGGTGCCCCCAACAACGCCTCGCTGGGAGCACCGCTTGCCGGGCCAGATGGTGCCTGGGGTGCCGACGGTGCCTGAGGTGCCGGTGCCGCCGGTGCCGGAGGCGTGCTGGGTGCGGCTGGTTTCTGGCCCGACGGTGTTCTCGGGCTGGGGAACGGCTGTGGCGTTTGTGCCGACAGCGGTGCCGCGGCCGTCACGACCATGCTCAACACGAGACTCCGGGCCAGGAGATTCACAGAACTATTATAGGACCGTGCCCCGCCAATTCCTCGACTACTGCGCTGGACAGCGCGATTGGCTACTGGACTTCATCGAAGCCCTGGTTGCCATCGAGTCCCCGAGCGACGATCCCACTGCCGTGAATCGCTGTGGGGCTGAGCTGGCGTCGCGGCTGCAGGCGCTCGGTGGCGAGGTGACTCGCCTGCCGCCGTCAACTCCCGGCTTGCCCACCGTAGCCTTGGCGAAGGTGGGCGACCACCTCCGCGCGAGCTTCGGGCAGGGAAGCAGGCAAATCCTGCTGCTCGGCCACTTCGACACGGTGTGGCCGATCGGCCAGCTCAAGAGCATGCCGCTCAAGCGCGAGGACGGCCGGATCTACGGGCCCGGCATCTTCGACATGAAGGCCGGCATTGGCCTGGCCACCCTTGCCACCAGGGCGGTCTTGGATGCGGGCGGCCTCGGGCAGTGCCGGGTCGTGATGCTGTGGACCAGTGATGAGGAAATCGGCAGCACCACGTCGCGGGCGCTGATCGAGGCCGAGGCGCAGCAGAGCGATGCCGTGCTGGTGTTCGAACCGTCGCTGCCGGGCGGCGCACTGAAGACCAGCCGCAAGGGCGTGGGTCAGTTCGAACTGAGGGCGCGCGGCGTCTCCGCGCATGCCGGCCTCGACCCGGCCAAGGGCGTCAGCGCGGTACGCGAGCTGGCGCGGCAGATTGTCGCCATCGACGACCTCCAGGATCCCGGGCGCGGCGTCACGGTAACGGTCGGGGTGATCGCCGGCGGCACCCGCGCCAACGTGGTGCCGGCCGAAGCCCATGCCATCATCGACGCGCGTGCGGTCACGCGGGCCGATGCCGAGCGGGTGGAGCGGGCCATGAAGGCGCTGGTCCCACAGATTGCCGGGGCGCAACTGACGGTGACCGGGGGCTTCGATCGGCCACCGCTGGAACGAAGCCAAGGCGTTGCCAAGCTGTTCGAGGCGGCGAAGGACGTGGCGAAGGAGCTGGGGCTGACGCTCCAGGAAGGCAGCGCCGGCGGCGGCTCCGACGGCAACTTCACCGCGGCCCTCGGCGTGCCGACGCTCGATGGGTTTGGGGCGGTCGGCGACGGCGCCCACGCGTTGCATGAACACGTCGAGATCGCCGCGTTGGCGCCGAGGGCGGCAGTGATCGCGGGCCTTATGGCTCGGCTCGCCGCCGGGTCTTAGGCAAGTAGCGGTCCCGCATCATCCCCACCACTTCGTCCACCTGCCTGACGTAGTCCTTGCGCGCGTACTTGCCCGCATAGAGGTGTTCGTATCGATCGACCAGGTGCGGATACTCGCGCGCCAGTAGCGCCATGAAGTGATCGCGCGTGCCGCCCTGCAGGTGCATCACCATGGCGCCGACCGAGCGCGCGCCCGAGTCGGCAATGGCCTTGATCGTCCGCTCGATCTTCGCGGGCTGGGTCGAGAAAGCGGGGACAATCGGTGCCATCAGCACGCCGCAGTCGAGACCCGCATCCACCAGCTGGCGCACCGCCTTGAGCCGCTGCATGGGGTGGGCGACGCCCGGTTCCAGCTGCTCCCACGCCTCTTCGTCCACCGTCGGCACGCTGATGTGGATGCGGCACGCCGTGCGCTTTGACAGGTCCTGCAGCACGTCGATGTCGCGCACGATCATCGGGCCCTTGGTGACGATGCCGACCGGTGTGGCGGCGTCACGCAGTGCCTCGAGCACGCCGCGTGACAGCTTGTAGGTGCCTTCGATGGGCTGATACGGGTCGGTCGCGGTGCCGAACCCGATGGTCTCGTTCTCCCAAGCGGGCTTGTCGAGCTCACGCCGCAGCACCGCCACGAAGTTGGTCTTCACGAAGATCACCGACGCAAAGTCGTCGCCGGCGTTGAGCTCGAGTTGCGTCTGGTACTTCCGCGCAAAGCAGTAATGGCAGCCGTGGGTGCAGCCACGATAGGGGTTGAGCGTCCACTTGAAGAACGGCATGCCCTTCACGCGGTTCAGCGCCGAGCGGCACCTGATCTCCTGGTAGGTCGCGGCATCGCCGCGGCGCCGCGCGTCGGGTAGCGCGTCGAGGCCGCCGTCTTTCACCAGCCGGGCAACATCACGGGTCGTTGGCGAGCGACCCAGGTCAAAAAGCAGCGGAAAGGTCGCCATGGCGACCATTATTTCGCCTTTTATTCGCCTGTCAATGGTTCTGCGGCTGGCCGCGCCAGTAGGCGATCAGGTCTGCGACGGTCTGGTCGAGCGCAATCTCGGTCGACCAGCCGGTGTCGCCGTGCAACCGCGAGACGTCACCCAGCAACAGGGGCGTGTCGTTCGGCCGGAAGCGCGCCGGATCCTGTTCGATGCGGATCGGCACTCTCGCATGCTGGATGAACAGGTCGATCAGCTCTTTCACCGGCACTGGGCGCCCCGAGCAAACGTTGTAGGTCACGCCCGGCGCGGCCGACTGCATCATCGCGCGATACGCGCGAACCGTGTCGCGCACGTCCATCAGGTCGCGCCGGGGCTCGAGGTTGCCGACCTTCAGCACCGGCTCGAGGCGGCCGGCCTCGATGGCCGCGATCTGCCTGGCCACGCTGGGGGCGAGGAACGACGGTGCCTGGCGCGGGCCCACGTGATTGAACGCCCGCGCAATCAACCCCGGAATCCCATCGTCCAGCCACGCGCGGCGCGCCACCATCTCCTGGGCGAGCTTGCTCGTGCCGTACGGATTGTTCGGGCACACCGGGTCGTCTTCGCGCAGGGCGTGGTCGGCGGGCGTGTAGACGGTTGCCGAGCTGGTCACCAGCACGCGCGGCGCGAGGCGGGCGCGGCGCAGGGCCTCGAACAGGTGGTGGGTGGCCAGCACGTTGCCGGCAAACGTCTCGCGGGTATGGGCCCAGGAATCGCCGACGTGCGGGACGCCGGCCAGGTGATAGACCGCCGAGGGCCGCGCCTCGTTGACGGCGGCGCGCACCGCCTCGCGGTCGTGCATTTCTACGGCGACCCATCGCACGCCGGCCACGGCGAGCAGCGGTTCGGTGCCCGGACGCTGCCAGGCGACGAGGTCGGCGCCGTCCCTGGCCAGCAGCTCGAGCAGGTGGCTGCCCACAAACCCCGCCGCGCCGGTGACGAGGATGGGTGCCGCCATCAGCCGCGCTTGCCGTACTGCGCTTCGATGTACGCCTTGTAGCCGGGGTCGCGTTCCTTGATCGGCCGCCACCACCACTGGTTGGCCTGGTACCAGGCCACGGTTTCGCGCAAGCCCTGCTCGAACGGCACTTGCGGCTTCCAGCCCATGCCTTCGAGCTTCTTCGTGCCGAGGCTGTAGCGGCGGTCGTGGCCCTTGCGGTCGGCCACCGGCTTGATCAGCTCGGTGCCCTTGCCCATCAGCTTGAGCACCGCGTGCGTGAGGTCGATGTTCCTGACCTCGTTGCCGCCGCCGATGTTGTAGACCTCGCCGTTGCTGCCGGTGTGCAGCAGCAGGTCGAGGGCGCGGCAGTGGTCGAGCACGTGCAGCCAGTCGCGGATGTTGCCGCCGTCGCCGTAGAGCGGCACCGGGATGTTGTCGGTGAGGTTCGTCACAAACAGCGGCAGGATCTTCTCGGGAAACTGGTACGGGCCGTAGTTGTTCGACGCCCGCGTCACGATCACCGGCACGTCGTGGGTGGCCCAGTAGCTGTAGGCCAGGCGATCGGCGCCGGCCTTGCTGGCGGCGTACGGATTGCGCGGCTTCAGTTCGTCGGTTTCGGTGCTCGAGCCTTCTGCGACGCTGCCGTACACCTCGTCGGTCGAAATCTGGATGAAGCGCTTCAGCCCCGGGTTGCGGCGCGCGGCCTCGAGCAACACGAACGAGCCTTCGACGTCGGTCTTGATGAAGTCGCCCGCCGCCATGATCGAACGGTCGACATGGGTTTCGGCGGCGAAGTGCACCACGTAGTCGGCGGCCTCGACCAGCGGGCCAGCCACCGCCGCGTCGCAGATATCGCCGTGCACGAAGGTGTGACGGGGATTATCCATCACGTCGTGCAGGTTCTCCCGGCGCCCGGCGTAGGTCAGCTTGTCGAGGTTGGTGACGTGCCAGTCCGGGTGCGCCTGCAGCGCGTAGCGGACGAAATTACTGCCAATGAATCCGGCGCCGCCGGTGACGAGAACTTTGACCATGACAGCCAACGATCTTAATACGTTCCACCGCCGAAAGCCCCGAAGAAGTTGGAAAACGACCCGACCCCGGCCAGCGTGAACGACATGTTGAACCGGCGGTTCTTGTTGATGGGGAGGTTCGTGCTCTGGGCGTAGTTGTAGGCCATGTACTCGAACGAAATGCCGCAGCACTGGGCGTTGTAGAACGCGATGTAGCGGTGGTTGTTCAGCATCGACCGCGCAAGGTCGTAGTAGAACGACACGGTGCCGCCGTACTTGCCGCCGGCAAAGCGTAACTGGGTGCTTTGTTGCAGGTTGTTGTTCGAGCGGCCGTCGCGCGCGTTGACGTAGTTCTGCTTGCTCCAGCCCGCGGTGGTTTCGACCATGTTGGTGCGGAAGACGCCGTTCAGCCCGTATCCCATCACCCTGAAGGCGGCATCGGTGCGCGGGTCGTAGTCGAGCCGGAAGTCGAGCGACATGGGCTGGGTCGGCATGGCCCTGGCCGACAGCGTGATGGGCGAAAACGGGCTCGGCGGCCGGCCCTGGTTGTTGCCGTAGGCCGGGTCGAACTGGCTCGCGGTCTCGTCGCTGTAGTAGGTCTGGCGAATCGAGGCGTTGAGCAATTCCTGCGGGGAGCCGGCCTGCGTGCCCTCGGCCGCCCGCTTGCGGACCAGCAGCCGGTTGGCCAGGCTGTAGGTCAGCTGCGTGGTGCCGCCGATGATGGTGTCGTAGGCGCCGCCCACCTGCGGCACGCGCTTCTGGCCGTCGATCGTGGTCCGCCGCTGTACCGAGAAGGCCGGCTCGATGATGTGCTTCAGGCGCTCGGCAAACCGGTTGTTCGGATTGAAGACGCGCGAGAACACGGGCCCGACGATGTCGGCGCGCAGGTCGGCGTACTGGCGCGTCACTGCCTCCTCGATCTGCGTCCGCCCATCGGCGGCCAGGCTTTCGCTGAAGTAGGTGGTCCGATAGGCGGCCGTCGCGTTGACGGTCAGGAACGGCAGCGTGCTGAGCGGCGCCCGCAGCGCCGGCACGATGTCGACCTGGTTCAGGCTCTTGTCGACCGTGGCCTTGGTCGTCTTGCCGATGTACAGGATGTGCGCCGCATCGCCGGTCATCGAGAAGTAGGCCGGCACGAACGGCAGCTTGCGGCCGCTGTAGCTGATCGAAAGCCCCGGCGCGCGGCCATCGGTCTGCGAGTCGGTCGCGTTGTAGAAGTACTCGTTCCGGTTGTAGACCGAGTTCATGCTGAGGCCGCCCCAGGCGCCGGTCACGCCGGCGGTGATGGTCCTCCGGCTGGTGGTCGCGTCGTAGAAGTTGTTGCTGTACAGCTGCTGGGTCGTGACGTCGGTGGAGTAGTTGACGTTGGCGCGCGCCGCCAGGCCAAGCGGCAGGCCCTGGCTCAGGCCGCCGGTGAAGAGCTGGGTCTTGCGCGCCGGCTGCGTGACGCCGTTGACGATTGCTTCCTTCTGATCCAGCCAGTACGCGCGGAAGTTGCCTTGGGCCGTGGGCCCGAGCAGATAGCGATATTCGGTGCCGACGCCCGTGCTGCCGGTGAAGAACCAGTCGTGGAACATCGTCAGGTCGTGGCTGCGGTTGATCGCCCAGAAGAAGGCGTTGCTGATCGACGAGCCGGTGTAAGTGGCCGAGCTGTAGGTCGGCAGCAGGAACCCGGTGGCGCGGTCGTCTTCCTGGATCGGGTAGTACATGATCGGCAGGTAGAAGACGGGCACGTCCTTGACCCGCACCACGGCGTTCCTCATCACGACGTAGTCGTTGAGGTTGATGGTGGCGCGGCCGCTGACGATTTCCCAGCGCGCCGTCGGCTGCACGCAGGTGGTGAACCCGCCCTTCGTGATGCGGTACTTGTCGGCGGCGATCTTCTCGATCACGGTGCCGTGGAAATAGACGTCCGGTTCGAGCGTGCCGAACATGCTCTGGTTCTGGCGTCCCCGCTCGCCCAGCTGCGCGATGCCCATGGCGTTGGTGAACGTGCCGAGCTTGGTCTTGGTGTTGAAGACCACCGACTCCGAGGCGATGCGCGAGGTCGGCGTCTGGAACACGACGTTGCCGCGCGCGGTGAGCTCGCCTGTCTTCAGGTTCATCTCGAGGTCGTCGGCAAAGAACTTCTGGCCGGCGTTCGGGCTGCCGGGGTCGCCTTCGATCTCCACCTCGCGCATGAGCCGGACGCGGTCGGCGTCAATCCGCTCGAGCGCGAACTGCTTGGTGTTCCAGCCGGGGACAATCTGGGCGTCGGCGCGACGAGCCACCAGGCCCAGGACCGCGCATGCGACGAGAAGGTGAAGGCGGAACCGCACGAGTGAAGTCGAGAATACCAGATGGACGACTGGAAAGTTGAAAGTTGAAGAGTTGGAAGTCGGGGTTTCAGTTCACAGTGGCGGTTGCTGTTACCGACCCATGGCCGTCGCCCCGCCGGCGAGCAGCTTCGCGCGCAGCGGGCCGATGAGGTAGATCGAACCGGCGGCGACCGCCCGGTCCGCCCGGGCGAGGGCATGGGCCACGGCCGCCTCGGGATCCGGCACGGCCTCGACCGTCCGCGCCGGGGCCAACTCGCGGAGCGCCGCCGCCAGCCCGTCGGCGGTGCGGGCGCGCGAATGCGGCACCGTGGTGGCGATAAACGACGACGCCATCGGCACCAGCGGCTGGACCATGCCGGCCAGGTCCTTGTCGGCCATTACCGCCAGCACGATTGGGATCGGCGCCAGGTGCTCGTCGGCAAGATAGGCCGCCAGCGCCGAAGCCCCGGCCGGGTTGTGCGCGGCGTCAAGCAGCAACGCGCCGCCGGGCAGGCGCAGCCACTCGAGCCGCGCCGGCCAGCGGCAGTCGGCGAGGGCGGTGACGATGGCCGCTGTGGGCACGAACGAGACGCGCGCCGACCAGGTTTCGAGAATCGCCTTCGCGACGGCGGCGTTCTCCAGCTGGTGGCGGCCCGCCAACGCGAGCTTGAGCGGCGGGTACACGCGGTTAGTGGCGGTCGCGTGCGCATCGATCAGCGGCGCGCCCACGGCCGCGGCTACCGCGGCAATACGCCGCGCCGCCTCGCCAGGCAGCTGGCCGGTCACGAGTGGCGTGCCGGGCTTGGCGATGCCGGCCTTTTCGAAGGCAATCTGCGACAGCGTGGCGCCCAGGTGCCGCTCGTGGTCGAACGCGATCGACGTGATGGCGGTGATGTCGGGCGACAGCACGTTGGTGGCGTCGAACCGGCCGCCCAGGCCGACCTCGACCACCGCGACGTCGACTTTGGCCTGGCGGAAAATCTCGAAGGCGACCGCCGTCGAGACCTCGAAGAAGGTCGGCACCACCGTGAGGGTGCCGTCGCGGGTCGCCCGGTCGACCGCATCGAACACCAGCGCCGTGGCGGCGGTGAAGGTCTCCCGGTCGACGTGCTCGCCGTTGATGGCGACCCGTTCTTCGATGACGTCGAGGTGGGGCGAGGTGTAACGGCCGGTCTTGAGTCCCGCGGCGCGCAGGCCGCGCTCGACCATGGCGGCCACCGACCCCTTGCCGTTGGTGCCGGCGATGTGGACCGAGCGCCACGCGCGCTCGGGGTTACCGAGCGCGGCGAGGATGGCGCGGATGTTGTCGAGGCCGAGCTTGATGCCGAACTGCTCGAGCGCGAACAGCCGTTCGAGTGGGGTCAATTGCCTGAGGCTTGGGGCTTGGGGCTTGGGACCTGGGGAATGCTCGAGCTCATGAACCGCAGCGTCTTCTCAAGCGTCGTCTTCAGCTCGCGCCGGTCGACGACCAGGTCGAGCATGCCGCGCTCGAGCAGGAACTCGCTGCGCTGGAAGCCGTCGGGCAGCTTCTGGCGGATGGTCTGCTCGATGACCCGCGGCCCGGCAAAGCCGATGAGCGCCTTGGGTTCGGCGATGTTGAGGTCGCCCAGCATGGCGAAGCTCGCCGTCACGCCGCCGGTCGTCGGGTCGGTCAGCAGCGAGATGTAGGGCAACCTGGCGCGATCCAGCCGGGCCAGCGCCGCCGAGATCTTGGCCATCTGCATCAGCGACAGCGCGCCTTCCATCATGCGCGCGCCACCCGAGCACGACACGATGATCATCGGCGCCTTGCGCTCGAGCGCCATCTCGATGCCGCGGACAATCTTCTCGCCCACCACCACGCCCATCGAGCCGCCGATGAAGCTGTACTCCAT
>Ga0209770_10000210_pt1 | contig 34920 bp, 24 predicted proteins | sample LauGreSu1BDMLBDD_2_FD_187572 | JGI IMG/M metagenome (GOLD analysis project Ga0209770, IMG submission 187572) | Freshwater lake microbial communities from Lake Michigan, USA - Su13.BD.MLB.DD (SPAdes) (version 2) | ecosystem: Environmental > Aquatic > Freshwater > Lake | place: Lake Michigan, USA...
GACCTGTTCACCGGCTCTGCCTTCAGCATAAGCAAGCATTGCTTGAATGATATTCCCTCTGAAATGCACATCCTGAGGTCTTCTCGGCTCAATCTCCACACCCGTATCGGTACACCATACAATTTTGTCGGTGGAAGATTCAATTTCATCCATTTTAAAGACATCTTCACCTTGCTTATAACCGGCGAAATACATCACATTACAGCCTTGCTTCTTGAGTGCTTTTGAAATTGAAAATAACACTGCATTTCCAAGTCCACCACCCGCAAGCAAGACAGTTTCACCAAATGGAATTTCCGTTGGAGCACCGGTTGGACCCATCACGACGAGTCTTTGTCCGGGCTTCACATATTGCACAAGGCGTGAAGAAGCACCTATCTCCAATACTATCATGGAAAGAAGTCCTTTCTCCACATCTGTCCATGCGCCGGTCATAGCCAATGCTTCCATCGACATTCTTTTCCCGTCAATGATGATGGGATCGGTGTCATAATTCTGCATGCGATAAAACTCACCGGGTCGAAAATTTCTCGCAGCCGCTGGTGCATGCACAATGATTTCGGTGATGGTTGATGTCAATTTCTCAACATGAACCACGGTAGGTTTGAACTCCTCATCCAATCGCTCGAAAAACTCATCAAGTTCAGATTGATTTGCTTCATATCCTGCTTGCTCTGCTTTTTTGATGTCTTCTTGGAATAAGGATGCAATATGTGCATATCCATTTTTCGCACTTGCCATTGCTTTTACGACGCTACCTGCATAATACGGGTGGCCATCTCCAAAAAAGGAAACGAGTTTCCCTTCTTGTTCATATGATGTAAAAAATGCTTGCGAAAAATCATACAATTCAGGTGTGATTTTCATCTTCTCACTCATTGATGATCAACATTGCATCACCATAAGCGAAGAGTCGATAATCACTCTTTATTGCTCTCTTATATGCCTTGAACAATAGTTCTTTTCCGGCAAATGCGGCAGACAATAAGATGGAAGGTGTTGCAGGTGGATGAAAATTCGTGATAAAACGATTAGCGATTTTGAACTCATAAGGAGGATAAATGAATTTATCGGTCCATCCCTTATTTGGCTTTACGGCACCGGTTGTCAATACGCTGGCTTCCAATGCACGAGCAACGCTACAACCAACGGCATAGACATTTTTCTTGGACTTGAGCGATTTATTGATGGTATCAGCATTATCCTTCGTGATTTCAAAATATTCGGAATACATACGATGCTTGGTGAGATCTTCCACTTCGATATTCTCGAAAATTCCTTGTCCGATATTCAAACTCACTGTTGCAATGCGAACACCTTTTGCTTCCAATTCTTTGAGCATCTTCTGTGTGAAATGCAAACCTGCTGTCGGAGGTGCAATTGAAGCGGTCTTATTGGGATTTGCAAATACGCACTGATATGTCTCTTTATCATGCTCTGTCGGATCACGCTTGATATATGCAGGCAATGGCATTTCACCAATGCGTTCTATGACCTTGAATAGATCACCATCATAACTGAAACGAACAGTTCTTCCGCGATTTGTGGTATTGTCCACCACTTCGCAATAGAATTTATTATTGTCAAAATAGATCTTGTTACCAATGCGGACTTTTCTCGCAGGCTCAACAAGTACATCCCAAATGCGCTCTTGTGCTTTCAATTCGCGAAGCAACATCACTTCAATTTTTGCATTGGTTTTTTCTTTCTTCCCAAATACGCGAGCAGGAAAAACTCTCGTCTCATTCACGACAATGCAATCACCCTTCTGGAAATAATCCATGATGTCTCTGAATGTTTTGTCTTCCATCTCTCCGGTGGCTTTATTCAATACCATCATTTTGGCAGAATCTCTCGGATCTGCAGGAAATTTTGCAATATTCGATTTTGGGGCGATATACCTGAATTCTGATAATTTCATGTGCGGTACAATTCTATAATGAGACAAGTGGAAAACATGTGGATAACTCTGTAAAAGCTTGACAATTCATTGAATTGAAGAGTCTTACAGAAAAGCTCCCTGATCATATTCATGAATCAGAGCCGTAAATATACAGTTTCAAGAGGGGGGTTGTCAATATATTTTTTCCTTTTTGACTGCGGAAAACGGATAAAAACAATGAAATTTGTTCTTCTACGGAGCCAAGAACAATCATGATACAGAAAGAGTTCGAATTAGTCTCAAACTATAAACCTGCTGGAGATCAGCCCGATGCAATTCAACAATTGTCGGAGGGTATAGTTCGTGGGGACACATTTCAGACATTGCTCGGAGTTACCGGATCCGGTAAAACATTCACGATTTCAAATGTCATCGCTGAGTGCAAAAGACCCGCATTGATCATTTCTCCGAATAAAACTCTTGCCGCTCAGCTCTATGGTGAATTCAAACAGTTTTTTCCCAATAATAATGTTGAATTCTTCATCAGCTATTATGACTATTATCAGCCGGAAGCCTATATCCCGACAACAGACACATTTATCGAAAAAGATTTTGCCATAAATGATGAAATTGATCGACTTCGACTTCGCGCCACGAGCGCCTTGGTGGAAGGCAAACGGGATGTCATCATCATTGCATCGGTGAGTTGCATCTATGGCATTGGTGACAAGGAATCATTTGCTTCGATGGTATTTCATTTATTTGAAGGACAGGAAATAGATCGCAAGAAGCTCATCTATAGACTCACCGATTTATTCTATTCAAGAAATGATTTTGAATGGACCCGCGGTACATTTCGCGTTCGTGGTGATGTCATCGATGTCATGCCCGCACAGGAAGATGAAAAAGGTATTCGCATCGAAATGTTCGGTGATACAATCGAAAAACTCAGCATCATTTCGAGAGTTGAAGGTCAATTGCTTGGTAGGATCGATTCAGTCACACTCTACCCTGCCAGACAATTCGTCACACCTCAAAATGAATTGATTCGAGCAATGGCGGATATCAAAAATGAATTGAGTGATCAATTGATTGCATTACGAAAGGAAGATAAATTACTTGAGGCACAAAGACTTGAACAACGCACGCTCTATGATCTGGAAATGATGAAGGAAGTTGGTTATTGCTCAGGAATTGAGAATTATTCCATGCATTTGACTGGAAGACAACCCGGTGAAAGACCCCAATGTTTATTTGACTATTTTCCGGAAGACTATCTGCTCATCATTGATGAAAGTCATGTGACGCTTCCTCAACTCCGCGCAATGCACAATGGTGATAGAAAGCGTAAGACCACATTGGTTGAACATGGGTTCAGACTCCCCTCAGCATTGGAGAATAGACCGCTCAGATTTGAAGAAGTAGAAGGTCTGATCAATCAAGCAATTTTCGTGAGTGCCACACCGGCTGATTATGAATTGGAAAAATGTGAAGGCGTGATTGTGGAACAAGTGATTCGTCCAACAGGACTTCTTGATCCCGCCATGGATATCAGACCCGTTCGCACACAAATCGATGATCTGCTTTATGAAATTCGCTTGCGCATCCCCAAAAAAGAGCGCGTGCTCGTAACCACGCTTACAAAACGCATGGCCGAGGATTTATCTGAATATCTTACGAATCTGGGCATCAAGGTCGCATATATTCATTCAGAAATCGACGCACTCGAACGCGTGGAAATTCTTCGTAATCTCAGACTCGGTGAATTTGATGTATTGGTGGGCGTGAATCTACTTCGAGAGGGTCTCGACATGCCCGAAGTATCGCTAGTTGCAATTCTGGATGCGGATAAGGAAGGCTTTCTGCGAAGCGAAAGATCACTCCTTCAAATCGCAGGAAGAACAGCCAGAAATGCAGAGGGTTTGGTGATTTTATATGCAGATAGAATCACAAGATCCATGCAGGCAGTGCTTGATGAAACCAATCGAAGAAGAGAAAAACAAATCGCTTATAATACTGAGCATGGAATCAATCCGACCACTGTCTATAAATCGCTGGAAGAAATTTTGCAATCAACTTCCGTTGCTGATATTCAGGCAAATAAAGTAAAGAAACGCAGCGAACTAGAACAAGCAAGAGTTCGGAGATCCGCCGAACCAATGATGAAATATCTCACCGATGATCAAAGAAAAGACCTCATTGAGCAACTATATGAAGAAATGAAAAAAGCTGCTCGAGAACTTGATTTCGAGAGAGCGGCGGAACTAAGAGATGAGATCGAACGGTTAAGAGCCCTTTCATAATGGAGACTTTCAATGAGTATTTTCCTCATAACAGGCGCATCATCAGGAATTGGTGCGGAATTAGCAAAGATTGCTGCACAAGCTGGACATTCCGTTGCAATCTGCGCAAGAAGACTTGACAAATTACAAGCAGTTCAACAAGAAATTATTTCCGCCGGTGGCAATTGCCTTGCAATGCAAGTGGATGTGAGCATTCCTGAACAAGCACAAGCATGCGTTCAACAAACCATCAATCATTTTGGTGGTATCGATATTCTCATTAATAATGCAGGTCGTGGGAATCTCGCCTCGGTGGAAGATACCACGCCAGAACAATTGCAAAGCATATTCGGTGTGAATATATTCTCACTTTGGTATATGTCAGCTCCCGCATTAAAACACATGAAATCGAAAGGGTCCGGACATATCATCAATATTGCAAGCGTTGCAGGAACGATGGGATTTCCATTCAATAGTGCATATGTTTCTGCCAAACATGCCGTGATGGGCTTTACTGCCTCCCTTAGAGCAGAACTTGCCGGTTCGAATATCCATGCAACTGCGGTATGCCCGGATGGCGTGATCACTGAATGGGGTGCCGTGACAGAAGGCGGTCCTATTGGTAATCTCTTCATGGCAGGAATCAGAGAATCACGCGGGATTGCCAAAGAACATGGAATAGGACTCGCTCCACTTGTTCCCATGCTGAGTGCCAAGGATGCGGCACAAATCATCTATGATGCATCGATTAATCCTCCTACACATGATGTGTATACACATGCAGGCACTCATGAGCGTGCGATTGGTTTTGCACAGAATAGAAGTGAAGCAGAGAAGTCTATGCTTGCGCTCTATATGGGTATGCAAAAGGCTTATGGTCAAAAATAGAAAATGCGTATTTTCGGCCTTTGCGGAGTATGACTCAGCCCTTTGGAATATCATATTCGGGTCTTGAGATCGGGATTTTGAATCCTCCCACTCCGACAATTGAATTCTTGAGGCGATCCCCGGCGATCGCCTTTCTTTTTGAAAAGCTCATATACTCATGATCATTGATATCGTTCTCATCTCCTATAATACTCAGACATTATTGCTTAAATGTTTGAACACTCTGCATCATGTTCCGCAAGGAGTGGAGATCGGGAAAATCATAGTCGTTGATAATGCATCGAATGATTTGACAGTTGATAATGTGCGTGCAAACTTTCCGAATGTACAAGTGATTGCATTACAAGATAATCTTGGATATGCATCGGCAGTGAATATCGGATTTGAGCAAACTTCCGCCGAATGGGTGTTCATTGGAAATGCTGATATAGAGTTTCGACCAAATACCTTGATTTCTCTTTTTAATGGAATGAAAGGTTTTACCGATGTCGGAATATGCTGTCCACAACAAGTCTATCCAGATAATTCGCGACAAAGAAGTTGGGGCTTTTTTCCGGGTATATCCGAAGCAATTCATTATGTGACCTTTTCTTCCGCTATTGAAAACATACTCGAATCAATATCGATGAAACTCGGCATCAAAAGATCTTCGCGTTTCATTCCTTATGCCGATGGCGCGGCATTGCTCATTGAATCAAAGGCATTCAGAAATATTGGTGGATTCGATTCCGACTTTTTCTTTTTTGGTGAAGAAGCAGACTTCTGTCACAGAATGTGGGCATCCGGAAAAGGAGTTTTGTTTGTACCGACTTCTATCATCATGCATGTTCGCGGTGCAACTTATGGAGGTAATTCTCCATCACTTCGTTCACTCGAGATGCTGATTGATTCGAAGATTCGATTCATCAAGAAAAATACTCCCGACGCATCCATTGGATTGATCATGTTCATCATGGGTATCTATCATGCGATCATGGCAGTGATATTCACCCCATTGTCCATCTTGAGCAATCGTTTTCGTGGAAAGGTGAAGATGAATGCCGTGTCAACAGGATTATATTTCATGAGAATTCGCTCACAAGCTTTACAAAAACAAGTATCATGAAGATTGCTATACTCACCATCGGCGATGAATTATGCATCGGACAAATCATCAATACCAATGCGGCTTGGATGGCTCAGGCATGCACTGGGATTGGTGGAATTGTACTTAGACATATCACCATTCAAGATGGTATTGACATTTTACTCGATGAATTGCATTCCCTAAAAAAAGAATATGACTGCATCTTGATGTCAGGGGGATTGGGTCCTACTCATGATGACAAAACGAAAGAAACTCTTCTCGCATATTTCAATGATGAATTGATTCTGCATGAACCAACTCTTGATTCACTTAAGGCAAGAGCAAGACTTCGGGGTTTACCTCTCAATCAGAGAAATATGGATCAGGCACTTGTCCCATCAACATGTACTGTTCTTGAAAATCCAAGAGGAACCGCACCCGGCATGCTGTTTCATGTAGATAATGTCATCTATGTTTCTCTACCCGGTGTTCCATCGGAGATGAAAGGCATCATGCAAGATCATGTGATTCCTTTTTTGAGAAAGCATATTGAACAAGAGCAAGGAAAGATTCCATATTATCATACAATTCTCACCAAAGGAATTCCTGAATCAGCGCTGGCTGATTTGATCGGTGAACCTGATGTATTTCTACAAAAAGATGAATCGCTTGCATTTCTTCCGTCTTATCAAGGTGTGAGATTGAGATTGGGAATTCTCAGCATAGATCCAATTCAAGCACAATTGAGATTGATGGAGATTCAAGAATTCTTGAAAGATGCAATCGGGGAATATATCTATGGTTTCGGTAATGCTTCATTGCTTTCCGTCACAACTGATTTGCTGATTCAAAAGCAATGTACAATCAGTGTTGTGGAATCATGTACCGGTGGATTGCTTGGAGCTGAATTCACAAAGCAATCCGGATCATCTGCATACTTCATTGGAGGACTTCAAACCTATTCCAATGCTCTAAAAATGCAATTAGCACATGTTGCACCTGAGTCACTTGAACAATTTGGAGCCGTTAGCAAAGAAGTTGCAAAGGAAATGGCAATCGGCGGAAGGAATGTATTGAATACAACGTATTGTCTCTCAATAACAGGCATCGCCGGACCCGATGGAGGCACTCAAGAAAAGCCCGTTGGAACAGTTTGGATTGGATTGGCAAGCGAACATGAAGTTGTCTCCAAGCGCTTCAATTTTGGAAATGATCGCGCAATCAATCGCGAGCGATCAGTCATGCAAGCAATTGCAATGCTCCATGATGCACTCGTTTCTCGGAAATGACAATGAAATCATCTGTCAAAATTTCACATCTCTTCATGTATGATTCAATTTGCATTGGTGATATCGTGATTGATGCCACGGCGGGAAATGGACATGATACAGTGTTCATGGCAGAATGTGTTGGGAAAGAAGGCGTTGTGATTGCAATTGACAAACAAGAAGGGGCGATTCAATCAACAAAGAATCTATTGCTAGAACATGATATACAACATGTGAATTGCATGGTAGCCGATCATTCGGAAATGGAAATCGTGCTTCAACCTTTCATTCAAAGAGTGAGTTGTATCTGTTTCAATCTCGGATATTTACCCGGATCATCAGACAGATCCATCATCACGAATACACAATCCACCATTAAAGCATTAGATGCATGTTTGACATTATTACAGTATCGCGGGTCAATTTCCGTGATTGCATATCGTGGTCATGAGCATGGTCTTGAAGAAGCGCTGGCTGTTGAAGACTGGATGCGAAAACTCCCCACAAATGAATGGCATGTGACTCGCACTGAGCCTATCAATCAAAGTGCTTCAGCTCCCATAGTATATTTCGCTGAAAAAAAACGCTGATTACTCTTTAATCAGAAATTGTTCAGTAAAGCGCAATAATGCATCCTTCCTTTCGGCAGACACATTCACTGAAATACGAATCCCTTCATCCATGTCTTCCCTTTCGACTATCTCACCGGCAGCATATATTTTTGGCAAAATATTCATGGCATCATAAGGCAAGTGAAATCTCAGTATCGAACTTTGCAGTAATGCTATTTCTTGCAGTCTTTCTAGCAAAGTGACAATATTCAGTCCTTTCACGGCTGAGATGCCAATACTCCCCGGAAATTCTATCTGCAAATCTCTAATGATGGATGGATCTTCCAATTGATCTATTTTATTAAAGACAAGCACAACTGTTTTGTCTTCTATATCAAGTGATTTCAGGGTTTCCTGTACAACCTGAATATGCTCTTTGAATGCTGGATGCGTACAATCCACCAAATGAATGAGTGCATCTGCCTCTGCAGCCTCGGCCAATGTGCTTCTAAATGATGCAACAAGATGTGCAGGTAATTTGCGGATGAAACCCACCGTATCTGAGAGCAACATCAATTGTCCATTCGGCAATGAACATTGTCTGACAGTGGTGTCAAGTGTTGCAAATAATTTATCCTCAACATATGTATCCGCACCTGTCATCATATTCATCAATGTTGATTTTCCGGCATTGGTATACCCCACCAATGCGAATCGAGGCATATGATCTCTCCCCTTTCTCTGCTGTTTTCTCTGCATGTCAATGTCAAGTAGTTTTTCTTTCAATCGAGTGATTCTATCGCGTATCAATCGACGATCGGTTTCAATTTGTGTCTCCCCCGGACCCTTCGTACCAATCCCACCGAATTGCTTTGAAAGGTGCGTCCACATTCTCGTGAGTCTCGGCATCAGATATTGCAACTGCGCCAATTCCACTTGTGTTTTTGCTTCCATGGATCTGGCTCTTGAAGCGAAAATATCGAGAATTACGCCGCTTCTGTCGAGTACTTTCACATTCCATTCTTTTTCAAGGTTTCTGACCTGCATAGGGCTTAAATCATCATCGAAAATCACGGACTGAATATCATCTTGTTCAATCATTTCTTTGACTTCAGCAACCTTTCCCTTTCCGATCATCGTCGATCTGTCCGGTCTGACACGCTCTTGATAGACTTTCCCTATAACTTCTGCGCCGGCAGTTTCTGCCAGGAAGGCCAATTCATCGAGATAATCCATGGCTTGAATTCGGTCTCCGCCTTTTTTGACGACGGAAATAACAATGGCTCTTTCGATGGGTTTTTCTGTTGGAAGTAATTGCTTCATGTAAATGTCTTAATCCATGAGAAAACGGAGATTGCCTCGACCGAATATGCTCATGATTTGTTCACTGATTTCATGATTGCAGGCAATAGGTTGATTGGTGGCCACATAATGCGTTTTAAGTTCACCAGTGGAATCCATCAATCTGAAATGTAATGTACTCATTCCACCATTGGTCATGAGTGCATTGAGTTCTTGAATTTTTGAGATGACATCCGCATTGTCTTCAATGGTGATGATATACCCTTTCCCAAATTTTGTGGGCGCATCTTCAATGGGCATTGCATCATCGGCAATGATTTTAAGTTGTTCACCATTGAGTTCGCTTTTGCCTCTGACGAGGATAATCTTTTCATTCTGAAGAAAATGCTGATAACGACTATATGCATCACTCCAAAAGAGAATATTTGCTTTGCCATTAAAGTCTTCGATGGTGACTATGGCCATCGTCTGTTCTCTTTTGTCAAGCTTCGTAACTATACCGGTGATAATGCCGGCGCAGCGTACATGCTTTCCAATGAGTGGACTATCCGTTCTATTGAGTTGCAAAGTGGAGAATGACATTGCATGAGCTTTGTATTGATTGAGTGGATGACCGCTCAGATAGAAGTTCAAGACTTCTCTCTCTTTTTGCAAACGATATCCTTCATTCCACGCTTTGAGATTTGGTAGTTTTGGTTCTGCTATCTCGCCTTCGGTGGTTCCACCAAACAAATTTTCAGTATCTGACTTCAAATCTTCCTGAACGCGTTTTGCATATTCCAAAGCAGAATCAATGGTTGCAAACATCTGCGCACGATGTCCATGTTGCATTGAATCAAATGCACCTGAACATACAAGCGGTTCGAGCGTTCTCCGATTGATGAGTTTAAGATTGACTCTTTTCACAAAATCAAAGAGTGATGTGAATGTTCCTTTTGATCGCGCATCAACAATGGCATCCACGGCAGGTATTCCTACATTCTTGATGCCTGCAAGACCAAATTCAACGGTTTTGGAATCTGATGCGGTGAAAATTGCAAAGGATCTATTTACATCGGGTGGCATGACCGTGATGCCGAAAGATCTGGCTTCATCGATCAATTGCACGATTTTATCCTGATTATGCAATTCAGCCGTCATATTCGCCGCCAAAAACTCTGCCATATAATGCGTTTTCAGCCATGCTGTTTGATAAGCAAGATATGCATAAGCGCATGAATGGGATTTATTGAATCCATAAGACGCAAACTTCAGAATCAAATCAAAGATCTCTTCTGCCAATGCTTGTGGTTCGGCAACTTTACTGATGCAACCTTGTATAAAGACAGGATTCTTCAATGCTCCATCGACAAATAATGCCTTTTGTTCGAGCATGAGTTTTTCATCTTTCTTACCCATCGCACGACGCATGATATCGGCTTGGGCGAGCGTGAACATCGCGATATCACCCACGAGTTGCATCACTTGCTCTTGATAGACAATAACGCCATAGGTTTTATGCAATGCCGATTCCATGATCGGATGCAAATACTCGATGCTCTTTCTTCCCTGCTTACGATCAATGAATTCGGGTATATTATCCATCGGACCAGGACGATACAAAGCATTCATAGCAATGAGATCTTCCAAATCATTTGGCTTGAGTTTTTTCAAAGACTCTTGCATTTGCTCGGATTCAAACTGAAATATCGCGAGCGTTTTTCCTTTTCCAATAAGATCGAATGTTGCTTGATCATGCAAGTCCAATGCTTCAGTATCAATCTCGACGCCATGATTTTTCTTGATCTGCGCAAGCGTATTTTCAATGATTGACAGTGTTTTCAATCCCAGAAAATCCATCTTGAGAAGTCCCGCATCTTCGAGATCTTTCATGGTATATTGGGTGGCCATGACGGAATCTGAAGTTTTGTACAGCGGAACATAATCATTGATATTACCGGGCGCAATCACGACTCCGGCAGCATGCGTCGAAGAATTTCTGGCAAGTCCTTCAAGCGTCGTGGCATAATCAATCAATTCTTTGAGCTTCGGATCATTCGATTCTTTCACCCATCTAAGCTCAGGTAAATCCATTGCTTCATTGAGCGGAGTGACTTTTCCCATCACGGATGGAATTTTTTCAGTGATGGATCGAATGGTTGCCAAAGGTATTCCGAGGACTCTGCCCACATCAGCCAAAACAGCTCTTGAGGAGAGTGTTCCGAATGTGATGATTTGCGCGACTGAATCATTACCATATTTTTCACGCACATAATCTATCACGACATCTCTTTTGTCATCGGCAAAGTCAATATCAATATCAGGCATCGAAACGCGATCGGGATTCAAAAAGCGCTCAAAGAGCAAATCATACTTGAGTGGATCAACATTGATGATGCCGAGTGCATAAGCCACAATGCTTCCCGCGGCCGAACCACGTCCCGGACCAACTCTTACTTGTTTGTCCCTAGCCGCTTTAATAAAATCCTGCACGATGAGAAAATATCCGGCATAACCCATGGATTTGATGACATCCAATTCGAATTTCACGCGCTCAAGAATATTTGCATTCAAAACGGGATAGCGTTTTTCCAATCCCTCCATCGTGAGTTCTTCCAAATACTCTTCCAAAGACTCGGCTTTCGAATCAGATGGGATGGGAAAGACAGGCATTTTGATGTCGGATTTCAAATCTACATTGCATTTCTCGGCAACCTCATTGGTATTTTCAATCGCCTCGGGATAATCAGCAAAAATCTTTGCCATTTCTTCCTTGGCTTTGAAATACATTTCAGGAACGCCATAACGCAAATTATAGATGTCCAATTGTCCTGAATTCGCCGAACTCACTTCCTTGATATTGAGAAGCACATTGTGTGCGACGGCATCTTCTTTCTTGATATAATGACAATCATTCGAACAGATCAATTTGATGCCAAGCTCACGAGCCAATCTTGGGGCTTGCTCCATGACGATTTTATCGCCTTCAAGTCCGTGATTCTGCAATTCGATATAGAAGTCTTCACCAAAAGCCTCTTTATACCAAATCGCGGATTGCTTTGCTCTTTCATAGTCACCCTCAAGTAGAGGTGCATTCACCACACCCGAAAGACAAGCCGAAAGGGCAACAAGTCCTTCGCGATATTGCAAAAGTAATTCCTGATCAATTCTTGGTTTATAGTAGAAACCCTCGGTATGACCCAATGTGGTGAGTTTCATCAGATTTTTATAACCAATATCATTCTTGGCAAGCAATACCAAATGATAATAATTGCGTTTTTTATTGCCACCTTTGCGGGCTGTCATGTCGAAACGACTACCGGTCGCGATATAGACTTCACAACCTAAAATGGGCTTGATTCCGGCTTTTTTGGCTTTTTTATAGAATTCAAAACAACCGAACATCACCCCGTGATCGGTAAGTGCAATGGAAGTCTGTCCATCAGCCTTTGCTGCCTCGATCAATTGTTCGGGCTTGCAAGCAGCATCAAGAAGAGAATAATGTGTATGATTATGGAGATGTACGAAATCAGGCATAGATAGGTCTTATGATTCATTGCAAACATAGCGTTTTTTACCCCTTTTTACGGGGCTTTCTTTCCACAAATAATTTATCTTTCACAGGGCTTTTGGGATGACTAAATTTGTTACTCTTTTCATGTCAATTCGGATTTGAATTGTGAATTCAGCACATCTTCCATCGAAGGCAGAATCCAGAGCGATGAATATTTCCCTGATAGTGGGTATTCTCATGCTAGGATTGAAATGGACTGCCTATGTTTTAACCGGATCCATCGCCATTTTCTCCGATGCAATTGAGACAATCGTCCATATCGCAGCCGTTGGTTTTGCATGGTATAGTTTACGGATTACATATCGACCACCGGATGAAGATCATCATTTTGGACATGACAAAATCACATTCTTCTCGGCCGGACTTGAAGGCGCGCTCATCATTTTGGCGGCCATCATCATTATTCAAACAGCCATAGACAAATTGATTTCCGGGGTAACACTGGAGCAAGTTGGTTATGGTACAGCCCTTACGGCAACAGCTGCAGTCATCAATACGATACTTGGAATCTTTCTGGTCAAAACAGGAAAGAACAATAATTCTTTCATTATTGAAGCCAATGGTCGACATATCCTCACTGATGCATGGACTTCCGCTGGTGCAATTGCCGGTTTACTACTTGCCTTTTTGACAGGCGCTTATTGGATAGATCCTCTCATGGCATTATTCTTTGGCGCGAATATCATCTTTGAAGGTGGAAAACTGATTCGAAGAAGTATTCAAGGCTTGATGGATAAAACTGACCCTGAACTTTTTACTTCGGTAAACACCATATTGCAACAACAATGTCATGCATTGGGAATATCATTTCACAGATTGCGTTTGAGAGTTTCAGGGAATTATGTGTACATTGATTTTCACCTTCAATTCCCCGATGAAACTACGATTGAGCATGCCCATTTGCAAGCCACTGAAATCGAACATTTGATTTCTGCTTCGATCGCTCAGCCATGCGATATTGTCACGCATTTGGAAAGCACTTCACATCATCCGCCGGATCATATCTGATTTACATTGTCCTTTGTTTACGATATGCATTCACCGCTTTGGCATGATCCGTGCCATTAGTCGTGAACACATGCTCGCCTGTTCCGTCCCCTTTTGCAACAAAAAAGATATATGCATGTTTCTCGGGTTGGAGCGCGGCGAGTATAGACTCTCTGCCCGGGCAATTTATTGGGCCGGGTGGCAAACCGGCATACTTGTAAGTATTATATGGATTGTCAACTCTAAGATCGCTATAGAATAATCTCTTCCTCTTTCCAATAGCATATTGGACAGTTGGATCCGCCTCCAATTTCATTCCCCGCTTTAGTCTATTGTGATATACTCCGCTAATTCTATTTCGCTCACTTGCTACAGATGCCTCTGCTTCGATGATGGAAGCAAGCGTAAGTATTTCATGTTTTGTATAAGAACTGCCTTTCTGTAAATCAGCACACTCTTTATCCCAAAACAACTGATGTATCACTGCAAGCTTTTTTATTATGTCTTGTGCTTTTTGTTTTTTGTACAAATTATATGTGTCAGGCATGCAATATCCTTCCATAGAAGATTGCTTCACTCCAAGACTTTTACAAACGGAATCATCATTGACCAATCGCATAAATGAGAGAGAATCCAAAGCAATTCGCTTTTGAAGTATGGATGCTATTTTTCGAAGATTAGATCCTTCGGGTATGACCACATTCATGGTCATTCCCGCTTCACCGGAGAATATCAATTTCAAAACTCTTGCATGAGAAAATGTTGGTTGCAAAGTAAACTCACCCGCGCTGCACTGCTTCCCCGAAATCAATTCATACATGGATGCTATCACATAAAAGACATATGGATGTTTAATTGCATTTGCATCCGATAGAATGGTGATGCTGGAAGAAAGAGAAGAATCCTTGATCTTGATATCAACTGGCTTGGAAAGCGGAATATTCGAGAACATATAGAACATCGATAGAATGATCATTGAGACTATTCCAATCAATGATGCAATCCACCATGTTTTAGCTGATATATGAGATTTTTTCTTCGCCACGAATGATTCCGATCAATTTACTCTTGAATGATGATTGGAAGTGATTCACGCTCATCATCGGCTTGAATGATCAACATATATCCGCCGGGATGGAATTCACCAACATTGAGGGTCATCGAATATTCTCCACTTGGTGAATTTGGCAATGTGAAGAGTTGCATTTTTTGACCCGACATAAACTGCACCAAAGAAATCTCAGTATTCCTGGACTCTTTCAATGTAAATGTAATGCGTGATTGATTCGAACCAATCGAAATTGGATGTGGCTGAATTGTCAGTTTTGAAATCCGCTTTAATGCCAAATCCGTGATTGCACTCTTGATTGTTACCTCGCATTTTCCATTGGCAATGAGTGAGTCTTCCACTCCGAATGCTTCATAGTAGAAAGGCATTGTGATGCAATCTCTTCCGATGGAAACCGTGTCACGATCGCGCTTAGTTTCATAGACAGTATCAATGATTTCAATCGGCGCATAACAAATTGGAATAATCGCCGTATCACCGGGCTGAATGCTCAATGGAAGTATGGATCGTGGAATGCTGAATCGTATATTTCGAGCAAATGAAACTTCATTGACCAATTGTACAAATAAGCCTGTATTGATCAATACTATGCTGTCGCAATACACTGAACCAATTGCAATTCCACCAATGTTATTGAGCTTTGAGCTTGGCGATACCGAATTTATCGTGAATCCGGGGATTGTATCTTTATAGGATGCAATATTTCCATTCTTGTCTTCTGCTTGTATGTCATAAAACGCATCTTTATAGATATCCTGAACACAAAGATTCAATGCACGAACTGCATCTGTATTTGGAAATGCATTTTGCCATTTGATATTTGAAGATTGAGAAACAGTGACATCTTTTAAGCCACCATCTGTGGGAGTAGAATCGGCGATGATCACATAATGACATGTATTGCATGAATCAGGCAAAGCAGAGATCAATGGCTTTTGTTTATCGAGATATGTGATCAATGAGAATGAAGCAATATCGCGCATCATGCAGGCATCTTCAATGAAGATTGAATCAGTGTTAGTCTCTTCATCATTTGATGAATAGCATACCTGGACTACATAGTCTTGTCCCGGCTTAATCGTGATAGTACGATTTCCTGCAATGGTAAATTTCGAAGCAATACCCTTTGCATTTTTGATTGTAATTGATTGATCGAATGATCCATAATTTTTCAAAGTAATATCATAGCACACTTGTTTACCGACAGGTATTTTCTCATTGATTTGTTGCATCGAATCATTATTTGCAAGCTTATATGTGCTGGAAACAGTAAATCCCTTTATGCGAATCGGCAAAGTAGTTTTTTGTAATACGGAATCAAGTGCAGTCACTGTGATTGCGCCATCTTGATAGGGATCTTGCAGAGCGACTTTAAACATGACCGAATCTTGCGGTGGCGTGAAATTATATGTGAAACTCTTGATATTCTTTGCAGAACCTTTTTCTTCCAATACCTGAGTGATGCGTGAATCGCCCGCAACGGTGTCATAAATCATTCCGATAAAATCACGACAGTCCTGCTTGCCTGTTATTTGCGGTGGATTGAAATCGAAACTTCTGAAGCTCATGCCACCCACATATCCATAGGAATTGGCTCGGCCATAGCCGTACACATAAATACCCACCCTTTCACTAGATGTGACATTATGCACACCATCGGTGACACGAAGCCATGAATATGAGAAATTCGTTCCTGTGATTGCAGTTGCCGCGAAACCCGGAATAGAACCAATCAATTGGCCATCCAATCTTGTGCTTGATACTGCTGAATTGGGCATCACGATGGTAATCCACTGTTCATCATATCCTTGATCATAGAAGAAACCATTCGCAAAATTCACTGCCTGAATACTGACAAAACGATAACTGTCTTGGAATTGATCACTTGGTGGAACAAGCATCATCATTGGATCTCCATTATAATCAGTATTTGAGGAGGAAGATGCTCCCGAAGTCTTCTTATACTGAGACACCATGATGGACTTATTTGAAGTGATCACTTGTGGTACGGTAAGGACTGACTGATAGATCCCTCCTTTTGACAGTGTAGTTGTTTTGATTCCATTGATCAAAATATCCGTACTGTCATAAGCAGCTATCACTCTATAAATATCTTGAGAAAGATTGGTCGCATTATATGGCTTCGGGAATGGAACGACGATTGCCGTTCTACCCCATGTGTCAACACTCGGCAATTGCTCAACGATATGATCGCGCGATTGAAGTTCATTGTTTTTGATTGGAATTCTGGCTCTTTGTTGTCCTGCAAACAAAGCAATGGGTTTACTTGCCTGAACTCTGGAACCTGTCAAGTCACCGGAACCATCTCCTGCGCTCAAATCAGCTTGCACCAATAATGATTGTCCTTGATCCAATCGAGCCAGAATGATATTTGCACTTCCATTTCTTGCTGTTGGAGCAGAGGGTTTGATTGTAATATCGGTTCCATCCTCAGTTGCCACAATGGCAAACTCAGATGGAGTCGAAGAATTACTAGGAATGAGACCGCTACCTTGTCTGTCGGAATTATAAGTCAATACATAATAATCTTCGCCAAGTGCATCAGTAGGAAGAACCAAGAAAGCATCACTCGTTGTGGAAGCTTGATTTAGTGCATATACACTCACTTCTTTGTCTGCAGTGACATGGAATACATTCTCGGCAACTCTTTGCTCTTGATCATTGATTGATGATTGGCCGCCTGAGGGATAAATTCCTTGCAATTCATATTGCGACCAATGAACTCTATGTGTAAAAACGATGGCGGGATCAGTTATCGCAAAATCAATATTCTGCCAATTACCATTTCTACCTTTATAGCGAAGTCGGCCACTTGTAGGTTCTGAGGCGGCTATGTAAATATAGAGTGAATCTGTTGAAGGACTATTGACATGTAAATTCGGAATGAATGTAAACCAGAAGTCTTTTCCCCTGCTGTCTTTTTCCTGTGCATCCATTTCTTGCAAGGCAAAAATGCCCAGCAAAAAAAACATGATGCCAAATAAACGAGTATTGAATGAATGCATGATTGTGCTGCGAATGTTTAGTACAATGACACAACAGAACTCACTTTGTTTCGGGTTCCATTGAATCCTCCCTATTGCAAGTTAGTGAAATATGGCTAAAATGAGAATAAAGGCATGGTATTTGTATTTTTGGGTCAAATCAGTCTGAATTTTCTCCCTTTTACCATATGAAACCTAGAATTGCCATTTTTTTTACGGGCGGAACAATTTCCATGCGTGTGGACGAAGGCTTTGGTGGCATAGTACCAGCACTTTCCGCAACACAAATCATTGATACCATAAGTGATATCGATGATTTGGCCGATTTTGAAGTAATTGAGTTTGGTCAATTGCCGGGACCTCACATGACACCCGATATCATGTTTTCTTTGTCCAAACAAATCAAAAGCTTTGTTCTAAGAGAAGATATCGACGGAATCATCGTGACACATGGAACCGATACTTTGGAAGAAACCGCATATTTTCTCGACTGTACGGTTCAAACAGAAAAACCCATCATCGTGATCGGCGCGATGCGTAATTCCAGCGAGCCGGATTGGGATGGTCCACGCAATCTTCGCGATGCATTGATTCTTGCCGGCAGTAAAGAAGCCATTGGTTATGGAGTATTATTGTGTTTGGGAGATACCATCAATGCTGCCTCCGAAGCCACAAAAACAGACACCAATCAATTAAATACCTTCGCGAGTTTTGATTTTGGTCCGATAGGTCGACTTGTCAATGGCACCGTGATGATGTATCGCAAGCCGGTTCGAAGAGAATTTTTCGAAGTGAAACAATTACCCGGCAATATTCCGCTTCTCAAATGTTATGCAGGAATGGATGCTATGCTCATTGAATGCGCCTTGGAGCATGGTGTTTCCGGGATTGTCATTGAAGCATTTGGCGTGGGGAATGTTCCACCGCCGGTCTTTTATGCACTCAAAAAAGCAGTTGAACAAGGTATTCCGACTGTATTGACCTCTCGATGTCCAGTAGGCAGAATCGAACATATTTATGCGTATGAAGGTGCAGGGAAACATTTATATGATGCAGGCATCATTTTTGCTGACTATTTGAATGGTCAAAAGGCCAGAATTAAACTTATCGCGGCGATTGGAGCGGGATATGACATGCAAAGAATTCGAAATTCATTTGAATGGGCTTGATATTCTATCATGAGTAGTGACTATTATTTTCATAGAGCAGGCACTTTGATTCGCAGAAGAGCGCTCCCTTTTCTGCGCATTCTGGTGATTTCTATCATTCTTTCCCTGACAACCATTTGGGCAGTCACAGCATATTTCGGACTCACCAAAGAACAAGACAGATTGGCATCAAATCTTGAACTTTCCGTGATGATCAGAAAAGATATGGATACTTCTCGGATTTTCTCTTTGGCTCAATCCCTGAGAGAGTATCAACAGATTCAGCATGTGAAAGTGATCTCTCCTACCCTTGCAACCATTGAATTTGAAAAAGAATTGGGTGAAGATACGGATGCATTATTTGCTGAAAGTCCATTTCAATGGTCAATCTCCTTTGCACTCAAACCCGACTTTTGCGATCATCAGACGGTCAGTTTCATATTGGCGGACCTAAAACAGAAAGAAATTGTGGAACAGACTGTCTTTAATGCCCAAGCCGTAGGAGCAGTTTTTGCCCGTAGCTCGATGGTACTTACCCTCGGACTCGCCGGTGCAACAGGTATTTTTATTCTTTCTTTGGGTTTTCTATCCTATGTCTTTCGGGCAGAATTACTTCAAAGTCCAACAGAGTGGTTCATACTCCAAACACTCGGTGCCGGAAGAGGATTTATTGCAATACCACATCTACTTTTTGCCATCACGGCTTGTACACTCGGAATTCTATCCGGTTCGGGAATCTCTCAACTCCTACGAATGCATTATTCTACTTCTTTCCCATGGATCATGGAAATTCCCTTGAATTGGCTTCTGATGTCATATTTCGGGGTATTATCTTTATGCTTTATGACTGCAGGCATCACTGCAATGAGCGTTTCAAAAGGAAAATAAAAAAGCCCCAATCGAAGATTGGAGCTCTTTATGTGCGGAAGACGGGACTTGAACCCGTACGCCAGTGAAGGCGCCACCCCCTCAAGATGGTGCGTCTGCCATTTCGCCACTTCCGCAAATGAGGGAGCACAAAGATAGGTTTTTTCCGAAATTTCACAAAACCTTTCACAAAACCCTTTTCCATCAAAGTTTGGATATTCTTCGTAAAACTCGCCTTTTTACTCAAAAATCACTTCTCCAAAGAGCTTATTCACAGCTTTGGTTATACACTGCATAGACCGTATCTTTGCCAATCTTAGAAAACTCTACTTTTGGCAATCATGGCATCTAAAAATACATCGTCATCAAAATCCGGAAAAAAATCATCCAAAGTTACTCTTCCACTTAATCGTGAAGAATTAATCAGAGATTTGACACTGGCAATTGAAAGCAGACAAGCTTCCCTACTCGGCAGACGCGAAGTTCTCTCGGGTAAAGCAAAATTCGGAATCTTTGGAGATGGAAAAGAATTACCGCAATTGGCTTGGTCCAGAGCATTCCGGAAAGGCGATTTCAGATCGGGATATTATCGAGATCAGACATTCATGTTTGCACTCGGCATGTCTTCCGTCAAAGAATTCTTTGCCCAATTATATGCTATTCCCGATTCTGAACTAGAACCCGCATCGGCGGGAAGATCGATGAATGGACATTTTGCAACGCGTTCTTTGAATGCAGATGGATCATGGAAAAAACTCATCGATCAGTATAACTCTTCAGCAGACATCTCACCTACCGGTTCACAAATGCCGAGACTCGTTGGTTTGGCATATGCTTCCAGACTCTATCGTTCCATAGATGTGCTCAAGGACATGAATTCATTCAGCAAGAATGGGAATGAAGTTGCTTGGGGAACAATTGGAAATGCAAGTGCAGCCGAAGGAATGTTCTGGGAATCTGTGAATGCAATCGGAGTTCTTCGCTCACCTGCAGTCATTTCCATCTGGGATGATGGCTATGGGATTTCTGTTCCGAATGAATTCCAAATGACCAAATCCAATGTTGGTGAACTATTGTCCGGCTTCCAAAGAAAAGCCGGTACCAAAGATGGATATGATGTACATACCGTAAAAGCATGGGATTATCCCGCTCTTCTCGAAGTCTATGCAAAAGCCGGTGAAACAGCAAGAACAGAACATGTTCCGCAAATCATACATGTGATTGAAGTCACTCAACCACAAGGACATTCCACTTCCGGAAGTCATGAGCGATATAAATCGAAAGAACGATTGCAATGGGAACAAGATTTTGATGGCATTGCACGCATGAAAGATTGGCTTGTCAATCATGGAATTATCACTTCCGAAGAAATTGAAACCATTGAGCAAGATGCAATCAAGAGAGTGAAAGCGTGGCGTGATGAAGCATGGAAAGCATATCAAGAGCCGATTCTGGAAGATTTGACGAATGCTGCACAGCATATCGAGAATTTGATGCATGAATGTAATGAGCAATCAATCAAATTGGAATTGCAACAATTGCTCTCGACTTTGCAAACAATCAGAGAACCCTTCCGCAGAGATATCATGGGCATCGTGCACAAGGCATTGCTTGCCACGAGAACCAAGAATGGTCCGGCAAGACAGGCACTGATTGCATGGAAAAAGTCACTCAATGATCTTCAAACCGAACGCTATTCTTCACATTTGTTCAGCGAAAGTTCTGAATCAGCATTCAAAGTACAACATATTCCAGCGCATATTGATGCACAATCACAACTTGTGAATGGTTCGGAAATCATGAATGCATGTTTTGATTATCATCTCAATAATGATCCACGCATTGTGGCATTCGGCGAAGATGTAGGACAATTGGGCGATGTGAATCAAGGATTCAGTGGATTGCAAGCAAAGTATGGACTCTTGCGTGTTTCCGATACAGGCATCCGTGAGGCCACGATACTTGGTCAAGGAATTGGTCTTGCCATGCGAGGACTCAAACCAATCATTGAGATTCAATATCTGGATTATCTCCTCTATGCATTGCAATTGATGAGTGATGATTTGGCGACAGTGCAATGGAGAACTCGTGGCGGACAAAAAGCACCTGCAATCATTCGCACACGCGGACACAGACTTGAAGGCGTTTGGCATAGCGGTAGTCCGATGGCAGGAATCATTAATCTCGTGCGTGGCATTCATGTATGCGTGCCAAGAAATATGACCCAAGCGGCTGGAATGTATGCAACGCTATTGCAGTCAGATGAACCCGGACTCATCATTGAAGTATTGAATGGCTATAGACTCAAAGAAGCAATGCCGTCAAATATGGGCGAATATACCGTCCCTCTCGGCATGCCTGAGAAACTTCGCAATGGAAATGATCTCACCATTGTTACTTATGGCGCTTGTTGCAGAATCGCTCTCGAAGCTGCTGAGCAATTGGCTCAATTGAATATCGATGTAGAAATAATCGATGTGCAGACACTCTTGCCATTCGATCTCTCAGGGATGATTGTGGAATCTCTCAAAAAAACAAATCGCATTTTATTCTTTGATGAAGATGTACCCGGTGGTACCACTGCATATATGATGCAGGAAGTGCTTGAACATCAAAACGGTTATGCATATCTCGATTCCAAACCAATCACATTGGCATCAAGAGAGCATCGTCCGGCTTATGGAACAGATGGCAATTTCTGGTCTAAAGCAGAAGCAGAACATATTGTTGAAACAGTTTATGCAATGATGCATGAAGTCAACCCGGCTCTCTATCCGGTCATTTTCTAAGTGCATGTAACTTCATGTTCAATATGTCGTATTTCCTCACCGATACTTTAGAGGAATGAATTTCATGCAGACACAACAAGCATTTACCATTGAAGTCCATGCATTTGATCAGGGACGAATCCTATCATTGCATGGATATCTTGATGCATCCACATCGAATATTCTTGATCAAGAAATTCAAAAAACTCTCGCAGATGCAATTCATAAAATCATCATTGATTGCACTGATTTGACCTATATAAGTAGTGCAGGATTGGGGATTTTCATGAAGCATATCGATGCAATCAGAAAACATGGTGGTGATCTCGTGTTTTGCTCCATGCAAAAATCTGTATACACCGTTTTTGATTTACTCGGTTTTCCAATTCTCTATCGCATTGTTGATAGCACAGAATCGGCATTGTCTCTCTTCCAAGTCGGAGGTGAATCATGACGATGTTGGAACCGGGCATATATTCAGCAAGTGCTTCAGTGCACGAATTGGCGGGTATCCGAGCATTTGTCTTTGAGCGATTGACAACACAAGGATTGGATTCAAACATTGCTCAATCATTATGTCTTGCAGTTGATGAAGCATGTTCTAATATCATTCTGCACGGACAAGAAAGAAATGCTTCACGCTTGATCATAGATGTCGAATATTCGAATGGATTATGTCGGATTCGAATCAAAGACAATGCCAAGACATTCGATCCCAATTCGGTGAAATCCCCCGACATGATGTCATATTTCAAGAATTTCTCTTATGGTGGACTCGGCATTGAGCTCATGCGTAGAATCGTAGATGGCATGATCTATGAGCAAGCCGATGCAAAGAATCAGTGGAATACATTATTGCTACACAAATACATTCATTCACCAAGAAATTGATGCATGAAGGTTTTTTATTCCGACACATATACCATTCCCCTTCCCGATGGTCATAAATTTCCAATGTCCAAGTATAGATTGATCAGAGATGCATTATTGGATAGAAATATCCTTGATACAACTGAATTACACGAATCTCCTATTTTTTCGCCCGATGAATTGTTGCTTGCACATGATCCCAATTATGTGGCATCAGTATGTGATTTGACGCTAGATCCCAAGATTGTGAGAAGGATCGGATTTCCATTGACAGCCGGTCTTGTGAAACGCTCTCTTGCAACTGTCGGAGGCGCGGTATCCGCATCAGAAATAGCTCTTGAGGAAGGAGTATCCGGGAATTTAGCGGGTGGCACGCATCATGCATTATATGATGCCGGCGAAGGTTTTTGTGTATTCAATGATATTGCAGTTGCATCACTTCGATTATTGAATGCTCGAAAGGTCAATCGCATCGCCATCATTGATGTGGATGTACATCAAGGAAATGGCAATAGTGCAATCTTGGGAGACTTACCACAGATTTTCATTTTCAGCATGCATGGAAGAAAAAATTACCCTTTCATAAAAGTACCATCAACGGTTGATATAGAATTGGAAGATGGCGTTGGTGATGATGAATATTGCACGATATTGAAGTCGTATTTACCCGCTTTCACCGAACATAAACCTGACATCATATTTTATCTTGGTGGCTCAGATCCTTTGGAAACGGATTCACTTGGTCGATTGTCTCTCACCATGAATGGTCTTGCAGAAAGAGATCGCATGGTGTTTGAATGGGCAAAAAGAGAAGGCATTCCTGTTTCTCTCGCACTTGGTGGTGGTTATAGCAAACCCATCGAACATACCGTGGATGCGCATGTTCAAACATATCATATCGCTAAATCCGTATTTGAAATTTGAATTGAATAGTACATTGTTGATTCGACTGTTTCCATAAAAAAAGCCCTCAAAAGAATATTCTCTTGAGGGCTTACCTTTATTACAAAAAGCTTATCGCTGGATGCTGATGCTCTTTGATGTTCTGATTAGTCCGTCTTTGGATGAGATGATCAAAGAATACATGCCGGATGTCATATCTTTCACGGAGAAAGAAAGTGTTTTGAGTGACATTGGTTCTACATAACCATTAAACAAAGCAAGTGCTTTATTGCCATAGATATCATAGAGTTCTACTTTCGCTTCACTCAATCCAAGTGGCAATGTGAATGTAAGGAAAGCGGTTTCGGTTGCAGGATTGGGATAAATATCTGCATTGATCACTGCATTGAGTCCCATGACTCCTTCATCAACTGAGCTGATGGTTTTGGTTTCAAAACCGGCTATCTTATAAATGGCACCATCATAAGCGCTCACCCAGAGATTTTTATCCTCAGGATCATATTCGATTCCACGCAAATTCAATAATCCATTTGGTCCTTCAATATCGATTCTATCTATCTCTTTGCTCAAATTACTCTTTGAGAATTTGACCGCATGTACAGCAGAAAGTGAGCCGCCGCCGGGGAAAAATGTACAAATCTGATAGAGATATTCCGAACCATCATAAGCCATGCAACGAGGACCATATGTCAAGCGATATGGATTATTCGCCGAATCAATTGCTTTACCTGTCTCAATGTCAATCGTATAAATCAATTGCTTTCCATCACGCTCTGATGCGAGAAGTTTGCCATCAACATATTCCAAACCAAGTCCATAACTTCTTGCGGGAGAAATGAATGTACGCAATACTTTTCCGGTTGTGTCCACTTTCACGATGCGACTTCCGGAACCACTTGAAGTGGAATTCAAGCGATGCACATAGAAAACTCCTTCTGCTCTGTCCATTGTGATATCAGAGAATAAACTATCCCCTTCACTCATCTTGATTTTCTTCTCAATAACAAGTGTTTTTGCATTTAGTTTATACAAGAAATTATCACTGAAACTTGTGGTCCACAAACCACCTTTTCCATCATAACATAATCCATAAGGCAAATGTGCAACAGCGGATGCTTGTGAAATTGAACCTTTCTTGAATTCACTGATCGTGAAGGTACGAGTAGTTCTTGTTTGATTTGGATTATCTACGGAAGAAATACGAATGCGTGCATATTGACTGAAGCGTGTTGGAATATTCCAGCGTAGCTCATTGCCATTTGCTTTGTCTGAAAGAATATTCCAAGAAGTGCCATTGTCAACGCTATACTCTACTTTTACCGGCGGTGTAAATCCATACCAAGTGATTTTCTGATTTGTTCCACCAAGATAATTTTCAGCGCCGATTGGATTCACGATTTCAGGCGCATCGATTGGATCTTCCGGAAGCGGCACTTCCCACATGGAGCGACCATGCGTTGCAACTCTCAGAGTCATTGGATCATTCGCCGCGCCTTTCCCTTCATAAATTGCCATATCAAGAATTGCAGTACTTGGGAATTTTGTTCCAAATGGCACCCATGAAGTACCACCATTATAAGTGGCAAAAACACCAATATCAGTTCCAACAAAGAGTGTGTTTTCATTGTCGGGATGTATCACGATTGAATTAGCTGAGATATCTGGCAATGCATCACTGATGCTGAACCAAGATTTTCCAAGATCAGTGGTTTTATATACATGTGATGTATAATATCCCGAAAGAGTGATATACATGGTATTTTCTTGTTCACGGGAGAATTCGATATCAGTGATATATCGTGTGGGCAAACCATTTTGCGTGACATTTGTCCATGTTTCACCCATATCTGTTGTGACATGAATATTCCCTTTTTCAGTTCCTGCCGCAATGAATTCAGGTCTGAGGGGTGAAATGCCGACATAAGAGATGCGTTCTGAAAATCTTGGAGAGATTGCAAGCCATGTCTGTCCTTGATTCGTAGATTGATAAACTATATGCCTACCATGATATAAAGTCTTTGAATCGGTTGGATCCATATTCATTGGAGCAATAAAGAGAGAAGCATCACTCTCAGGAATTGAAGTGCCAATTCTACTTACTTGTCTTGTATTCATGGAAACTCGATACATATTTCCATTTTGTGTTGAAGCATAGACTGTATTGGGATTCACGAAATCAACCATTGTAAATCCACCATCTCCTCCAACGATATCGCCATATCCTGCTGAGTTCACTGCCGTAGTTCCATTGTCTTGCGCGCCACCATAGGCCATGGCGGGCTGACTTTGATCAACAGCAAATGCATGATATTGAGTGATTGCAAGTTGATTATTGATGGTTTCCCAATTCTCTCCGGCATCTTCGCTTTTCATCATTCCACCATCATTACCGGCATAGACAATATTGTTTGTTGATGTTGAAAATGTCGCGCAATGCTGATCAGGATGCTGATTACCACCCGTATAGACGCGTGTAATATTTTCCCAAGAATCACCACCATTTGATGTTCTGTATACATCTATTCCGCCTGCTAGTACAATCTTGGGATTTGATGGGTGAACAGAGATATAGATATCATAACTACCTTGACTATTGAAGAATGTACCATCATCATCAAAACATGGAGTCCAAGTATTACCACCATCTAAGGATCTAACAATTGTACCCACTCTCGTTTCACCATCTTCAAACAATGCATACACAATATTTGGATCTGAAGGTGCCATTTGTACGGTGATATGACCGAACTTAGCTTTGTCTAGATCATCACCTTCGCCATAACCCGGGATCTCACTATATGTGAATGTTTTTCCTCCATTCGTAGATTTGTACACACCATTTCCCGGTGAGCCAATGAAGAGTTCATCGATATTCTTGGGATTGATGCTGATATCACGAACGCCTTTTGAATAAGTTCTTTCCCAAGTTGCACCTGCATCCGTGGAACGATAGAATCCTGCATTTGCATTCATACCTCCGGCATAGAGGATATTGGAATTGAGTGGATGCACCTTGAAGCTCATGAAGGAACCTACGGTGGCAAGTCCTATCATTTTCCAGGATTGCCCCTCATCTGTCGAGCGATAAATGCCGGAGCCGGGATAACCATAACTACCACCACGATCCTCGCCTGTTGCGGCATAAATCACGCTTGGATTATTGGGGTCTATCACCACTTGTCCCATAGAACTCGAATTTTCAAAATCCATCAATGGTTCCCAGAGATAACCACCATTCGTGGTTTTCCAAACGCCACCATTGGCGGCACCGATATAGACGATATCAGGATTTGTGGGGTGGACGGAAGCCGAACGAATGCGACCTCCTACACTTGTCGGACCCAATAATTTCCATTCAGGTTGAGCTGCAAGAAGCTGAGCTCCTCCCTTCTTTTCAATCATTGAATTCATGTGACTTTTGGCTTTACCCAATAAATCACGAGGTATATCATCGAATGGAAATGCTCTGCGAGCATGGAAAAACTTGAATCGTTCAAGAGGATTACCCTCTTTCTCCTTCTCACGAGCCACGATAGGGGTTGAGAATGACGGAAGAAGAAGTGCTATTCCAAGAAAAAGCGTTACTAATAGCTTCATATATGACACCGAATGGTAGTGATACGAAATATGGTGATGACCATGACGACACATTGGCTGACAAGTTACGAACAAGAATTCAGGCCATAAAGAAAAAAAATGCGGGTATAATTTGAGTCAAGGAACTATTTGTCCACATAACCCTATTTTCAGGGCAAAAGCGAGACAATTTCTTCGTAAATTGCGCCCCTTAATTAGAAAAACTATATCTCCACAACTACTTGATATTCCTATGTTCAGCTATCAATTCAGTGAAACACATGAGATGATTCGTCAAACTGCTCGCGAATTTGCGCAGTCTGAAATTGCACCAACAGTTATTGAACGCGATGAGCATTCCGTTTTCCCCGCAGAAATCGTAAAAAAAATGGGAGAATTGGGATTCATGGGCATGATGGTTTCTCCGGAATATGGAGGAAGCGGGCTTGATGCCGTGAGCTATGTCATTGCTATGGAGGAAATCTCCAAAGTTGATGCAAGTTGCGGTGTTATCATGAGTGTCAATAATTCACTCGTTTGCTGGGGTCTGGAGACATTCGGTACTCCCGAGCAAAAAGAAAAATATTTGCGACCACTTGCAATGGGTGAAAAACTCGGCGCATTTTGCTTGAGTGAACCCGAAGCAGGATCAGATGCAACGCATCAACATACAACTGCAAAGCAAGATGGCGATCATTGGGTGATCGATGGCATGAAGAATTGGATCACGAATGGTACATCTGCCGACATTTATTTGGTATTGGCACAAACAGACAGAGAAAAAAAGCACAAAGGCATCACCTGTTTCATCATTGAACGCACAGCACCGGGATTTGAGCCGGGAAAAAAGGAAGACAAATTGGGCATTCGCTCAAGTGATACCTGCTCAATCGCTTTGAGCAATGTACGCGTCCATCAAGATGCAATTCTCGGAGGTGTGGGTGGCGGATTCAAAATCGCCATGGAGAGCTTGAATGGCGGCCGCATTGGAATTGCCGCTCAAGCATTGGGTATTGCACAAGGTGCTTTTGAGCGTGCCGTTGCTTATTCCAAAGAGCGTATTGCATTTGGCAAACCTATCAGTGAACTTCAGGCAATTCAATTCAAGTTGGCTGATATGTCCGTGAAAATTGAAGCCTCAAGACTCCTCACTTTGAGAGCCGCGGTTCTTAAAGACAATCATGAAAGCTATGTGAAAGAAGCCGCCATGGCTAAACTTTCTGCTTCTAAGGCATCTGTTGAAGTTGCTCTTGAGGCAATTCAAGTACATGGTGGTTATGGATATGTTCGTGAATATCAAGTCGAGCGCATGCTTCGCGATGCAAAAATCACAGAAATCTATGAAGGAACTTCAGAGATTCAACATATCGTGATTTCCCGTGAATTGTTGAAGAATATGTAATCTTTCGAAGGATTGCACAAGGCGCAAAGGACAATCCCTTTTGCGCCTTTTTTTTGATGAAGGACAAAAATGATATCTCAAATTCGTGGCATATTGATAGAAAAAACTCCGACTGAAATCATAGTTGATTGTCATGGAGTGGGTTATGCATTGTTCATTTCCATGTACACCTATTCCGCATTACCTGATATCGATCAGCCGGTTCGACTATATTCCGTGCTCGTTCCCAGAGAAACCGAAGTGCAATTGTTTGGCTTCATCGATAAACCCGAAAGAGAAACTTTTCATCTATTGACCGGTATTTCAGGCATCGGACCCAAAACTGCTCTGGGCATTCTGTCATCTGTGACAATTCAAGAATTGCAATCTGCAATCATCAAAGGTGATGTCAAATTTCTCAATCAATTGCATGGTGTCGGCAAGAAAATGGCCGAAAGACTCCTCGTTGAATTACGCGATAAAATTCAAAATATCTCAGGAATTCAAGCTCAAGAATCCGATGATGATTCTTCAGCACCATTGTCTTCATTGCAATATGATGCGATCGCAGCATTAATTGCACTCGGTTATCAAAAAGCCGCCGCGGAAAAATCCGTGAAATTAGTAATGAAAAACATTCAAGAATCACCTACAGTGGACATCATCATAAAGCAAGCACTCAGAGAATTACGATCATCATGAAGAACTTGAAAAGATTTTTACCTATTCTCATGTCCATCTTCATCGGACAGTTCCTTCAAGCGTCCGAAGCAGATAGTGCTTTTCGCTTTGTTGGATCCATTGGTGGTGGCGCTTCCTATCATTCGGGTGGATTTTCAGGAATTCCTTCGGTCAATACATGTTGCACGACATATCCCAATACACAATCCTCATTGTTTGAATTCATGTTGGGATTGCGCACAAGCAATGCATTAAAGCAAGACAAGTTTACTCTTCAAGGATCTATTCAAGCCTCCATCAGCCAATTCAATGCACCGTTTTCTTCCAGAGATTTTGTGGGTAATTTCATTAATGGAAATACTGTCACTCAGGTCTTGGTCGATTATTCACTCGCTCTTTCAGGGATGATGATTGGCTTGGAACCCCGATTGCATATGCATTATTCAAAACTCCCGATATCCCTTTTCTTGGGTTTTAATGCGTCAAGTTTCATTACAAACAATGCAAATCAAATCGAAAGAATCATCAAACCGAATGATGTCAACTACACGAATGGTACAAAAGAATTGAACAGATATGACGGAAATATTGAGGGTCTGAACTCATTATTGTTTTCAGGCATTATTGGAATGGAATATCAATTCCCATTACAAGAGAATATTTTGCTTATTCCAAGCATTGCATATCGCACATATTTCAATTCATTCATAGCAGATCATCCTTGGAGTATGAATGGCATGATGGCAAGCATCGGAATGTCTTATGCTATTCCAAAGCCTGAAAAACCGATCGAGATACCGCCTCCGCCTCCACCACCGATTGAAGAGAAAGAACCTGAAATAACTCTCAGCATGCATTTCCATGCACTTCTGAATGATGCGATGGTAGAATTCGGCGATACGATTCCTTATCCCTATGAACGAAATATCAATCTCGAAGTAAAGACCATTGCGCCGATATATATATTCGAAAAGAATTCTTCAGATATTGTTTCAGAGTATGGACATGAAGAAACTCTCCTCGAAATCGCCATAAAACAAGGCAATGCACCACTGAGAATTCTTGCCATGGCTACCGATCAAGAATCTGAGAATATGGCGCAAGCAAGAGCAGCATTTATCAAGAAGAAATTACTGAGCATAAATCCTGAAAGAAGTATACAAGCTGAAACTCGCATCATCAAAACGAAAGGACTTCGCTATCCGGAATTGCTTGATGAATCGCGAATGGTGATGATCACACATGCAGATGGCACATTGCCAATCTATACCAGGACTGATACGCAATTGGTTTTTCAGGAAACATCCATAAGACTCATCACAGAACCATCAATCACCGGTGCAAGAATTGCCGGCATGGCTAGTCTTGGTAATGTAAAAACCAAGACCATTGAAGAACCTGATATCACATTTTCATTTAGTCCATCTGTAGCAGATCCAATCGAAACGCAGAAATTTATCGCACAATCTTTTGTTACTTTAGAACCAAATCTCAAATCCAAATCGAGAATTGAATTGTATATTCGTCCGATTCTACTCCGAGAGAATGTCAATGAGATACAAAACAGTAATACATCCAAAGAATATATTCTCGGATATTCAGATTTTGATGAAGGTTCTCTCTCCATGATTGATCAATCCGTCATTCAGCGAATCAAAAAGGCATTGAGTTCGGGTATAACAATCACGATCATTCCACTCATTGATGATCTTGGCAAATCAGATCATAATAGCAATTTGGCAAAAGAACGAGTAAAGAGTGCATTGAGAATACTTGAATCTGAAATTGATAAAAACGCATTGAAAAACTTCACTATCTCATCACCCAGAGTATTTCAACCAGATGGTAAAGTTTCCGGAAGAATATTACATCGTGGCATAAGCATTCGCATTGGTGAATAGATGTCAAGCAATGCATCATCATATCCGAAATCAGCGATTGAATGTTCATTCTCGAGAACATATCATGCCGATCTCTCCATGATTGGAATCATCAGAAATGATGTGCTTGCCTTGAATGAATATCAATTGCTCGATGATGAAAAACGAGATGCACTCATTATCATCATTACAGAAATGATGACAAATGCAATCAAACATGGAAGTCTTGGAATTGAACATGCACATGTAAGTCTCGGGGTTTCCAGAATAGAAGATACTTTGATTTGCATATTCGAAGATTCGGGTCCGGGTTTTGATCGATCTACCATTCCCGACCCAACATTGCCTGCATATATTCACAGAGATCATGGTCGAGGAATTTTCATTACCGAATATCTCGCCGATGAAGTTCGATATTTGCATGCCGATAATACAATGAGAATAATCGTCAAGCTATAAATTGATTCACAATTCAATGATGTCCTATGTTGCATAGATTACTCTTACTCCTCTTTTCTTGCTCGATGGCATGTGCAGGTGATGTCTATCAAAAAAATCAATCGATGGGCAAAGCCGAGTCCATCAAAGCATTTGATCATGGCGTTGAAATCAAAACCGCTGAAGGCACTTTGATTGCAACCGTTTTTAGTCCAACAATCATCAAGATGCATTTCACGAAAAAGAGTCGAGAATCCGATACTTTGAGTTATGCAAAAAGACATGATCTACAACCTTCCAAAGCATTCAAAGCGAATGAATCTTCTGATGCATATCGCATAGAAACAGACTCCCTCATTCTTTCCATTTCCAAGAATCCCGTTCGAATTCGCTTTAGCACCAAGTCCGGCATTCTCATCAATGAAGATGAATCAGCATTCGGCACATCATGGATTGGCGAAGAAGTCACCACATATAAAAAACTCATTTCCGATGAAAAATTTATCGGCATGGGAGAAAAGACAGGTGGACTCAATCGCAGAGGTGAGGGGTTTACACATTGGAATACTGATTATTTCGGATATCCAACGAATGCAGACCCGATTTATATGTCAACACCATTCTATATCGGCTTGCATGAATCACAAGGTGCCAAAGTGATGTATGGAATCTTCATGGATAATTCCTACAAATCACATTTCAATTTTGGTGCATCCAATGATCGCTTTTCATCATTTACCACAGAAGATGGTGATATGGTGTATTATTTCATTTATCATACAACCGTTCCCGGCATCATTGAATCCTATACATCTATTACAGGTCGAATCACTCTACCTCCCCTTTGGAGTTTGGGTTTTCAGCAATGTCGCTACAGTTATTATCCCGATAAAGAAGTACTGCGCATAGCAGAAACATTTCGCGAGAAGAAGATTCCCGCTGATGTGATTTATCTTGACATTCATTATATGGATAAATACAAGATTTTCACATGGAATCAAGATCGTTTTCCTGACCCAAAGGGCATGATTTCAACATTGAAGCAAAAAGGATTCAATACTGCCGTGATCATCGATCCGGGCATCAAAGTTGAAAAGGGATATTCCGCTTATGAACAAGGCGTAGAGCAGAATCTCTTCCTCAAATATCCCGATGCAACCGATTATACCGGTCAGGTTTGGCCCGGCTGGTGCCATTTCCCTGATTTCACCAATCCCGATACGCGAACATGGTGGGGCAATTCATTCAAAGACTTGGTGGATGTGGGCATTCGTGGTTTTTGGAATGATATGAATGAACCTGCGACATGGGGTCAACGATTCCCTGATCTCGTTGAATTCTCATTTGAAGGACTTAAAGGCACGCATCGTCGTGGACATAATGTCTATGGCATGCAGATGGCCCGCGCAACATTCGAAGGCACAAAAGATTTGCTCAAAGGCGAAAGACCATTCATTCTCACAAGAGCAGGATTCAGTGGTGTACAGCGCTATAGTGCTGTATGGACCGGTGACAATGTATCGAGTGATGATCACATGATGCTCGGTATTCGCATGCTTAGTTCATTGGGTATTGCCGGTGTCCCTTATGTCGGCATGGATATCGGTGGTTTTTCGGGGAATCCATCCAAGGAATTATTTGCACGATGGATTTCCATCGGTGCATTTGCTCCCCTTTCACGAGCACATGTTTGTGTTGATAATAAGGACCAAGAACCATGGTCATTCGGTGAGCGTGTTGAGGATATCGCAAGGAATTATTTGAATCTTCGCTATATGATGCTTCCCTATATCTATTCATCATTCCATGAAGCATCTCAAAGCGGAATGCCAATTTGGCGCAGTCTTGCAATCGAATATCCTTTTGATTCAAAAATCTATGATGGTCGCTATCAGCATCAATTCACGATTGGCAAAGGACTTATGATAGCACCGGTGAATTCCGTGCAAGAATTCACGAAAGTGTATTTCCCCGGATCACAGCCATGGTATGACTTCTATTCCGATAGTAAATATGCTCCTGGTACAGAGGATCATGTTGATGCACCGCTTGAAAAATTACCCGCATTCGTGCAAGGCGGATCAATCATTCCAATGCAATCTATCATTCAGCATACAGGTGAAAAAAGTTCAGACACCCTTTTTGTCCATGTCTATGCGGCAAATTCAGGCATCACCAATCAGCAAATATATCACGATGATGGTTTGACCTATTCCTATGAAAAGGGTGCATATTCACACATGAATATCATCTATGATGCCGGTAAAAAGAACATCACATTTGAAGCACCAAAAGGTAATTACAAAACACATCACAGTGTCATTGCGATCTTACTACATGGTTTCGATGAAGTGCCCAAAGGAATGAATATCAATGGTACTTCCACAAAGGCTGAAAAAAGGTCAGTATCATTCATGAAAGCACTCAGTAATTTCGACCCACTGGGCGGTCCTGCCCGCGAGGGATTCATGAATGTACAAGCAATTCATATCCCCTATCCGAAAGCAAAAACGAGTATTCAATGGTAAGTAAAAGGACATCGCGAGATGTCCTTT
>Ga0209770_10000211_pt1 | contig 34885 bp, 53 predicted proteins | sample LauGreSu1BDMLBDD_2_FD_187572 | JGI IMG/M metagenome (GOLD analysis project Ga0209770, IMG submission 187572) | Freshwater lake microbial communities from Lake Michigan, USA - Su13.BD.MLB.DD (SPAdes) (version 2) | ecosystem: Environmental > Aquatic > Freshwater > Lake | place: Lake Michigan, USA...
GGGGCCTTTCGGTAGTTATTTCTTATTTAATTAAGAAGCAACCTTAACGTCTTTTACGACTACCCATGCATCTGCCTGCTCAATTTGGGTACCAACACGAGTATACATTGTATATTCGATTGAGTCCTTCTTTGGCCAGAAGAAGCGGTAAACAGTTACATCACGCTTGATACCAATAACAACGTTATTTGGGAATGTCAAGTGGACGTCTCCGTGCTCTCCTGTTGGTGTTGCATATGAACCTGTCTGTGTTTCCTTAAGTAGTGGAACTTCAACAATTGGAATACCAAATGCGAATGGTGCCACATATCCTGCTGGACCACCTAGACCACCCTGGTCTCCACGGATAATGCTTGAAGCAATATCTTGTGGGTTAACGTTCTGGATGTTCTGTGATGTTGAGTACAAGTAGTCTTGAATTAGGTTTGAGCCTGCAAGGAAGCGTAGGTCTGGACGACGCTGCTTGTACTTACGTGGCATAGCCTTTAGTGCCTTGTTGAAGATGTCACGAGATACTGGTGCACCCGCTCCAGCTACTACACGACCATTTGTCTTTGCAATCTTGACAATACCATCAAATGCCTTGTATAGGTTATCTGAAGATAGAGCTGTGTTACCGTTAAGAACTACGTCTTCTAGGTCGTTACCAGCCTGTGTTGCCATAAGTCTTGCAATGTGATCTTCTAGATCAGCACCCTCAATGTTGTCTTCTAGAGACTCAGTTGAAAGTTCCCAATCTAGGCGAAGCTTCTTTGTTGTGAGAGAAATCTTTGAGAACTGTACGGCTGAATTTGTGCCAGTGTTCTCTGCTTCGGATGCAAGCTTCATAAGCTTCTCTCCGACGCCGATACGATCAATCTCTGTAGTGTCAGCTCTCATTCGAACTGTACGTGCTACTTTACCGATTACTGTTGCATCGAACATGTAATCTAGGAATCTTGCGGATTGCTCAGGATTGAGCAAGCCTCCCTTACCCTCGGAACCTACGTGAATTCCGTCGGTAGGGTTTGCTGCGCCAGTCATTCCACCTGTTAGTGTTGTGCCTGCTTCAGCTGCTTTTGCTAATAGTTCATTACTCATTAGTTTTTCACCATACCCTTATTTTGTTAATTCGCTAACGGAACCGAGGAAAGTGCCGTTCCATTTTGATTTTTTGATTGTTACTCCTGTTGACCCGCCAAGGTCAGAGGACTTCTTAATTGCAGTGTCTGATTCTACTGCGTCTACTCTTTTTTCAACTGTGTCCATGATGGACTTAATTGAATCAACTGCTGTTGAGAGTTCTGTGTGCTTTTCTGCTAATTCTGAAATTCTCAAATCGACATTCTTGCTAAAAGCTTCGACTGTCTCCTTGATTGTTGAAACCTGAGCAGCGTTTGCCTCAGAGGCCTTTTCCAAAGTCTCTGAGAAGAAACCCTTAAGGTCGCCTAGCATTTTAACAAAGTCAGGTGACTCCTGAGCTGTTAGTTCTGCTGATTTTTCCAGAACTTCGGCAGAAGTTACTTCAGCTACAATTTCAGCAGAATCTTGTTCTACTGGGGCAACTTCTTCAATAATTTCTGCAGGTGCTTCTGGAGCTACTGCTTCTTCTACTACTGGAGTTGCTTCTGTTACATTAAGCTTTTCCACTTCATTTCCTCCTTCTGCAATTGCCGTATTTATATTTTGTGTTTCAGGCAATGTTTGCAATCTTGATCTACGTGAATCAAGAATCTTCTCTATTTCTTTTCCTTTGTTTACGTCGTTTGATTCTACCCATCCAATGAGCTCAGTTTTTTTACCAGTCACTGGAGACAGGTATTCTGATTCTGTTGACATAAAAACAGAATCGCTATCTACACAATAAAAAATATTTTCCATTTTAACATCTGCTGCGATGCCTTTAAAAATCATTTGTCCGTTTACTTTCTCAATAGAAAAAATGTTACATAGTTCGTTTGCTGGTGAATCAACGATTGATAGTTCAACTAACGCATAATCTTTAATAAATCTTACTGATGCTCCTGTTGCTTTGTTTACTTCGTTGTCTGATTCTAAAATCTTTCCGCCAATTGAAAAACCAGTTAGAGTTCCGTCTAGAACCTTCTCCCATGTATCCTGAGCGCCTTTTGAAATGTATGCATCAACGTAAACTCCGTTGTAAAATTCTTTTGTTATTGGGTCGTAAAAAGTTTCTGGTCTGAATGAAGCAACCTTGCCAACTGCAAGTGGCTGATGCATTTCTCTTAAGTTTCCTCTAAAACTTTCAAACGCTTTCATGCTTGCTTCTTGTGTAACGACGTCACCAGTCTGATCCAGGTTGTCTAATGTTGCAAACCCTGAGACTGTTCTTTTTTCTCTATTGACCTTTGTAAATGGAACAGCTAAATTAATAGCATTTCCATTAGAAGACCAATGTGACTTTTCTATAATCATATGTTATATATTATAGAGATTGTTATATAAAAAGGCAAATAACCAGTTGATCAGGACTAGTTGACTTGTCTTCCATCTCCCTTTGCATTTCTGCCCTCCCCAGATTTATCTGGGGAATTTGCTGATCTTTCTTGGTCACGAGTTCTGCTTTGAGTAGCCTGAGCCTTAATTTCGGCTGCTTGGGCTGCAAGGTCTACTGGGACATCCCCGCCATCTCTTGGAACCATACCCATTCTAACTCTAATTTCATTTGGAGTTATTACCTGGAATCTAAGATATCTTTCATCTATTTTAGACTGAGTATCTGCATCTGTTAGAGACAGTTCATTAAACTTTAGATCCATTGCATCAGTCATTTCTTGAATTATTTTACTTAGCTTTTTTTCTAGATTTTGCTGTGCTGGAAGACAAACCTGCTCTTTAAATGTCTTATCTGCATCTCTTGCTGCAGCCAAATTAATTCCTGCTGGAGTGCCAATTTTATTAATCGGTACTCTATGAGCCATTAATATTTCATCTCTATTCGAATTTCTATATTTTTCAAATGATCCTTCTTGCGCTCCTGCTTCAATTGGCTCCATTTTAAATTCAGTTTTTGAGTCTGGGGAATCTGGTGGAAGCGGTATATATAAAGATCTATGGTTCTTTCCCTTTAATCCTACCTGGAAAAACTCAAGCAATTTTCTTTCAGATTCTGGAGAAAGCTTTGCTCCCTTTACTGTAATAATATATCTAGGGACCGCTTTATTTTCAAAGTAATCTAGGTTATATTTACCAGCAAATTCGTTGCCAGCCATTGCATTTTGTGCAGCAATTATATCTGGGATTCCATAATAGTTATTCTTTGGGGTGTACTTTTTTAAATGAATAATTTCGTTAGGTCTATCCTCTTGTCCTGCTATAGGGTTTATTGTTTCTGTGTCCCCGAAGTTTCTAAAGAATACAGCCTTGCCGTAAAGGAGCTGTATAAAACCGTCTCTGAGACGTCTCACACGCATTGTCTTTGAAGGTATATGACCGATGTACCCAATCTTTCCAGTCGTCGTTCTACCGACCTCCAGATAGCCATTACCAGTAGCCTCCACGTCAGTATAGAACTTAATAAGTGTTTCTTTAAAAGTTTCATCTTCATTACAATCTTCAAGCCATTTGTGTAAGTCTTGCTTAATTCTATTTAGCTTCTTACGTGCTCTTTCTAATTGCTTTTCATCATTAATTTCATCTAGGGCATCTGTTGTCTTTTTTGATTCAATAAAATCAAATCCAAGACCAACAATGTTTGCCACCTTTGCATTTATAGCAGCATAGTTGTATGGAGAAATTTCGTAAATTGTTGATAGATAGTCTAAGTTGTATTCTGGCTGAATTAGATCAAAGGTGGCGTAGCCGCTAACTGCTTGTTGATGCTGAAGCTGCTGGCTTACTGCGCCGTCTTTGCCAACAAAAGATTTTTGCAAATCTCTAGAAACTTTTCTTCTAAATGAAGCCCCTAGGCCTGAAAGCTTTAAAATATCTTCGCCCTCTATATCAAATAGGTCGTCTGATTTTTGAGTGGTTGGATTATTAAATCTCATCCAGTCCGCTACATTAGAAACCTCTATGTTATTAATAAGGATGTCATCTTCATTCTCAATCATTTTTTACCACCATTTAATCTAGCCATTTCTTCTTTATGAACACCAATGTCCAGTGGATCTGGAGTTAGGCCCCATCTTAATCTTTGCTTTTGATACTCAAACTCTTCTTCATCAATTTGTCGACTTCCTTCAATAAACTTAGGCTGACCAACATCTATTCCATAGTGTGCTACGGCTGATGCAAGCAAAGCAATTCTTTCCTTATTTCCAATCATAGACGATATAGATAAAAAGTTATTATCTTCATCTCCGACCCATCTTCCGTCAGGCATTTCCCAGACATAGACTCCTAATCTAGTCTCACCAGATTTCATTTGAGCGTTAATTCTTTTAATGTCCATAGTTAATTATTTTACCACCTGTAGAGACATAAGTCCAGCTTTTTGTCACACATACTGACAAAATTATATTATTTGAAACACTACCCTGTCTCTAGAGTGTGTGGATACAGCTTCTTCTGTCATCAGCAATGACGATCCGTCGGCTACCGATGCAGGACTCCCGATATATAGGTCGTAATGCTCTTGATGGTTTATCCCAGCAATTGAATATGTTGTAACGTTTTGATATAAATTATCATCCAGTACCCCAGATCTTACCCCCAGGAGCTGCTTACCGTTAAGCCATATTTGTCCAGATATTGCAGATGCTGGCTTTATTAATATATAATTAGGCTCATCAATATATAGGTAGGAAGATATGTTTGTTGCAGATGATACATCCTGACCATTTATATAAATATTACTAATATTTGATTTTGTTACAGCACCACCACTTGCCCAAGAAAAATACGTTTCAGTTAGTCCAGTTTTATTAAATAATAGGTAGCCAGCAGATAAAGATTTTGGAGTAAAAATCATCTCTATGTTTCTGCACTCACTCACTAGGTCTATAAAGAATGCTGAAGACCTGGGTCTTATTCCATTGTTGTATACTCTAGTTCTGACTGGATAATTATTTTTTGATATATCAATGTCCCATACAGATCCAGATGTAGGCTGTGATATTGAAATTGTATTGCCTCCGCTATTTGCATACAATTTTTTTTCTGAGAAGAAATAAAACTTTAAAGAATATAATTCTGGCTTGTATATTTCAGAATTTGATGATGTAAAAACTATTTTAAAATACAGTGATTTGCTTGAAGAAAAGCTAGAACCTTGAACAAATCCTGGAATAGAAGATCCGTTTGTGCAAGGAGACCATGGGCCAGAAGATGATCCTTCTGATACATATACAGATACTCCGCTTGAAGCAACCCAATCAATTCTTGAAGAAACATATGTTTTTGCAACACTTAAAACAATGTCCTCTATAAACTCTCCTGAATTAACTCCTGGATTCAAATAAACGCTATTATTAATTTCATTATAAGAAAGATTGCTATTGTTATATATTAAAGATTGCCATCTTTCTTCTTCTGGATAAGAATATTCTGCCTCTACCTTTTGATGCCTATCAGATGCTTTAAATAAGTTTCCAAGGTCTGGTGTTGAAATTTGATCATCTGTATTTAAAAATAAATTATTATAGTGTGATAATATTGATTGTTGAGAAAGTGCATACCTATACACTGCTGGGCTATCTATTAAAAAATGTTGCCCTGCGCTAGCGGGTCCGCAAGACAATGTGACTGAGGTGTTTGTAAACTTCATATCAATAGATTGTGTTGCTACTAAAACTCCATCAACATAAAGACTCATTGAGCTTACTGAATAAACACCAACAACATGCATTACTCTGCTTGAATTTGGAACTGAATAGTCAACTCTTTTAGACTCTAATTTAAAAACAATATTTCCATTGTCCCAATACAAACCAATTCCGCTAGAATCAGCCAGTATTGGTGTAAGAGATGTTAATGTTTTTGGATGAAACCAAGCTTCAATTGTGAAGTCGTTATCAGATGTATCTAATGTTGCAAATCCACCAGTACCAGTTGTTCCAGAAAAATCTTTTGACATTGTAAACTGAATATAATTAGAGCTATCAATTTTGTTTGTATGTGCTCCACCAGAAACAATTGGCATTCCAGCCTTAACTATTTGACCAATATAAGAAGCATTATTGCCGCATCCAGATGCGTCATAAGCTATAGATCCAGATGACTCATCTAATTTCCATAGGCCTATAGGAGAGTCTTTAATTGCTGATAAGTAGTAGGACATTTTTATATTATATCAGCACTAAAGCTATACATGCAGTAGTACCTATCCTTGTCATTAAAGTGACCAATCTTGTATCCCGCCCCTGGTGGGATAATGAGCACAGAACCTTTTTGTGTGGCAAACTGGCTAGTATGATCTCCCTCAACAAGAACTGTCTCTGAGTAGTCTTCTGAATTGTTTAAAAATAAAATAGCTGTAAACTTATCAGACCTTATAAGCTCATCATCAAATATTGATGAAACCCCCTGCTTGCAGATTGTTGCAGACTCAGACTTTTTGTTGCCTACAGAGTAAGCCTTGCAATATAAGTCTGAAGTGCTCCAAAAAGCCATCTTTATACTATTTAATATGTACAAAGACATTTCATTTTGTTGACCGCTAAACATTAAATCTTTAATATACAGATTACTTTTTTCATGATTCAGTTTAACATCTAAGCATTGATCTTCTGCAACACCAACATTTAGCCAGAAAGATTTGCCTGAAGATTCATTAACCTTTTCAATTAGTCCATCTGGGTCAGTTAACGAATTATAAAAAATATATGAGTTTGGTCCAATTTGTGATACTTGAAACATTGGAATGCTTGATGTCATTAAAATGGCTCCTTATACCAAAATAGAGGAACCATATATTTGTTTCCGCTGTTTATTTTTTTTGGATGATGTACGTATGGATCTGTAGATGGGAATATTATTATGCTGCCAGCTTTTGGCTTTATGCTTAATTTTTGATTTGGAAAATCAATTTCTCCACCGTCATAATTATCGTTTAAATACATAACTCCTGATATCACTGGGTGCTTTATATTTGTAGGATCATTAGAGTCAATATGTGGCCCCATATCTGCGCCTGGGCTGTACTTCTTTATATTAAAAAAATTAGGAAGCCATGGCTTAGCAATCATATTAATATTACAGTAGCTTGATATTGCAAATTCAGACAAAGAATATATTTTGCTGGATATCCTATAAGCTTCAAAATCATTTTCATCTACCATTCGCCCTGATTCAAACACTCCAGATTTTCCAATCCCGTATGTTGTCATGGAGTCAGTGCTTGCGTTCCACTCCCCCCATCTTGATATAGTGCTGTATAGTGCTGTCTGGCCTTAATAAATTTTCTGACTTTTCTATACTAATAACAAATTCTTCTGGGCTGTCTAGAATATCTTCATAATAAAATATTTTATCGTATAGTTTTTTTATAATCATTTAGGATTCTTCCTTAATGCTTGTCTTAAAAAAAGTTTCCTTTTGATTAGTTTCCTTTACTTTACCAATAGATGGCTTGGATTTTGTTATAGAGTAATCTGGAGATTCTCCTTCTCCTATTACATACCTATGCCATTTTCCACTATCTAATGATTTTCTAATTTCAGCTTTTCTTATAGCTTGCCATTCTTCTTTTCCGTGCTTTTTAAAACCTTCATGCCAATAGTCTGATCCATCATATTGGTACTGCCAAAATGTTCTTACTAAATACTTGTCTCCAGAAGATATTTTATCTACTCCATGAAAATACCGAGAAGCTCCTGTTATTGGATCTCCAGATGGGAAAACAACAACATCCCCAGCTTTCGGTTTATAATGAATAACCTCTCCAGATTCTTCTTCTAAGAAAGATAAGCCTCCTCCTTCATAGTCGTCATTAAGATACATTGTGCACGTAATAGCAAACTTTAGTCCTGGATCATCTGCTGTAGCTCCAACATAATCAGTATGGTAATGCATAGCAAGGTTATTTTCCTTTGCTGTTTCCTTATATTTACATATAGAAAATCCAGAAGGGTGCCAGTTTGGAAGCTCAATATTATATTCATCTATATAATCTTTTGTAACAGAATGAAAAACTTTGTCTAGATCTTGAAGAAAATCTGATTGTCGTTTTGCATAACTATCTGAAAGGTCAATTGGGTTTCCATCCCAGTCTGCTTCGTATTTTTGATCTCTTGTCATTCCAAGATTCATCATTAATCCAAAGCCATACCAGTCGTCCCACTGTTTAAATAAAAACTTTGGTTCGCTCTTTTGAGACAACTCTAATAGATCAATATAGTCTTTATGGTTTGGAATTGCATTTTGATACACAATTACTCTTGGATATATAACAACTTTTTTAATCATTTTGAGATCTCCATTCTTTAACCTATCCGATTTGGATAGCTTGTCCACCTATACAATTAGACCTTGGGTCAAACAGTAGCTCAACAATATCTGCTATATCTGAGGTAGTTACCTGTATGCCTATTGGTTGTGATGCAATATAATGTCTTAAATCAGGATTATTTTCAAAAACTCCTTTTGCCATATCTGTTTTTATTACACCAGGACATATAGCGTTTGGCCTAATTTTTGTTTTACGTAAATCTTTAGCAAGTGACGAGGTGAATCCTTCAACACCGTTTTTGCTTGCTGTGTAAGCTGTATTTGAATTTGGAATGTGTGCTGCAATGCTACTCATATTAATTATTGGAGTATGCACTTCTTCATCCATCAGTTTTAAAAAAACAGAACACATGTTCATGGTGCCTATTAAATTTACTGATATTACCTCTTTATATCTTTCATAAGGCTGTAACTCAAATGGTGCTGCTTCAAATATACCAGCACAATTAACTAGACCAACAACTTTTTTATGTTTTATTTTTTCGTAAACAGATCTAATACTTTCAATGTCGGAAACATCACACTCTTCAATATTATAAAGTGCTGGCTCGTAATCCTTATCTCTTATGCTTTTTGTTGAGATACCTAATATTTCATATCCAAGCGAATGAAGCCTTTCTGCTACGACTCTGCCAATACCTCTACTGGCTCCAGTTACAATAACTGTCATGCTTCACCATTTTTTCCAACATAGTCTGGTATTATACCCATTCTAGTCATATCTTCCCAATTCTTATATACTTCCTCTTGCTTAGATCTAGTTACCTTTAGCTTTTCTTCTCTTTCAAGAACTTGCTCTTCTGTGTAAGTTAAACCATCTAAATCCCAAAACGATCCTACTGTGTATCTTGTACCATCATGAACTTTGGTAACTTCGTGCTCATTGTTATGCCCGCCAGCAAAGAATACCAACATTCCTTTTTTAGGATGAATTTGAATATCATCATTTTTAAAATTTAAATATCCTCCTTTAAAATCATTATTTAAATATATAAAAGATGCGTACTTGCTTCTTTCAAATTCTGAAGGAGATCCGTCTTCATTTGAATTGTCTGAATGAAAAGCAGCAAAGGCCCCTGGAACCCATTTTTGTGCGTGGTAACTAACTTCATCTAAACCTTTTTGAATTAAAGACTCTCCCATTTGCTTTATCCTTGGTTTTAGTATTCCATGAAAATAGTTTTTTGGAAGACCAAACATTTCACACCCGCCTGTAGGGTCTTCATCCCAAAATCCCATAGCAAGTGAACCATAAAAAGAAATTTGATTCCAATCAAGAATATTATTTGAAGAAACCCAATCAAGGTAAGATATTATAGAATTAGATTCCTGCTCTGTTAAAAAAGACTCTACAGAAAAACATTCTGGTCCATGCTGTTTAATTTGCATTATCAATGTGCCTTTCTATAGTCCAAAAGAACGGTGCGGTGTATCTAACTCCATCAGTTATTGGTCTTACACCATGAATGTAATTTTTATCTCCTGGGAAAAAATATGCTGCTTTAGCCTTTGGCTTAAACTCAACTCCTTGTAGAGGAAAATATAACTCTCCACCTTCATAGTCATCGTTTAAGTAAAAGACTGTGCCTAGGTCGTACCAAGGAAACGAATTTGGACTTCCAGCATCTGGACCTTCATGCATTTCCTTATCTGCATGAGGCTCTTGCCTGGATCCTACTGGCCATCTAACAATACATGGCCCTGTTGGTCTAGATTTTACTTTAAAGAAACTATCAATTGTTTTATTTAATCTGTTAATGATGTTATCTAAAATAGGTATCATTTCTGGACTATATTTTTCAAAAGTCTCAAGAGTAACAACTCTATCTTTCCAAATGTTTGCCTGGTATATTAAATTTCCATTTTCGTTGAACTCATCATTTGTTTCATCAAAGCGTGTGTTGCTTTTTGCCCAATTCAACAGTATGTCTTTTTCCTCTTCAGTAATTGCATCTAAAATTTCAACAATATTATCTTTTGAGTTTCCAAAGTGTCCAGATGGTGTAATTGACCTTGGACTAAATGTTGCCATGTTTTGACTCGTATTATGCTTCATCTTTATATTATACCTTAGTTTTAAGTAAAACTCTTTCTGGTCCAATCTACTTTCTTGTACCCTCCGCCGCCTTTTATCCTATGCTTCCTTGCTGATTCGTTTCTTCTATTTAAAATATCAGAAGATGAGTGAAATTGTTTTTCCATTTCCCAAGACTCTCTTTTAAAAGGAATAATTTGAATATAGGGAGTGCCAGCACTTATTGTTCCCACAAAGTCCTTCTTGATAAAAAATGGCATTAGACCAGGGGTGCTAACCTTATCGTTGTCTATAATGCCAGACGTTGTTATAAATGGAAGATCAAATCTATTTATTGGATTAATATAAAGTGCACTATAGCCGTCTGGCAACTCTGGCATCCAGTTTGGATACCAATGAAAAGCATTTTCTTCGTATCCGTATGGAACTGAAAACTCTCCCATCACGTCCCTTGGCTCACAAAAAGACTTGTACTCATCTGGCACTGAGCTAAAAACTTTTCCATTAATTTTGTAAAAATGGATATCACAGGGGGTTAGCAAAAGATATCCAGACACAAAAGAATCCATTAGCGCTGGACATGCTTTAAATGATAGTGTATCTGAATCTAAAACATTACCGTCTTTTCCTATCCAATTTCTATTTGCAGAAGAAAACCATTCTGGTACAAAAGCTTTTGCTGGTGATGGGTAGATAGAATTTTTAAAGTTATATTCTTGTGCAGAATGAAAAACTATTTTTGGCATTACTCTATAACCTTTAAACGAATAGATTTAACTTCATGGCTACCAACTTTTTCTCCTACCCAATTTAACCCATTTTTATAAAAGTTTGTCCACTTGCCAGAACTCAATATGCTATTTCTGATTTCATCAGCAGATTTAGAATCATTAATTTCTAAAATAATATCTTTATTGTTTTTACTTTCTCTAAATTCTATCTCTGAATTTAATATCTTTATTGTTTTTACTTTCTCTAAATTCTATCTCTGAATTTTGCAAATCAGATAAAGATATTGGTAAAATGGTGCATATTGGTGTATTTGCCTTAATGGTTATAACTTTATTTGGTTGAGTTATTCTGTAAACTATTGGCAGTGGGCCGTCAAAAAAAGAAGTGCTTATTAATGTAGTAAAGCAGGTTGCTCCGTCAATGAAATAGTTTGATGGTGGCATAGTTAACAGGGTTACATTATTTTCTGTAATAAACTTTATTCCTATGTTAAAGCTAACGGTAGCATTTGCTCTTTGAAGACTTACATACTTATCACCAGACAAAACTTTAATGTGGTCTGGGGAGCTATCCGAAACTCCATCCCATATGAAAGATATATCTTCTGGAAAAGATACTGACCACCCTAGCCTATTTGTTAATGCTAAGGGGAAACATTGATACGCATGTTTATCATAGGTATCATCCATCCACCATCTTTTTGCTGGCATCTGTGATATGTCTGCAGAATTTTCTGAAATTCTTTCTGCATATATCTTATACACTACAAGAGACCTTCGTAATATTTTTCCTCTAGCTTAAAATATTCTGGTGTATGAGCTGTCTCTAAATAATCTAGCATTGTAACAATTGAATATTTTAATCCTTTTGTTACTGGCATAGCTGCATGAGAATATATAAAAGCAGAAGGGAAAAGGTATAGGTCTCCAGCCCTAGGTTTAATTTTTAAATTAAACTTATCAAAAAATAGTTCCCCGCCTTCGTAGTCGTCATTTAAATATCCAACAGAAGACAGTACACATGTATAAGAATATCCATGATCTGAATGTACCTTAAAGTGTTGATTTTCTCCATATCTAACATAATTAAATGATTCCCAATATTTTAATGGTGCAATATTAAATCCAGAACTATAATGACTTACTGGGTCTAGCTGTACATCTTTGCAATCTTTCCATATTTGAGCCAGCGATGAATCTGTTTCATCAAACATAGTTGCCTGTCTATTTTCATTATTTGTAGTTATTGAACCATCTTCATTTACTTTAATTTTAAAATCAACGCAGTCTCTATATGATAAATCTGTATTGGCGTATCCAGTAGATGCTTGGTTCCACTTATACTTTAACGATTTTTGAGAGCCAATTGTATCTTCTAATCTATCAATTAAATTTAGTTCTTTCTTAAATACATCTCTATATACGGCGATGCCAGGTGCTAGTAGTTCTACATCCATTTAAATACTCTCCTTTTTTTAAAGTATATCATATTGATTAAATTATTGGAACCCAGACTCCAGGCTCATTATGCTTTAATGCAAATAGCGGGGAGACATAAAACTCAATAATGTCCGACTCTGAGTCAACTTCAATTCTAATTAAATCCGTTGGCTTATTGATAATCAGATCCCCATCAACTACATTTTGAGATTGGATTGATTTGCCATCATTAAAATAAACTTTACCGCCATCTACTTTTGCAAAATAGAATCCGTGCAGAAATGGTACATTTTGTCCTGGGAAATCAAACCACTTTATATTATCCGTCTTATAATATTTTACAGCTTTCCCATAAACCATGTAGTCTTGTGCTTTTTTGTTTATCTGATACGTGTTGCATGCATGACCAACCGCAATTGCTACGTGCTTATATAGATCATAACAAGACTTTGTATATATAGAGAAGATGTTCTTTGGAATTTTTTTTACAGATCTAACTTTTACCAGCTCGCCATCAACAAGATTGTAAATATCATCTATTTTAGGACCAATGTGTTCAATATCATGAATAATGTTGTTTATCCCAGAAATATTTTTATGAATAAACTTAGTTTCACTAAATATTTTTTTCAACGTATACGGCTCTCTTGTCAAAGTAAACTACTGGGTGTGAATAGTTTCTAAAATCAAATATCTGGTCTAAATCTATTTTAGTAATAATCTCTTCAAACCCTAGATCATATATTGAATTATAAAGTTGATCTCCTGCGGGCGTTCCGCTATTGTCTGAATATATGTTTGACCACACCTGATATCCCAAATGTTTTGAAAGCATATCGTTTGTAATTACAGAATACTTTGCAACATTCTTATTTCTATAAAATGGATCGACATACATCCTATTTATTTGGCATGACATTAACCAGGCACTTTGGGCAATTGGAAAATCGTTATATATTTTATTGGATACAACTATATCGCCAGTTAAATACTCACTAGAATTATATGCAGTACACATTACTTTTATATCAGACTCGGCGTCTTCTACAAAGGCAAAGTACCCCCATATATTTTCCTGTTCAAGATCTAAAGGAAATTCTTTGTAAGAAATATCCTTTACGATTTCTTTTTTTTCATTCCCAACTAGGAATTTCATAGCCAAACCTTTCTAGTTTGTTTTATGCAGTCCAGTCAGTTGGATAGCCGTCGTAAGTAAGACCATTTTCTGTAAAGTAGAAATCTTTTGGCTCAACGTTTATTGAATAAACTTGAATTGTTACATCTATATTCTTTTCGAGATTTTCGATTGGGATAAATGCTTTTTGATTGTAGTTATATATTAAATCAGATGGAAGTATGTCTGCTGACATTATAGGCTGTATTAAACCATCTCTTTTTGCAATAATACAATGTGTCATAGAATAAATGTCTGAGTTTACAACAACTGCTCCCTGGGAATCATGTATTCCTAGATTTGTTACTGTTGCTAAAGTCTCTTGTGCATTAGCAAAGTCTTCTTCGCTAATAACAACTGGTGTTCCGTCGTAAGCGTAGTCATCTGGCAATCCGCTAAAACTTAACGTTACAACCTGATCTCCAACTAGAAGTTGTCCAGCAGCCACAAGGCCATTTGGTGTTCTAATTAAAGTACTAACGCCAACGCTCTTATAGTTAAACCCTGGTGGGGAAAAGAACCCTGGAGGAGAGAAGAACCCTGGTGGGGCAAAGAACCCTGGAGGAGAAAAGAACCCTGGTGGGGCAAAAAAGCTTGGTGGGGCAAAGAAGCTTGGTGGGGCAAAGAACCCTGGTGGGGCAAAGAACCCTGGAGGAGAAAAGAACCCTGGTGGGGCAAAGAACCCTGGAGGAGAGAAGAATGAAGGTGCCTGAGTTGTTACGTTTCCAGAATAAATTGAAAATCCACCGTTACCGTTTGCATTTCTTGCCCTTACACGGTATGCCTGAGTGGTGTTTGGCTCATTTGCTATTGTTGTACTTCCACTACCTGCTTGAGTAACAGTTTTAGGCTTAACGGGAGACTCATTAGATTCAATGTAGTAATCAATTATTGCAGATCCACCGTCAGATGGTGCAGTCCATGATATTGTATCTAAATTAACACCTGCTGTTGCTCCTGGCTGCGACATTGTTGCTGGAACAGTTGTAGCTGTAGCTGATGCAGTATTTGAAGCTGCTGATGATCCGTATGCATCATATGCAGTTACTGTGTAGGAGTATAATGTATTAGAAGCTAATCCTGTATTTGAATATGTATTGGATGGATGAGCTACTGTTGCAATTTCTGTACCGCCACGAAATACCTTGTATCCTGCTGGAGTATTTCCAGCTGTTGGATTTGTCCAAGATAAATCTATACGACCATCATTAAAAGGTCTGTCTGCTGGTACATTTGTTGCCGTAAGATTGGTTACTGGATTTGGTCCAATAAAGTTATCCTGGGCTGAAGATCTTCTACCTATATTTTTTGACATTTTATTCTCCTATTTTCTCAATTATGCTTTCAAGTCTCCAGCAAGTAACCAAGTATCTGTTGCGACCTTAGTTATTGTTGCTGATGAATAAAGTGCTCTTAACTTTAGACCTGGGGTTCTTAATATTGTAACTCCAGCTGCTTCTGCAAATACTGCGTCTGCTCCTGCGGACTGATAAAAGCTTATAGATGTTCCTATTGGATATGCTGTTGTTGCATTTGCTGGCACTGTAATTGTGTGCGCTCCAGAAACTGGAATCAACTGATCTCTCAATGAAAGTCCACCTGTTGAAAGATTATAAGCTGCTGCAATAGTTGTTCCTATTACAGTCCGTGAAGGAACACCTTCTTTTGTCTGTGTACCGTCAGTAAATGCTACTCCTGCTGCTGCAACTGTTACTGTACCAGTAAATGTTGGTGAAGCAAGTGGAGCCTTTAGACCAAGGCTTGTTGTTACTGTTGAAGCAAAGTTTGCGTCGTCGCCAAGCGCTGCTGCAAGTTCGTCAAGTGTATTGAGTGCTGCTGGTGCACCAGTTAGTAGTGCATCAACTTGTGCTGTTGCAGATGCAATTGCTTCTGATTTAGCAGTTGCAATTGCTGTAGCCTGTGCTGTAGATACTGGCTTTGCTGAGTCTGATGTATTGTCAACATTTTCTAGTCCTACGTGTGCCTTTGTAACACCCGCTACTGTTCCAGTAAATGTAGGTGAAGCAATTGGTGCATATGTTGATGCCGCAGTGGATGAAGCCAGCTTGGCATCAAGGGCAGTACCCAATCCATCAATTTTTGTCATTGCAATTGCTGCAGCTGCATTTACATCAGCATCAACAATTGTTCCATTTGCAATCTTGCCTGTAGTAATAGCTGAGTCTGCAATCTTTGCAGTTGTTACTGCTAGGTCTGCAATTTTGCCTTCTACAACTGCTAAAGCATTAATTTTGTCAGCGGTTACAGCTGATGTGTTTATTTTTTCTGTGGTAACTGCTGAATCTGCAATCTTAACAGTTGTTACTGCTAATCCACCAATTTCGTTTGTTCCTACAGAATCATCTGATAAGTGAGATTGTGAAATTGCATTAGATGCAATCTTTCCACCAGTTACTGCTAGATCTGCAATTTTTGCAGTAGTTACTGCAAGGTCTGCAAGTGCTGCTGTTTCAACTGCACCTATACCGATCTTTGCAGCAGTTACTGCTGAATCTGCAATCTTAACAGCGGTTACTGCTGAATCTGCAATCTTCGGAGTTGTTACTGCCAAGTCTCCAAGCTCTGATGTAGCAACGGCTCCGTCTGCAATTTTAGCAGAAGTTACTGCTGAATCGTTTAGCTTTGCAGTTGTTACATTTAAATCTACAATTTTTCCTGTTGAAACAGACAGATCTTGTGGAACTCTTAAATCTGAAAGTCTTGTGTCTGCTGTATACACTAAGTTTGCTGCATTTAAAATACCGTGTATATTTTCAGAAACTGAAGAGTGATTAGACAAAGAGTTTACTATGGCTCCGTCTGCATATGCTTTAGTAGCTGCATCTGTGCCAGTTGTTGGAACACCAAGATTTGCAATCTTATTTGTTCCCATATTTAGTTCACCAGACATTGTATCTCCAGCTTTTGCAACTTTTCCAGAAATAGATGATGTCAATGTTCCAGAAAGATCTGCATTGTCTGCTAAAGATGTAGCAATTTCTGCTAAAGTGTTTAATGCTGCAGGTGCTGCTCCAACTACTAACTCAATTGCATCTTGAACAAATGCTGTTGTTGCAACTTGAGTTGTATCTGTTCCAGCTGATGCTGTAGGAGCAGTTGGTGTGCCAGTCAAAGCTGGTGATGTCAAAGACTTAGCTGTAAGAGTTTGGGTTCCTGTTGTTGTAACAAGGATGCTTGTGTCGGCAATTCCGTGTACGCTTGTTGTATCAGCTTCGTGAGTTGATACCGCTGAGTCAGCGTATACCTTAGTTGCAAGAGCTGCTGTGTCAGCAATTCCGTGTACGCTTGTTGTATCAGCTTCGTGAGTTGATATCGCTGAATCAACATATGTCTTAAGTGCAACTACGCTTGAATCTACTGTAATTGTAATAGTGTTTGCACCATCATTATAAGTCTTTGTAAGTCCTGCGCCCATTGTGAGAGCTGTGTTAATTGCGTCTTGGGAAATTTCACCAATCGCTACATCTGAGTTATTTGCATAGGCAAGGGCTGTCCAGGTTGTTGAACCGTTACCAAACTTAAAGAGGTTAGTATCTGACTCAACTCCAAGCTCTCCTGCTGCTAAAATTGGATTTGCTGAGGTCCACTGTGAAGCGGTTCCTCTTCTTACTTGAATTCTTACTGTTGCCATTTTATTACCCCTTTATATTTTATTTATACTGCTTATTATATCATTTATTACTTTAAGCTAGAGCTCCTGAATCAAAAACCATTGAGACATCAGCATCTGTAGATGATGGGTCTCCTCCATTTATAAACTTATTTATTCCTGTTGGAGTGACTCCGTTTGCCTGTACTATATATGTTGGTTCACCGTTATAATCAATAGCCAAACCAATGTCCATGAAACTAATATCTTGCGTGGTATCTGGAATATCAGAATTAAATGCAATTGGAACCCAAGTACCGTTTAACTGAATTTGTAGCTTGCTTGTTGATGTATCAAATCTAAGGGGTGTTTCGCCTAAAACGACATTAGACCCAAATGTGGCAGTTCCTGCGACATTGAGTCCATTCTTTACTTTAAAATTTTTATCTACTGTTGCCATTTAAGTTCACATATCCCCTAAGTTTTTGGTGGGGTTTTTTAAAGGAACCCCTTAACCTTCTTATTTAATTATTTAATCAGTGTTCCAACAACGACAACTTCAGTGTTAGCGTTTGCTGGGGTTACTCTAATTCTTACATCTGATCCAGAGTAATCTGCTGTTACTGCAGCTAATTCTGTTCCGTTTGAATATGTAATTCCATATTCAGAAACTGCTACATTGTTTGCAGTATCAAGTGTTACTACTAAGTCTGAGACCTGAGTATGCACACCATTCTTTACTTTAACTACAAACTTAGCGCTTCTGTAGTCTGCTGCTACCCATGAGATAGCTGTTGTTTCTGCTGCCACCGCAATATTTCCAGTTGTTGCTGCAACCTGCTTAGCAACATCGTTATAATTTATTGCTGTAAATGATGTAGTTCCGTTTTGCTGAGCTGTGTTAGCTGCTGCTGCTGTTGCCTCTGCTGCTGCCTGAGCTGCGTTAGCCTTAGCTGTAGCATCTGATGCTGCTGTTGAAACTGCTGTTGATACATTAGCTGTAGTTGCTAGAAGTGAAGTATCTGCAATACCGTGAATGTTTGTTGTATCTGCGCTGTGTGTTGAAAGAGCAGATGCTGCAGTTGCTTCTGCTGCTGCCTGAGCTGCGTTAGCCTTAGTTGTTGCATCTGTTGCTGCTGCTGAGATAGCTGCTGCTTGAGCTGCGTTAGCCTTAGTTGTAGCGTCTGATGCTGCGGTTGCTTCTGCTGCTGCTTGAGCTGCGTCTGCTTCTGCCTTAGCAAATGCTGTAGTTGCAATCTGAGTTGTATCAGTATTTGCTGCTGCAGTAGGTGCTGTTGGTACACCAGTAAGTGCTGGTGAAGCTAGTGGAGCTTTTGTTCCAAGAGCAGTTGTAATTGTTGTTGTGTAATTTTGATCATCATTAATTGCTGCTGCCAATTCATTTAATGTATTAAGAAGTGCTGGTGCTCCATCAACAAGACCGTCTACTGCAGTTGCAATTGCTGTTCCAGCTGCTGTTGCGGCTGCTGAGATAGCTGCTGCCTGAGCTGCGTTAGCCTTAGTTGTAGCATCTGTTGCTGCTGCTGAGATAGCTGCTGCCTGAGCTGCGTTAGCCTTAGTTGTAGCATCTGCTGCTGCGGTTGCTTCTGCTGCTGCTTGAGCTGCGTTAGCCTTAGTTGTAGCATCTGTTGCTGCTGCTGTAGTTGCTGCTGACTGAGCTGCGTTAGCCTTAGTTGTAGCATCTGCTGCTGCTGCTGAGATAGCTGCTGCTTGAGCTGCGTTAGCCTTAGTTGTAGCATCTGCTGCTGCGGTTGATACGGAAGCTGCATCGCCTGATACTCTAAGTGCTGCTTCTGCTGCTACCTTAGTTGTTGCATCTGTTGCTGCTGCTGTAGTTGCTGCTGACTGTGCTGCTGCTGCTGAGCCTGCTGCATCGTATGCTGCGGCTGTTGCTGAAAGTGCACGAGCATCTGTAAAATATTTGTTTGCTGCATTTTCTGCAAGATCTGCTGTGTCATGATTTGAAAGACTTGAAACTGTACCCGTTACATCACCAGTAAGGTTACCAACAAATGTAGCAGTAATTGTTCCTGCAGCAAAGTTACCTGATGCATCACGCTTAACTACAGTATTTACTGTGTTAGCTGAAGTTGCTGTACCACCAATAAGACCAACAATGTAGTCTTGGTCTGCCTGCGCCTTGGTTAATACACCAAAACCGTTAACGGTAGCTGTTCCACCCTCAACGATAAGACCATTTTTAATTCTAAAATTCTTGTTTACTGTTGCCATTGATATGACTCCCTTTTACTGCTTTTTTTATGCTTTTAATGCTGTTCTAAAATATCTTACTTTTATTGATCCTGAAACAGGTGTTACGCATAGACTTATTATACCGTTATTTTCTTCAAAAGTAACTGTAGCTAAAGATAAATCTGTGTTTGATACTATGTCTGACTCTGAGATGTAAACATTGGTTCCATCATTGAGTAGAACAATAGTTGAAGTGTGAGTTAGATTTCCAGCAGACTTATCAATCTGTAATGTGTATCTAACTGTCTTGTATACTGTTTTTGAAAATGAATCAACTATTGTTTTATTTTCTATACCATCTATAGTAAGATCATTGTTTCCGTCCAAACCTAGTAACTCTGAAGCATTTTCTGCATCTAAAGTAGATAGGTTTGCTTGAAGCTGACTTACTTTATAATCTATTGAGTTTACATCTGTTGATCCGTCTACACCCAGCTTATTTTCTATAGCTTCAATTGCATCATTGACATTGCCATGCAGTGATGCGTGGCCTTCCATTGATTCATTTGCGGCAGGGTTTGTAAGGTTATCTTTTGATGTTGGATAGCTAGTTGCCAATTTGTCCTCCGTCCAACAGTGTTAATTCTGTGTAACTTGCATTTGCATACGATGATGTTGGAGTGCCACCGTCTAGACCAATTATAGCAGGAGATGTTTCTAAAACGTCTGCATTATTGTTAATTTCAGAAAAATCAATTGTCTCTTGCAAGTTAACCGTGTGAACATTACCATCGTAAGAATGCGTATGCATGTAGAATGGAGCGGGATCAGTAGAGCCTGGAGTTAAGTCAACCCAAATTGCACCATTGTATATCTTAATGTTTTTGCTTACTACATTAAAATATACATCTCCAGTTGATCCAATTACAGGATCTTCTGAAAGTGTTAGAAGATTTAATAGTGACTTAAACTTTTTGGCCATTTTAAACCCTTACCCTATTACAACTACTCTATATTCTCCAATTGCTGGTGCAACTGCAAATCTAATAGTTACAACTGAATCTGATGTATGCTCAACGTCTGCCTCTATTTGTGCATATGGAGAAGCAACTTCATATATAGCAGTAACAATATCTTTTGTTCCTAAATTATGAGCTATTGAATAAGAGGTTGCTGAAGTATTCAGCGTGGTCTTATACTTTCTTGTTATCTCATGATAGTTTGTGCCATCATTGGTTAATGTCCACTGATCTGATGTTTCATTCCAAAGTATCTCTACATCTGTAGATGTTCCTCGCTCTACACGGATTCCAGCATCTACTGTTGGGGCTCCTGCAAAGTCGGTATTAAGATTAATCTTGTTATCAACAATATTTACTTGAGTGGTATTTACTGAGTTAATTGTTCCAGTTACATTTAAGTTACCGCCAACTGTTAAGTTGTTAGTAATTGTTACATCGTCTGGCAATCCAATTGTTACGGCTGCTGATTCTCCGCTATTTGGAGAAACAGTAACTTCATTGGCTGTGCCAACAATTGTTGCTACATAATCTCCAGTTGTATCTGTTCCAAGAGAAATTGAGTTTGGCTCAATTGTGGTTGATATTGTAACATCACCCAAATTGGTCATTGTTGCAGAACCAGTTACATCTCCTGAAAGTGTAATTACTGGATCTTTATTAAGAGATACCGCTCCTGCTGCAACTGTAAAATCTGTTGAATTAAATGAGGCAACACCCTTGTTTGTATATGTTGCATCTTCTGCAGATACTGTAATTGTGTTATTTGTTACGGCTACATCAATTCCTTCTCCGCCAGACACTGTAAGCGTGTCTGTAAGAAGATCAACTGTATCTGTTCCAGTATCTCCAGCAACTGAAAGATTGGTTGCAACGTTTACTGTTCCTGCTGCAGTTAAACGACCTTGTGAGTCAACTGTAAATGTAGGAATTGCTGTTGTTGATCCATATGATCCAGCTGTTACTGCTGTGTCATTAAGCTTTAATGTTGTTGTGCCTGCAGCGTCATCATATGTTGATGTCAGCGCTGTTCCAGCTACTACAGAAGAACCAATAAGGTCTTGAATTACTTCAGTAGATCCAGATGCTGGGGTCCACTCTGTCCCATTGTAGAAATAAAGAACATTTGTACCAGTATTGTAGTATATCTGACCAGATACTGGATTTGAAGGTGCTGATCCTAAGTTTTGGATTCTAGCATTGAGCAACTCATTCTTGTTGAGATCAACGCTAACTAAAAATTTTCTTGCCATTTGCTATCTCCTTATGACAGATGTGCTGTCCCTGAAAATGGTTGAGCCATAGTCAGTGTTATTTGGTTATTACTATTGTAATCTATTCCAGTTTCTAGAATATCTCCTGCGCTTGATTTTACGGTTACATTTGGCTTATAGCCAAGGCCGTGATTTATAACAATAGAATATACTCCTGCGTTTGGCCCAGTTACTTGAGCCAATTCCCAGGTGTATGCTAATGTATTATTTGTTAAATATATTTTGCTTGAACCAGACCAAGAAAGGTCTGAAAGTTTTGGACCATGAAAAGCTGCAGATACTGTATCAAAATAAAAATCTCCAGTTAGGCCTAGATTTGCTGCTGGGTCTCCAGTACCATTCAATATTGTTCTTCCTCTTGCTCCTTGTGGACCTGGAGAAGAGACAATAATTTTGTTTATTTGTTCTTGAACAATTACCGATTCAATCATTATATTGTTACCGATCTATTTAGGGTCATAAACCCTTCAAGGAGTTTTATTTTATTTCCATTAGAATCTACAACCATAATGTCATATACTGACTTTGGATAAAAGAGTTTATTTGTTTGTGTTGGTGTAAGGGTTACGGTTAATTTTCCAAGAGGTCCATTTATTACAATACCGCCACTTGGAGATGTTAAAGTTACTGCTAACTTTGTCCCGCCCTTTACATCACGTACCTGCATTTTTGCAGATGCGCCAGTTAGATCAATAGCAGTTTCATTATTGTCTTTGTATTCTACTACAAAGCTGAATGTTGCATTTTGATCTACTTCGAAATTCTTTTGTCCTGCCATTTGCCATAGTCTCCTAAATAGGAATACTCCTGTACTAATTTTAGCACAGGAGTATTTCTAATTGACTGTTTTTTACTTTTTGGTAAATCCGAACGATGGCTCGTTAGGATTAAGTGCTTTCAAAATTACGGGTGCTGTTGCAGCAAATCCGCCCAATAGTAGGTCTCTTGGACTAGTGTTGCCAGTCATATATAGAGCAATTGCTGCTCCTAGAAAATGACGTCCATAACTTGCTAGTGCTGCTAGAATTTTCTCTTGCATTGTAACCTTTCCATCTCCATTAAGATCTTCTTTAGCTTTTGCCATTTTTGATCCTCCTTATTTCTAGGCGGAAGGCCTAGGAATTTTGAGCCTTAGCTCAATTCTATAATTGTACCACTATGCGCTAATATCTACCAGTTCGCAATTTCCATCAGAACTACAGGCAAGCGTGGCGTTTGTAGATGTTCCATCTTCTGTTTCATAAAATGATAAATCTTCCCAGCGAATAGACTTAGGCATTTTTTCAACTAATGCATCATACTCTGCCTTTTCTACTTCTTGGTATGGGGCTTGCTTATATGAATGATCTGAATGCGGTAGGAATGAAATTCCAGAAACTTCGTCAAAATGCTTATACACCCAAGCCCCCACTTCCATCCATTCATCTTCTTTCACAGAAACAGTAATTGATGGCTTATGTTCACACCAAGCACGTTGGTAAACTAGCCAAATATTTAAATGCTCAATAGCTGTTAAATCATTCCTTACAATTGCACCTTCTGGCGCTTTTACTGGAAAAGAAAAGACATATGTTTCGTTTGGTTTCATTACATCATCTTCCACTGGAATTCCAACTTCTTTAAGAAATACAGATATTGGATCACCCTTTGAACCACGGACTGTTCTAATGTAATATGGAGAATGCCAAGCATGCATACCAGAAGAAACTCCAACTAGTTGAGATACGGTTCCTGAAGGCTTTACACAAGTAATAGCGGCAGACTCAGGAATACCAATTTTATCTGCTTCTTCTTTGTTTGTTTCTCTTGCTGATTCTCTAAGAGTCATTAAAAATGCTTCTAATGAAATAAGATCCTCTTTGCCTGACATAAACTTGTGTCCAAATTGCCCAGTTAAAGAAACTCCTAGTAGGCGCTCTTCTTCGGTGTTGTCTTTCCAAATTTTTCTAAGATACTTAAAGTCTGTAAGCGTTGATTGCCATGTTCCAAGGATAGTTGCAAGCTCAACCTTGCGTTCAATATCTTTCTTTGTATCACTTTCACGTAAAACGACTTCTGAAAGATTACAAAACTGGTAAGGACGTAAAATAATTTCTGAGCAGGGATTAGTTCCGTAGTGTATATCTGGATCTCTTCTTCCAAATTTTGCTGCTTGGGCTTGAGCTGCGGCCACATTGTATATACCTCGCTCTCCTGATTTTGAATCATAAAGTGATTTCCATTCTGCAATAAACTGTTCCATATCTGGTTTGCGTGAATACGCAACAGAATTATTTGACAATGCTCGCTGTGGGCTTTGCTCCCACCAGTTTCCTGATTTAGCTTGTGCCATTTCTATGTCGTTAATATTTGAAAGAGAAATCATTGCTGAGCGACGAACTCCTCCGACAACTACCACTTCACCAATCTTGCACATTATGTCATGGCATTCAATTGGCTTAAGGTTTCTTCCTGCTGCATTTTTAAATTTTGCAATTGTAAAATCAAAAAGATTTACTAGTGGTTGTGGTCCAGATGAACGTCCGCCCATTGTTTTAAGCCTCGCTCCTGCGGGACGAACCTTAGAAACATCTATTGCAGGAATCTGTCCTGACCAAAGTAACGCTAGCAACTCACGGTAAGCTTTTGCCCAGCCTTGCTTTGAGTCTTCTACTGTAATTACTGTAGTTGATTTTTCTAATGTTTCTGGGACGGCAGGAAGCTTATTAATATATTTATACTCAACAGAAAATCCTACTCCTGTACCACACATAAGAATATACATTGTTTCATCAAATGAACGTGGTGAATCAACTGGAAGAAATGCACAATTGTACCCAGCTACATTATCTCTATCTAACGCTGCTCCTGAAGTCATCACGGAGCGCATTGAGGGCATGACATTTCTTTGAAATACACCGTCTTTTAATTCCGCTACAAGCTTCTCAGTTGGAATGTAATTGTGGTTTTGCTTTAGGTGATTCAGCATATAGTCAAAATATCTATCTACTGTTTCACCCCACGTTTCACGACGGTTCTCTTCTGGAATCCATCTAGCGTAACGCGATAACGCAATAAAATTTTCGTAAGGGTTTGCAATAGTATTTGACATTTATAGTACCTGTTTCTCCGCCTAGCGGTCTAATTTAATTTAAGTAGAGTCCTATTCTACCAAACTTTTTTACGCATGGGAAGAGGATTAAATTAAAAGTAAAGAAAACAGCTTTATTATTAGTTAACTAAAACAAATATAGTGTTAATCTCAGGTTGACAGATTAAACTTTTTAATGGTATTCTTATAGTTCGTTATCTCTATTGGAGGAAATGCCTATGGAGAATATAAAAGAAAAACTTAGCGATGTTTTACATCACTATGTTGCAATATCAGTAGCTGTATTGTTTTTATTTACTGGTCAACCAGAAATGATTCAATCAGCATCTGCTCTGGTTGTAAAACCAGATGTAAAAACCGAAGCACAACTTAACAAGGAAAAGCTGAAGCAATTCAGTAATACTGTGTGGAAACCATCTGAATCTTTAACAGATACAGAATTGGTTCAACTACTCGAAGCCGTAGGCTTTGAGGGTAGCGCCCTTAAAATGGCGTGGGCTGTGGCTAAAAAGGAGTCTAATGGACGCCCAATGGCTTATAACGGCAACAGGAAAACTGGAGACAGTTCCTACGGAATTTTTCAGATCAACATGTTGGGAAACCTAGGTGATGATCGTAAAGAAAAATTCAAACTGGACAGTAACTACTCGTTATTTGATCCAGCAATTAACGCAGAGATAACGTATTATATGACCAATGGCGGTCAAGATTGGTCGTCATGGAAAGGCTTAACCGCTAAGACAAAAGAGTGGCTAAGTAAATTTCCATCAAAGAGTTAGAAGGGATATAAATATTAAGATACAAACCGTATCAAAATATTTAACTCTGTCAAGAGAAGGCCTTGTTGCGCCAATGGATTGTCCATTATGCCAAGGTCTTCTCTTTTCTAACATGGATGAAGAAGAAAAAATATTTATTTATTGTACTAGTTGCAATTATAAGAGTTACCCTGGTATCTCTATTTACAGGAAAATGGAAGAAGGAATAAAAAATGCAGGAAAGTAATTATAATTTAGAAATAAGAAAAAAAATAGCTGGCAGTATACCCTGTGTACACATGAATACAATATTGATAAGCGAAAGAGTTTTAAACACATTTGTATCTTACCTAGAAGTTTTAAAATCTAGTGGTTATTCGACTATTGACGATGCTATTGAAAATTTAAAAATAAAAGATGAATGAGAATAAAGATAGCCTGGAAGACAACCTTCCTATGGTTAACTATATAATGCTGCATAGGATTTATGACATGCTTACCCTTATTGCAAACATACATTCTAAAGGCGAAGAAGATGACATTAAAATAAAAAAAATGGTAGACTATCACAAAGACGGGTTTCTACTAGGGCCAACCCCAGCATTTAGATCAGAGGAAGAAAATGAATAAAGATTTAATTTTAAGCGTTATGGTACATTCTTTTAAAAAGGCAAACGTGGACTTGGCTGTTGAAAGCGGTGTTGAAAAAGTAACTGCTGAATCACAAGTTGAGCTTATGGATGAAGTAATAAAAAAATGTATGGAAAAGGTTCTTGAAGACCTTCTAGAGAATTTTCCTATTTTTATAAAGTAGTGTAGGTTGATTTAAGTCCCTACATCTAGCATGCAAGTGCTAACAGCCCCAATTGGATCCGCCTCCAGTTGGGGTTTGTGCTATAATAATATCATTATGACTAGAGATCATTTTTCAAAAGCAATGCGAAGTCCTAGATTTCATACTGATGCATACCAGGAATCTCCTGAAGCAAAAGCTGAGGCAAAAATTGAAGATTTTTTTAAAAAAATTAAAAAAAAGATAAAATCAGCTTTTATTTTTTTTATTAACAATAAGCAGTGGAGATAAATTATGTCAATATTTAAAGATCTAGATTGGAATGACTCTCACTCACTTGAAGATTTCTTGAACTGGTTTTTAAATGCTGGACCACGTATCGGAGTGATGCCTTTCCTTAAACCTTTTAAGGTTACATACTTTAATGAAGAAAAAAGAGCTTATACTTTAAACTGGTATACCAAAGGTCCTTTTCAAGTTCAATTAATAATAATGGATCCAGGCTCAATTATTCCAAAACACAAACATCCAAATATGGATAGCTTTGAAGTTTATGCTGGTGGCCAAATAAATTTCTTTAAAAATGGTGAGCTAGAAACAGAAGATTTTAATTTAGTTGATACAACAAAAATTTATCAATCTAAAAATAGAGGAGACTTCTTAAGAATTCTACCAGGAGATATGCACAATGGTGATTTTGGGCCAGAAGGCGGAGTATTTTTTTCCGTTCAAAAGTGGCAAAATGGGATATCTCCTAAAGATGTAACTGAAGACTGGGAAGGCGAAGTATTTAGCGAACAACATGCCTCTGGAGTTACAAGTGGCAATGCTAATATACTATAACTTAATCTTCTAGTTTAATAGCGTCTTTTCTACTATTAAGATCATAAAGATGGTCTGTTGCATATATTGGCATAGCAGATTCATTTTCTTCGTAAGAATATCTTCCTGGCTTAGAAACTAAATCTGAATTTCCAGATTTTAAAACAAATTTCTTCGTTCTTGGATGACCAGCTTCATCAATATCTTCTTTTGTAGCAAACAATCTACCGTGCCACTGATTATTCTCAAAGCCATCTTTTTCAATTTCGGCCATTTTTTTAGTAAAGTCTTCATCAGATAAAGATTGTCTTAAATTTCTAAATTCTTGTGGCTGCTTGGCCATCAAAAAGTGTCTAACATAAAACTTATGTCCTTTTATTGGAAAAACAGAATGTGGGTGGTCTGTTCTAAATAGCATTCCATCTCCAGCTTCCATCTTATATATTATAGGATCATCAACCATCCAACACTCTTTTTCTTCACCATTTTGATCAATATAAAAAGATTTTTCAGCTGACTCTTCATCTATAAACTGAATCTCGCCGCCTTCATAATCATCGTTTATGTAAACATTGTAATTAAAAAATGCAGGTGCACCAGTTAACCACATTCTTCTATCTTTATGAAATTCCATAGCGTAAGTATTTTTTGGATTTGTATTTATAGTTTCGGCAATTAATAAATCCCCATACTCCCACCTTGCAGGATTTTTAAACATGTGAGTATCTTCCCTTGAATATCCTGGTTGGTCAACCAGCTCTAACCAAGAAGTTGGTATATTAGGATCCTCTCCCCAAAGCTTAAAGTATTCTTCGTTTAAACAATTTTCCTTGTAGTACTTTAAAGCTGCAAAAAATGAGTTCATTACTTCTGTTACAAACTGTCCGCCCTCTGTTGGACAGTCTTGCCATCCAGCATCTTGTCTTGGATAGGCTTTAGAGTATTCACCCCACGGTTTCCAATCTGTCCATGGGCCAAAAAAGTTTATATCTTCTGATTTTGATTTTTTTAAAATATCATATAGTTTTTGTGGGTCTTTTACTGCATTCTTAATAAGCAGTACATCCTTTGTAAGCTCTATAAATTCCATAATTAATTATACCATAGCCCTTATGGTTTCCAAAAGAGGGAGTCGTCGTTATATATGGCGTAGTCTAGCTTAAGGTACTCTGACAACCTATCTTTATCCTGTTGCGTTAAAGAGTTATAAAGTAGTTTAGAAGCAGGAAGAGTGTACGGGCTTGAGTTTTTATTTTTTTCTAAGTCTGCATTAAAATTGTTACACCCTAATTCACTTATAATTTTTTTAGATATATCTGCGTCATTAATATAAGCAAGGTCTGTCATCCTAAAAATAAGATTAATTTTTTTAAGCCTAGATGATATTAATTTAATATTTTCTTTGTCTTCAAGTGGGGAGTTGTCAAATATAATAGAACCGTTATTTGTAAAATCGTTTAGAATCATTTTGCTATAATAGTTGTGAAACCTAGTATTTTTTTCTACAAAATCAATAAATTTATTTTTATCTAACTGTAGATTTGTTTCTTTTCTAGAGCCAATTTTTACTTTAACCTTATTGTCTACTACCATAGAGTACCAGCTTGCGGCTCTCTCTATTGGATCTCTAAGTATTGAAATAATATAAGTGCTATCAGATATTCTTGAGTCCCATCCCTGATGAGCCATCTCTTCTTCTTTTATCGCAAGGTTGTCTGGGGAAACCCATTCTTGATTCTTAGTATAATATTCAGTATAGCACTTTAAATCAGGATTTGATTTAATAAGGGGGCTAACAAAGGTATCAATAAACCTTCTGCCATCACACTTAGCCATATGCAAAAAATAAAAAGAGTCGTACTTTATGGCTTCCAAAATAAGTCCTCATTGTTATATATTTCATAATCTAGCATTAAATTCTTTTTTATATTATCTTTGTCCAAATCTGTCAATGACAAATATAATTTTTTTGATTCAGAATTAGTATAGAAATCTGTTCCTTTAAAAACATCTAGATCTGGTGATATTGGATTAACCTTTAAATCACTTGTTATTTTTTTAGATATAAGATTTTTGTCGCATTCTATAAAGGTATCCATTTTAATAATCATATTAATTCTAAGCGCTTTTTTTAACACCATATCTATATTATTTATTGCTTCATTATTGGAAAGAAAAGATCTATCTTTTCCAAAGTCGTTTAGCAGGTATTTGCTTACTGGATTATAAAACCTTGAATCGTTATTTACATAATCAATAAATTTATCTTTTAGCAGATGTATTTTTGTACCTTTACTATATCCTGGAGTATTTTCAACATCGGCCTTAATCCTATCTATATACCAGCTTACTGCTCTTTCTATAGGATCTCTCATTATCATGACTACGTATGTTTTTTCAGACACTCTTGAGTCCCAGCCTTGGTGATGAAATGGTGACTGATCGTTTTTATCTTTAGGAATATACTCTTCCTGGTTATAAACCGTGAATTCTGGGTTACTATTTTTTAAAGGAATGATAATGCTGTCGGTAAATCTTCTACCATCGCTTTTAGGAATATGTAAAAAATAAAAGGAATCATATTGCATTATATACTCCTAGTTGAGTGAAAAGTGCGGCGAAAAGTGAGCCGAAAATTAGAGACCATCATTTTCATCTTCTATTATCTTCCTGATCATCTCGATATATGCCAGAGCTTCTTCCTCAGTTGGCCCTTTTATATATTCTTCTGGAACTCCAGCGTATACAATATAAAGGAGGGCGGAAAGAGGAACATCATAAGCTAGCATGTAATTATTATACTCCAATTACGTTCAATATGTTTATTAAATATGTTTCACGTGAAACCAAGTAGGCCTATTGGGATTTGAACCCAAAGTCGTTTGTATATAAGACAAATGCTTTAACCAGATTAAGCTATAGGCCCTTGTATTAGGACCATATCTGATATAGTATGCCAAGGATAGTTGTCATTACTATGACTATCATTATGGCATATAGGGTTTTCATTTTTTAGCTTTCCCGCTTTTTCTTATGTATTTTCTTTATGCTTTGTAATTGTTTATCTGGGGATATTAGATTTTAGGAAAGCCCCCCTACCCCCCAAATTTTTTCTTTTTGGAAAGATAGAGAAAGCAGTTCCTAAAACGATATCCACAGATGTTATCTGGTACATATTGAGTTTCAGGGTAAGCCCCCACAAAGCAAACTAAGTGTAACATAACAAAAATTGTCATGTCAATACTTTCGGAGTATAATGTTGCTATGGATAAAAAAATAAAAGTTCAAGTCATTGGAGATTGCCAAACAGCTAGAATTCAAGGACAACATATAAATGCACATCTAGGTCCAATTGAAAATCTAACTAGATCTAATCCAGATTTTGAATCTAAAAACTCTAAATTCCTAGTCGACTCAAATATTGAAGTTAACTTCTGGGGACGTGCTGGATATAAATGCTTTGGCTTAGATTTAGGTGAAGATATAAATCAAGATCTAAAATCATCTAATGCAGAAGATATGATTGATGCGTATGAACTAGCTCTACTTCATCCTGAATATCCAGGTTTACCTGGTGCAACTGATGGTATTGAGCTATTCTTTAATTTATCAGATGTTAAAGATGCAGATCTTATTATGCCATTTATTGGATATGTAGATTGTCGTAATTGGATTCCCAAGTATGATAATGCTGAGCAAATAGTAAGAGATTATGTACATGCTTTTATTACTGAGTTCCCGTCCAAAAAATTAAGATTTATTGAGCCATTTCCACAATTTAAACATGTTGAGACATATGCCTATCCGATGTTGGACTATGTAGACAGACATGCAGCTGAAAAGTCTTTCATAGCCTTTTTAAGACAAGTTTCTGAAGAATACGGGTTGCTTCCACCAGTTACTCAAGAAATAGTCTATGATGCCATAGGAGAAGAGTTCTTACTTTCAAAACATGCTCGTTCTGGTGGAGAAAAACAGCAAAATACTTTAGTGGATGGTCTTCTTCCAGAATATAATAAAAAAGTTTACGAGAATTTGTCTCAGCAAATAAAAGAGACTGTTAATCTGTTGTTCTAATTTTTTTTACGTGATCTACGCAAAGGTTATATTTGATACCCTTGTTATTGATCATACTTGTGTATGCGTACTTCTCGCAAAATGAACATGTCATAGCTCTATTATACCCCGCCATATATTCTAGTTGACTGCTTTTTCAGATTTAAGAAAATGTTAATATATTTTTTACATGTATGATACACACCCTGGACAAAACGGACATTTTGGATAGTGCGCCCATAATTCTTTGAGCCTTGAGCGTGAGTGTGTTCTATCTCACAAAAATTTATTTCCGACACGCCCGAGATGTCGCTCAATTTGTCAGTCCCCCATGCTATGCTTAAGGTATAACAAAAAGAAAGGAAGTTAAATAATGACTTCACTAACACTAGAGCAAAAGATTGCTAAGGCTGCTCACCTTATCGCCGAAGGAAAGGTCGTATCTTTCCGAGGTGCCTCATTCGATACATACATGAAGGTTGAGCGTATGGCTAACCGAATTAAGCAAGAGCAAGAGTTTCCTCAATGCCCTTGCGGAGAGTGTGAGTAAGGTCACACCGACACACCTCTCCAACGTCCCCAATTTGTCAGACCCCCATGCTACAATTACAACATAACAACAACGAAAGGTCAGAATAAATGACACTAGATGAATACAAGCAAATGGTAGAGGCTCAACGCCTTGCCTCTCTCGCAATCGCCCTAGAGGCGCTAACTAAGTCAAACGCTATTGCTAAGGAGATGAATAAATAATGTCATACGCATACTCATACGAAACTAACAGCGTATCTAAATGGGATACTATCCAAGAAGATGTCGCAGATGCTTACAACTACCTTGATGAGGTAGATGAGGAACAACCTCCACTAGATGACTTTGATGATGAAGATGATGAAGCACTAGCAAAACTATTCGCACTAACATGGGAGAACTAATAAATGACTATCACTTACTCAATTTGGCAAGGCTCTAAACTAATCTCTATTGACAATGTAGCGCATGAGATTAAAGCGATTGACCACTTAATCAACTCGCTTAATGATAGCGAACTAGGCAAGGCTAAAAAGTTTTCTGCTAATGTAATGGACATAAAGGTAACAGCATGAATAGACTACTTACTACACTAGTACAGTTATCTCTCGCCCTCCCCGCCCTATACATGGGGCGCATGATGTGGCGCGAGATCGTAGCGGATTACCGAGAGTGGGCTAACTCACACTAGCCTAACGGCGTGTCGGCTTGACATTGTCAAGCTGGCCCGCAAAAGAGCGGGGTTATCCACAGGGTTACGGGGTTTATCCACAACCCCCAGGTTTTGCAAGCACGACACGCCCGAGATCCGTGTGATTAGTATCACATAGGCTGAGCGTCTCACATCTTGGACTTACTCGCTAGTAGGTAGATAAATGTCAGACCCCCATGCTACAATTCCACTATAACGAAAAAGAAAGGTGGTCACTATGACTACACTAACAAATACACATACACACACTCCACACATGGAGAGCGTATCTACTACCTATGGCATGGGTGTAGATGTCGAATACACTTTCTGCGAAACATGCGAGCAGAACATAGATAGAGTTTATTTCTATGATGACTATGACCGCTTACCATTTTATTCCGATTGGAGTTTAACCAAATGAACGACACCATGCAATTTATAGATGAACAAGGTCTATGCGCTATGGATAACATTTGCGCTTTCTGCATAACACTATTTGACGGGTGGAATAGATTTTGCCCATCATGTAAAGACTACAAAGGCGTTATGGCACTACCTGATTTTATTAACACTTATGGAAAGGACGGACTCAAGAGATGAGTACCTATGTACCAATTAAATCCGTATGTGGTGCGGTTACTACCACAATTAAAATGAACGACTATGACTTAAACCCTCATGGCGTTATCTGTTGCGATAATTGCGAAAGCATTTTGTTATGCCGTAAGGCGTGGGATTTTTTATACAAGGGAGTTAAATAATGGCTGTTTTTAATTTTGAGTTATTTGTAGATGTAGAGGCAGAAGATTTTGAGTCTGCCCTATCATGGCTAAAGGCTATTCCGCTAGAACGCCAATTAGACTTTCACATCATTGACTATAGAGAAATGGAAATAAACTAATGGAGAAAACACAATTTGAAAAAGATTTAGAAATTAAAGAAAGTTTTATTGATTTACTAAATGATGTTTACCCTACTGTAAAAATTGGTTACTCTACTTTTACTCCCGCCGAAATTTTAGAATGTTGCGACCCTGTTGCTTTTGCGATTGGTTTAGTAGAGCATGAAGATTATTTAGCAGAAATGGAAAATGAATAATGGATTTTTTTGGATTTGAAAAAGCGATTGAAATTGATCATTTAACAGATGAGCAAATCTTAAAGCTTGAAGAAATTTTTAAGGATTTCGAATAAGCAACGGCGTGTCGACTTGACAAAAGTTGATGCGCCCGCAAAAGAGCGGGGTTATCCACAGGGTTACGGGGGTTATCCACAACCCCTGGAATTTCCGACACGCCCGAGATTTTGTGATTTTTATCACATGACTTGAGCGTCTCATTATTTGGAATTACTGGCTAGTAATTATCTTTTGTCAGTGGTATCCGCTATAATTGCTACTATCAACAAACGAAAGGTGACAACTAATGTCAGCAAATGTCTATTCCGTAGAAAACCTACTAGTAGGAAAAATCTATCACTCTCGCTCAGTAAATGGCGAAATTATCTCAGCCGAAAAAAATAATGATGTCTGGTATGCAAATGCAGACACTTACAAAGTGGAAATTTCTCCACTCAATTTCGGAAAAAATACTTATCGCTATTTAGCAGTTAAGACAGGTGACTAATGATTAACTCAGTATTAACAATAGAATGTCAAGATTGCTTAGGTCATGGAGTAATCTTTTTTGGTAACGATAATGATTTTGATTGCGAACCTTGCGATTGCGTAAATGACGGCTCACTGTTTTGGAATGGAGAAAATAACTAATGTATAAACTAACTTGCGCTTATGACTCAAACGCCCCGCATTGGTCAGCGGAATACGAAAACGAATTTGGTGCATGGGAAAACTTTTTCTTATTCACCGATTGGGGATTTGCTAATGAATACTCAACTGTAAATCTAATGACGCCAACTGGCAAAATGCACACACGAATTTTTTATCGTGAAGGACGAAAGGTCGTAACAAAATGATGACAAGAAAAGATTATGTCGCAGTGGCAGAAATTCTAAAGTTCGCAAGCGATAAAGCCCACCCAGCACTATTTTCCAAAATGGTAAATGATTTCGCAGAAATGTTTGCGAAAGATAATGACCGATTTGATGTAAATAGATTTCATGAAGCGAGTGGGTATCATGTCCCAAAATTCACTTCGAGATAAAGTAAAGCGAATTCAGGAATTGCGTCGCAGTAATGCGGCGCAACCTGTTCGCAATAAGAAAAAATATTTTAGAAAGATCAAACATAAAAATAAA
>Ga0209770_10000213_pt1 | contig 34745 bp, 30 predicted proteins | sample LauGreSu1BDMLBDD_2_FD_187572 | JGI IMG/M metagenome (GOLD analysis project Ga0209770, IMG submission 187572) | Freshwater lake microbial communities from Lake Michigan, USA - Su13.BD.MLB.DD (SPAdes) (version 2) | ecosystem: Environmental > Aquatic > Freshwater > Lake | place: Lake Michigan, USA...
GCCGCGTTTGCCCGCGCCGGCGCCGCGCTCGGCGCCGCGACCATCCTGGTCAACAACGCCGGCATGGGCTCGTCGCCGGCGTCGGCCGGCCTCGAGAACGGTCCCTTCGAGGACTATCCCGAAGAGGCGTGGGACACCATGATCGACTCCCACCTCAAGGGGACGCTGTTCGCCTCGCAGGCCTTCGTCCGGCACTTCCGGGCCGCCGGCCACGCCGCCGGCAGCATCATCAACGTGTCGTCCACCTACGGCGTGGTGTCGCCCGAACAGGCGGTCTACGAGTACAAGCGCGCTGCCGGCGCGACCTATTTCAAGCCGGTGGGCTACAGCGTGGCCAAGTCGGGCGTGTTGAACTTCACGCGGTGGCTGGCCGAATATGGCGCGCCACTCGGCATTCGCGTCAATACGCTGGTGCCCGGCGGGGTGCGCGAAGCCGAGCACCATCCCGACTTTGTCCGCGAGTACGAGCGCCGCACGCCACTCGGCCGCATGGCCGACGCCGGCGACTACAACGGCGCGGTGCTGTTCCTGGCGTCACCGGCCTCTTCTTACATGACCGGCGCGACACTGATCGTTGATGGTGGTTGGACTGCCCGATGATGAGGCAGACACAGCAGCGCCGCAGATGACACAGATAACGCAGATCGCAGATGACACAGATAACGCAGATCAAGGGGTTCGACTCCCGATTCCCGACTCCCGGCAGGAACCGTAGACCATGGGTGAAAAAGATTTCTCGGATCGCGCGCTGGTAGGAGACGACTCGCTGTCGTACATCTCGCGCGAGGTGTTTCGCGCCGTCCGCGAGGGCGTGAGCGATCCGATCGTGCGCGCCGGCCTGGTCGCGGACCTGTGCCGCATCAACACGCTGTTCATGATCATGCAGGCCGGGTCGGGCCACATCGGTTCGAGCTTCAGCTCCACCGACATCATCACGTGGCTGTGGACCGAATACCTGCGCGATCCCAACGGTGGCAGCCGCGATGGCGACATCTATTTTTCGTCGAAGGGCCACGACGCGCCGGCGCTGTACTCCCTGCTGATCGCGATGGAAAAGCTCGGCTTCGACCTGCTGCCGCAGCTGCGCCGCCTCAACGGCCTGCCGGGGCACCCCGACGTGGCCACCCCCTTCATTGCCACCAACACCGGTTCGCTCGGCATGGGCATTGCCAAGGCCTACGGCATGGCCCGCGCCAACCGCTACACCGGCCGCGCCGGCCGGATCGTGGTGATGACGGGCGACGGCGAACTGCAGGAAGGCCAGATTTGGGAGTCGCTGCAGCCGGTGGCCAATGAAGGCCTGGCCGAGATCACCGTGATCGTCGATCACAACAAGCTACAGTCGGATTCGGCGGTCGCCGCGGTCAGCGACCTCGGCCCGATCGAGGACAAGTTCCGCGCCTTCGGCTGGGAAGTGCGGCGCGGCGACGGCCACGACTTCGCCCTGCTGCGCGACACGCTGGCGCACTTTGCGACGGTCACCGACAAGCCCAAGGTGTTCATCGCCGACACCATCAAGGGCAAGGGCGTGTCGTTCATGGAGGGCCTGGCGTGCGGCGACCAGACATATCACTTCCATGCCGGGGCGCCGTCGTTAAAAGATTACGTTGCCGCGACCCGCGAGATGATCACGCGCGTCAACGCCACGCTCGACGCGCACGGCCTGCCGCCCGCGGTGCTGACCTCCGCGCCGTTGCCGGTTCGAGTCTCGCCGTCCAAGCCCGAGAAGATCGTGCTGGCCTACGGCGACGAACTGCTGGCAATAGCCCGCCAGCGCCCCGAGATCGTGGTGATGGACGCCGACCTGCTGTCGGACTGCGGCATCGAGGCGTTCAAGGCCGAATTGCCCGAGCGTTTCATTGAATGCGGCATCGCCGAAATGCATATGGTGTCGGCGGCCGGCGGCATGGCCTTGCGCGGCATGCTGCCGGTGGTGCACTCGTTTGCGTGCTTCCTGGGGACCCGCGCCAACGAGCACATCTACAACAACGCCACCGAGAAGAAGAAAATCATCTACGTGGCGACGCTGGCCGGCCTCGTGCCGGGCGGTCCCGGCCACTCGCACCAGTCGGTGCGCGACATCTCGGCCATCGGCGCGGTGCCCGGCCTGATCGCGTTCGAGCCGTGCAGCGAGCGTGAAGCCCGGCTCGCGATTCGCTGGGCGGTGGAGCAGAACCCCGAAAGCACCTATCTGCGCTTCGTCAACGTGCCGCTCGACCTCCCATACTCGATGCCTGCGGACTACGCGTTGCAGGTCGGTCGCGGCGTGACGCTGAAGCCGGGCACTGACGTCGCGCTGGTGGGCTACGGCACGATGTTGCTGAGTAACGCCTGGCGCGCCGCCGAAGAACTGGCCGCCCAGGGCGTCTCGGCGGCGGTGATCGATCTGCCGTGGCTCAACCGCATCGACGATGCGTGGGTTCGCGAGGCGCTGGGCGGTTTCAAGCACATCGTCACGCTCGACAACCACTACTTGGAGTTCGGCCAGGGCGTGATGGTGGCCGCGGCGCTGGCGCGGACCGGCGTGCGGGCCGGCGTTACCCAGATCGGCCTGACCGAAATTCCGGCGTGCGGCACCAACGCCGAAGTACTGGCCTACCACGGCCTCGATGGCGCTTCAATCGCGCGCACGGTTCTTACTTCTCACTTCTAACTTTTCACTTTTCACTTCTCACTTTTCACTTCTCACTTTTCACTTCTCACTTCTCACTTCCATCGTGACCTACCCTTCCTTCGTCCCGCACTGGATTGCCGACGCCGAAGTGCCGTCGATTGGCGGCGCGACGTTCGACAAGCGCTCCCCGATCGACGACCGCGTCGTCGCCCAGGTCGCGCGGGGTGGCGCCGCCGAAGTCGCGCACGCGTTGTCGTCGGCGGCCGGCGCCGCCGAGGCATGGGCGCAAACCCCGGCGCCGCGCCGCGGGGCCATTCTCGGCCGGGCGGCCCAGTTGCTTCGCGAGCGCGAGCAGGAGTTCGGCGAGATCGTCCAGATCGAGACCGGCAAGCCGTGGAAGAACGCGGTCGCTGAAGTCGCCTCGTCCGCGGATCTGGCGATCTTCATGGAGGGCGAGGGCAGTCGCTTCTACGGCAAGACGATGCCCAGCCCGATCCCGAACCGCACCGTGCAAACCGTGCGGTCGCCCATTGGCATCTGCGCCGCGATCATGCCCTTCAACAGCCCGCTGGCGGGCATTGCCTGGAAGGCCTTCCCGGCCCTGCTCTGCGGCAACGCCGTCGTCGCGAAGTCGCACGAGCTGACGCCCTACACGGCGGTGTGGTTCGGCCGGCTGCTGAAAGACGCCGGCTTGCCCGTCGGTCTCTACTCGGCCGTGCAGGGCAGCGGTCCCGATGCGGGCGCACCTCTCGTTCAGGACGATCGCGTCGGCGTCGTCAGCTTCACGGGCTCGTCGGCGACCGGCAAGCTGATTCAAAAAATGGTCAGTGAGCGGTCGGTCCTCGCCAAGGTCTGCCTCGAACTGGGCGGCAAGAACCCGTTCGTCGTCTGCGACGATGCCGACCTGGAACTGGCGGCGGAGCTGGCCGTCGCGTCGGCGTTTGTCGATGCCGGACAGCGCTGCGCGTCGGGTAGCCGGCTGATTGTGTTCGATCGCGTCTACGACGCATTCCGGAAGGCGCTGCTTGATCGTGTAGCGCGTGTGCGTGTGGGCTCCGGCCCAGACGATGAGTGTGGTCCGGTGATCTCGCGCGCCAGCCTCGATCGCCTGATCGGGCAGGTGGCGGGCGCGGTTTCGCGCGGCGCCACATTGCTGGCTGGTGGCAGCGCCGTTGCCGCACTCGCGCCGGGGTATTACATGGCGCCCACTGTGCTCGAAGGCGTCAAGGCCAGCGACGAAGTGTCGCAGCACGAGCTGTTCGGACCCGTCACGTGCCTTTATCGCTGCCGCGACTTTGACGATGCAGTGCAGCTGGCGAACGGCACGAGCTACGGCCTGACCGGGGCGATTCACACGGCCAGCCACCACCGCGCCCAGGCGTTCGTCGCCCGTTACCGGGGGGGACTGGTATCGGTGAACGGCGCGACCTTCGGCGCCGGTCCGCACATGCCGTTTGGCGGCGTCAAGAATTCAGGCAACGGCTTCCGTGAGCCGGGGACCGAATCGCTCGACGTCTACACCGAGCTGAAGACCGTGGTCATCAATCACAACCCGGAGCGGCTCTAAGGTGCCTGAGGTGCCTACGGTGCCTAAGGGGAGGTGCTGGTGGTAATCATGAAGCGCAAAGTTTGTTTTCCGATTACCAATCGCGCCTACTACGGCCGCAGCCAGCTGCTGCTGAAGAAGCTGCAGGCGCACCCGGGCGTCGATCTCAAGCTGATGCTGGGCGGGTCGATCCTGCTCGACAAGTACAGCCGGCACATTGCCGACGATATTGCCGCCGGCGGCTTCGACATCGCCTCGTCTTTGTTCAACGTGATCGAGGGCGGCAACCACGTGGCCATGGCCAAGACCGCCTGCCTGACCGCGCTCGAGTTCACCAACGAGCTCTACACGGCGGATCCCGACGTGGTGGTGATCTGCGGCGACCGTTTCGAGCAGCTGGCCATCGCCATGGCCGCGGCCTACTTGAACATCACCATCGCGCACATCGAGGGCGGCGACGTAACCGGCAGCATCGACGAAAGCGTGCGCCATGCCATCACCAAGCTGGCCCACTTGCATTTCGTCACTAACGCCGATGCCGAACGCCGCGTGCTGGCCATGGGTGAGGACCCGAAGTACGTCTTCAACACCGGGTCGCTCGACGTCGAACTGGCCGCTGCGGTCGATACGGCGATTACCAGCGAAGAGGTCAACGGCTTTGGCGTCGGGCATCCCATCGACGTCGACCGGCCGTTCCTGATGGTGGTGCAGCACCCGGTGACCACCGAGGCCGACAATCGGCAGCACCTGGAGACGACGCTGCGGGCGGTGGCGGCGCTCGATATCCAGGCGATCTGGTTCTGGCCGAACGCCGATGCCGGCACCGGCGAAATGGCCGACAGCCTGCGCCACATGCGCGAGCGCCATCCCGAACTGACGGCCCGGATGCATTTCATCACCAACGTGCCGGCCGACCGCTTCGTGGCGCTGCTCGCCAACGCCGCCTGCCTGGTGGGGAACTCCTCGGCGGGCATCAAGGAATGTTCATACCTCGGCACGCCGGTGGTGAACATTGGCGGCCGCCAGCAGGGGCGCCTGTCGGCGGAGCACGTGACGCACGTCGGTTACGACTCGACCGAGATCGCGGCGGCGGTGGCCGCGCACCTAGCCCACGGCCCGTACCCTTCCTCGCACATCTACTACCGCCCGAACGCCAGCGACGCCGTCGTTGACGTGCTGGCCGGCACGCCGTTGTACACACAGAAACGGTTTTTCGAGCGCGCGTGAGGGTCCTCGGCATCATCACGGCGCGCGGCGGCTCGAAGGGCGTGCCGGGCAAGAACCTGAAGCTCCTGGCCGGCAAGCCGCTGCTGGCGTACACCATCGAGGCAGCACGCGCTTGCCCGGCGCTTGATCGCGTGATCTTGTCCACCGAGGATGCCGCAATCGCCGAACTGGGCCGATCGTTGGGCTGCCAGGTGCCGTTCATCCGTCCGGCCGAGTTATCGCGCGACGATACGCCGCACCTTCCAGTCATTCAGCACGCCTCGGCCTGGATGCAGAACCAGGGCAACTACCAGCCCGATGCGGTGATGGTGTTGCAGCCCACGTCGCCACAGCGAACCGCGGACGACATCAGCAATGCGCTCGCCTTGCTGGAATCGTCGGGCGCCGACTCGGTGCTGAGCGTGAGCCCGGTGCCCGCGCATCATCACCCCTCGCGCACCCTGCGCCTGGACGACGAGGGGTTTGCCGAGTTGTTCGCGAACGGCGCTCCGGTTCGCACGCGCATCAACCGCCGCCAGGACCTGTCCGAGGCGTGGGTGATGAACGGCGCCATCTATGCCTGCCGTACGCGCCTGTTGTCGGGGCCGGATCCCAGCCTCTACGGCGACCGCGTCGTCGCGTACCGCATGCCGATCGAGCGCTCGATCAGCATTGACACCATGGATGACTGGGCCGAGGCCGAACGCGCGCTCCTCAGGCAACCCTAAAGGGTTGCCTCCACGTGGCACTCTGCACTCTGGCACCTTGGCACCCTTGGCACCTTATTAGATGGACGTTGAAGCACATCGCGACCTGAGACTGCTCGAAGCAGTCCACCAGGATGGCCACGTGACGCAGCGCGGCCTGGCCAGCAAGCTGGGCATTGCGCTGGGGCTGGCCAACATCTACCTGAAGCGGATGGTCCACAAGGGGTTCATCAAGGTCGTGAACGTCCAGCCCAACCGCATCACTTACCTGGTGACGCCGCGCGGCATTGCCGAGAAGGCGCGGCTCACCTACGAGTTCATGGACTACTCGCTGCACCTCTATGGCGAAGTGCGGCAGCACCTGCGCGAAGCGCTCCAGGCGTGCGCGGAAGCCGGCAAGCGGGTGGCGATCTGCGGCAGCGGAGAGGCCGCCGAGCTGGCCTATCTGTCGCTGAAGGAGGCGGGCCTCGAGCCGGTGGCAGTGTTCGATGGCGAGGGGCAACGCGAGTTCCTGGGCATGCCCGTGCATCCCATTGGCGAACATAGCACTGTCGAATTCGATTTGATTGTTGTCGCGACGCTCGACCGCTCGAGCCGCCAGCTGCAGGAACTGCTCGACGCTGGCGTCCCCAGAGAAAAACTGTTTCCGCTGCGCCAGGAGCCGGTCGCGTCGCCAGACCCGAAGCACAAACCTGTATCCGTTCGTTCCCGTTCGACCAACGGCAAGCAATAGCCGCGCATCGCAACCTGAGAGGACCGTCTGTCATGGCTTTGAAGAACAAGAGAATCTGCATCACCGGTGGTGCCGGCTTCATCGGTTCGCACCTGGTGTCGCTGCTGGTTGACGACAACGAAATCGTTGTCTACGACAACCTGCACCGCAACGCCCTCCAGTTTGCGCACCTCTCCGAGCACAAGCATCTGCACTTCATCCAGGGCGACGTGCTGGATTACGAGGCGACGCGGAAGGCCATTGACGGCTGCCAGATCGTGATTCACTGCGCCGCGATCGCCGGCGTCTACACCGTCGACCGCAGCGCCGTGCGGACGATGGAGGTCAACCTGCTGGGCACCCACCAGGTCGTGAAAGCGGCCCTCGCCACCAAGGTCGAGCGGTTCGTCGAGTTTTCCACCAGCGAGGTCTACGGCGCGTTCATCCACAAAGGCAAGGAAGACGATTTCACGCCGATCGGGCCGATTGGTGAAAGCCGGTGGGTCTACGCCGCCAGCAAGCTGGCCTCCGAGCACCTGTCGTATGCGCACTACCGCGAAGACGGCCTGCCGCTGTCGATTGTCAGGCCCTTCAACGTCTACGGGCCGCGCCAGGTCGGTGACGGCGCCATTCGCGGGATCACGCTGCAGGCCCTCAAGAACCTGCCGATTACCCTCTACAACGACGGCACCCAGATTCGCTCGTGGTGTTTCGTGTCCGACTTCGTCGACGGCGTGCTCCGCTGCGCCGAGAACCCGGCCGCGATCGGCCAGGCGTTCAACATCGGCAACCCGCAGGGCACGGCGACCAACTTCGAGTTGGCGAACCTGATCATCCGGCTCACCAACTCGAAGTCGGAAATCGTCTTCAAGCCGCATCCGGGCCCCGAAGTCGACCTCCGCGTGCCGTCGATTGAGAAGGCGATCAGCCTGCTCGGCTATAAGCCGACGGTTTCCCTGGAAGCCGGCGTCGCCCAGGCGATTGCCTGGTATCGCGACAATTACGACGCGGTCAGCGGCAAGAAGTGAAACTTCTTCTTACTGGCGCGTCTGGTTTCATCGGCCACAACCTACTCCTGCGCGCGCCGCGCGAGTGGGAGATCGTGGCGGTGTATCACCACACGCCCGGCCTCGAGCAGTTCGTCGCCGCCCAGGGCTTGTCGAATGTAAGGGTCGAGCGTTGCGATCTGCTTGATCCGGTCGCCGTCAAGGCGCTGGCGGGACGCATCGGTCGTCCGGATGCCATGTTGTACCTGGCCGCCAACGGCGACCCGGCCGCGTCGGCCGAGCGGCCGCGCTGGGATCTCGACTCGAACACGGCGGCCTTCGTCACCACCCTCGAACACTGCCCGGCCGATCACGTGGTCTACGTGTCGTCGGGCGCCGTCTACGACGGCTTGACGGGCGCGGTGACGCCGGCGACGCCGGTCTCGCCGCTGTTGCCGTACGCGATCTCGAAGTTGGCGTCCGAACAGTACCTGCGGTTCTTCGCCGAGCGGCGCCAGACCGTTGGCAGCTACGTGAACGTCCGCTTCTTCGGCGCTTACGGGCCCTACGAGGCGCCGCGCAAGATCACCACGAAGTGGCTCTCGGCGATTCGCGACGGGCAGCGCGAGTTCGTGGTGCGTGGCAACGGCCAGAACCTGATTGACTTCATGTATGTGGATGACGCGGTCGATGGCTTCCTGTCGCTCGTTAAAGCGGCCGGGACGCGGGCGACGGTGGATTTCGCCTCGGGTACGCCGGTCAGCGTCAACGACGTGGTGCGGACGATGGCCCGGGTCTGCGGCGTCGAGGTCTCGGTCCGGCACCAGGGCACGGTGGCCGAGTACATTGAATTTCGATCGGCGGATATGACGATGCGCGACCAGTTCGGCTGCACGCCGCGCGTCTCGTTTGAAGACGGATTGCAGCGGCTCCGGGCGTTCCTGTCCGGCGAACTGTCGGACGTGAGGAGAGGATGAGCGGAAAGCAGCGGGTAGTGATCCTGGGCGCGGGCCCGGCCGGTATTACGGCGGCGTGGCGGCTGTCTGAGCTTGGCTATCCGGTGACGGTCCTCGAACGCGATGACGCGGTCGGCGGCATGGCCCGGACCATCAACGTCGGCAAGTACGCCGTCGACTTCGGCCCCCACACTTTCCATGTGCGTGAAACCGACGAGAGCCGCCGGGTGCTGGCGTCGATCAAGCGGTTCTTCGGTGACGATCCCCTGGTCCTGACGCGCGGCACCCGCGTGTTGCTGCGCGGCAAGGAATACGTCTACCCGCTCGAGATGCTGCAGGTGCTGAAGGGCGTCAGCCCGTTCCTGTCGGCCCGCATCATCTTCGACTACCTGGTCGCGACCATCAAGTCGACCTTCGCGCCGGCGAAGAAGGAAGACTCGTTCGAGGAGTGGGGCGTCCGCAACCTGGGGCGGACGCTGTATGACCTCTGCTTCGGCATTTACTCGGAGCGGGTCTGGGGCCTGCCGACGAGCCAGATTTCCTCGAAGCAGGCGCAGCGCGTCGCCAAGCTCAACCTGAAGAACATCATCCTGCGCACGCTGGGCATCAACGCCGACCCGGCCACGTATTTCACGAAGTACATGTATCCGCGCAAGGGCATCAGCCTGCTCTACGAGGGCATGGCGGCCGAAGTGCGCGCCGCCGGCAACGCCATCAAGCTGAAAGCGCCGGCAGTGAAGGTGGAACGCGAAGGCGATCGGGTGGCCCGCGTCGTCTATGCCGAGAACGGCGAGCAGAAGACGATCGAGTGCGACCTCCTGTTGTCGACGCTGCCGCTGCCGGCGCTGGTGTCGATGATGGCGCCGGCCCTGCCGGCGCCGGTGGTGCAGCACGCGGCGAGGCTGCGCTACCGCAGCCTCAGGCTGATCTACATCGTCCTCAAGCGCAAGCAGATGACCGATTACCACTGGGTCTACCTGCTGGACGAGCAGTTCCGCGTCAACCGGCTGTCGGAGCAGAAGAACGTCAGCCCCGAGATGGTGCCGCCGGATTCAACGGTGCTTTGCATCGAGTTGTCGCTGTGGAAGGACGAGCCGCTCTGGCAGGCCAGCGACGAAGAGGTGTTCCAGCTCGCGTTACGCGACCTGATGAAGATGGGGTACGGCGTCACGCCCGACGAAGTGCTCGAGTATCACGTCACCGACATCCCGACGGCGTATCCGGTGTACGAGCTGAACTTCGAGGACCACCTGATCCCGGTGCTCGACGGCGTGCATGAGGTGTCGAACCTGCTCACGCTCGGCCGCCACGGCCTGTTCCTCAACAACAGCATGGACGACAACGTCCTGCTGGGCATCCAGATCGCCGATCACATTGACCGTCCCGAGGGCGCCGACAGCCGCGCCTGGAAGACGCAGATGCTGGCGTTCATGAATCTGCGGTTCCAGGGCAAATGAAAGTCGTGGTCCTCGTTTTCTTCGTGGTTAATCCGATCGCCGCCAGTGCCAGGACGACGGGTTTCACCGGCAACGACTGTCGCGCTTCGCACAACAACGGCAAGTGAACGCCCGTCACGTAAATGATCGGCAACGTGAGCATGACCGCCTCGAGCCAGCGGCCGCCGCGAACCAGGACCACCGCTCCCCACGCCGCCGCCAGCAGCAGCACCACTTGAGCCAGCCAGATCAATCGGACTACCAACGTCGGCATCGTATTGATGTCGCTGTACCGGATCGGGATCTCGGCGGCCCACAACACGAACGTGCCGGTCACGACGCGGCGCCGGATGTGACCAAGCGGATCGTTGCGCATGTGCGCCAGGGCAAAGCGCAGGTATTCACCGTCGGCCACCACGCGGGCGCGGACGCGTTCCATGGGATCGGTGGGTGTATCCCAGATGGCGCGAATGTCGCGCCACTCGTTGACGTAGTCGAGCATCGGCTCCACGGGCAGTCCGGTGTCGGCGGCTTTCGCCAGCACGAGGCGGGTCAGTTCGTCGCGGTCAGCGGTGGTTTCGGCGAGTGTGATCAGGTCCGCTTGAATCCGGCCCGTCCATCGGCCCTGCCAGGATCCTTCCCACAGGCCGCGGCCAATGCCGCCGGCGGGCGAGAGGGTGAATTGACCGAGGTTCACGTAGTTGTAGGCGAACCACGGCATCAGGGTGATCGCCGCGACGCCGGCAAGGACGCTCCAGCCCTTCAGCATGGCGGCGGAGCGCTGACGGCGCACCAGCAGCGGCACCGCGATGGCGAAGAAGAACGGCATCAGGACGAACGCCGGCCGGACGAGCGTCGTCACGCTGAACAGGAAACCGGCGAGCGCGAAATCGCGGAGCCGGCCGTCTTGCGCGGCGCGGAGGGCGACCACGATCGCCGCAGTGGCGACCAACGCCGTCCACAGTTCGGTCACGACCAGCCCGCCGAAATAGGGCAGCGGCGAATACGCGGCGGTGAGGCCGGCGGCGACCAGGGCGGTCCGCTGCTCGCTGACGCGTCGCGCCAGTACGAAGACCAGCAGGCAGATGGCGACGAACACGAGCGTCTGCGCCATCGCGACGGCGGTGTTGTTGCCGACGCCGGCCACAAGGTAGACGACCGCGACAAACGCCGGGTAGCCGGGCGTGCGAATCACTTCGGGCGCGAAGGTGTCCGCGCCAGCGTAGCGGGTGAACTGGCCCGTGGTGGCCAGGCTTTCGGCCAGCCGCTGATATCCGCGCTGATCGCTCCAGTTGTTCATCGCGACACGGTCCGGGCCCTGGTAGACGATGTAGAGCGCGGCGTGGGCGAGCGCGACCAGGCAGATGACGGGCAAGGCGCGATGGCGCATCAGCATTTAGTCCTGGGGTTGTCTCAGCAGGTCGCCATAGAGCGCCGCGATATCGGCGACCAGTCGCTCGAAACCGTAGCGCTCGAGCACGCGCGCCCGGGCACGGGCGCCCATCGCCGAGCGGCGTTCGGGATCCGCCAGCAGTCCCGTGACGTGAGCCGCCAGGGCGTTGGCGTCGCCGAAAGGCGCCAACAGTCCGGTCTCGGCCGAGCCGATCACATCCTTGACGCCGCCGACATCGGTGCTGACCCCGGGGACGCCAGCGGCCATGGCTTCGATCAACGCCACCGGCGTGCCCTCATTACGGGACGTCAGCACGAAGACGTCTGTGGCGCCGTAGATCGTCGCCAGGTCGCGGCGCCAGCCGAGAAAGCGGACGGCGTGGCCGATGCCGGCGCTCGCGGCCTGGGCTTCCAACTCGTTGCGAAGCTCGCCGTCGCCGGCAATCAGCGCGATCGCGTCCGGGTAGGCGGCGATGGTTCGCTGCATCACGTCGAGAAACAGGCCATGCTGCTTGATCGCAGTGAGCCGGCCGACCGTGCTGATCACCGGCGCGCCGGACGGCAGGTCCAGCGCGCGTCGCGCCTCGGCGTGGGCCGCCGCATCGACCGCGGCGAACGGCGCCAGGTCGAATCCGAGCGGCACGACGCGGTACTGGCGCTCGCGTCCGATGCGATAGGTGCGGAGCAGTTCATCACGAATCGCCGGCGAGATCGCGACGATGGCGTCGCTCAGCCAGGCCAGCGCGCGTTCGAGCGTGATGAACACCCTGGTCATCAACGGGCTGAAATATCCGTCGAGCACGTGGCCGTGATAGGTGTGCACGACGCGGGCGCGCGGCGCGGCTCCGCGTGTCAGGTTGTACGCCGCGGCGGCCAGCCGCCCCAGCATGCCCGCCTTGGCCATGTGGGTGTGGACAATCGACGGCCGCCAGCGCCTGAAGTGCCCGTACAACGCCGCCACCGCGCGGACATCGTCAATCGGCGACAGCGGACGGCACAGGGCCGGGATGGCGATGGCGTCGGCGCCGGGCGGGATCAAGTACGACATGTCGCCCTCGCCCTCGCCGAGCCGGCCGTGGAGCAGGCGCGTGTGATAGCCGTGGCGCTCGAGAGCGCTGGTGAGACGCGTCGCTTGAATGGACGGGCCGCCGATATTGAGGCGCGTAATCACGCGCGCGACATGCACTGGCGGCTGGCGGTTGGGGTCGCTCGGCATCTACTCGAGTGCGATCACTCTACCATTCGATTGAGCCGCGGGGCGGCCCCTTGCCGGTAAAAGTCGCGGCACTGGCCGCCAGCGTCCTGTTCGCGAGTGCGGCCATTGTGCTCGTGATGGTGGTGCCCGACCGGGCCCAGTGGGTCCTGTACGTCGCGTCAAGCGGCGCGAATGAAGTGGTCATGCCAGTCGCCTATTGGGCCGTAGTCGCTGTCTGGGCCTGGCTCGCCTCGCGACTCACGCACACATCTCTTGCGCGAGTGGTGCCCCCGGCGGTCGCCGTTGGGATGGCGCTTCATCTGTTGTTGCTGTTCGCGCTGTTCACGCCGCAACTCGCCGATCCGTCGCGGTTCAGCACGTCGTTTTACCGGCTCTACGCGCGCGGCTTTTGCGGCCTGGCGCTGGCGGGCGCACTTGGCTGGTCGCTCGGGGCCCTGGGCAAGTCCCGGCACGCGCCCGGCCAGTCCGCGATGTTCGTGGTGCCGGTGCTGGCCGGCGCCTGTGTGCTGGCCGCCGCCCTCGTTCGATATGACATGTGGGTCGGCCTGGGGGCTGCCGTGACCGGCGTCGTCGTGATCGGCTGGCCTTCGGGATTGGCGTTCACGTCTGCCCGGTGGCAGGCCGCCTCCCGCCTGGCGCGCCAGGCGCTGGCCGACGATCGCGCCTTCATGATCGCGGTGTTTCTCGTCGCCCTGGGGTTGCGACTTCTGTATCTCCGCCGGGTCATGACCGACCCTGGCTACCTCGCGACGGGAGGGGATGGCCCCGTGTACGACGCCCTGGCCTGGTCGATTGCCAGCGGCGAAGGTGTACCGGCTTCGTTTCGTGAGGGCTATCCGCTGCTGTTGCTTGGCTATGTCTGGTTCGCCGGCGCCGTCTACACCATTGCGGGGCACAGCTATTTCATCCTGTGCGCGGTCCAGTCGGTGCTGGGAGCCCTAGCGTGTGTGCTGCTCTTCCTGGTGGCGCGACAACTCTTTGGCCTGGCCACCGCGCGGGTGGCGGCGATCTTTGCGGCCCTCAGTTTTTCGCTCTTGTTTGCGGCCGCGGCCATCGGCCACCAGGCCGTCGATGTCTTCCTCACGCTGCTGATTACCTGGAGCCTGGTTCGAGTGGTCGAAGACCGGAGGGCCGACAGCCTGGCGTGGGCGACCATCGGCGTGTTGCTCGGATGCGCCATCGCCGTCAGGGAGACCAGCGCGTTCCTGCTGGCGTGGGTGCTTGCCTGGATGCCCTTCGCCTTCAGGCGGCGCGCGCTCGGCGGGTCCTGGCGGGCCGCGGGCGCCGTGGTGGTTGGCGCGGTCGCCATCCTCCTCCCCCTGATGGCCCCGATGGTCAACTCGCCGGAAGACCGACTCCGCCTGCGCCAGCATTTCGACCGTCTCTATACCGGGCAAGGTGATGCCGTTCGCATGCGGGACGAACTGGCAACACCGCTGTCAGACCCGGGCGCGGCAATGCGGCAATTGCGCGACCAGCCGGCGTTGGTCACTGCCACCCTCGGACGCTCCATCGTCCACAATTTCGCGGTGCAGTTCATGACCCAGCCATTCGGCGGTTTCGACCTGGTGTTCCTGGCGAAGGGATCGCGGTATTACTACGGCATGTGGTTCTACGCCTATGCGCTCACGGGCGCCGGACTGGTGCTGGCGATCCGCCGCATTGCCGCCGGCGATGCGCAAGCGCCCGTGCTGGTGCTCATTCTCGGCTTGATTGTGGCGCGCACACTGCCGCATCTCTTGCTCGAGTCGCACTACCGGCACCGAGTGCCGATCGAGCCATTTCTGATTCTTTTGGCGGCCCTCGCGGTCGTCACAGTCGGGCAGACGATCCGCGTCCGGCCCACGGTCTGACAACATGACATTGACCAAACGCAAGTTCATCCTGTTCGCCGCCGCGGCAATCATGCTGTCGGTGCTGGTCACGTTGCTGGGCGCGCTTGGTGTGGACCTGTACCTGCACCATCGAGCGGAGAAGTCGGCGGGATTGAACCGCTGGGGCTACCGCGGGCCCATCGTCGGCCGGAAGGCGCCTGGCGAGATCAGGGTCGCCATGCTTGGCGGCAGCACGGCGTTCGGCTACGGCGTGACCTGGGATGAGGCGATTCCGGCCCAACTCGAGCGAGCACTCAACGAGCACTCCAGTGCGCCGCCGACCCGGGTGCTCAACCTCGGCTACAACAACGAGGGCTCGTACGCATTTCTTCCCACGTTGCAGGACTTCGACTTCCTTGATGCCGACATCGCGGTGTTCTACGAAGGCTACAACGATCTCACTGGGGACTACGGCGTGAACCGCGCGGTCTTTCGTCACGAGTCGGTGGTATTTCGGCTGACGGGGTATTTTCCGATTCTGCCGCTCGCGCTCGTCGAGAAGGCGCGGTCGTTGCGTTTCGGCGGCGATCTGGATGCGGCCTATGCGGCGGCGCGCAACGAGCCCGGCAGCAAGACCGTGTTCCGCCCCAATCTGGCCGCGCGGACGTCGGCCGCGGCGCTCGAGGCGGCCGATGCCGTATCCAACTCGTTGAGCCGGCAACTCGACCGCATGGCAGCCTCGACCCCGCCGGCAGTCGCCTCAACAACCGAGGCCGGTTGCGCCTACCCCTGGGCGTACTACTGTCAGTCGATCTATGTGGCAACGAAATACGCATTGGCGCGTGGCCAGGTCGTGGCGATCGTGGCGCAGCCACGAAAGGTTGCTGAAGACCGGGGGATTCACGACGCCCAGCAGCAGGCGCTGCAGGGCATGATCGCCCGGCACTTCGGGAACGACCCGCGAGTCCGCTACGTGGATCTGCGAGACACGGTTGACTTGAAGAACCGGGACATCGCATTCGATGGGATGCACCTGGGCCCCGAGGGCAACGGCACGGTGGCGCGTGCCCTGGCGCCGGCAGTACGAGAACTGGCGGCGGTTCGCGCCGGAGCGCCGTCACGGTGATCGGATTCCGCGACGCTGCGCCGTTCTGGCGCACCGCCGGCTGGCATGTCGCCGGCGTACTCGCGGTCCTGGCGGTGGTCGCCTGGTTGGCACCCGCACCGTGGCCGACTGATCAGGGCATGATGGAGAAGGTAGGGCAGGGCGTGGTCGTGGCCGGGTGCGCCGACTTGAACTGCTTCCGGATGTTGGTTCCCGCCGTGCTCGAGTCGTTGCCGGGTCCGTCGTTGCCTCGGTGGCGCGTATATGCCGTGGTGGCCAACGCTGCCGCCGCCGTGGCGACGGGACGGCTCGCATTTGCCCTTGGGCTCGCGCCAAACGCCGTCACCTTGACGATCTGGTTGGCGGCCCTGGGCGCCGGCAGTTTCTCGACCGTGTACCATCCCTACAACGCGGATCCACTGGTGTTGTGCCTGGCGCCGATCATCACCTTGCTCTTGCTGCGAGGCCGCACGATGGCGGCGGGCATGCTGGCCACGGCCGGCATCTTCGCCAAGGAGTTTGCCGCCGCACCGCTCTACATTGCGGCGGCGGCCTCGGCCCTTCAGCGTGAATGGCCGGTGTTCCGCACCCGCCTGGCGCTGGCGGTGGCGGTCACGGCCGCCTGGGTTGCCCTGCAGCTGGTGCTGATGTCGGCCTTCAATTACAGCTACAACGACAATCCCTCATCCAAGCCGCTGGCGGGCGGTTACCTCCGCCTGTGGCTCGGGCACGTGACGCCGGCGACCGCGGCGTTTGGGCTCTTCGGCGCATTCGGTGCGGTCAACCTGGCGGTGCCACTGGGGTGGCGGCAGTCTCCGCCGGCCTTGCGCGCCCTGTGCGTGGGCGCCATTCCCGCGCTGTTGGCGTTTGTCTACGTGGCCACGCCCGAGCGCGCGCTGTGGAACTTCTACTTCCTGGCGATTCCGGTGGGGGCCGTCGTGTTGGCGCAGGTGCCGCCGATGCTGTCGTGGCTGTTCGTGGCCGCCTACACGCTGGCCAACTTTCGCATCGGTGCGCAGGTCTCGCAGGTGCCGGCTTCACGGTATGCCCTCGCCGTCTCGATCGCGATTGCGCTGTTTGCGGTGGTCCGCGCCTGGCGCGCGCCGCGGTCGTCGCCTGAACTCAGTATTGCCACGCCATGACACACAAAGGTCCGGCCAACCCGGAGAAATCGTTCGGCGTCTCCGTCGGCATCGTCCTGCTGTTGATTACCGCGTACCTGGTGTGGCGTGAGCGCATGCTCACGGCCCAGATCGTCGGCCCGATCGGCGCCATCCTCCTGGTGCTCGGGCTGGTGCAGCCCCGGTTACTGAAGTGGCCAAGCGCGGTGTGGTGGCGCTTCGCGCTGATTCTCGGCTACATCAACGCCCGGATCATCCTGACCGTCATCTTCACGGTGATCTTGAGTCCCCTGGGGCTGTTGTGGCGCCTCATCGGCAAGGATCCTCTTTCGAAGAAGCGGCGCAATTGGCCGGGCTGGTCACCCTACCCGGCCCGGTATCGCATCCCCGATCACTACAAGAAGATGTACTGAGGTATTTGCCATGGCCAAAAGTCGAGTGCTCTCCGAGTTCTTTCAGTTCCTCAAGCAGGAAAAGAAGTATTGGCTGATGCCGATCGTGATTGTCTTCCTGCTGTTCGGCCTGCTGATCGTGTTTGCCCAGTCGAGCGCCGTCGCACCGTTCATCTACACGTTGTTCTAGACCTTGCCCAAGTACATTCTCGGCATCTCCGCGTACTACCACGATTCGGCCGCCTGCCTGGTGGTGGACGGCCGGGTCGTGGCGGCCGCGCAGGAAGAACGCTTCACGCGCAAGAAGCACGACGCCGCCTTCCCGGAACAGGCGGTGGCGTACTGCCTGCGCGAGGCGGGAATCACGGCCGCCGAGCTCGACCTCGTCGGGTTCTACGAGAAGCCGTTGGTGAAGTTCTCACGGCTGCTCGAGACCTACGTCGCCTCGGCGCCGTGGGGGCTGCGCCCGTACCTGATGGCCATGCCGCTCTGGCTCACCGAGAAGCTGTGGATGTCGGACGACATCGCCGCGCACCTCGCCGGCTATGACGGCGACATCTTGTTCGGCGAGCACCACGAGTCGCACGCAGCGTCGGCGTTCTTTCCCTCACCGTTCGAGCAGGCCGCCGTGGTCACGATCGACGGCGTGGGGGAGTGGGCAACCTCGTCGATTGGTGTCGGCCGCGGTCACGACCTCGAGATCATCCACGAACTCCGGTTCCCGCATTCACTCGGCCTGCTGTATTCCGCCTTCACCTACTTCGCCGGCTTCCGCGTCAACTCCGGTGAGTACAAGGTCATGGGCCTGGCGCCGTATGGCGAGCCGAAGTACGTCAAGGCCATCAAGGACCACGTCGTCGACATCAAGGATGACGGCAGCCTGTGGATGAACCAGGAGTACTTCACCTACGCCCACGGCCTGACCATGACCGGGTCGCGGATGGAGCAGCTGTTAGGCGGGCCGGCGCGCAAGCCCGAGAGCCGGCTGACGCAGCGCGAGATGGACCTGGCGCGCTCGATCCAGGAGATCACCGAAGAGGTGATGCTCAAGATGACCGCGTTCGCGCACAAGGAAACCGGGATGCGTGATCTGTGCCTGGCCGGTGGTGTTGCGCTTAATTGTGTCGGCAACGGCCGCGTCTTGCGTGAAGGGCCGTTCGAGCAGGTATGGGTTCAGCCGGCGGCCGGTGACGCCGGCGGCGCCCTCGGCGTCGCGCTCAGCCTGTGGCACCGGCACCTCGACCAGCCGCGCGTCGGCCCGGAGGCTGCCGGCACTTGGGAACGCCCCTCTGGCACCTCTGGCACCCCTGGCACCCCTGGCACTTCGAATTACGCCGATGGCATGAGCGGCTCGTATCTTGGTCCGCAGTTCAGCGAAGCCGAGATCGCCGCCGCCATCGCCAAGGGCGGCTGGGTCGCCCGGCGGGTTGAACCTGCGGCATTGGCCGATGAAGTGGCGGCGGTACTGGCCTCGGAGAGAGTCGTCGGCCTGCTGCAGGGGCGCATGGAGTTCGGGCCGCGGGCGCTCGGCGGCCGGTCGATCATCGGCGATCCGCGCTCGCCCAAGATGCAGGCGCAGATGAACCTGAAGATCAAGTTCCGCGAGTCGTTCCGCCCATTCGCCCCGGCCGTGTTGCGCGAGCACGTGGCCGACTGGTTCGAGCTCGACGGCGACAGCCCGTACATGCTGATGGTCGCCGACGTGAAGACCGAACGCCGCCTGGCGGTGCCGCCGGAAGCGGAGCAGTTGTGGGGCATCGAGAAGCTCAACGTACCCCGTTCGACGGTGCCGGCCATCACGCACGTGGACTACTCGGCGCGCATCCAGACCGTGCGCCGCGAGACCAGCCCCCTTTATTACGACATCATGGCGGCGTTTCACGCCCGCACCGGGTGCCCGGTGATCATCAACACCTCCTTCAACGTCCGCGGCGAGCCGATCGTCTGCTCGCCCGAAGATGCCTACCGCTGCTTCATGCGCAGCGACATGGATGTACTGGTGCTCGAGAATTTCCTGCTCGAGAAGGCCGATCAGCCGAAGCGCGCGGAAGACGAAAACTGGAAGACCGAGTTCGTTCTCGATTGATGGCGATCAGGCAACTCAGCGACCAGCCCGAGCGGATTTCGCGGGCGGCCTATCTCGAACTGCTCATGAACCTGACCCGGCGCGAGGTCAAGGGTCGCTACAGCCAGTCGCTATTCGGCGCCGGCTGGGCGATCGCGCAGCCGCTGGCGATGATGGCGGTGTTCACGCTGGTGTTCTCCCGCCTCGCCGAGATGCCGTCGGATGGCGCGCCGTACCCGCTGTTTGCCTTTGCCGCCCTCGTGCCGTGGTTCTTCTTCTCCAACTCGGTGAACTCCGGGACGATGAGCCTGATCACCTACCGCAACATCGTGACCAAGACCTACTTCCCGCGGGAGATTGTGCCGCTCGCGCAGGTCGGCTCACGGCTGGTCGACCTGGCGGCGGCGACGGGCCTGTTCGCGCTCTTGATGATCTACTACCAGGTGGCCATCGGCCGCTGGATCGCCCTGGCGCCGGTGTTCATCCTGATGCTGCTGTTGTTTGCGCTCGGCGTGACGTTGGCGACCTCGGCGCTCAACGTGTTCTACCGCGACGTGAACCCGGTGGTGCAGATCGGCCTGCAGCTGTGGTTGTACCTCACGCCGGTGGCGTATCCGCTGTCGGCGGTGTCGCCGCAGTACCAACCGTGGTTCCTGTTAAACCCGCTGACCGGCGTGATCGAGGGCCTGCGCGCGGTCGTGATCTTCAATCGCGCTCCGGAATGGGGGGTCGTCGGCGTCTCGGCGGCGCTGATCCTCACGCTGCTGACCGCGTCCGCCATCCTGTTCAAGAAGACCGACAAGTACTTCGCCGACGTCATCTGATTATCTTCAAGCCCCCAAGCCCCCAAGCCCAAAGTTCAGTGTCCATCGCCATTCAACTCGAGCGCGCCTCCAAGCGCTATCGCACCGGCCGCTCGCGCACGGTCGTCGATCTCGTCGCCTCGAGCCTGAACGGGCTGCGTGGCCGAAGCGACGAAGTGCACAGCACGTCGCGCGGGAAGATCAGTTCGACCATCCACGCGCTCAGGGACGTGTCGTTCGAGGTGCCCGAAGGCGCCGGGCTGGGCATCATCGGCCGCAATGGCGCCGGCAAGACCACGTTGCTGAAGCTGATCTCGCGCGTCACCTGGCCGACCAGCGGCAAGGTGCGCGTCGCCGGCCACGTCGTGTCGCTGATCGAACTGGGCGCGGGTTTTCATCCCGAGCTGACCGGCCGCGAGAACGTCTACCTGGGCGGCGGCCTGTTTGGCCTGACCCGCAAGGAGGTCGATCAGCGGTTCGACGAGATCGTCCACTTCGCCGACGTCGAGCGGCTGATCGACACGCCGATGAAGCGCTACTCGTCCGGCCTCTACGCGCGGCTGGGTTTCGCCGTCGCCATCCACAGCCGCCCCGACATCGTCCTCGTCGACGAAGTGTTGTCGGTGGGCGATGCCGCGTTCCGGCGCCGCGCGCTCGAGGCGCTGCGGGGCCTGATCGCCGCCGGCAAAACCGTGTTGTTCATCTCGCACGACATGTGGAATGTGCGGCGGCTCTGCAGCCAGATTCTCTGGATGGAGGAGGGCGCTGTGCGTGCGCATGGTCCCGCCGGCGAGATTGCCGAGCGTTACATGAACGAGGTCAACCTGCAGGCGCTGGCCAACCAGGGGACCTCGCTGCAGAGCCATCGTGGCGGCACCGGCGAGGTCCGCTTCGATCACATCGAGGTCGTCAACCAGGCGGGGGCGCCGGCCACCACCTTTGCCGTGGCCGATACCCTGGTGGTGCGCGGCGCCTACACCGCTGCGCTGCCGGTTGAGCGGCCGGTGTTCCAGGTGGCGATTGTCGATGTTGATACCGGTGTGATCGTCACCACCGCCAACAGTGCCCGCGCCGCCGTGCCGGCGACCGTGTCGGGCCCGGGCGTCATCGAGATGCGTTTCAGCAGCCTGCCGCTGCGGCCGCGGCAGTATGTGCTGCGGCTGTCGATTACCGACGCGAATCAGTTGGGGTCGTACGACGAGATCATGGCTGGGCCGCGCTTTGCCGTGACCGGTGCGGGTGGGGGCGTCGACAGTCTCGCCGACGAACAGGACGGCCTGGTGTCGGTGCCCTGTGACGTGCGGCATCTGCGTTCCTAGCTGACGGACCTCACGCCTCACGAAACGAATTTATGAGCCCACGTTGTGTGTTTGTCTCGGTTCCGCACGGCACCAGCGCCGGCAACATGCTCAGAGCCGGCGGCTTGCTCGATCGCCTCAGGGAGTTCGATCCGAAGTTGCAGGTTGTCTTGTTTTCGCGGATGTCTCGCGATGCGGCCTTTGTCCAGGAGTTCGAGGCACCAGGGGTGGTGATTCTGGATCAGCCACCTCACAAGCCCGTTGGACTCGAGGCGATTTTCCAGACCCTCATACAAGCCAGCTTTCTCGGCCGCGGCAGGACCGAATCGGTCCGCATTCGCATGTTGGAAGCCCTTGCAGAAGGAACGATCCGCTGGATCCGGCTGAAGTCGATCCTCGGGCGCCTTGTTTCCCGCGCAGCGGCACCTTACGCACTGTCAGACCGGTTGGTGTCGCATCCTGATGTCGACCGCCTGTTTGAGACGTACCAGCCGGCCCTGGTGGTCTGTGCCAACGCGGGCTTGGTGTTCTCGGAAGTGCCGCTGATGCGCACGGCCCGCCGCCGCGGCGTCCGCTGCATGGTGGTCGACGCCAGTTGGGACAACTTCACCAACAAGCTGCTGCCGGTGCGCCAGGTGGATCGGCTGGTGGTGTGGAACGAGATCATGAAGGACCAGGCCGTGCGCCTGCACGGCTACCGTCCCGAGGCGGTGTCGGTGTCCGGGGCGCCCCAGTTCGACGTGCATTTCCGCCCCCAGGCCCGTTGCACGCGCGCAGAGTTCTTTCAGCGGGTCGGCGCCGACCCGTCCCGCAAGCTGATCGTCCTGACGACCACGCCGCGGGTGCTGTACCGGCATCATGACTACGTGCTGCGCGAACTGAGCGCGGCGATCGAACGCGGTCCGCTGGCCGGCGCGCAGGTGCTGGTGCGGCTGCATCCGCGCGACGAGGTCGAGGCCTACCGCGAGTTCGACGGCGTGCCGCACGTGATCATCGAGAAGCCGTTTCGCCACACCGTCACCGTTGCCGACGGGCTGGCCATCGACGTGATGCCCGAACACCAGCGCCACCTCGGTGACACCTTGTGTCATGCCGACGCGGTCGTCAACGTGGCGTCGACGATCACGGTCGAAGCATGCATCTTCGACACGCCGGTGGTGAATATCGGTTTCGACAGTCCGGAGGGCGAGCCGTACGTCAGCTCCGCGACCCGGTACTACAGCTTCACGCACTACGTGAATGTCACCAATCGCGGCGCGGTGCGCGTCGCCACCTCGGCGACCGAGATGGTCGAATTCGTCGCCCGCTACCTGGCCGACCGATCGCTCGATGGCGAAGGCCGCCGGCAGGTCGTGCTCGACCAGTGCCAGTTCACCGACGGACAATCGGCCGCGCGCGTCGCCGCTGCAGTGATTGCCGAGTTGGGTGGGCCGGCAACGCCGGCAAAGTCCGCCTGAAGACCGACGCCCGCCACGTCCCGCCGTCCCACATGAAGATTTGCCATGTCGCCCCCGAGCTGTTGCCGGTGCCGCCCATCAAGGGCGGCGCGATCGAGCGATGGGTGCGCGACGCCGCCGTCCGGCTGGCGGGCCGTGGCCACGAGATGCACGTGATCTCCCGCGATCGCGGCGACGCCGTCGTCACCGACACGATCGACGGCGTGACCTATCACTACGTCGCCATCCCCGGCTGGCTCGACCACGGCCGGGCCGCGGCGCTGTTTCGGGGCGCGTGGTACTACCTGGCGGTGCGCCGCCTGCTGTCGCGACTGACGCCGGAGATCGTGCATCACCACAGCCGGCCAGCTGGGCTGTGGCTGAGTCATCCCACCGGTTCGGCGGCGCGCCTCGTGATTTCTCTTCACAGCATGGACTACGGGTGGGGCTTCGGGTATCGCGCCTGGGATCGCCGTTGGTTCGCCCGCGGCCTGGGCATGGCCTCGCGCGTCTTGTGTGTTTCGAAATTCATCGAACGCCACACCGCCGAACGGTATCCAGGTGTCCGCGAGTCGATCACGACGGTCTACAACGGCGTCGACTGCGAGCTCTTCAAGCCCCAAGCCCCAAGCCCCAAGCCCCCAAGCCCCCAAGCCCCCGTGATCCTCTACGTCGGCCGCGTCGAAGCTCGCAAGGGCGTGCAGGTGCTGGTGGACGCCTTCGAGCAGCGGATCAGCCCGCGAATGCCGCAGGCGCGACTGCGTATCGTTGGCCCCCACTCCTACTGGGACGCGCAGCCGTCTGGCTACTACGCGGCGATCAAGGCTCGCTGTGACGCCAACGACCGCCTTGAGCTGCGCGGGCCCACCTATGTCGATGCCGAGCTTGCGGACGTGTATGGCGACGCGGCCGTGAGCGTGGTGCCGTCGACGTTTCCCGAAGCGTTGGGGCTTACCTCGATTGAGGCCCAGGCGTCCGGCACCCCGGTGGTGGTGTCCGACTCGGGCGGCTTGCCAGAGACCGTGTCGCCCGGCGTGAGCGGTCTCGTGTTCGAGAACGGCAACGCTGACCAGTTGGCCGACGCCGTGCTCAGCCTGTTGGAATCGGCGCCGCGGCGGGCCGCCATGGCGGACGCGGCGCGTCATTGGGCGATGCAGAAGTTTTCGTGGGACACGATTGCCGCGGAACTGGAGCGCGTCTACGCCGATGTGGTGCAGGACACACCTGAAGGTGCGTCCCCACAAGCGATGGGCGTCAGCCGATGAAGGTCGCCCTGCGAGACGACGACACGTCGTTCTTCACGGACCCGGATCGTCTCGAGGCCGTCTACCACGACATCTGGGATCGGTTGCCCGTCGCCCTGGCCGTGGTCCCGCATGCCGCGGGCTTCGCCGACAAGGCCATCCCCCGGGAGTACTGGAAGGCCGCGCGCGTGTTTCCGCTGGAAGAGAACCCCGAACTGGTGGCGCGGCTGCGCGCCCACGCCGCCGCCGGCCGCGTCACGATTGTGCAGCACGGCTTCACGCACGAGGATTTTCCCGACGGCTACGAGTTCCAGGCGGCGCCGGATCTTGAACACCGGCTCACCGAAGGCCGCCGGTATCTCGAGCGTGTGCTTGGCACCCGGCTCACCCTGTTCGTGCCGCCGCACAACGCGCTGTCAAAGCGAGGACTCGAAGCCGTGAGCCGTGCCGGCCTGAACCTGCTCGGCACGTTCCTGTCGTTCCGGCCGTCGCTGCGGCCCTGGGACGGTCACACGCTGGCCAACTGGTGGCGCATTCGACGGTACCGCGCCTCGACCGGCCGCACCAAGACGGACCGACTGATCTACCCACACGTGCTGCGCTACGCCAATCACGCGGAGTTCGGTTGCCACAGCCTGGTGCCCGGCACGACGGTTGACGACCTGGTGGCGGGCTTTGAAGAGGCGCGCCGCGCGGGCGGGGATTTCTGCCTCGCCACCCACTACTGGGAAGTGGATGCGGTGCTCAAGGACGTCTTGCGCCGCGTCCTCGATCACGCCGCCCGCTATCCCGACGTCGAGTTCGTCTCGGCGGATCGCTTGTTCGAACCGGCCCCATCTCAATGAGTCCATTTCAATCCACGTCCGTGCTGGTGATTGGCGGGCTCGGCTTCATCGGCAGCAACCTGACCCGCCGTCTCGTCTCGCTCGGCGCGCGGGTCGCGGTCCTGACGCCGTCGCGCGAGCGTCACATTGTGTTGGTGGACGAGCTCGAGGCAGCGGGCGTCGTCGTGACCGAAGGTGATCTCCGTGACCACGGCCTGGTGTCGCGAGTGGTCGCGGGCCACGGCCTGGTGTTCAACCTGTCGGGCCAGTCCGGTGCGATTCGCAGCATGGAAGATCCCTGGACCGACCTCGACGTCAACTGTCGCGGCACCCTGGTCCTGCTCGATGCCCTGCGCCACGTCAACCCGGCCGCCAAGCTGGTGGCCGCGGGCTCGCGGCTCGAATACGGCCGTCCGGCTTCGCTGCCCGCCGACGAACTCGCGATGGGCGAACCGCTCTCGGTTCACGCCATCCACAAGCGCACCGTCGAGCAATACCTGCGGCTCTATCGCCGCCTGTTCGGGTTGCGCTTCGCGATCGCGCGCGTCACCAACCCGTACGGACCAGGCCAGCCGGCCGGGCGCACCGCCTACGGCATCATCAATCGACTCATTCAACTCGCGCTGGCGGGTGAGACTCTCACCTTGTATGGCGATGGCCGGCAACTGCGCGACTACATCCACGTGGACGACGTGGTGTCGGCGCTGCTGGCGCTGGCCGCATCGCCGGCTGCGGACGGCGGCGCGTACAACGTGGCCAGCGGCACCGGGACGTCGATGGCCGACGTCGCCGCGATGTTGATCGAGATCGTCGGTGCCGGGCGCGTGGCCCACGTGGAATGGCCGCCGCTGGCGGCGCAGATCGAGGCCGGCGACTTCGTCGCCGACGTCTCGCGCATCAAGCGCGACTTCGGGTGGACGCCGGCCATCGGCTTGCGCGAGGGATTGGCCCAGACCGTGTCCTACTACCGGAGCCACGCGTCGTGACCGCCCAGGCGCCCACGCGGGTGCTGTTCCTGGCGCACGCCTTCGCCGTCGGCGGCGCGGAAGAAATGGTCCTGAACCTGGTGCGCCATTTGCCGCCGCACTACGAGCCGGCGGTGGTGTGCATTCACGAGGCGGGGCCGATTGGCCTGGAGATTCAGCAGACCGGCGTGCCGTTCAAGGTCCTTGGCCTGAAGCCCGGCCTGCTTCGCCCGTTCGACGTCTTGCGCCTGCAGGACTTCCTTTACCAATGCCAGCCCGACATCGTCCATACCTTCCTGCTGACCGGCAGCCTGTACGGCCGCTTCGCCGCGATGATGGCGCGGGTGCCGGTCGTGATCGGCACCGAAGTCAACGTCTACGAACGCAAGCGGCCGTGGCACGTGCTGGCCGAGCGGTGGCTGATGCGCGGCACCGATGCGGTGATTGCCTCGGCCGAGTCGGTGCGCGAGTTCTACATCAAGCAGATCAACGCCGATCCCGCGAAGGTCGAGGTGATCTACAACGCGGTGGACTGGTCACGACTGGAAACCACCATCAGCCGCGAGGACATGCGCAGGGCGATGGACGTGCCAGTCGAGGGCCCGCTGCTGGGCATCATCGCGCGGCTCACCGAACAGAAAGGCCACCGGGTCCTGCTCGACGCGCTTGCGCAGAGACCCGACTTGAGCCGGGCGCACCTCGTGATTGTCGGTGACGGTCCGTTGAGCGCGGCACTCCAGCGCCAGGCCGCCGGGCTTGGCATTGCCGATCGCGTGCGCTTTCTCGGCGCGCGGCGCGACCTCGGTAACTTCCTGTCGGCCATCGATGTGTTCGTGATGCCGTCCTTCTGGGAGGGGCTGCCGCTGGCCATGGTGCTCGCCATGGGGGCCGGGCTGCCGGTGGTCGCCACGCGCGTCGCCGGCATTCCGGAAGTGGTCCAGGACGGCGTCAACGGCCTGCTGGTCAGCCCAGGCGAGAGCGGCGAACTCGGCGCCGCGCTGTCGCGGGTGGTCAACGACGACACCACCCGCGTGTTGCTGGGCCAGGCCGCCCGCGCCTTCGTGCGGCCGCGATTTGGCGTGGACGGCTACGTGAACGCGTTCACCGGTCTCTACGATCGGCTCCTCGCTGCGAAGGGGCTGACCTGAGCACCCCTGGCACCCCTGGCACCTTGGGAATCCTGTACCACATGCCGTTCTGGCAGGCCGCCGACGGCAGCTTGTGGGAGTCCGAAGGATCGTTCGGTCGTTACGTCGATTCACTGGCGCCCTACTTCGACGAGATCGTCCTGTCGGTGCCGGTCTTCGACGTACCGCCCGCGTCCGGGTCGCGGTTGCGGGCGGCCAACGTGCGGCTGGCGCCGTTGCCGTACTTCCCGGGCCCCCGGCAGTTCTACCCGATGCTGCCGCTCCACTACGGCCGCCTGCGCGCCTGGGTCGGGCAGTGCGACGTGATTCACCTGCGCGTGCCGACGCCGGCCGCGATCTTCGCCTTCTGCCTGGCGCGGGCGCAACGCAAGCCCGTGTTCCTGCTCGTGGTCGGCGACTACCGGGCCCTGTTGCCGTACCTGCCCTACCGCGGCGTCAAGAAGGCGCTGTTCGGCGCCTATGTCGCGTTTGAGGAGTGGGCGCTGCGCTACATGACGACGCGGGCGCTGACGTTTGCCAACGGCGCGGCCCTGCGCGAGAAGCACGAAAAGCAGTCCACCTCCGCCAAGGCTACGGCGGACAAGGGCGCCACGGTGTTCGAAACCAAGACCACGACACTGAGCCTGCAGGACATCGCGTCGCGCGGCGACACCTGCGTAACGGCGCCGATCCGTCTGCTCACCGTCAGTCGCATCGATCCGCGCAAGGGTCTGCGCGTCCTGCCCGAGGCGGTGGCCGCGCTCGTCGCCGCCGGCCACGACGTGACGCTGGATCTGGTCGGGCCGACGATTGGCCAGATCGGTGACGAGGAGCGCGACCGCATCGCCTCGGAGGCCCGGCGCCTCAACGTCGGGGAACGCGTAACGATCAAGGGCCCCGTGCCCCTGGACCAGTTGATGCCCCTCTACCAGCAGTACGATGCGTTTGTGCTGCCCACGCAGCCCGGCGAGGGTATCCCGCGCGTGTTGCTGGAGGCGATGGCGGCGGGGTTGCCAGTCGTCACGACCAACGTGTCGGGCATCGCCAGCCTGATCCGGCATGAAGAGAACGGGCTGCTCATGGCCGATTCGTCGGCGGGCGCAGTGGCCGCGGCCGTGCGAAGGCTGGTTGCCGAGCCGGCCCTGCGCCAACGGCTGATCGCCGGCGGCTACGAGACGGCGCGCGCCCACACCCTCGAGCGCCAGGCGGCGTCGATGATGGACGTGGTCTCGCGCGAGCTTCACCTCACGCTGGCCGGAGTGCCGCCGGTCGCGTGAAGATCTGCTTCGTGATTCCCACGCTGACCAGCGGCGGCGCCGAGCGCGTGGCGGTGACGGTGTTGAGCGCGCTCGACTCGCGGCACGAACGAATGCTGTATCTCTTCAGCGGCGCCGACGGCGTCTACTTCGACCGCATCGCCCCCGGCGTGCGTGTCGTGGTGGCTTCCAAGCGCTCGTGGCTGGCGCGGCTCTTCGAGCTGGCGCGCTTTCTGCGGACCACGCAGCCTGACATCGTCATGCCGTTTCTCAGTTACTTCATCACCGCCATCGCCGTGTGGCTGTCGCGCGTGCCCGCGCGGGTTGTCTTCAACCAGGGGACGCCGACGACGGGCTTTCTCGAGGATCCGGATTTCTCGTGGCAGCAGCCGCTGCGCCGGCGGGTGTTTGCGTGGATGACGCGTTTCTTCTATCGCCGGGCCGACGCCGTCGTCGTCACCTCGCAGGGGGTAGCGGACGATCTCGCCACGTGCTACGGCGTGCCGCGCGCGAAGCTGCGCGTGCTGCACAACCCCGTGGACCTCGAGGTGATCGCGGCCGGCGCCGCTGAGGCGCTGAATGAGCCCGCCGGCGAGGGGCCGGTCGTGGTGGCCGTGGGCCGGCTGGCCGGCGTCAAGAACTACCCGCTGTTCCTGGCGGCGATCGAGCAGCTCAATCGGTCCACGCCAGTTCACGCCTGGATCCTGGGCGACGGCGACGAGCGCGAGCGCCTGGAGCAGGTCGCGGCCCAGCCGCCGTTCGCCGGGCGGGTGCGGTTCCTAGGGTTCCGGCAGAACCCGTGGGCCGCGATCGCGCGCGCCGATGTGTTCGTGCTCACCTCGTCTTACGAGGGGTTCGGCAATGTTCTGATCGAAGCGATGGCCTGTGGCACGCCGGTGGTGGCGACGCGGTCACCGGGAACCATTGAGATCATCGAGCATGGCGTCAATGGACTGCTGGTGGCCCACGAACCGCACGCCGTCGCGGCCGCGATCACGCAGATCCTGACCGACCGGCCGTTGCGCGATCGGCTGGTCGCCCGGGCGCGGCTCGACGTGCAGCACTATGCCGTGCCCCGCGTGGCCGAGCGCTACGGCCGCCTGTTTCAGGAGATGGCGGCGTAAATGTACGCCACCCAGTCGCCGTTGGATTCGCGCATCGCCATCACGGCCGTGGCCGCCGGCGTGGGCCTGGGCCTGGCCTACGCGCTCTCGCCGATGACGGTCTTGTGCCTGCCGGTGATGGTGCTGGTGGGGATGTGGGCGGGGCGCGGATTATCCGGCCGCCAGCGGCGATGGTTCGTGTCGGTGCTGACCGTCGCCGTCGTCGCCCGCCTCGCCGTCATCGGCCTGCTGTTTCTCACCGCCGACCCCACGGCGCCGTTTGCCACGCTCTTTGGTGACGAGCAGTTCTTCAAGAACCGCACGCTCTGGCTCCGCAACATCGGGTTGGGTGTCCCGATGTCGCCCGCCGACGTCATCTACGCCTTCGAAGACGTCGGGCAATCCAGCTACCTGTATGTGCTGGCCTATCTGCAGGCGCTGGTCGGCGAACTGCCTTATGGCATTCACGTCATGAATGCCACGGCCTACAGCGTCGGCGTCTTGCTGGTGTATCGCTACGTCCGGCCGGTCTTCGGCGAAGTGGCGGCGCTGGCGGGCCTGGCGCTGCTGCTGTTCTTTCCCAGCCTGTTCGTGTGGTCGATCTCCGCGCTCAAGGAACCGAGCTACACGCTCGTCGCAGTCGGCGAGTTGCTGTGTTGCCTGTATTTGGTGCGAGGCGGCGCCCGGTGGTGGCACCGCGCGCTCGCGGTGATCGGATTGATTGTCGGAGTCTTCGCACTCGAGAGCCTTCGTCGCGGCGGCATGATCGTGGGCCTGGTCGGCTCGATCGGCGGCCTGGCGCTGGCGCTGGTCGTCAGCCGGCCGCGGCTGGCGTGGGCGTCACTCGCCGCGGCCCCGGTGGTCGTCGCCGTCTTCATGGTCACGCCCTCGATGCAAGACCGGGTCACGCAAGTCGTGCGCTCGTCGGCGGCCTATCACGCCGGGCACATCATCTCGGAGGGCTACTCCTACAAGATCATCGATCCCCGCTACTACCACGACCGGCGCCTGCTCGGTGAGATGCAGGGCCGTGAGGCCGGCCAGTTTGTGGTGCGGGCGGTGGTCAGCTACGTGACCGAACCGGTGCCGTGGCGCGCCGAGTCGCTGGGCCTGCGCGCGTATCTGCCGGAACAGATGTTGTGGTACGTGCTGCTCGCGTTTGTGCCGTTCGGCTTCGTGGCCGGTCTGCGGCGCGACCCGCTGCTCACCAGCCTGCTGGCGTCGCACGCGGGCACCTTGATGATCATGGTGGCCCTGACGAGCGGAAACATCGGGACCCTGATTCGTCATCGCGGACTGGCGTTACCGTACTTGGCCTGGCTGTCGGGATTGGGTCTGTGCCACGTCGTGAGTTATCTCACCCCGGCGTCCCCGGCCACTGAAGGAGTGCACCCGTATGGCGATTGTTGACGAGCAGGGGAAACTGTTCGGGCGCCTGAATCTGCTCGACGCCCTCGTCGTGGTGCTGGTGGTTGGCTTGATTCCACTGGGCTACGGCGCGTACACGCTCTTCCGGTCGCCCATGCCGACGCTGACGCAGGTGACACCCGCCGAGATCATCCACGCGACGACCATGCGGTTCAGTGTCCGCGGCGAGAACCTCCGGCCGTACATGCGCGTCTCGGTAGGCAGGCACCAGGGCCAGACGTTTCTGTTCCGGGACACCAACGAAGCCGAAATTGACCTGGTCGATGTGCCTCCCGGCGTCTACGACGTCGTGCTCTTCGACTTTGCGCAGGAGCGATCGCGCCTGCCCAAGGCCTTGACGATTCATCCCTCGGCCTTGCCCGACGCGAAGGTGATCGTGGTCGGCATGTTCGGCAACCTCAAGGCCGACCAGGCCGCCAGCCTGACCGCGGGGATGACCATTCCGCAAGTCGGCGAGGTGATCGCGGTGGGCCGGCCCGTCCCCCAGGTGACGAGGGTCTTTGCCCGGTCCGACCGCGTGGAGGTCCCGGTCCCGAACGGACTCATGGTGCCGGCGATCATCAGCATGGGGTGCTGGGTACGCGCCTCGCAGGGCCAGCCCGAATGCATCGCCGCCGGCACCGGTCTGCATCCGGCGACGTTGATGTTGCTTCCGACGCCGGCCGGGACGCTGCCGTTCCAGATCGACCAGGTGCGCGGCAGCCAGCCGATCGTGCCGCTCGACATCACCGTCAGGTTCACCGGCGCGCCCGAAGTCCTGGCGCAGTTGAAGGCCGGCGATGTCGACCGGGGAGAAGTCACCAACGAGCTCTCCACCGGCGGAACCGTCGCCAGCGTCTCGGCGGGTTCGTCTTCGCGTGATGCGCGCATCGTCGTGAACGCACAGCAGGGGACCTCGAGCTGGATTTACGCTAACAGTCCGCTGCGCATCGGGGGGGCCTTTACGCTGCGGACGCCGCTCTACGAACTGCACGGAACCGTCGTCCGGTTGGCGCCGGGGCCGGGAGGCGCACGGTGAGCGCCGACCGCCGCGAGGATCGCCGGGCCGCGACGGTAATCGAGTCGGGCGTCATCTTCGGCGCGATCGACCGGACGCTCGAGCGCGCGTGGCGCGGCGCCGGTGATTCTGCCGCAGTCGCGACCGCCAGCCGGCTGGCCGGGACCTGGCGCGAACTCGGCACGTCAACGCAACGCGTTGCCGTCGGGCTGATGTTGGTCGTGGCCGCCGTGGTGCACCTGGCCTTCACCATCGCCACGGCGACGCCCCAGGGCTGGTTGTGGCTGATCCTTCCGGGACTCTGCCTGGCGACCGGTGCAATCGTGCTCGCCTCATCGAGTACGACTGGAATGGCCCGGGACTGACGTGAATCGACCACCCATTCGCGTGCTGGCGATTTCGCCGATTCCAGAGGAGGGCGCCGGGTGCCGCTTTCGCGTCTCCCAGTACGTGCCCTACCTGGAATCGCAGGGCTTCACGGTCACCATTCGGCCCTTCTACACGCCCGAGTTCTTCCGGATGGTCTACAAACCTGGGCACTTCGTGAGAAAGAGCATCAGCTTTGTCGGCCTGCTGGCCCGCCGGCTGCGCGTGTTGCAGGAGCTCGGCGACTACGACGTGGTGTTCCTGTATCGCGAGGCCGTGCCGGCGGGTCCGCCCTGGATCGAGCGACGAATCGCCCGCCGCGGCCTGCCCATCGTCTTCGATTTTGACGATGCGATTTTTCTGCCCAGCGTGAGTGAGGCGAACAAGCGTCTCGGGTTCCTGAAAGACACGAGCCGGCCGGCGAAGATTATCGCGTTCAGTTCGCACGTGGTGGTCGGCAACGAATTCCTGGCCGGCTATGCGCGGCAGTTCAACCCGGCGGTCACCGTCATTCCGACCGCCGTCGACACGACGCGTTTTGTGCCGCGGCCGGATCGCGAGCGCGTGCCGGCCAGCGGTCCGGTGGTGGGCTGGATCGGCAGCCCGACCACCTATCACTACCTCGAGAAAATGGCTCCGCTACTCAAGGATGCCGCGGCGCGGCATGCGTTTACGCTGAAGGTCAGCGGCGCCGGCAAGCCCGTCCACTTTGACGGCGTCACGGTGCAGGAAGTACCGTGGTCACTCGACCGCGAAGTTGAGCTCTTCAATGCGTGTGATGTCGGCGTCTATCCACTCGAAGACCACGACTGGGAGCGCGGCAAGTGTGGCTTCAAGGCCATCCAGTTCATGGCCTGTGGCGTGCCGGTGGTGGCGGCGGCGGTGGGCGTGAACCGCGAAATCATCCGTGACGGAGAGAATGGGTTCCTGGCCTCGACGCCGGCCGAGTGGCGGGACAAGCTCGACCGCTTGTTGACCGACCCCGCGCTGCGCGATCGGTTCTCCCGGGCTGGGCGCCAGACCATTGAAGACCGGTATTCCCTGCGCGTGACGGCGCCGCAGTTGGCGCGAATTCTGCACGACGCAGTCTCGGGACACTCATGAGCCAGCCAAAGAACTTTGCTATCACCGGCGTTGCCGGCTACATCGCGCCGCGCCACCTCAAGGCCATCCAGGACACCGGCAATCGCCTGGTCGCGGCCACCGACCCACACGATGCCGTGGGTATTCTCGACCGGTTTGCTTTCGAGTGCCGCTTCTTCACCGAGTTCGAGCGCTTCGATCGCCACCTCGAGAAGCTCAAGCGAGGGCCAGAGGAGTCGCGCGTGGACTACGTGACCGTGTGCTCGCCAAACTATCTCCATGACGCGCACATGCGGCTGTCGCTGCGGGTCGGCGCAAGCGTGATCTGCGAGAAGCCGCTGGTGATCAACCCGTGGAATCTCGATGCCCTCGAAGAGCTCGAGCAGGAGACCGGCGGCCGGGTGTGGACCATCCTGCAACTGCGGGTCCACCCGCAACTGGTCGCGCTGCGCGAGCGCCTGCGCAGCCAGACCGGCAAGCGCCACGTGGTCAGGCTCACCTACATCACGGCGCGCGGCGGCTGGTATCACGTGTCCTGGAAGGGCCATGAGGATCGCTCCGGCGGCATCGTCACGAACATCGGCATCCATTTCTTCGATCTGATCAGCTGGCTGTTCGGTCCGGTGACGCGATCGGTCGTGCACCTGCGCGAGCCGCAGCGCGCCGGCGGCGTGCTGGAACTGGAGCGCGCCGACGTCCAGTGGTTCCTGTCCACCGACACCGCTGACCTGCCGTTCGCGCCGCAGCCGGGCGTCAAGACCACGTTCCGCTCGATCACGGTGGACGGCGAGGAAGTGGAGTTCAGCGAAGGGTTCACCGACCTCCACACGCGGGTCTACGAAGAGGTGCTTGCCGGCCGCGGTTTCGGCATTGCCGATGCGCGCCAGTCGGTCGAATTGACGGCGCAGATCCGCACGGCGGCGGTCGTCGCGCCAGACGCGGATGCGCATCCGAAAGTGGTGGGCCGTGGTTAGCCTGCGCGACGAAGGTAGCGTCGGGCTTTAGCCCGACCATGGGAGCTATGGATCAAAAACCCTTCGTCCACGAATCCTCCTACGCAGACGACGGCTGCGAAATTGGTGCCGGCACCAAGGTGTGGCACTTCTCGCATGTGATGGCCGGGGCGCGGCTCGGTGAGCGCTGCAACATCGGCCAGAACGTCGTCATCTCGCCGCAGGTCGTGATCGGCAACAACGTCAAGATCCAGAACAACGTGTCGGTCTACACCGGCGTCGTGCTCGAAGACGATGTGTTCTGCGGGCCGTCGATGGTGTTCACCAACGTGGTGAACCCGCGAAGTCACGTGTCGCGGAAGGATGAATATCGGGCCACGCTGGTCAAGCGCGGCGCCAGCCTTGGCGCCAACTGCACCGTCGTGTGCGGCCACACGATTGGCGCCTTTGCGTTCGTCGGCGCCGGCGCGGTGATCACGAAGGACATTCCCGACTACGCCTTGGTGGTCGGCAATCCGGGTCGGGTCACCGGTTGGGTGTGCGAGTGCGGTGTCAAGCTGGCGGCGGGCGCGGCCGTGCCGGCGGCCGTCGCCT
>Ga0209770_10000214_pt1 | contig 34697 bp, 29 predicted proteins | sample LauGreSu1BDMLBDD_2_FD_187572 | JGI IMG/M metagenome (GOLD analysis project Ga0209770, IMG submission 187572) | Freshwater lake microbial communities from Lake Michigan, USA - Su13.BD.MLB.DD (SPAdes) (version 2) | ecosystem: Environmental > Aquatic > Freshwater > Lake | place: Lake Michigan, USA...
CTCGACCGCGCTGCCGCCGACCGCCAGCGCAAGGTGCTCGAAGGCTTCGTCGGCAAGGACTCCGAGGCGAAGGCGTCGCCCAGCCAGGTGCAGGCCGCCATCCAGGCCGGCCGCGAAATCGTCCGCTCGGGCAAGATCCCGGCCCGCGACCCGAACGCGCCGGCCGATCCGAACGCGCGTAATTTCAATCCCGAGGAGATCAACCCGCCGGTCGCCACCAAGGGCGGCATGACGGCGTTGCTGCATGCCGCGCGCCAGGGCTACCTCGAGGCCGCCGCGGCGTTGCTCGACGGCGGCGCGAACATCGACCAGCAGAACGCCGGCGACGGTACGACGCCGCTGCTGACCGCCATCATCAACGGCCAGTTCGACACCGCCATGATGTTCATCAAGCGCGGCGCCAACCCGAACATCGTCGCCAAGAACAACCAGGTGTCGCCGCTGTGGGCCGCGGTCAACACGCCGTGGCAGCCGCGCACGCGCTTCCCGCAGCCCCAGGAAATGGAACTCCAGAAGCACACCTACCTCGAGGTGATGCAGGCGCTGCTCGACAAGGGGGCGAACCCCGACCACCGCATCGGCTCGCACCCCTGGTACCTCGTCTACACCGGTTGCGGCAACCGCAACTGCGGCCTGGCCGACACGTCGGGTTCAACCGCGTTCTGGCGCGCCGCCTACGGTACCGACCTGATGGCCATGAAGCTGCTCGTCGCCTACGGCGCCGATCCCAACATCCCGACCGTGGCTCCCGCGCAGCAGATTCGCCGCGGCGGCGGCCCCCCCGGCGCGCCGGGCGGCCAGCCGCAGGGCGCCGGCGGCGCAATCATGCCGACCGCCGAGGCCGACATGGAGAAGTACGACGCGCCGCCGATTCCGGCCGGCGGCCCGGGCGCCTTCCCGATCCACGCCGCGGCCGGTGTCGAGTACGGCGAAGGCTTCGCCGGCAACGCCCATCGCCACGCGCCCGAGGCGTGGATGGCCGTGATGAAGTACCTGGTCGAAGAGCTGGGCGCCGACGTCAATCACCGCGACAACGACGGCTACACGCCGCTGCACCACGCCGCCGCCCGCGGCGACAACGAGATGATCTTGTATCTCGTCAGCAAGGGCGCCGACGTGAAGGCGGTTGCCCGCAGCGGCCAGACCACCGCCGATATGGCCAACGGCCCGGTGCAGCGGCTGTCGGCGATTCCGGAAACGATTGCGCTGTTGATGAAACTCGGCAGCAAGAACAACAACCGCTGCGTCACCTGCTGATCCTGGCGGAAACCGGGAGTCGGGAGTCGGATGTTGGAACCGAAACAAAGAGGAGTAGCCGTGGCCGAGATGAACCGTCGTGACGTGATGAAGACCGGGCTGGCCATGGCGGCGCTCGGGGCGGCGGCCAACTTCGATTGGGTGCTGCCCGCGCTGGCGCAGGGTGAAACGGTGATGCCGTTCACCGAGTTTCCTCCCACCTTCAACCCGGCGCCGGCCGTCGATCGCCGGTTGTTCGACACGCGCACGCTGACGGGCGCCTTCACGCCCGCCGAACAGTTCTTCACGACGCAGCATTACGGTCATCCGGAAATTGACGCCGCCGCGTACCGCCTGAAGGTCGGCGGCCTCGTCAAGACGCCGAAGACCCTGACCATCGACGACCTGCGCAAGATGGGCAGCACCGAGTTGATCGCCGGCTTCGAATGCTCCGGCAACCGCCGGCCGGTGCAGGGCCTGGTCGGCAACGGCCGCTGGACCGGCGTGCCGCTCAAGACCGTGCTCGAAAGCGCCGGCCTCCAGGCCGACGCGCGCGAGATCGTGTTCTTCGGCGCCGACCGCGGCAAGGAAACCGTCAACTTCCGCGGCACCAACTTCGACGTCGAGCAGCAGTACGGCCGCAGCATCCAGCGCGATCGCGCGCTGTCGCCCGAGCCGTTTCTCGCCTACGCGCTGAACGGCGCGCCGCTCACCAAGCATCAGGGCGCGCCCCTGCGCCTGATCATGCCGGGCTGGTACGGCGCCCCGAACGTGAAGTGGCTGTCGGAGATCGTCGCCCAGGCCGACCCCTACCTCGGCAAGTTCCAGGCGAACTGGTACCGCACGCTCAAGGGCGAGATGATCAACGGCGAACTGAAGTGGGTGGAAAGCGCGATTACCCACCTGCAGCTCAAGTCGTTCGTCGCCCGCGTGACGAAGAACGGCAACGCCCACAAGATCACCACCATCGTGCTGAACGACGGCACCCCCATCAAGTCGGTGGAAGTGAAGGTGGACGACGGCCCGTGGCAGGCGGCGACGGCCGACCCGTCGACGACCGCCAAGTACGGGTGGAAGCTCTACAACTACACCTGGAACGGCGCCAGCGCCGGCGAACACACGGTGATCTCGCGCGTGACCGACGCCACCGGCAAGGTGCAGCCGACCGAAGCCGACCTCGCCAACAAGAAGACGTTCCTCGAGGACAACTCGCAGCATCCCCGCAAGGTGATGATTTCCTAGAGCCTGACGGGCGTCGGGAACCGGGAGACGGGAGTCGAGAGGGATCGGTCCATGGGCCGGTCCCTTTCTGTTTCGCTCGGCCCAAGGAGGTCCGACGGCCTGCTCTTTCTTGTAACAATGCCCGCAGTGAGGCCCCCGATGATAGAACTCATCTCCCGCCCTTGGCCCTGGTACGTCGCTGGCACGTGTGTGGGACTCACCGTGCCGGCGCTGTTGCTGCTCGGCAACAAGTCGTTTGGCATCTCGTCGAGCCTCCGCCATATCTGCGCGGCGTGCCTGCCGGCGAACATCCCGTTCTTCAAGTACGACTGGCGCCAGGAAGCGTGGAACCTCTTCTTCGTGGCGGGCGTGCTGCTGGGCGGCGCGATGGCCACGACCTTCCTGGCCAACCCCGAGCCGATCCGGATCGCGGAATCCACACGCGCGCAACTGGCCGCGCTCGGCGTGCGCGAGTTCCAGGGATTGATGCCCGGCGACATTTTTGGCGCCGGCAGCGTGTTCACGCTCAAGGGCTTGATCTTCATGGTGGGGGGCGGCCTGCTGGTCGGCTTCGGCACCCGTTGGGCGGGCGGCTGCACCAGCGGCCACACCATCATGGGCCTGTCGAACCTGCAGTGGCCCTCATTGGTGGCGACGATGGCCTTCATGATCGGCGGCATCACCGGCACCTGGGTGCTTCTGCCGCTGGTGTTCCGCCTGTTCTGAGTGACGACCAGCCATGTCAAAGCTCGCCCAGTTGCCTGACGCCCTGCCGCAGCCGTTCGTCTGCGAGGCCCGGAACGAGCAAACGGCCGCCGAGGGCGTGCTCGAGAACCTGAAGTACCTGGCGGTCGGGACGCTGTTCGGCATCGTGTTCGTGAAAGCCGAGATCGTCTCGTGGTTCCGCATCCAGGAGATGTTCCGGTTCTCGGCGTTTCACATGTACGGCGTGATCGGCGTGGCCGTGGTGGTCGGCATGGCGTCGGTGTTCCTGATCAAGCGCTTCCGGATCAAGACCTTGCGCGGCGAGGACGTGGTCATTCGCGACAAGACCTTCCACCCGGGCCAGATCTACGGTGGCCTGATCTTCGGCCTGGGGTGGGCCCTGACCGGCGCCTGTCCCGGCCCGCTATTTGCGCAGATCGGCGCCGGTTACGCCGCGGTGGGGGTGACCTTGGCGAGCGCCGTCGCCGGCACCTGGCTCTACGGCTACTTCCGCGAACGCCTGCCGCACTAGCCGCTCGCCGCGGTGCTCGTCGTCAGTTGGCGGCCTTGCCCCTCGTCACGGTCGCATTCTCCACGATCGCCGCATAGGCGTAGCCGGCGCCGAAGTCCTTGTCGACCGCCAGCTTGCCCGAGATGGTCACGATGTCGCCAACCTTCACCGTTGCACTGGTGGTGACGGCGAGGTCGTTGGTGCCGTCCTTGGCGACGCCGGACCCATCCTGCAAGTGGATCCAGTTGCTGCCCATGATCGCGTTGTTGACCTTCAGCACCTTGCCGCTCACCACCACCACCTTGCCGGACAGTTCCTTGCGCCGCGCCCAGAGGTCGGCGATGGTGATGCCGCCAGGCTCGGGCTGGATCGGCTCGACGACCTGCGGGGCCGCGCTGCCTTGCGTGGGCTCGTGGCTTCCGGCCAGCGCCAGCGCCGGTGTTCCGGCCGCGGCGGGCACGGCCACGCCGTTACGGGTCACGCCGGTCACGAAGTAAATCAGCGGAAAGCTGCGATTCAGGGTCTTGCTGGTGAAGTTCTCCATCGGCATGTCGATGGTCGCCGAGACGCGCTCGCCGACCTTGACGGGAAGCTCGCCGGTGGCGATCCACTCACTCTTCGAGCCGGTCTGCAGGAGCGCATAGGTATAGCCCCCCGAGTTCATGGTTTCGGCGATGGTGCCGGAAATGGTTCCCGAAGCCGGGGCCGCCGGCGCGGCGGCCGCGGCGGGTGCAGAGGCCGTGGCCGTGGCCACCGGCTCGGGGCTGCAGGCGACGAGGCTGGTGGCCGCTAGTAGGACGACGATGAAGGCGCGGTTCATGGGATTCTCCTGCGATGTACGAATATCCACCATGGTACCGCAGCCGCCCATGGCCGTGGCGGCCGGTCCGGACCTACTCTGCCCGTAGCGCCACGAGGGGATCCACCCGTACCGCGCGGCGGGCGGGGAGCATTCCCCAAAAAATAAATTCGCGAGCTGTATTAATCCAATACCACCAGCTCAACAGGCGCCTGCTACACTCCAGCCGCTTCTCCCAGAAAGCAGGCTCAAGCGCGCATGATGCAACTTGGTGTTGTGCTGGTGATGGTCTGGGTGCTATCTCTGCATTACGCGATTGTTTCAGCACACGAAGATTACGTGCAGGGGCAGGCGCGCTGGGAGCGCACCGAACATCTTCAGTCGATTGTCGATCAGCTCCGGCTGCGTCTCGAGATTCTCGAGCCCGTCCGGCTTTCGCTCGTCGAATCCAACCCGCTCGTGGTCTCGGTCGAAACCCTGGGCACGCGCAGCGGTCCATTCGTGATCAGGGCCGACCAGGCCTTTATCGACTCGCTTAGCGGCGGCGAAATCGAAGCGGCCCTCGCCCACGAACTGGGGCACGTGTGGATCTACACCCACCATCCCTATCAGCAGACCGAACGGCTGGCCAATGCCATCGCCCTGCGCGTCGTCAGCCGCTCCACGCTGGAACCGGTCTACGAAAAGTTGTGGCAGCGCATCGGCATCAAGGGCGACTTCGCCGACGTTATGGGGCAGCCTTAGGCGCCTTGCCGAAGACTTCGACGATGGTCGCCGTCACGGGGCCGGTGTTCTTGAACGTGTGCATCACGCCACCCTTGAGGTCGATCACGTCGCCGGCCTTGACCGGAACGGTCGGCTGACCTTCGATGGTCAGCTCCAGCTCACCGGTCAGCAGCGTGAACACGTGGTAGGTGGCATCGGCGTGGTTGTGCATGCGGCGCACGGCGCCGGGCTCAGCCCAGTCGCGGAGCACGCGGAACTCGGGCCGTTCCATCACCACCATCGACGAAATACCGGGGTCGCCGGCAACCGGGCGGCCCTTTTCGGGACCGCCAATGGCCTGCCCGAACGCTGACGATGCGAAGCCGACCAGGATCACTGCGACGAGGCTGACTTGAATGGCGCTCATGCGCCCTATACTACCGTCCGGCATGGCCGCGCGCTTCACTTTTGCCGTCAGCATTCTGCTCGCCCCCGTCCTGCTCCTTGGCCAGGCCCCGGCCCGCGGTCCCGACATTTTCTTCAACCCGACCCGCCACGCCATTGCCGATGCCATGCTGCAGCTGGCGGGCGTCACCGATCGCGACGTGGTCTACGATCTGGGATCCGGTGACGGGCGCATTCCCATCATCGCGGCGCAGAAATACGGCGCCCGCGGAATGGGCATCGAGATCGACGCACGGCTGGTGCAGCAGTCGTGGGGCAATGCCAACGACGCGGAAGTCGCCAATCGCGTGAAGTTCGTCCAGGGCGATCTGTTCGACGCCGATCTCAGCGAGGCAACCGTCGTGACGATGTACCTGTCGCCAAGTATCATGAAGCGGCTGGCCCTGAAGTTGCGCGCCCTCAAGCCCGGCACCCGCCTGGTGTCGCACCAATTCGACATGCCGGGGTGGCCTCCCGACGAGCGCCGCCAGGTCGATGAAGCTGAAATCCTGTTGTGGAGAGTTCCGAAATGACGATTGCCGCGCGCGGGCTCGAGATCCGAGGCACGCTCGAAACCGACTTTGCCGATGTCCTGACGCCGGCCGCCCTGGCCGCGCTCGAGCACCTCGCGCCCCTCGATCGCGATCGCAAGAGGTTGATGGCCGAACGGATTGAACGCCGGCATCACCGGGCCCGGAACCAGGAGCGCATCGGCTTTCTCGACCCCGCGGCGCGGATCGGCCGCACTAACCTCACCGTGGCCGACGCTCGCGAGGGCCGGTTTACGGGGAGCGAAATCCCCGCCGACCTTCAGCGCCAATGGATCCAGGGCACCGGCCCGGCCGCGCGGCCGCACGCGCCGGTCGAAGCCGGGCTGCGCAACGTCGCGTACGCCTTGCTGTCGGGCGCCGATGGCTGGATGTTCGACGGCGAAGATGCCCTGGGCCAGGTCTCGGCGATGTCGCTGGAGAACCAGCGTAACCTGAAGCTGGCCATCCACGAGGATCCGCTGTTCCTGACGGTCGCCGAACAGGTGGCCGCCGAGATGAACCAGTGGGCGGCGGGCTTCTTCAACCGGCCCATCGTCGCCGACTGGCGCCGGCAGCTTCGCTTCACGACGAAGATTTTCCGGGCTCGCGGGCTGCATCTCGACGATCGGCAGGTTCGTCACCATGACGGCGACGGTTTCTCGGCCGCCATCGTCGATGCGTCGCTCTACGTCGTGAACAATCACCAGCGGCTGCGCGAATCGGGCGCGTCGGTGGTGCTGTACCTGCCGAAGATCCAGACCGCCGAGGAAGCCGCGCTCTGGAACGAACTCCTGTCGTCGCTCGAAGGCCACCTGGGCCTCGCGGCCGGCACGATCAAGACCTACGTGCTGGTGGAACAGGTCGAGGCCTGTTTCCAGTTGATGGAAATTCGCGCGGCACTGGGCCTGCGCTTTGTCGGCTTCAACACGGGACGCTGGGACTACATCAACAGCGTGTCAGATGCGATGGCGTGGGACAGCACTTTCATCAATCCCAACATCGACGCCATCACCATGACCTATGGCTACATGCGGCAGTACGAGGATCGCGTGCGGCGGGCGGTGAACACCCCTGACCGCCACGGCCGCTTTGCGCTGTGGCAGGGAGGCATGGAGCCCAATATCCCGGTCGGCTCCGAAGCCGGCGTGAGCGCCGGCATGACACGCGCGCTGGCCGGCGCCGAACGCGAACAACGCGAAGGTGCCAGCGGCAAGTGGGTCGCCCACTGGAAGATGGTCCACATCGTCAGGCCAGTGTGGGAGCAGGCCGGAGCAGCCAACCAGATGGGCCGCCCGTTTCCCCGCCTGACCTACGCCGACGCCGACGCGGCCGGGCTTACGCAACTGGAACCTGCGCCCCGCACCGTGCGCGGCGCCCGCGACCTGATCAGCGTCGCCATTCAATACGGCAATGCCTTCGGCCAGGGCCTGCAGGCGGCGGCGTTGAAGCCGGCCGACTTTTTCGGCAACGACGATGTGCTCTACCTGATGGAAGACATGGCGACGGGCGAAATCCGCCTGAGCATCCTGTGGGAATGGCTGCACAAGAGCGCCGTAATCACCGAGGGCGAGCAGGCCGGGGAAGTGTTCTCACCGGCACTTTGCCGCCGGCTGATCGACGAGGAATACGGAAAGCTGCTCGAGGCCGGCAATCGCGACGTGCACGAGGTTTCGAAATCCAACACCCTGCCGATCGCCCGGGAAATTGTCGCGACCTACGTGATGGATGCGGCCAAGCTGCCGTGGTACATCGACCTGCTGAACATCAACCTCGGCAATCACGACCTCGCCGAGGCCCGGCGCCGCATCCGGGTGCTCGCCGACGCCTTTCGCGCCGACGGCACGCGGATCACGGCCAACCTCGACTTCTAGTTGTTGCTCGCCGCGGCGTTGCCGGTCAGGGCGGCGATGTCATTCTTCGCCTCGGTGCGGGCCCGCTGCACTTCCGTGGCCGCGTCGAGATCCGGCTTCGAGGCGCGGATCGCCTGCTCGAGCGACTGCCCCTCGGTGAGGACGCGGTGCTTCAAGAGGATGAAGGGCACCTGCGTGTTGCGCGCGGCATGGGCAATCGTCGCGAACTGTTCAGCGTCGGTAAAGCCCTCGACAGCGATCGGGATCTTGGTGCCTCGAGCCAGCACGGGCTTCATGCGATTGTGCAGTTCAGGCGCCGACACCGGAATCGTCATCACCAGTTTCGGCGGTGCGGTCGGGTCGCCAGCCGGCGTTGCGCGCGAAATCCGGGCGCGACGCCGCGGCGCCGGAGCAACCGCCTCCGGGGCCGGTGCGGTAGTGGTGTCGGCAACGGCCGCGGCGACGGGCGCCATCACGGGCTCGCGGCCCGACGTCATCTCCGCGCCGATCCACACGCCGAGCGCGACACCGCCCATCAGACCGAGCACGGCGGCCGAGGTTCTTCCTGTCTTCATTTCTCACCTCCATGAGACGAGCTCATGCCGTGTCTCACTCCAAGAACCGTGCCTGCCTGTTTGCGGGGAAAAACGTGATTCTTGCCGCGTGTCCGGCGTAGTTCTTACACAGTGGGGTTAAGATGCGCCTCATGCGAAAGGCATTGCTCGTCGCCCTGCTTGGTTGGATTGGCTGCTGCGCTGCATTGGTCGCGCAGCAGCCGTCGGCCGCGCCCCGTCCCGTGCCGACGGGGTTGTGGGCGCCAAAGCCGGTCAAGGCCCCTGGCTATACGCCGCCCCAGAAGCCGTGGGTGAAGCTGGCGGACCTGAAGTCAAAGCACAAAGGCGAGGCCAACTGGCACGAGCTGCTCGTCGATGATGGGCGGCTGACGGCAGAGTATTTCTTTGCGGCGCCGGGCACCAAGCTGGGCCAACGGCTTCATCCCGACACGCGCGAGTGGTTTGCCGTGGTCGAAGGCGAAGTGCGCGTGGAGATCGAGGGCCAGCCGCCGATTACGGCAACGCGCGGATCGCTGGTGAACATCCCGCGCCAGACCCTTTACTCGCTCGAAACGGTCGGCACCGCCCCAAGCCTGCGGTTCGTTGTCAACGTCGCGCGCGCCAAGACGCTGTTTCCGCAAGAGGTGGCGCCGCCGGCGGCCGCGGCCGGCACCACCTGGGTGCCGGTCACGCTGAACCGCACGCCGGCTCGATACGACGAATTCAACCAGCCGCACCTGAACATCCACGAGGCTGCGGCGCAGAACGAAAAGTACGCCGGCGGCCGCTTCGTTCGCGACGACAAGTCGGAAATGCTCGTGCTCTACGGTCACGAGAAGAACCTGCCGCCGCTCGATCCGCTCGACAAAGGTCATTTCCACGCCGAGAGCGCGGAATTCTGGCTCGTCTTTACCGGGAAGATTCGCTACGCCTTCGAAGGGCAGGCGCCCTTCATTGCCAGTGAGGGGGACGTGGTCTACGTACCGGCCAACACCTGGCACGCCACCCGGTATACCGGCCCCGACCCCTCGTGCCGTCTCTCGATCACGGAGTATGTGGGCAACGCGCTGTTGCTGGAACCCCGGAAACCCGATTAGGCAACCCTTCCACCTTCGCCAAGGCTACGGCGGACAGGAAAGGGTTGCCTCCACCTAAGCCGGTTACCGATCGTTCAACTTAATCGAACGCGCGACGCGATTAAAGGCGACGGTGTAGTCGTCGATCTCGCGGTCGGGCGCCACGGCGAGGTGATAGAACAGGTTTCCGTCGGCCAACAACGTGGTGTAAACGTCCACGTGCTCGATGCCGCCCAGCACCGAGCGGCCTTCGAGGGGCGTCAGAATCGCCGCGCGTCCCGACAGTTGCGTGCCGCGCTGCTCGCCGGCGATGCGCATGCCCTGGTTGCTGCGGACGAAACCGTCAATGAGCGCATCGGTCGCTTGGCGCAGGTCTCGCGATGCCGCGCGCGTCACGCCGAGCTCGACGCCGTGCGTCATCACCGTCTCGCCGTTGGCCGGCCCGTAAGCGTTTTGCGGCACGTACTTGATGGAGTTGTTCGACGAGAGCGGCGTCCAGTTGGTCGGAATGGAGACCTGGAACAGCTGACCGCCCTGCACCGTTCGATACTGGCGGGCGGGCGGGGGCACGGGTTCGCCGACCCGCCCCACGGCCACCGGCTCGCGGTTGCCTTCGCCGTTGCCCCCGGAGGCGCGTTCCAGGTCGGCCATGGTGCGGGCAGGCGCGAGCGCTGCAAAGCGCGCTCGGGTTCGCGAAAAGCCGCTGTCGTCGGGCCGTGGCGCCACCCGCAACATGCCCGCCTCCTGCGTGATGTACTGCGTGCGGTTGCCCGGATTAGGGTGACTGCTCAGCCACTGGGGCGGACTGCCGCCGCCTTGTTTCTGGATTGTTTCGAACATGCGCGCGAGCTCGCGCGGGTCGTAGCCGGCGCGGGCCATGATCTGCGCGCCGAGCAGGTCGGCCTGCTTCTCGTACTCGCGGCTGTATTTCATCAGCCACGTGCCCAGGCCGAACTGCGAGCCTTGGGAAATGACCTGGCCCAGGCCGCCGCCGACCACCGCGCCGGCAATGGCGCCCGCCAACGCGCCAATCTGGAACCCCTGCGCCTTGGTGGCATTGGCAGTGCCGTGGCGCAGCAGCACGTGTGCCAACTCGTGCGCCATCACGCCGGCGACTTCGCCCTCGCCGTCCGCCGCCTCGATCATGCCGCGATTGACGAACATGGGTCCGCCCGGCAGCGCAAACGCATTGATGTCCTTCAGGTTGACGGGCGTGAACGAGTAGTCAAACTGAGGCTTGTTCAGGTCGGCCGGGGCCGCGCTGACCAGCCGCTCGCCCAAGCGCTCCAGGTAGCCCTCGATCTGGTCGTCGGTGATGACCGGGTACTCTTTGCGCACCTCGGCGGCGGCTTCTTGCCCAATTTTAACGTCCTGCTCGACCGTGTACTTGTTCTTCGGCGGCGTGACCTTGGTTTGCGCGACGACCGTGGTTGCGACCAGGGTGAACACCAACGCAAGCCGGCTGTGCAGTCTCATCTCCATATCCTCGCCAGGTTCTATTTCAAGAACCGCGCCGTCCGCAACCGTCCTCTATTGGTGCTTTGAGCCTGAATCCAGACGATCTGGGCAGCCCAATGCTCACAAACGGTAAAACGGCAGAGGTAGCCGCCGGTTTCACGTGCCGGGGCCGGGCACGGCCCTTGCTGTATTTGCTGCCGTGAGCGCAATGGTCGCGCTCGGGGAGTGAAAGATGAGAACTGGACTTGGCGTGATTGCCGCGGTGCTATTGACCGCCGGCGTCACCTTCGCGCAAACCGGGACCGACATGGCAGCCCTCGAACGCAAAGTTCAGGACGCCCAATCGGCGCTCGCCCGCGTCGAACCCACGGGCAATTACCGTGAACTGAAGGAGCTCGAAGACGAACTCGCTTACCTGCGCGTCAAGGCCCGCCGCGGCGAGACGGTCACCGCCCGCGAACGCCGCGACCTCAGCGATCGGCTGGATCGCTACATCGCGCGCGTCGGCGGCACGTCGAACTCCACCACCAACACCGGCTACGACCAGCGCCCCAACCGTGAAGGCCGCCGGGGCAACCAGACGAGCGAGACCAGCACCGCCGCGCGCGTCATTCCCGCCGGCAGCGAGTTGGACGTGCGGCTCACCACGGCCCTCACCTCCGACACTGCCAAGGTCGAAGACTCAGTGGAGGCGACGACCATCGTCGATCTGTATCGCGGCGACGAGCTGATCGTGCCGGCCGGCTCGCGGATCACGGGATACGTATCATCGGTGGATCGCGCCAGCCGCACCGAACGCAAGGGCAGCCTGACCATCGAATTCACGCGCCTGAACGTCAACGGCCGCACGCACGATGTCCGCGCGCACGTGACGCAAGCGCTTGAAAGCGGTGGCATCAAGAGCGAGTTGCCTGGCATTGCCGCCGGCTCCGGTATCGGCGCCATCATCGGCGGCATTCTGGGCGGCACCAAGGGCGCGATCGCCGGCATCCTGATCGGCGGCGGTGGCGTGATTGCCGCCACCGAAGGCAAGGACGTCCACCTGCCCGAGGGCACCGTGCTGCGCGTGCGTTTCGAGGACGCCGTGCCACTCCCCCGGTAGAATCCGGAGCGGCGTGGGCCGGGGTATACCCGGCCACGCCCTTCTGATCCCATGTCCGTCGCCAACCTGCTCGCCCTGCGGCTCCATCGCCACAAACTGACTCAACCGGATCTGGCGAACGCCGCTGGCCTGGTGCACTGGATGGGGGCCGTACAGGCGCAGGACTTTCCGGCCGCCAAGTGGGCGCTCTGCCTGCGCGTGCGCGGCGGCCTGCAGGACCTCGACGTCGAGCAGGCGTTCAACGACGGCGCCATCCTTCGCACGCATGTGCTGCGGCCCACCTGGCACTTCGTGACCCCGGCCGACATTCAGTGGCTGCTGAAGCTGAGCGCGCCCCGGGTGCATGCGGCCAGTGCGTATTACTACCGGCAAACGGGTCTCGATGCGCGGGTCATCGCGCGCAGTTGCGCGATGCTGCAGCGCGCCCTCGACGGCAACCATTACCTGACCCGCACCGAGCTGGCCGTGCACCTGAGGCGCGCCAAGGTCCCGGCCGACGGCCTGAAGCTCGCCTACATCATGATGCACGCCGAACTCGAGGGTGTGATCTGCAGCGGCCCGCGCCGCGGCCGGCAATTCACCTACGCCCTGTTGACCGAGCGCGTCCCCGGCAAGGCGCCCGACTACTGTCGTGACGAAGCCCTGGCCCAGCTGGCTGCCCGCTACTTCCGCAGCCACGGGCCGGCCACCCTTCGCGATTTCGTGTGGTGGTCGGGTCTGACCGTGAAGGACGCGCGCACCGGCATCGCCGCCGCGGGATCCGAGCTCGAGCAATCCACGTTTGACGATCGCCCGCACTGGGGACCCCGGGAAGGATCGCCGCCCGGCCCCGGCACCGGCGCGTGGCTGTTGCCGAACTACGACGAGTACCTGATTGCCTATAAGGACCGCGGCGCCGTGGTCGAGCGCGGCCGCACCGCCAACCTGGTGGCGCGGACCAACGGCGGCTTCTCCCACCATCTCGTCATCGACGGCCGCCTCGCCGGCGGCTGGCGGCGCACGTTGAAGGGACACCTCGTGATGATCGAGGTGGCGCCCTACAAACCCCTGACCCCGGCTCAAAAGGGCGCGGTGGCCGCCGCGGCCGACCGCTACGGCGAGTTCCTCAACCAGCGTGCTGAACTGACCGTGCTCTGAGGCGATGCCACATCGCCAGTTCGGGCGATGTAAGATCGGAGTTTGGGCATCACCTTCCGCCCACGGAGATCAAGCATGAGGAGTCAGTTGATTGCGGCCGCCGCCAGCCTGGCAATGGCCGGCGCCGCAAGCATCGCCGCCGCCCAGGGCGTCGACCCGCGTCCCGCCAACAATCCCGAGCAGAAACCGGCCTTCGCCGGCCAGACGGATGCGCCGGAAGCCAAGTCGAACGTCGCCTTCGACGTGGTCACCGTCGCCGAAGGCCTGCAGAATCCCTGGAGCCTGGCCTTCCTGCCCGACGGCAAGATGCTCGTCACCGAGCGGCCCGGCCGGCTTCGCGTCGTGAGCGCCGACGGCAAGCTCTCGCCGGCCGTCACCGGCCTCCCCGCGGTGTTTGCCCGCGGCCAGGGTGGCCTTCTCGACGTCGTCCTCGACCCCGCCTTCGCGAAGTCCAACCTGATCTACTGGAGCTTCTCCGAACCCCAGGCCGACGGCACGAACAACACCGCCGTCGCCCGTGGCAAGTTCGTGGACGATGCGGTGGCGCCGCGCGTCGATGACGTGCAGGTGATCTACCACCAGCGTCCGTCGCTCAACTCGCCGCTGCACTTCGGCAGCCGCCTGGTGTTCGGCCGCGACGGCACGCTGTTCATCACCCAGGGCGAGCGCTCGATCATCCCGGGCCGCATGCAGGCCCAGAAGCTCGATAGCGGCCTCGGCAAGATCGTCCGCATCAACCCCGATGGATCGATCCCGAAGGACAACCCGTTCGTCGGCAAAGAAGGCGTGCTGCCCGAGATCTGGTCCTACGGTCATCGCAACGTGCAGGCGGCCGCGCTGCACCCGGCCACCGGGGAATTGTGGGAATCCGAGTACGGCGCGCGCGGCGGCGACGAGATCAACGTTGCCCGCAAGGCGAAGGACTACGGCTGGCCGACCATCACCTACGGCATCGAATACGCCGGCGGCCCGGTTGGCGCCGGCCTCACGCAGCAGGCCGGCATGGAGCAGCCGCTCTACTACTGGGATCCGATCATCGGGCCGAGCGGCATGATCTTCTACACCGGCAACCTGTTCCCGGCCTGGAAGGGCAACCTCTTCATCGGCGGCCACGGCTCGCTCGACCTGGTCCGCCTCGTGATCGACGGGGAAAAAGTGGTCGGTGAAGAGCGCCTGTTGAAGGACCTGCAGCCCAAGCCGGAGCGCATTCGCGACGTCCGCCAGGGTCCCGACGGCGCCATCTACATGGTCACCGACAGCGCCACCGGCCGCCTTATCAAGCTCGTTCCCAGGAAATAAAAGGATTGTGAAGATGATGAAGAGACTTGCACTGGTTATCGCCTGCGTGCTCTCGAGCGCGCCTCTCGCCTTGTCCGCCGCCGCCTCGGCGGCGGCGGAACAGATCGGCCGCCCGGTCAGCGAGATCGTCGAACTCGAGCTGCTGACGTCGAGCGAGGTCGTCGAGAAGCAGAAGGCCGGGTTCATCAACGTCCTCATTGCCAACGGCGGCACCGAGGCGCGCGGCCCCCACAACATCCTGGCCGGCCACACCATCATGTCGAAGCACACCGCGATCGACGCGGCCAAGGCGCTCGGCCACACGCTGGTCGCCCCGGTCATGCCGATCGACGTCGGCGCCACCGGCGTGCAGGAAGGCACCACCAACCCCGGCGGCATCACCGTGCCGGCCGACATCTTCAAGGGCCTCAAGCTTGCCGAAATCGAGAGCATGGTGTGGAACGGCTTCAAGAACATCTTCGTGATGGGCGACCACGGCGGCGGCCAGCGCATGATGAAGGAAGCGGCCGAGGAGATGGACAAGAAGTACGCCGCCAAGGGCGTCCGCGTCTACTACGTGCCCGACTTCTACACCAAGTACATGGACGATGTGCAGATGTACTTCTACGAGAAGAAGCTGCCGATCGGCGGCCACGGCGCGATGATGGAAACCTCGAAGATGCTGTATCTCGAGACGATTCCCGGGTCGTATGTGCGGCCGATCTACAAGACCGTGCCGTTCGACCCGACCGGGCAAACGCCGGAGCAGTGGAAGGCGGCCCGTGACGCGCGGCTGGCGCGCGAGGCCGCGATTGCCCGCGGCGAAACCGTGGCGGCGCCGCAGCGGGGTGGTGGTGGCGCCGGCCGCCCGGCCGACCCGAACGCCCCGCCGCGCGTCAACAACGGCCTGAGCGGCGATCCCCATCCGTCGACGAAGGAAATCGGCAAGGACATCCAGGCGATTGGCGTCAACAACACCGTAGCCCAGATCAAGCAACTGCTCGCCGAACAGAAGAAATAGCAGAGGGGATCAGGAGACCAGGGGAGGTCAGGAGAGTGTTCTCCTGGCCTCCTGTCTCCTGTTACTGCCTGTTGCGTCAGATCAACCGGTCACCCGTCGAGACCACGTCGCCACGCACCAGGATCGATTCGCTGAGCCACGACGCTCGCCGCCGTTCCTCCATCCGTCCCTCCACTTATCCGGTCGCGGCTTCGTCCTGCCGAGCCAGCTCCGCCAGGCCTGGCGCCGATGGTATGTCAGGAAGTAGCGCTCTGAACGAAGGCTTCGATCTGGTCGGCGCCCATCGCGCCGGCCGTGCGCGCGGCTTCGCGGCCGCGGGCGAACACGGCCAGCGTCGGAATGGACCTGATGCCGAGGCGGGCGGCGACCTCTTGCACGGCATCGGTGTTCACCTTGGCGACGACCATTCGGCCGGCGGCGCGCCGCGCGACCTCGTCAATCTGCGGCGCGACCATGCGGCACGGACCGCACCACGGCGCCCAGAAATCGACGAGCACCGGCACCGCCGAGTCGCGGACCATGGCATCGAATGCGGCGGCGGTGGCCACCTCGACGGGCGCCGCCGGCGCCGCCAGCCCGGCGTAACATTTTGCGTACTTCGCCGGTTGCCCCAGCCGGCCGAACGCCACGCGGTTGGCTGTTCCGCAGGAAAGGCAGCCCGTTATGACGCCGCGGTCGTCGCTGTGGAGGCCCATGCCCGGTTAGATGCAAACTGCGCGCTAGCTGGATACGGGCATTTGGACGCTGGACGGCGCCGCAGGGCAGTCCGGGTCATGCGGGCGGTGCCGCAGAGCCCGATACCGCTTCAGAACGTCTGGCGGGCGACCCATTCACGATAAAGAGAATCGCTGGCGACATAGCGGTTCCCCTCCTTCATGACGATGTCCTGGCGCACCAGGGCCGCGAGTGCGGCCTGGACGGTGGAGGCGCCCGGCAGGCGATGCCGGGTGCGGACGCCCGCCGAGAGCAGCTCGCGGCCATCCTGGAGCACGAGCGCGCGCAACACCGCGCGTTGCGGCAGGGTGAGCCGCTGCCACGATTCCTCGAAGACCGTGTGCTGCTCGCCGAGCAGGCGCGTCAACGTCGCGTGCAGATCGGCCAATCCCACGGTCTTGCGGCCCGCCGCCGTCAGGTCATCCCAGGTTTCGTGGGCGAGCCGCTGCACGTCGTAGGGCACGTTGGCGGCCAGGTCGACAATGGCCCCGCCCAGGCCGTCTTCCGGCCGCATGCCGCTCGCGGCGAAGCGCCCCTCGAGGAAGCGGGCGAACAGCTGTTCGTCGATTTTCTCGAGCCGCATCACCGGCCCGGCCTTGTAGAACGGCCGGCGCGGACCGAGCATCCGCTCCATCAGCGACGGTTCCGATCCGGCGAAGACATACCCGACCTCGCGCTGGTCCTGCACCGCGGCCCGCAGCGCGTGCTCGACGCTGCCGCCGTTGAACGCCGCGATCGCCTGGAACTCGTCGAGGGCAATGGCCAGGCGCTGCTTGCGGGCCGCGGCGATGCGCCCGGGCAGCGCGAACACCTCGGCCGCCAGGCGGGCGGTATCGCGCGCCGTCCGCACCGAGGGAAACGCGATGGCGAACCGCGACTTGCCCATCGGGTCGGCGTCGAAGCGCAGTTCGGGCCGCACCGCCTGCAGCAGTTCGCCCGCCCACCGGCGCAGGCGGCTGGCCGGCGTGTCGGCGGCAATCAACGCCTGGGCGTAGGACTCGAGAAAGCCGACATACGAACTGGATGCGGCGACGGTGACCTCGACGGTGAGGACCTTCCGGCCGGCCAGGGTGCGCAGCACGTCGCGCACCAGCGACGACTTGCCGTAGCGACGCGGCGAAATCAGGAACACCTTCTGGCCGGCCGCCAGGTCGGCGGCCAGCCGCGCCCGCTCCCCCTCGCGATCGGCAAAGGCGCCCGCGGTGACGATTTCGCCGTAGATGAACGGGTTCCCCGGCTCCATTACGTCATTATACGTAATGATTACGCAAACCGGCGTAATCGCCGCAGTCGCGGCGCCGGCCGCCACCGGGCCGCCGCGCCGGGTTGACACCGCCAATTAAATGAACGACCATTAATTTCTTATGGCTCGCCCCAAGAACGCCGACGGCCAGCGCACCCGCCAGCTGATCCTCGACGCCGCCCTCGACCTGTTCGCCGACAAGGGCTACTTCGGCACCAGCCTGCGCGACGTCGCCGCCGCGGTCGGCGTGCGCGAAAGCGCCCTCTACAACTACTTCGCCGGCAAGGAGGCGCTGTTCGAGGCGCTGCTCGAGGCGCACCAGCACACCAAGTCGGAGCGCCTGACCGCCTTCGCCGACGGCCCGATCGCCGACGGCCGGGCGCTGCTCGAGCAGCTGGCGATCGCCACGCTCGAGGGCTTCGTCGAGCCGCGCGAGCAGAAGCTATTTCGCATCCTGATGTCCGACGGCGTGCGGCTCGCCAAGGTCGGCCGCATCAACCTCTACGAGCGCATGGCCAGCAGCCGCCTCGGCGTCGCCGGCATCCTCGGCCGGCTGGCGCGCGAAGGCTGGCTGCGCCCGGCCGACCCCGCCCTGATGGGCCTGGCCTTCATGAGCCCGCTGGTCGTGTGGCGGCAGCTGCACGCCATCGACGCCGACCTGCCGATGATTCGCGACCCGCGCAAGTTCGCCCGTCAACACGTCGAGTTCTTCCTGCAGGGCGCCGCCATGCCCGCGGCCAGGCGCACGGGCGCGTCGCCCCGACCTCGCGCGCGGGCCGCCCAGAAACCATCACGCCCTGCCGCATCCCGGCGTCAGTCCCACAAACCTTAAGGAGCGCCGCCCGTGTCCCGCCGCATTCTCGTTCTCTCTGTCCTGACCGCCGCGCTGGCCTCGGCGTGTGGCCGCGCCGGCGCCGACTCGTCCGCCGCGTCGGCCCAGGCCGCCGCCGTCACCGTCGCGGCCATCGACGTCGTCGAGCAGCCGATCAAGCGGTTCATCCGCGTCTCCGGCACGCTGACGGCGCAGGAACAGGCGGACGTCGCCGCCGAGGTTGCCGGCCGGGTCGTGGCCACGCCGGTGGAGCGCGGCAGCCGGGTCGGCGCGAGCGACACCCTGATTCGGCTGCTGGCGTCGGAAGGCGAGGCCCAGGCGATCGAGGCGCAGGCCAACGCCGCGCAGATCGAAGCCCGGCTCGGCATTGCCAACGGCGCGCCGTTTGCCGTCGAGCGCGTGCCCGAGGTGGCCAACGCGCAGGCGACGGTGAACCTGCAGCGCACCGAATTCGAACGCGCCAAGCGGCTGTACGACCAGAAGCTGATGTCGCAGGCCGAGTTCGACCAGCGGGCCGCGCAGAACGAGGCGGCCGAACGCCAGTACGACATGGCCCGCAACACCGCCGCCCAGCAGTATCAGTCCCTGCTGGCGGCCCGCGCCCGCCTGACGCTGGCCCAGAAGGCCCTGGCCGACACCACCGTGCGCGCGCCGTTTGCCGGCGTGGTCGGCGAGCGGTTCGTGTCGGTGGGCGATTACGTGACGCGCGGCACCAAGGTGGCGACCGTGATGCGCGTGGATCCCCTGCGGGTGGAACTGACCGTGCCGGAGCAGTTCGTCTCGGCCGTCGCCACCGGGCGCGTGGTCACCTTCGAGGTGGATGCCTATCCCGGCGAGACCTTTGCCGGCGAGGTGCGTTACGTGTCGCCCTCGGTGGCGGCCAACACCCGCGCCCTGACCCTCGAGGCGATCGTGCCGAACGGCCACGGCCGCCTCAAGCCCGGCTTCTTTGCCACCGCGCAGATCGAGCAGGCGGCCATGCTGCCGGGCCTGCTGGTGCCGGCCGCGGCCGTGCGCACCGTTTCGGGCACGGCCCGGGTGTTCGTCATTACCGGCGATCGGGTCGAAGAACGCGTGGTCATGGTGGGCCAGGTGGTGGGCGAGCGCGTCGAGATCACGAGCGGCCTCGCCAAGGGCGAACGCGTCGTGGCCACCGGCGCCGATCGCATGGTCGACGGCGTGCGCGTGGTGGTGAGGTAAGCGATGCAGTGGCTCGCCGAAATCTGCGTCAAGCGGCCGGTGTTCGCGTGGGTGCTGGTCCTGTCGTTGACCGTGGTCGGCCTGTTTGCCTTCGGCCGGCTCGGCGTCGACCGATTCCCCAACGTCGACATCCCGACCATCTCGGTGACGACCCGCCTGCCGGGCGCGGCGCCCGAGCAAATCGAGACCGAGGTCACCGACCAGGTCGAAGAGGCCGTCAACACCATCAGCGGCATCGACACCCTCACCTCGACCTCGTCCGAAGGCGTGTCGCAGGTGGTGATCTCGTTCAAGCTCGAGAAAAACGCCGACATTGCCGCGCAGGAAGTGCGCGACCGCATCAACCGGGTGATTCCGCGGCTGCCCCGCACGGTGCTGCAGCCGACGGTCGAGAAACTCGACTTCACCGCGTCGCCGGTGATCACGGTGGCGGTGACGGCCGACAAGCCCGTGCGCGACATCACCGAGTTTGCCGACAAGATCCTCCGCCGGCGCCTGGAGAGCTCCGACGGCGTTGGCGAAGTGGTGGTGATCGGCGGGCGCAGCCGGCAGTTGAACCTGTGGCTCAACACCGCCCTGATGCGGGCGCAGAAGCTGTCGGTGAACGACGTCGCCCGGGCCTTGCAGGCGCAGAACGCCGACATCCCCGGCGGGCGCATGGACCAGGGCGCCCAGTCGGTGACGCTGCGCACGCGCGGCCGCCTCGCGACCATCGACGCCTTCGGTGAGGTCGTGCTGCGCGAGGTCGACGGTCACCCCGTCCGCCTGCGCGACGTGGCGCGCGTGGAAGACGGCATGGCCGAGCCGCGCACGCAGGCCAGCGTCAACGGCGAACCGACCGTCCTGCTGCAGGTCCGCAAGCAGTCGGGCACCAACACCGTGGAGGTGGCCAACAACGTCAAGCAGCGGCTGGCCGACCTGCGGACCATCCTGCCCGCCGGCTACGAGCTGCGCATCGTCCGCGACGAGGCGCAGTTCATCGAGGCGTCGATCGCCAGCGTGCAAGAGCACCTGATCGTCGGCTCCATCCTGGCCGCGATCGTCGTGTTCCTGTTCCTGGGCAACGTCCGCTCCACGGTCATTGCCGCCATTTCCATCCCCACCTCGATCGTGGCGACCTTTGCGCTGGTCTGGTACATGGGCTTCACGCTCAACATGCTGACCATGCTGGCGCTCACGCTCTCGGTGGGCATCGTCATCGACGATGCGATCGTGGTGCTCGAGAACATCTTCCGATTCATCGAGGAAAAGGGCATGCCGCCCATGAAGGCGGCCGTCGAAGCGACCCGGGAGATCGGCCTCGCCGTGATGGCGACGACGTTCTCGCTGGTCGCCATCTTCGCGCCGGTCGGGTTCATGAGCGGCATGGTCGGCCGCTTCATGCAGAGCTTCGGCCTGACCATGGCCTTTGCCGTGATGGTGTCGTTGTTTGTCAGCTTCACGCTGACGCCGATGATGTCGGCGTACTGGCTCAAGCCCGCGGCCAAGGGCGCGCACGGCGACTCGAAGCACGGCAAGCTGTTCGACCCGCTCGATCGCGGCTACACCCGCATGCTGCAGTGGGCCATGGCGCACCGCGGCCTGGTCGCCGCGGGCGCCGTGCTGGTGCTGCTGTCGAGCGTGCCGCTGTTCCGGTTCACCGCCGTCAACTTCACGCCCGAGGACGACCAGTCGCAGTTCGACATCACCATGCGCGCGCCCGAAGGCACGAGCCTCGCCTCGATGGAGGTGCTCGCCAACCGGGTGAGCACGGCCGTGCGCGCGATTCCCGAAGTCGAGTTCACGCTCGTCACGGTGGCCGGCGACGCGGCCGGCACCCTGAACACGGCCAGCATGCTGGTGCGCCTGCACCCGATCGAGGCGCGCTCGCGCGACCAGTTCGCGGTGATGGCCGAAGTGCGCGAGAAGATCCTGCCGGTCTACATCAAGGCCGGGATCCGGACCGCGGTGCAGCAGGGCGGCGGCCCTGGCGGCGGTGGTGGCGGCATCCAGTTCATGGTCCAGGGTCCCGATCTCAAGCAGCTGGAGAAGTACAGCGAGCAGCTGCGCGAGAAGGCGCTGGCCATTCCCGGCCTGGTTGACGTTGACACCACCTTGAACCCCGGCAAGCCCGAGATCTCGGTCTACCTCGATCGGCCGAAGGCCTCGGACCTGGGCGTCTCGGTGGCCGATGCCGCGGATGCGATCCGCCTGCTCGTGGCCGGCGACCAGGTGACGACGTTCAACGACGCGGGCGAGCAGTACGAAGTGCACCTGCGGGCCGAAGAAGTGAACCGCAGCACCACCGAAGCCATCGCCGGCCTGCCCGTGCCGTCGTCACGCCTGGGGATTGTCAGTCTGGACAACATCGCGTCGTTTGCCCGCGGCGACTCGCCCGCCAGCATCAGCCGCATGGGGCGGCAGCGGCAGGTGACGCTCAACGCCAACATGTTGCCGGGCACCTCGCAGGGCGCCGCCCAGGAGCAGATTGCCGCCGCGGCCGCCGAGCTCAACTTCGGCCCCGAGTACCGGGCCGACTTTGCCGGCCGCTCGCGCGAGCTCAATCGTACCGCGACCGCGTTTCTGACCGCGATCGCGCTGTCGTTCATCTTCATGTACCTGATCCTGGCGGCCCAGTTCGAGTCGTGGCTGCACCCGGTGACGATCCTGCTGTCGCTGCCGCTGACGCTGCCGTTCGCGCTGCTGTCGCTCATCATCTTCCAGCAGTCGCTCAACATCTTCTCGGGGCTGGGCCTGCTGGTGCTGTTCGGCGTCGTCAAGAAGAACTCGATCCTGCAGATCGATCATGCCAACCAGCTGAAGGAAGCCGGCATGAACACGCACGACGCGGTCGTGCAGGCCAGCCGCGACCGGCTGCGGCCCATCCTGATGACGACGCTCGCCTTTGTCGCGGGCATGGTGCCGCTGGTGGTCTCGCAGGGCGTCGGCTCGGCCACCAACCACGCCATTGGCTGGGTCGTGATTGGCGGCCAGACCATGGTGCTGCTGGTCACGCTGCTGGTGACGCCGGTGGCGTACTCGCTGTTCGACGAAATGCAGGGCGCGCAGGGTTTCGCGCGCGGCTGGAGCTGGCTGCGCTCGAAGCTGCCCGCGCAGAGTCCTGTCACGCCCCTGTGAGCGCGGCGGGCCAGGGAGGGCCCTGCGGGCGGAGCCGAGTTCTACTGCCCCTTGCGGCTGGCGACTTGAGCCCGGATTTGGGCCACGGCAACCTTGACCTTCAGATCCTGCTGCACCTTGCCCAGCTCAGCCCTGCCGTTTCGCGGGTCGCCCTCGACGCCCTTCGCGGGGTCCTTCCCCGCAATCTTGTCCTTGCGCACCCATTCGGGCTTCACATACAGGATCGCCGAAGTATCCTCCACGCCCGCATGGCCTTCCCCGGTTACCTTGTGGTCCTTCAGGTACTGGGAAAATTCGTCACGCGACTTGAAGTACAGATCGTCGCAGTAGAACACTCGCGCGCCGGAGGGTTTCAACCTGGCATCGAGTGTGGCGGCGGTCTGCTTCAGTACATCCTGTCCGCCGCCGTGGTCACCAATCAGGATGATGTCCCGGAAGCCGGCAGTCGCGGCGCCCAGCACCAGGTCCCGCAAGACCATGCCATAGGCTTCGTTGGTGATACCGCTGGTTCCGGGGAACGCAAACTGGCCTTCTTTTTTCGACGGGTCGCCCGTGGGTGAATACGGCAGCACCGGATAGACGAGCGCATTGCCTAGTTCCTTCGCAATGCGCTCCGAGACTTGGCGCGCAACCGCGTTGTGTTTGCCAAACGCCAGATGGGGGCCGTTCTGTTCCGCGCCACCGGTATAAATGAGCGCGGTGGTCTTGCCGGCCTTCAGCGCCGCGGCCACTTCTTCCCAGGTCAGATCCTCGATGAAGAGCGAAGTGGCCTGGGCGTGGACGACGTGCGGAACAGCCAAGAGGACCAGCAACGCAGCAAGCAACACACGTTTGACCATAGCGCGGGAGTATAGCAGCGGCCGGGAGACGGTCAACTACGTGCGCCCCTCGCCGAACTCGGACGGCCGCAGAGCGCTGCGTGCCGCCCTAGCCAGTATCGACATCCCCGGGGCCGTCCCGACGCCTGGCCCTCGTAAAGCGAGCGGCCGGAGACGTCGCGGTCGTGCAGGCCCGTCACCCCCGCGCTTCCGCCGCCGCCGGCCGCCTGAGCAGCGAGGCGCCGATGCCGGCCGCCAGCAGCGCGCCGATGATGCCGAGCGACCAGCTGATGGGGAACTTGCCGCCGAACAGGTCGTTCAGCCACACCATCTTCAGGCCGACGAAGATCAGGATGAGGGCCAGCGCATACTTCAGCAGCGAGAAGCGGTCGATCGCCCCGGCCAGCATGAAATACATCGCCCGGAGGCCGAGAATCGCGAACACATTCGAGGTGAACACGATGAACGGCTCGGCGGTGATGGCGAAGATCGCCGGCACCGAGTCAACCGCGAAGATCACGTCGCTCAGTTCCAGGAACAGCAGCGCGACCATCAGTGGGGTGGCGTGCCACCGCCCGTCGAGGCGGACCAGAAAGTTCTGCCCGTGCAGCTCGGGGGTGATCGGCATGACCCGCTTGAACAGGCGCACCACCGGGTTCTTGTCGGGATCGACTTTTTGTTCCGGCGCGAACAGCATCTTGACGCCGGTCAGCAGCAGGAAGACGCCGAACAGCAGCACCACGGCCGAGTACTGCATCAGCACCGAGCCGAGCGCGATGAAGATGGCACGGAAGACGAGCGCGCCGACGATGCCGTAGAACAACACGCGGTGTTGGTACTTCTGCGGAATGCCGAAGTAGGCGAACACCAGCACGAAGACGAAGATGTTGTCGACCGCCAGCGACTTCTCGACGACGTAGCCGGTCAGGAACTCGAGGCCAATCCGGCCGCCCGTCTCGGCGCCAAATGACGCCGCGGCATAGGCATAAAGGCCGTAATTGAACAGCAGGGCGACGGTGATCCAGACCACCGACCAGGCCAGCGACTCGCGAAACGTGACGACGTGCGCCTCGCGGTGAAACACCCCCAGGTCGATTGCCAACAGCACCAGCACGAAGGCCATGAAGGCGGCATAGAAGGACCAGTACTCGGCGAACGGAAACATGACATCCACCCCGTCAATGTAGCGGCGGTCCAATAGATAGACAAATAGATAGTTTTCGTAATTCGATTAGTTTTTAGTTATGCCTTGGCCGTCATCGCCGCCGGCCCCAGGCAAGGTAGAGTACGGCCGTGACCCAACTGACGGATGCCGCGCGGGCGGAACTGGCGCCTCATGGCCGGTTGCGTGCCGCGTTGAACGAAGCCAACACCCTGCTGATTGCCACGCGTGGCCTCGAACCCACAGGCGTGGCCCCGGACCTGGCGCGCGAGCTCGCCAAGCGGGCCGGGGCCTCAGTGGCGTTCGTGGCCTACGCCAACGCCGGCCTGGCCGCCGATGCCGCCGCCACCGGCGCCTGGGACGTGGCCTTCATCGGCGCCGAACCGCAGCGTGCCGGCGACATCACGTTCTCGCCCGCTTACGTCGAAATCGAGGCCTCGTACCTGGTGCCGCCCGGGTCTCCGCTGGCGCGAGTAGACGATGTCGATCGCGACGGCGTGCACATTGCCACGGCGGCTCGCGCCGCGTACACGTTGTTCCTGCAGCGGACGCTGCGCCACGCGGCGCTGGTCGAGGCCGACGGCCTGCCGGGCGCGTTGGCGCGGTTTGTCGAGATGAAGCTGGATGCGTTGGCGGGGCTGAAGCCCAACCTGATGGCCGACGCCGCCCGGGTGCCGGGCTCGCGCGTGCTCGAGGGGCGCTTCACGGCGGTGCAGCAATCGATCGGTGTTCCCAGGGCGCGGGCCGCGGCGGCAGTCTACCTGGAGGCGTTCGTGAAGGAGATCACCTCGTCGGGATTGCTGCGCGACCTGATCGCGCGGCACCGCGTCGAGGGGCTTTCGTTAGTGAAGTGAAAAGTTAAAAGTGAAAAGTGAAAGTGAGAAGTGAGAAGTGAGAAGGGTGCGCTTCTCACTTCCTGCTTCCTACTTCCTGCTTCCTACTTCCTACTTCCTACTCTCACTTTTCACTTTTCACTTTTCACTTCTCACTTCTTGTACGGCGGCCTTGCCAGCCATTCCTGCGGCAGGTCGCCAATCGGCGCGCCCGGCGGCGCCGGCGACGTGGGAATCAGCTTCTGCACGTCGGCGGTGGGCCGTTCGAGGAAGCGCTTGATGTCGGCGGCGAGCAGCGTGTGCGCCGCCACGTCGCCTTCGGTGCGGCCCACCTCGGCGCGCAGGCGCGCCGCCAGCCGCTGCAGCTTGAGCGACGCGATGGCGCGGACCTGCGCGTTCGGTGCGGCGCTGGCCAGCCACATCACGCGATCCACCAGCACGCGCTCCGTAGCGCGCCGCACCTCGGCCTCGTACGTCCCCGAGGTCGTCGCGTCGAAGGTCGCCTTCACCAACTTGTCGATCACTTCGCCGAGGCCGGGCAGCGCCTGGTCGACCGCGTATTGCGCCACCATGCGCGACGCGCGATCCGGCTGCAGCATGAAGCCGATGGTGACGTCGGCGGCAATCGCCGCCGGGTTGACCGGGTCGAAGCCCTCGCCGGTGGTCCGCGGGAACAGCTCGCGGTGCATGCCGTAGCCGGGCGGACGCGGCGGAATCAAGTCGAGGATCTTCTTCGGGATGGTCAGCTCCGACGGCTTCAGCGTCGCCGACAGTACGTCGATGGTCTTGCGCTGCGCCTCGCCCGAGACCCACGACGTGGGCGCGCGCCCGTCACCGCGCATGGCGTAGACGAAGTCCTGGCCGGCAATCATCGACGCGGCCCCTTCCACGGCGTAGCGGTGATACATGTAGATCGGGACCAGCGGCTCCTCGATCATCACCGTCGGCACGCCGGGACGGATGGTGTTCTCGCCCAGGTTGTTGAGCGCAATGCGGCGCACGCGCATCAGGCGCGACAGCTCGGCCTCCTGGTTGACGCCGTTCGACCACTGCTCGACGCGCGGATGGATGTCGGTGTCCTGGTTGGTGAAGTACCGCAGGTCGGCCGCCCACGCATCGTCGAGGATCTTGGTCAAGGCCGTCTTCTCGTCAGTGCCGGCCGGCAGCTCGCGATAGCCGTAGTTGATGGCCACCTTGTCCCAGTCGCCGATCTGGGCGGTGTAGGCCTGCGACAAGTCGAGCGTGCCGTCCTCCCGGATTGTGCTGAGCGGATGCGGGTAGTCCATCACCGAAATCCGGCCCTTGCTGCTGTCGTAGTAGTTGTGGCCGAGCCCCAGCGTGTGGCCGACTTCGTGCGCCGACAGCTGCTTGATGCGCGCGAGCGCCGTGTCGTACAGGACCGACGGCCGCTCGTCACCCTTCACGTACGGCGACAGCAGGCCCTCGAAGATCATGTAGTCCTGGCGATCGCGCAGCGAGCCGAGCGTGACCGTGGCCTTGATGATTTCACCGGTGCGCGGGTCCGAGACCGAGCCGCCCGTGCTCCAGCCGCGCGTCGAGCGGTGCACCCAGTTGATCATGTTGTAGCGGATGTCCATGGGGTCGGCGCCTGCGGGCAGGATGTCGACCTTGAACGCGTTGCGGAAGCCCGCGGCCTCGAAGGCCTGGTTCCACCAGCTCGCGCCCTCGACCAGCGCCTTCTTGACGTCTTCGGGCGCGCCTGAATCCACCCAGTACTGGATCGGCTTGACCGCCTCGCTGACCGCCGCCGTCGGGTCCTTTTTCTGCAGGCGATGCCGGCGCAGGTAGCGGAACTGCATGGGCTCGCCAATCGGCGTGCTGTAGTCGACAAAGGAGAGGCCGCCGTAGCCGGCGCGCGGATCGTCATAGCGCGGCTGGTAGTTGCTGTCGGGCAGCTCGACAAACGAGACGTGCTCGCGCAGGGTCACCGAGTCGGGGGAGGGCGTGACGCTCGCCACCGTACCCGAGAACAGGCCGCCGCCGAAGCCGCCGCCACCACCGCCGCCCATGGCGCCAATTGGCGCGGGACCCTGGGCCGGACCGCCGCCGCCTCCCGGGCCGCCGCCGGTCGGCTCGTTCACGAAGGTCAGCATCACGTCGACTTCGGTGTTCTTGGGGAAGTTCTTGGTGTTCGGAGCGAACACCGTGCTGCGCGTCCGATCGATGCGGTAGTTGCCGGGCCGCAGGCGGCTGCCGGCGTTGTACCAGTCGCGCATGAAGAAGTCGGTGGCGTCGACCAGCACCCGATCGCCGGTCGCCGCAGTGGCCGTGAAGCCCCACAGCACCGACTTGGCGAACGAATCCTCGACCGACTTGCGTTCGAGCGGATTCGTGCTGCTCGATCGGAACGACAGGTTGCCCTGCACGAGCATCACCTTGCGGCCGACCCGCTGGAACTGGACGACGCGGCTGCCGCCGCCCTGGCCGCGATCGAGGCCAATGTCGTTGGAGCCGAGGCCCGCCGACAACCCGTTCGAGAACAGGAAGTCGGTGTTGAACCGCGGGATCTCCATCAGGAGCTGGCCCGAGTCCTCACTCCAGTAAAGAGGGAAATAACCGTCGAGCTTGGTGAAACCCGCCACTCGGGACTCGATGGTGCCAAGCGGGGCGGGCGCCTGCGGCGCCTGCTGTGCCATCAGCACAGGACCCGCAAGCAGGACGGAAACGAAAAGCAACGCGCACTTTTTGAGCATGACCACTCCAAGGCAACCACGCGCAGTTAGCGCGCGTGGCCGTGGTCATTCTACGTGATGCCGGCCGACGGCCCCCGGCTAGACCCCGTACGCGTAGGGCCGGCCGGGCGTGTGGTTGGTCCCCGGCGCCCGCGAAGGGGCTCGCCGCGCCAGCGCCGCCGACGCCAGCCGCGCCCCTGCATACAACAGAAGACAGATCGCCGCCGCACCGGCGACGATTGCCGCGGTCGACGGCGCCGCGGGGCCGAGACCGGCCGCGCGAGGCGGCCGCGACTGCTGGGCCTGGTGCATCCATGCCGCGGAGCCGGCTTTTGGATTGCCCTTGCCATGGCTGGCGCTGAGCGACTGTCGCTGCTTCACGAGCTCGCGCGCGGCATCGTCGGGCGTCAGCCGGCCCGCCTGGGTGTAGCTTCCGGGATTGACACGGTTCTCACGGCTCATCAGTCGGTCTCCTCAAATGCGAAAGCGCAGCAGCGCGCCGACGCCGCCGATGTCGGCCAGCAGTGCCGCGTCCTCGATGAATCGCACGCGCGCGCCGGTCTGTTGCGCGCGCGTGATCAGCTCGTCCGACAGCTTCAGGCGAGCCTCGTCGGCCACGCCCTGTGGCGCCGACGTTTCCGCCGCCACCCCCCCGGGCGCCGCATCGTCGGGCAGCTTCTGCACCGGCTTCAGCGCGTCTGGAGTGGCCGTGATGATCAACTCATCGACCTGTCCTAGCTGAAACGCGCTCATGGTCGCCTCGGGCCCGGCCACGCCCAGGCCGCCACTACGCCAGGCGTCGATCAGCTCATCGACCTTCTCGACGTCGGTTTCGGCGTCCTTCTCGCGCAGCGCCTCGAGCGAGCTGGCGAGAATCTCGGCCTCGCCGGCGGTGCGGTCCCACGTCGTCATGTCGACCAGCTTGTCGGCCAGCTCCTTGGGCATCTCGGCTCGCAGGAGAGTCAAGGCCCCCTCGTCGCCGGCGACCACCACGTGCGCCAATTCCTCTTCGCGAACCAGCCGTTCGAGGGTGTCGATCACTTCCTTGATGTGGTGGGTGTGAACGTTGTCGGCGCGACGCTGGTAACGCGCTTGCGACCAGCCGCCTTTCGAGGTCCGGCGGGTCCTGGCGCTGACCACCGTCTCGGTGCGCTCGGTCGTGCCGAGTCCGAAGACGAAGATTTGCGCCCGATTGGTGTCAAGCAACACCGCCGCGTAACGGGGATGATTCTCGATCACGCGCGCGAGGGGATAAAGATGAGGAACCGAACCCACGAACAGCCAGTGCTGTTCGATTGGCGCTTCCAGCTGGACGGCTTCAAAAAGCCCGGCGGCGGCGCAAGCGAAGATCGCCAACGCCTGGCTGGAGCGATTGATCTCCTTGTCGAGGTAGTCGACGATGCGCTGATGGTCCTGTTCGAAGCTTTGGCGTTCCGGTGAATCGGCCGGCAGGCCCTTGATGCGGTCGGAAAATGCCTTGCGGACAAAGGTCTCGTAGTTCTCACGCCCATTCGGGCCCGTGGAGAGGTTGAGGTAGAGACTGACAACCGGAAACGGACTGGGTTGCGCGGCGGCAAGTATCTGGAATCGTTGACTCAAAGACTGCACGGGTGCGGTTGGGGTGTCGGCCATGGCGCGGTGAACTGCAAAGCCAGTACCGCTCAAGTAGACTTTCAGGATCGTGTCGTGGCTGTTCCTGTTCGCATATACGTGCTCCGGCCTGGCTGGACTGATCTACGAAGTGAGCTGGACGCGGCTGCTCACGCTGCACATCGGCCACACCACCGCGGCGGCGAGTGCGGTAGTGGCCGCGTTTCTTGGCGGTCTGGCCGTGGGCGCCGCGGCCATGGGGCCGCTCGCGGCGAGACTGACCCCACGGCAGACCCTGCGCACTTACCTCGGCCTTGAAGTCGGCGTCGTGGTCGCTGCTGCGTTGTTGCCACTCGAACTGGCGGCGTTGACACCACTGCTGCGATGGGCCTACGTGGATGGCGACCCCAGCCTGCTGTTCCCCATCATTCGCGTAGCTGCGTGCCTGCTCATGGTGTTCGTTCCGGCCCTGGCGCTGGGAGCGACTTTTCCAGTGGCGATCCGATGGTTCTCGGCCGGGTCCGCGCACCCCGCCCGCCAGGGCAGCACGTTGTACTTCCTGAATACCGTTGGTGCGGCGGCCGGCGCGCTGCTGGCCGGCTTTGTCTTCATCCCCCAGTTGGGCATCGCCAGGACGACGTACCTCGGGATGGCGGCAAGCCTGGTCGCCGCGGCCTGCGTGTTCGTGATCTTGAGGGCGCCCGACGCGCCACCGGCGCCCGCATCGGCGCCGACGGGGAAGAAGCGGCGCGCAGCGGTGGTCGTGGCCGACGCCGTCTCGCCGGATCGCGCCTGGCTGCCGGCCGTCGTGCTTGGACTTTCGGGCTTCGCGTCGCTGGTCCACGAGATTGCCTGGACGCGCATTCTGTCGCTGGTGCTCGGCCCTACGACCTACGCCTTTGCCGCCGCTCTGGCCGCGGTGATTGCCGGGGTCGCGCTTGGTTCGGGCGCGGGGGCGTGGATTGTCGCCCGCACGCGACGTCCGGCCGCGTGGCTGGCGTCGGTCCTGTCGCTGGCGGCGGTCATTACCAGCTGGACCTACTCGCTGGCCGGCAATCAAATCCCGATGATCGTCGCCCGCCAGGTGGCGGGTTCGTCGAGCGTCTTCGATCAGCTCCTCGCCCAGGGCGCCCTGATGACCGCCGCCTTGGTCGTGCCGACCGCCGCCTGCCTGGGCGCGGCGTTTCCGCTCGCGCTCTCGCTGGCCAGCGATCCGGCGCGCGCGGCCGCGGCACGGTTCAGTCTGGTCTATGCCGTGAACACCGTCGGCGCGGTGTCGGGTTCGCTGGCCGCCGGCTTCTGGTTCATTCCTCGGCTTGGCCTGCAGCCCACGCTGTGGGCCGCGAGCGGCTGCCTCGTGCTGGCCGCCCTCCTTGTCTTGATCCGTGGCGAGATGTCGCGCGCAATGCGGGTGTCAGGCGCCGCGATGGCCGCGGCCACCGCCTTGCTCATTGTGTTCAGCCCGCCTTGGGATCGTGAACTGCTGGCGAGCGGCGTCTACATGTATGCGCCGTATGTGCCTGCCGACCTGGACCTGGCAACGCAGCTGAAGGCAGGCACGCTGCTGTTCTATCGCGAAGGAGCCTCGGCCACGGTGTCGGTGAAACGGCTCACCGGCACGACGACACTTGCCGTGGACGGCAAGACGGATGCGTCGAATCGCGGCGACATGTTGACGCAAAAGCTGGTCGCGCACCTGCCGCTGCTGCTCCATCCCAACCCCAGTGAGGTCGGCATCATCGGGCTTGGCAGCGGGGTCACCCTGGGTGCCGCGCTCACGCACCCCATCACAGGTGCCGACGTCCTCGAGATCTCGCCCGAGGTGGTGCAGGCCTCGGCGTTCTTCACGGCCGAGAATCGCAACGCGCTGGCCGACCCGCGGACGCGCCTCATCGTCGGCGACGGCCGCTCCCACGTGCTGCTCGGCCGGCGCAAATACGACGTCATCGTCTCTGAGCCGTCGAACCCGTGGATTGCCGGCGTGGCGGCGCTCTTCACGCGCGAGTTCTTCGCCGGCGCGCGCGACCGGCTGGCGCCGGGCGGCATCATGTGCCAGTGGGCCAACGCCTACAACATCAGCGACGCCGACCTGCGCTCGATCCTGGCCACGTTCCGAGCGGTGTTTCCCAACGGCACCGCGTGGCTGGTGGGCGGCGATGACGTGTTGATGGTGGGGTCGCTCGAGCCGATTGACGCGCAGCTCGCCAACGTTGCCCGCAACTGGAACCGGCCGGGTGTGGCCGCCGACCTGGGCACCGTCGCCGTGACCGATCCGTTTTCCATCTACTCGCTGTTCGTGGCGGGCCCCGCCGAGTTGACGGCTTACGCTTCAACCGCCGGCATCTTCACGGACGACTCGTCGCGCCTGGAGTTTTCGGCGCCGCGCGAACTGCACAATCGCAATGCCGGCGAGAACGCGGCGGCGCTGGCCAGGCTGCTCGGCGAGGACGGCGGGCCAGCCGCGATCCGCGAGGCGCATCAGCGCGCCGGTGCACGCGAGTGGCGTGGCCGTGGCGACATGATGGCCAAGGCGGATGTCCACCAGGTTGCCTACGACGATTACGTGAAGGCGCTGACGCTGGACCCGCGCGACCGCGGGGCACTGAACGGGCTGGTACGTATTGCCATGCTGACCAAGCGTGGCGCCGATGCGCTGGCGTGGGTAAAGGCGCTCAGTGGAGGCCACCCTTCCTTGTCCGCCGAAGCGCGCAGCGCGAAGGTGGAAGGGTTGCCTGGCTCCCGTGACCCCGATGTGATGGTGGCCATTTCAAAGTTGATGGCGTCGACCGGCGCCACGGCCGAGGCTTTGGCCATTGCTCGTGACGCCGCCGGCATGTTGCCGGTGTCCGCGGCCGCCCTCGAACAACTAGCGTCACTCCTGGCCGATGCCGGCAACCTCGCTGAACTCGACGCGACCGTCGCCCGCCTGCAGGCCACTGCCCCCCAGGCGCCGGCCGGTTACTACTACGCGGGCGCGGCCGCGTTCATGCGAGGAGATGTCGAAGGTGCGGTGAGTCGGTGCCGGCAGGCGATGGCCCGCGACCCCGAATACGCGCCGGTGTACGACCTGCTGGGCGCCGCGCACACCAGGCTGCAGCATCCAGAAGAGGCCAGGGCCGCGTTCCAGAAATCGCTCGCGTTCGACGCGCACGACAGCACCGCCTACACGAACCTGGGCGTGCTCGAGCTGGGGCTCGGCCGCAAGCGCGAAGCAGCCCGCTACTTCGCCGAAGCGCTGTGGCTCACGCCAGACTCGCCGGTAGCGCGGCAAGGCCTGGCGCAGTCACAGCAGTAGCGACAGCTGTTACGCGCCTGAATCGACAGCCTATTACAGCCGGCGGTAGGGGATCTCGGCGAACATCGGCAGGCCGGCCATGGTGATGATGTCGACCAGGCCGCGGCGCTCGTGGAACTCCTTGCTGTCGCGGTCGATGACGATGGTGTTGGGGTAGAGGGGCGCCAGCCGGCGGAACTCGGAGTCGATCAGCCGGAACCGGCGGACCATGTTCTCGGCACTTTCGTGCGGGCGGTTGCGCTGGCGGATGTGCTTCTCGATGGTGTCGGTGCTCGAGGTGAGCACGATCACACGGTCGGGCCGCCAGGCGTCGCCGATGGCCAGCACCTGGTGCAGGGCGGCATGATGCTCGGCGGGGTACTCCGCAATGTGCGCTTCGAGCGTGATACGCGCGCCCTCGAAGAAGATCACCTTGCCGGGGCCGTCGTTGAGGGCGGCATCGCGATAGTTGGCGTCGTAGAGGCGGCCGAAGTACTCGGTCACGCCAACGGCGTTGACGCCGTCGGCAATGTCCTCGAGCACGCGTGGGTCCCACACGCCCTTCTCACCCTCGCCGTACGAGCCGTTGTGATACAGGTCGGCGAGCTGGCGAACCAGAGTGCTCTTGCCCACGCCAGGGCCGCCGACAATCGCCACACGCATCCGTCGATCTTGGCCTCAACCGCCCAAGCCCGTCCATATCCTTTTGCAAGTCCTGGCGGTCCTCGCAACCTCGAGCTTGGCGCGATTCATCCGGAGTGCTTCTTGCAGGTTAAGATGGGATGGTGACCCGCGGGTGCTGGCTTTTCCCGACCGTCTTTCTGCTCGTGGCCGCGGCCGCCTGTTCCGACGCACCGCTGGCCCTGGCCAACATCCAAATCGGCCGGTCCTTGAACCCCGACCGCAGCGTGGCCAGCATCACGACGCTCTTCAAGCCCTCGGAAACCGTCTATGTCGCCGTGCAAACGACCGGCGCCGGCCAGGGCACCATCGGCGTGAAGTGGATGTTCGGCACGCAGGTGATCGACGAACCGGCCAAGCAGGTGTCGTACGACGGCGCGGCGAGCACCGAGTTCCACATGCAGAACTCCGGCGGCTTCCCGGCAGGCGACTACAGCGTCGAAGTCTTCATTGATGGCCAGTCCGTGGGCAAGCGCGTGTTCAAGGTGGACGACCCAAGATGATCCAGCAGGCATTGATGGCAGTGGCGATGGCAATCGCCGGCGCGATTGGGCAGGCGGCGCTGCAACCGGATGCGCCCATCAAGTGCGACAGTTGCGACGAGTGGAACACGCCGATCGAAGGCTTCCGGGTTTACGGCAACACCTACTACGTCGGCACCGCCGGGCTGTCGGCGCTGCTCGTCACCTCTCCCGAGGGCCACATCCTGCTTGACGGCGGCCTCTCCCAGTCGGCGCCGCTCATCGAGGCCAATATCCGCAAGCTTGGCTTCAAGCTCACCGACGTGAAGCTGATCCTGAACTCGCACGCCCACTACGACCACGCCGCCGGCATCGCGGCGCTGCAGCGCGCCAGCGGCGCCACCGTCGTGTCCAGCGCTTCGGGCGCCGCCGGCTTCGCGCGCGGTAATGCC
>Ga0209770_10000215_pt1 | contig 34346 bp, 27 predicted proteins | sample LauGreSu1BDMLBDD_2_FD_187572 | JGI IMG/M metagenome (GOLD analysis project Ga0209770, IMG submission 187572) | Freshwater lake microbial communities from Lake Michigan, USA - Su13.BD.MLB.DD (SPAdes) (version 2) | ecosystem: Environmental > Aquatic > Freshwater > Lake | place: Lake Michigan, USA...
GGACTCAATCGAATATACAATGTATACTCGTGTTGGTACCCAAATTGAGCAGGCAGATGCATGGGTAGTCGTAAAAGACGTTAAGGTTGCTTCTTAATTAAATAAGAAATAACTACCGAAAGGCCCCCAATTAATTTTGGGGGCTTTTCATTTTAATTTTATAGTGCTATAATTTGTATACATACCAAAGGAGTATATATATGTCATTTGACACACTTAAGGTCAAAGATCTAAAAGCATTAGCAGCGGACTTCGCAGTTGATGTGGACGGCCTAAAAAACAAAGCAGATATTATTGCATCACTTTCAGAAGAAGGTGTAACTTGGTCAGTTTACCAAGGCACACTTAAAAACATAGAAAACGCAAAAGAAGATGCGGATGAAATCCTTCCTAGACTAGATCCAAATCAAAAGCTTGATGAAGACATGGTTCTTGTAAAGATGGATCGACCAAACTACAGATACGATGCACTTGGATTTACTTTCACAATTGAGCATCCATTTGTAGCAATGAAGCCAGAAGTGGCTCAAGAAATTTTTGATAAGGAGGAAGGGTTTAGATTGGCTACACCTAGAGAAGTACAGGAGTATTACAACTAAGCCTAACACATGGCAGAGATATACCAGAATACAAGTACGGCAGCAACAACAAAGCTTTTCGTAAAAGGTGAAGCAGTTACGCCTACCGCATCAGTAATCGTAAAGTTTTATGATATAACTGGTGACCCAGTTGTCTTTCCACAGATAAGCCCCTCAACAATTATTGCTACTGTTACAGCAGAAGCAAGCGAAGTGGATCAGGGATCATTTAGCGTATATCTTCCAACACAACACACATCAAGAAATAGAAAGTTTAAACTTGTTTGGGATTGGCAGCACGACTCAGTTTCCTACTCAAATACAACCTATCTTGATGTTGTTACTCCATATGTTGATATCCAAGAAGCAGCACAAGAAATGGGTCTTGGGTCAGATGCAAATGATCCAAGTCATAAAACATATCAGGAATTAAAATTAGCGGAGAGATACGCTAGAAACATAATTGAAGGGCACACGGGACAAAAGTTTTATTTGCATGATGATAGCTTTTTTACAATAGGAAGTGATTCAGATACACTTTCAATGCCTAAAAAAATAAATAGGCTACACACACTATATGCCAATGATGAATTGCTTATAGACAATATCAATAGTATTAATAACTTAGGAATAGTTGTTGAAAATACAGTAAGTGGATTTGGAATAAGAGCCAATCATTTTTCTGGCGTTAATGACGATGTGTATATTGCAAATGGAATGGTGCCCCCTTCAATAAATGATTCATCTCCAAATATTTTTAGAAGATCTAAAAGTTACAAAGTATATGCAAGATTTGGTTGGGATTATATTCCAAATGAAGTCCGAGACGCAACTGTAGAGCTAATGAAGATGTATTTTGCAAAAGACCGTGTATGGAGAGATAGATATGTTAAGAAGATATCTACAACAGACTGGGACTTTGAATATTCTTCTGAGGCTTTTAGTGGAACTGGATCCTCATACGCAGATAAACTTCTAGCAGACTATGTTATAACACAAATGGTTCTGGTGTAATGTTTGATATAGTTGATGGTTTGATGACCATGAAAATGGATGTACACCGTCAATCTGAACGGCAAGACCCAAACACTGGAGCAATGATTAGAGAGTTTTCTTATATTAAAACTCTAGATTGTTACGCTAGAGGTGTTATTACAGAAAGCCGAAATAGGTCAAATGATAGTCAAAAGTTTTCAAATAGGTATTCAAACAATCAGTATATTGAAGTAAGAACTTCTGAAAGATTAACCGCAAGAGATAAAGTTAAAAACATTAGAGATGTAAACGGAACCCCAATTTGGTATGAGTTAAATTATCCAAATGATACGGATACAGTTTTTGATGTAGTTGGAACAACTCCAATAGCAGACCCATTTGGGAATGTTGTTGGATACAACTCATCACTTCAAAGGGCGGAGAATCAGCAAATTGGCATCTGAAATTTTAGCAATTAAAGCAGCAAGCGGATTAGTTAACTTAATGTCTAATAAGCCGATAAGTGGTGCACTAAAAGATAGCACAGTTGCACAAATATCTGCAGCATTATTTTACAAAACAAATGTGATGGCAAAGCTTGCATCTAATGCACAATTTCAATTAGCATTTAGAAATGTAATATTTGATCAGCTTGAAGTTGATTTTGGAGAATATATTGATGCAAAATCAAGAACATCTCCAAAAGCTTTTCACCATGTTTATGAATGGGGTAGAACTGGTCAGGATGAAGCAAGATTATTTAAGCTAAACAAATTGCCATCAGACGGCTTATCCCTAAAGGTAAACTACGAACTAACAGATTCTCAATCATTTGTGCCATCTGAAAATTCTAATAACAGACATGTATTTGTAAAAAAAGCTTCTGTTATGGAAGAAGGAAAGACTGTAGTTATTGCTCCTAGGTTTTCAGAAAGACTGGTATTTGATGTAAGTGGATATACAGTTTTTATGCCCAAAGGACAATCAGTTACCGTAAGAAAGCCTGGCGGAGCGGCAGTTAAAAATTCCTTCTTTTCTGCTTACAGATATTTCTTTACTGGCCAGCTAGTTAATATGTCTATAAAAAAATCGGGATTTCAAAGACTATTCAATTCATCTATATCTAGAGCATTAGGAGTACCAGCACAAATTAAAACAGTTAAGTACAGCTTCTCGGCAAATCAGCTGGCAAATGAAGCAGAAGCTGCAACATCAGCAGCATTTGCGAGGTTATCAAATGGCTAATTATAAACTAGATGCAATGTTTGAAATAAGAAAATTCTTATGGAGTAGACTCGCAGCACTTGATATATTTAATGAAGACGACTACTACTCAGATAATTTAAATGAGACACTTGTGCCTATTGTTCCAGTCCAGCAACAGCCAGAAATGAATCAATTTTTGAGCGGCAAGAAGCACATAGTCTACGATAAGATAGGAATGTCTTATGAAAATAACTGGATGATATGCTGCGAACAAATCCTATTAACCCTATATTCACCAGATCTCCTTGATATTGTTGAAATAAGAAACTTCCTAACTGATGAGTTTAGAAGAATGGATGAGTCTGCCAAGGATGTAAATAGGTGGGCGGGGCTATCTAATAAATTTAAGTTTCATAGCATTCATATAGCAGATATATCATCTACAGCCCCATCAGAAGAGATCCAAGGATTCTATGCAGCAGATGTAATATTAGAGGTAAAATACTCTAGGATAACTGATGGCAAGGGTAGATTTGCCTAGTTTGCCTTTTATTAAGTAATACAGTAAAATTGGAACAGAGGAAAGGGCCTAGCCAGCCAAATAGATATATTAATTTCATATGAAATCAGGAGGCAATACAATTATGGCATATCAAAATACAGGAGACGCCCGCAACATTCTTGTTGGCGCATCACCACTATTTTTGTCAGTAGAAGATTCAACAGTATCTGGTTACGATTCAAGCATGGATGCAGGCGAAGCAAACGCTTTTGTTGCATCAAAGAACCGTTTTGTACCAGCATTCTCATCAGGAGAGTCTTACACTACAACACTAAATAAAGTTTTAACAACAACAGGTGCTACTCAGACAGCAACGCCTACAGAGGCATCACCAGCAATTGGTGGAGCTTACCGTAACGTTGGTTACACAAATAACGGTCTACAGATCAGCTACCAGCCAACATTTGACTCAGTAACTGTTGACCAGTTGCTAGATACAGCTAAGCTGTTTAAGTCTGCAATGATGGTTCAGATCTCAACAGAAATGGCAGAAGGTACTCTAGAGAACGTTCTTGCAGTATTTGGTCAAAAGGGATCAACACTTACATCAACAGGAACAGGTGCAACAGCAGTTGACACACTAGGAATGGAAGCAGGTGCACTAGGTGCAGCTCCAACAGAGCGTCAGCTAATTGCAGTTGGACAGGCTCCAACTTCAGAAGCATCAGCAACTGAGCGTGTATATTATGCACGTCGCGTTTTGTCTGTTGAACAGTCACAGTTCTCTTTGGCTCGTACAGCAGCAACAACATTCCCAGTAACATTCCGTCTTCTACCATCAGGTGACTCAGCTCACGCTGGTTCAGAATACGGTAAGATTATTGACCGCGTTCTAGCAATTTAATTATATTAATAATTAATATCAAAGCCCCCAAGAAATTGGGGGCTTTGTTGTTGTATCCGTATAATGGTTATGCTATAATAATTTAGACGATCCTTAAGGAGGATAAATTGGCAACAACAGTATATGATGTAGAAGAGATTGAACTACAAAGCGGAGCTAAAGTAAAGCTCAAGCCATTATCAATCAAGCAATTAAGAAAGTTTATGGAAGTAATTAAGAAAGTTCAAGACGCAGAAGACGAAGCCGCAACACTTGGAATTTTAGTTGAAGCATGTGGAGTAGCGCTAGAAACTCAACTGCCAGACCTAGTTGCTGACCTTGACAAACTTGAAGATGCATTGGATGTTCCAACTATTAATAGAATCCTTGAAGTTTGCGGAGGAATTAAGATGGACGACCCAAACCTAATAGCGGCAGCGGTACTGGCTGGCCAGAACTAGATTTAGCCGCTTTAGAAGGTCAAGTTTTTCTTCTAGGTCACTGGAAGAATTACGAAGAACTAGAAGAAAGTTTATCGCTGCCAGAATTGATTCAAACAATTACAGCAATAAATGAAAAAGAGCACAACCAAAGAAAGTTTGCAGCATCACTAAAGGGAATACAGTTAGATGATGATGTGGAAGAAAAAGAAAAAGGTTCTACCTTTGAAGATATCCAAAGAAGAGCTCTTGGAATTAAAGCATCAGCAGATGATGTCGTTAGTTTGCAAGGACCCTTCGCAGCACAAGCTGGATTTGGAATCGGAGCAGGATTAGGATACTCTAGGAGTAATTAGTGGCTGACGAACAAATTGTAACCAGCATAGTCGCCAAAGCCGACTTGTCTAGCCTTGTGTCTGAAGTACACAGGGCTAGTTCTAGTCTCCAACAATTACAAAGAGAGCTGCTTGCATCAAACAAAGCAATATCTTCTTCTACAAAATTAGCAAATAATTTATTTAGAGATACATTAACTGGAAGCGGACAGTTCTCAAGCCACTTTGTAAACCTTAATTCTGATGTAGATAAGTTTGGTAAAAATTTAGATTCAGGCAGATTAAAGCTTAAGAACTATTTCCAAACATTTAGAGAACACGCCACTACTCAAAAGGGCATGATCAGGGAGCTTGCCAAAGAGCAGGTAATGCTTCAAAACTCAGTACTTCAGCCGCTAGGTAGAAATGCTCAAGGCTTAATGCAGTACAATGTTATGATTCCTAGAGGACTAGATGCTATAGCAAATAGCGGAAAGTTAGCTCGAATGGAAATGCAGATTATGAATCGTGCATTATCCGAAGGAGCAGGTTCTTTAATTAACTGGGGTAAGAATACTCAGTGGGCTGGTAGACAGCTAACAGTAGGTCTAACTGTTCCAATGACTATGTTCGGTGCCGCAGCTGGAAAAGCTTTTAGAGAAGCAGATGCTGAACTAGTTAGATTGACAAAAGTTTATGGTGGCCTAGCTGCAACCTCAGCAAGTGATTTAAAAGCTATTAGAGAAGAAGTTGTTGAAACGGCAAAAGTTTTATCTAAAACAATGGGTGCATCTTTTAAAGATACTATTGCATTGGGTGCTGATATCGCAGCAACAGGACAAACTGGAAATGAGCTTCTAGGATCTATTGCAGAAACAACAAGGCTTGCAGTACTTGGTGAAGTTGATAGACAAGATGCAATGAAAGCAACGTTATCTATTCAAACAGCATTTAAACAAAATACTCAAGAACTTACTGAATCAATTAACTTCCTTAACGCAGTTGAAAACCAAACCTCAACAACTCTTAATGACCTGGTAGAAGCAATTCCAAAAGCTGGGCCAGTAATTCAGCAACTAGGCGGAGATGTTAAAGATCTGGCTTTATATTTAACAGCAATGAGAGAAGGCGGTATTAGCGCATCAGAAGGTGCAAACGCACTGAAGTCTGGACTAGCCTCTTTGATTAACCCAACAAAACAAACTGTCGGAATGATGTCGGATTTTGGAATTGATGTAATGGGAATGGTTGCTAGAAATACTGGCGATACAACTGGACTTCTAATGGATTTGCAAAAAGCATTAGACTCACTTGATCCATTAAGCAAAGCAAGAGCAATGGAACAAATGTTTGGAAAGTTTCAGTTTGCAAGAATGAGCGCACTACTTAATAACTTAGGAAAACAGGGAAGCCAGACGCTTCAAGTTTTAGATTTAATGAAAGCGAGCACAGCAGATCTTGCAGATGTAGCAAGCCGAGAATTAAAAATGGTTACAGAGTCTGCATCTGGTAAATATAAAAGAGCTATTGAAGGTCTTAAAGCAGAGCTTGCAGATGTTGGAGAAGAGTTCTTAGGAGTTGCAACTAAGCTTATAACCGCAGCGTCAAAAATATTAGATTTCTTTACTAGATTACCAGACCCAATCAAAAAAGGATTAACATTCCTTGCTGGGTTTACTGCATTAGTCGGACCACTTATTATGTTAACTGGTGTACTTGCAAACTTCTTTGGTTATATAACTAAGGGTGTTGTTCAGTTAAGAGCATTCTTCATGAAAGCAAATGGCTGGAAGATGCTTACCCCAGAAATTATTGCTGCTGAAAAAGCAGCTCTTATGGTTGAGAATGCATTCTACTCAGATGCAGCAGCAGCTCAAGTTCTTCACAATGCTCTACAAAAACTTGTTTTAGATTATCAAAATCTCCAAGCTGCATCTATGAAAAATGCAGTACCAGTTAATCCAGGAGTAAGCACAGTTGCTGGTTCACCAGTAATGGTTGGCGGAAGAAGAGTCGTTGATCCTAACGATCCATATGTTGGAGACCCTAATACTAGAGCCATGTCTCATATTAGACCAAGAGATATAAATAACCCAGCAACAATATTTGGCGGTGTACCAGGAGCAATTCCAGTTAATAGAGGAATATCAAGAACTCCTCAAATGTATATGCAAGATAGACTTCCAAACATTGAAGGATTAACAAGCGTAAAGGGAATATCAACAGGAATTGTTTCAGGTGAAGCAGCTAAATTCCATGCGCTGATGGCAACACTAGGAATGCAAACAGAGCAAGAAGTTGCTACATTAAAGAAAACTATTGCAATGGGCGGAACAGTTAGCAGAGAGCTTCTAGACACATTTGATGACATACTTCCAATAACTCAAAGATTTGCAGAGAGTGCAGCAACACAGTCAGCTTTAATTGTTCAGCAAATGAGAAATGCCGAAATAACTGTTGATCAAGCAAAAGCAAGGATACTTGCACTTAATGCACAAATAGAAACAGATATGGGATCAGCAGTAAGCATGTATGCTGCTGGACGAGGAAGAACAATTGATTTAACAAGAGCTCCAATGATGGATCAACCAGTTGTTGACGCTAATGGACAATTTACACTTAGAGATTTGTATAAGAAGAAAGCAAATGCTTCTGTTATGGAAGAGTTTGGAAGACTTCGCGGCGTAAGAACATTTGGAGCACCTTATAGTATTCAGACAACTAGAATGCCTAAATTTAATATTGGTGGAGATGTAGAGTCATTTGGTCCAGGAAAGACTATGGTGTCTGGGCCATCTTCAATTAACTATGATGACAGACTGGGAAGCGTTCCTCTAGGAGGGTATGTTTTAAATCAGCAAGCTTCGATGGATCCAGCAAATGCTGCATTAGTTGAGATGGCTCCGTCTACCTACTTAAATAATGGTGGAAACATTACTGCAGCGCTTACCCCACGGGAAGTCGTTTTTGGCCCTGAAATTCAAAGAATGCCTGAGCTTTATGCAGCAGTAGATGCAGCCAACAACGGATATAGTTTTGGCGGGCAGATCATGCGTGGCATTAATTCATACGGAAAAGAAATGTCTAAGTCTGCTAAGGCTAGAATGAAAGAAGAAAACTTTAAAAGACAGTATAGAGAGTATCTAAAGTTTATCAATAACCCAAGATACGAAGATGATATAAGAATAAGAATGATCATGCTTGACGCAGCTGAATTATCTTATGAGCGTAATTTGCCAATTGATAAAGCTATAAATATTGCAACAAGTAACTTTGATTTAGCTAAAGCCCAATCTGGTGGAAACGATGAGAATTTTGTAAAAATAAGAATTAAGCAAGTGCAGGGGCTAGAAAGAGACGGCATGGTTCCCCGTGTTAAAGATGCAGAAAATTCTCCAAGAAGCGGTAGCAAAGCTTTAAATTATCAATTAAATGACGTTAGAGAAGCAATGCTAAAGAATAAAAAATTTGCTGGTGTGCATGATCTTATATCAGCAGTTGCTCCAACAACATTTTTAAATGACGACGGTTCTCCATCTATTAAAGGCTTGCACGATAAGGCACATTTTAGACGTAAAGATCTAGTTGGATATACAACTAGTGGGTACATGGGAGTTGCTGCTGTATTGCCTTCTGGTATAAATAATATCATGAGCATACTTGAGGGAATAGGTTTATCAAGAGATGTTTTAAATTTAAGTGCAGATGATGCAAGAGAAAACCTCGCAGTAGCATTAAAGAAAACAGGTTTAGACAAGCTTGCAAACGTAGATGACATATATACAGCTTTGCAAGATGATGGATTATTTAAGAGTAAGGCTCAGATTGCATCTGGAAATGTGGTAAGGGCAAATAAGGATCAAAGAAAATCTTTAAGCATGCTTTTAGAAGCTGCAGCAAAAAGATCAAGGTGGGTATTTGCTGGAAGGCCTCCAAGACCAATGCTTGTAGCGGGAGCATACAATAAGGGCGGAATGATTCCAGGAGGATCAATATCTAGAAGTAGATCTAACTATGGAAACATATCACCACTATTAAAATTAATAGCACCAGATAAGCAGCTAAAGATCTTGCAACAAGCTCGTGAAATGTCAAAGGCTACAGCAACTGGATCTTATAAGGACATGCCTCCTGTTAAATATGGACACATGGTTACCCCAAGCTCTGGAATGAGTTATCCGATACCTGGTGTTTCTGGCTTGTACAAAGATAGTGATGGTCGACTTAAGTTCTTTAAGGGTGTTCCAAATGAGATATCTGCCAGGGCTGAAGTGTATGGAACCAGAATGGCTAGAGAAGTATTTGGTCTTGATGCTCCTGAGCAAACAATTAAAACAATAGCAAACCCATTAGACCCAACTGGAAAATCAAAGCTACTTGGTGTTGAATCCCCGTTTGATAAAAAGTTTACTACTGGTGGAACAGTCTTTTCAGAAGATGAAATGATTAGGCAAACAATTGCATCTTTAGTTATGAATAATAAAGATTTATCTCCAAGCAATGTCTACGGAAATGTTTTAGCAGATGTCGGAGCAGCAGGAGTATTCTCTAAAGCCTCAGCTAACACAGCACACGCAGACTCTCTTCCTTCTATGATAGATCAAGCTATGATAAATCTACTTGGAGTTAAGGGCGGAGCTAGAAAAGACTTTGCAGTAAATACTGCTCCAATTGCTGCAGGAATGACAGCTAAGCAGTATAACAGAAAAATAAAATCCGCAATGAAAAAAATGCATCCAAAACTTATTAAGTTTGTTGCAACGTTGCCAAGAGAAGACAGAGCTCCATATATCAAATTGCTACAAAGATTTGAACAGGGCATGGATGATGCAACGGACTTCGGTCCGCTGCATGCAGTTCATGTTGCAGCTAAAAGAAATAGCGGAGGCCCAATTGGTGGAGGCCCAGTTAGATCAGGAAGATATGCCTATGGCGCTAAGAATAAAAAGGGTTCACAGAGGTCAGGAAACCCAGCTAAAAGAGCTCAGGATGAAAGATCCAGAGCGGCAAGAGCTGCCTCCTATAGCACTCCATCTGGTTCTGGCTATACAGCTTCAGATAATCCTCAGATGCAAGTGCAAAGAGCTCCTTATGTTGGTGGATCTGGAATTTCTGGAAACGCATTTGGGGCAATTCAAAATCAACAATCTCAGCAGTATATTAACGCATTGCAAGTTTCTCAAATTGGTCAGCTTCCAGCAGGCATATCAAGAGCCTTTGATTCTTTAACTAAAACAATTGTATTAAAAACAACAGGGTTAAGATATGGAATTACAAGTTCTGTTCCTTATATTAATGAAGCTTACTCTTCTTTTACAAGAGGAATAATAAATTCTTCAAAACAGCAATCTGCAAAACTTTCTAACTATGTACAAACGCAGACAAGGGATTTAAAAGCAGGCATATTAAGAGAGCAAGCAGTCAGAACAAATGCAGCATATCCAGGTATGAATATGCCAGTGTCTATGTTTGGTCCTGGAATGGTAGGAGAATGGCAAGATATTGGACAAGATGGAATCAGAAGTCGTAAGGTAGGAGCACTCGGATATAGACAACGCGAGTACATGCTTCCTGACGGAACCATCCTTGATTCAAATGCTGCTAAAGCAAAAGGAATTTCAGCTCCTAGAGGAGGAATGGGAATAGGCGCCCAGATGGGCATCGGTATGGCTGGTAACATGGCTGGAATGTACTTGATGCAACAACAAGAAATATTTGGAATGAAAGGGTCAAACGTAGGACTTGGCGTAATGGCTGCATCCAGCATAGCTCCAATGGTTCCTTATGCAAGAATGGGAAAGGCAGCCAAAGACGCTAAGAATTACGTAGCAGCGTTAATCGCAGCAGGTCTTACAGCTAAAGAAGTTATTTCTGCGCTTCTTGCCAAAGGATTAAGCATAGCAAAAATGTTGGGCTGGGTTGGTAAGGTCGTAGCTGTTGTAGCAAGTTTAGCTATGGCTTATAAGAATGTTAAGGATCGACAGCAAGATGCTGCCATAAGCCTTTCTACAACAGAAAAAGCTGCAGAACAAGCTGGATTTAAGTATGTAAGCCTAACGGACAAAATTCAAACATATTTAGATAAACAAAAATTAGCAGCAGAATCAGCAAAAACAGGATCAACAGCTTCATTTTCAATGCCTGGTATTCCTAGATCTGTAGAGGACATGAAGAAGGCTAAGAAAGAGGGCGAAGGTCTTAAAGATCTAATTGAATCTCTTAACCGAGCAGCCGTCGGAGAAGAAACTCAAATGATGATTAACAACCAAAAAGCACAAATGGTTGCAGCTGGAATGAGCATTGAAGAGGCAAACAGAAAAATTTACGGTGCTTTGGCAAATAGCAATAAAGCTCAACAAGCATACAAATATCTAGCAGATGTTCAATTTGGAGGAATTAAAGACAAGGCTTCTGCCGCACAAGTTGCAGTTGGAAATTTAGTTTCAGTATTGGCTAACCCAAGCTCCACAGGACAAGAAATTTCATATGGGTTTGAGGGTCTTATTAATACATTTGATGCAGCAACATCTAGTCTTATAGGTACAAAAGATGCTATGGGAAATGTTATAGATGAGTATGAAGCTTATGGAATTGTTATGTCTTCTGCAGAATCCAAGTTTCCATCTTTTGGAAATGAGCCAATAGGTACAGAATCTTTTAGAGCGCTTTCAGAAGCTCAGCCCTTGCTAGCTGATATTTCAAATAAATCTGATAGCATAAAAGGAATATTGGCAAAATGGAAACTATTTACTTCTGGAATAAATATAGATCTTAAAAATATTGACTCTACTTTAGCAATTAAGCTAGCTGGATTTACTCAGGCAATTGGAACAGGAATTTCTGAGCTAACCGCTGCTGCTGATAATGCAACTACATACGGAGCAACTGGAGCAGCACTAGCTAAATTACAAAAAGTAATTTCTGCAACTTCTGCTGCCTCACAAAGAGCAGCAGCTGCCTCTCAAAGAAGCGCACAAGAAGAGCTAAAATTAATTGCTAAAAAAATTAAGCTTATTGATGATGAAAAGAATAAAAAGTTAGAATCTTTAAGAGCAACTCAAGACGCATCTAATTACGCACTAGAGTTACAAAAACTTCAGATACAATATCAAGATGCCTTGTCTCGTGGAGATATGGCTGCTGCAAACAGAGCTCAACTAGAGATAGATCAGCTTACATCAAATAGACAATCTGAATTGGCTCAAAAAGCAATAGAAGATGCGGCAGCAAGAGCTAAGGCTCCACTAGAAGCAGATGCTTTAGCAATTTCTAATGCACAAGATCGAGCAGCAGCATCAGCTGCAGCAGGTCAAGATAATGCTGCGGTAGCAGGTGAGATTACTGCTACAATTCAAAAGCTACAAACAAGATATAATGATCTTACAACAATGGCACTCAATGCAAAAGTTCTTCCAGAAAAAGAAAGATTGGCTCAAGAGTCTGAGGTTAGAAGACAACTTATTATACTTGTTCAGGAAATGCAGAAAGCTGGTACTGGATCTAGCCTGCTTGCTAAAACAGTAAGAGATGCATTCCCAGGATACTTTGATGCAAATGGAAAACCATTAGCTCCAGTTTCAACATTTACTGGATCTCCAAGAGGATTTAACCCTGATGGCACACCAATTCTTTCAACAAACACTGTAACCAATAACAGCGCACTAACTCAATTTAATAAAGATATTGCAGCTGTAGAAAAACTAGCTTTAGGAATTACAGGCGGAATGACTATTAAGCAATTAGCTGCAGACATTGCTAAAAGCCTAGGTGTTAGTGATATTAGAGCTAAGAATCCTATTGGTTCAGGAACTTCAACTTCAACAAAAATTGCTGCAATAACTGCAAAAGATGGAAATGCAGCAGGATCTGCTGCTTTAAAATTGGGTTCTCAAACAAGACAATTTACTTTACCAGATGATCCTTATAGAAAGTACTCAGTATTTACATATAACGGAAAGACATATGCTATAGATCCAATTAGCGGATCGATATTTAATTTTGATTCTAGCAACAACATATTAGGATCTGTAGTTAAAGACAGAAAAAAAATGTATACTGGTGGAAAAGTTTCTGGTCCAGGAACTGCAACATCAGATTCAATTCCAGCAATGCTTTCAGATGGAGAATATGTATTTAGTGCAAAAGCTGTAGATGCCGCTGGAGGACCAGATGTTGTTGACAACTGGCACAAAGCACTTAGAAGAGCAGATGGTGGACCAGTCTACCCTTCATGGAAAAAGCCAAAGTCTGCATACAACTCTAAGAATCAACCTACTGGAAGTCCTTACGGAAGATACTGGGGAGAATTAGAAAGACTATATCAAAGCTCACCAATCGGTTTTGATAAAAATGGAAAGCCTATATTTAATAATGCTGGAAAAGATCCATGGGGCGGAGTAGAGATACCAGGACTTCCATTTAGTGGCAAGGTGGGACAGTTCTCAGATTACTGGCATCAGCTAGCAGAGCAACTAAGAAAGTCTAGCGGTCCTGGAATGGGCATCGATAAGTCTACGCCACCACTAGTTGGATCGGGTGCATCTGCTTGGACTGGAGGCTTACTAGGAGGCGGCGGAGGCGGCATGCTTGGATATGCAGATGGAGGCCTGGTTAAGGGACAATCCGCATGGTCTAAGGTTATGCACACTGCAATGAAGGCGATAGACCCATTTAAATTTGGTAAACATAGTTTAGGATATAATTTCTTAGGCGGAAAAGAAATTGCAAATGTATTTTCTGGAACTGGGAAAAAGTCAGACTACCTATCTGCAGCTCTAGCACCACTTGGAGGATTTGGAAGAGGGGCAGCAAAAGCACCAGGTGCTATATCAAAACTTACATCTGAGATGAAATCTTTCCATATGTCAGATATTGATTCTAAGGCCATGAATGCTTTATCAAATATGGATCTATCCTCAATTAGAATTCCAGAAACAGGTATTAGCTTTAGTCCAGCATCAGCTAAAGCTGGTTTAGAAGCATTAAAAGAAGGGGTTACATCATCCTCTGCTTGGGAAATTGTTCAAGCACAAAGAGAAACATTATTAAAGAATAAATATCCAAAAGTTGATCTATCTGATGTAGCAAAATTTAATGAGTATTACGCAAAAGAATTTTACGGCTTGCTTCCAGATGATTCTATTAAATTATTTAAGGGAGTAAGAAGCACAATAGGAGGCGCTTGGAGAACTGGAGAAAAAGATCTAGCAACTTATTTCTCCACTAACCCACATGTAGCCGCCCTATACAGTGCAATGATAGGCAAAGCAAAGCTTGGCGATGAACTTCCAATGTTTGCAATTGATAGAAGGATATCTGATCTTAGAAATTTCTTGGGTGAAGGTGCTGTAAGAAATGGAAATGCACAGGGAAGCATGGAGTTTCCACAACTTCTTGGAGGGAAAGATTTATCAGATGTTCTTCCTAGTATGTATTCTTTGCCAGGACAAGTTTATGGTCAGATGTTTGGTGGAGCAGCAACATCATTAACAAAAATAAAAAATTTGTGGCCAAAAGGTTTCCACGAAGGTGGTTGGGTGCACGCACATCCTCATGAGACCTCATGGAAACAGCATGTTCCAAATTATGAAAGCAGTGGAGGACCAGGCTCTTACAATTCATCATTAGGTAAAGGCATGTTTGATGGATTCTCCATACCCTGGCTAGATTCTTTAGGTGTTAAAGGAATACACCAAACCTTTAATAAAATTTTTCAAGGTGGAAAAAATAAAGGTATAAATGATGCTTACTCATCTTCTCCAAATAAAGGAGACTATGCAAATGCAGCTTTATTCCCTCTCAACTTTGCTGGAATGGGAATAGGCAAAAAATTTGCGTCAATGGGAATGCGGCAAAACCTTGCTAATCTTCTGGGAGGAACAAAGCTCCCAGGCCAAATACCAAATCAAATTTATGAAAGCGCAATAGAAAAGGGTATAAGGCTAGAAAAAGGCGAAACTGGAGTAAATGAAACCTATCGCGCAATTTTAGACGGAGTTAGTGGTTTCTATAAACCTCAACTTGGAAACATGGAAACCAAAAGAGAAATGTTTGGCTCTATATTTTCTAGGGCACTCGGACTTCTTGCCCCTGCTAATGTACCAGTTGTTACAGGAAACTTCTTGAGACCAGGTGGAATATTTAGTCCAGATGTGGCAGCTCAGGGTGGTTCACTTTTAAAAAATATAAAAGGATCTACTACTGGTATATTTGGAGAGTATGATAAGCTTTCATCTGTTGAGGAGGCTATTTCAAGCGGGTATAGAGCAGCAATGATGTCTGCTATGAGATATGTAGATGGTCATGATGGAAATTTAGTATTAAATCCAATCACAAAACAGCCAGGTCTTATAGATTTTGGAATGATTTTAGATTTTTATCCAAAAGGAGCTGGAAGCTTCATCCCCTCCATGTTTTCGCCACTAAGACAACACGTTCCAAATTTAGTTGATGCAGTTGCTGACCCAAAAAGACAAGCATTTTTTGAGGGTTTGCTAAAAGCAAAAGATGTATTGTCTGGCTTGTCTAGATCAGACATTAAGGATATGTTAAAATCTGCTGGATATAAAGGAATAGATCTTAATAAAAAATTAAAAATTGTAACAAATAGCATTAAGGATACAGTTAATGCAATGCCATCTGCAGTTGATGACGCTCTATTTGATGTACCAGATGCTCCATCGTGGCCTAGCAATGCCATGATTGGTCCTGATGGTAAGATTACATTAGGTAAAGGCAAAAAGGGATTACAGCCTAATATCAGCGCACCATCAATAAAGGGATTCCCATCATTTGACACCCTATTCAAAACACCAAAGGGATTCCCATCTATTAGCAGCTTGCCAAATTCCATTAAAAATGTACGCAATCTGTGGAGCACCCCAAAAGAAGTAACAGGTACTGGATGGAGTGACGTAGCAGGAAAAATAATATTTGACAGCAGTACAATTAACCCAGTGGTTAAGAATATACGCAAGCTGTGGAATGCTAAAGGATTCTCCGAAGGTGGACCAGCAAATGCTTTATCAAACCTTGGAGTCCCAATGTTTGAAGATGGAATTAATATGGTTCCTGCAAATATGCTGGCGCTGCTTCATAAAAATGAAGCAGTTGTTCCAGCTAACATGAACCCATTTAATCCAAATGCATCAGCGGCTGTATCTGGTTCAGTGTATAATATTAATGTAGAATTAAATGGAACAACAGTGACGGCAAAAGATGTTGCACTAGAAATACGTAATGAGATGAGAATTAAAGAAATGGCAGCGGGAGTAAATAGAACGGTGGGCAGATCATGAGTTTCCAAAACTTATCTAAAGGATCAATTCTATACATAGAAGCCATAGACCCATTTGCAATTGATACTAGTACTAATACCTTTGATTATAAAGGTGCTACAGTTACTCCACCAGGTAATATATATGATGCTACAACAGCATCTAGAAATGGTCTATCTCATTTAACAAGAACTCAACCAGCTTTTAGACGGGTTACTGAGCATAACAGATCCCCAATATCATTAAATACAAATAGAATTGAGCAGTCAACGAGAATGGCAAACGGAACAACAAGGAAGTATTTTGTGGCAGATAAGATAAATATTGCCGCATCTTGGGAAATGGTTCCATCATTTAGAAATGAAACAGTTGATGGAGCCTGGGGAGCAGAAGATTTAAAAGAGTTTTATGAAAGTGAAGCTGGTCAAGGTGCATTTAGAATAAAATTAAACCCAACAGTATTTTCTCCAAGCTTAATAACAGATGGAGCACTATCAGATGATTATACATATACAGTGATGATTACTTCTTGCGACTTTACTCTTGCAAAAAGAGGTATCCAGCCATTTTGGAGTATTGACATATCTATGGAGCAGGTATGATAACGGTTGAACCTGCAACAAAAAATTTACTTAAAACTGGATTAAATGTTTCAACTTCAGCTGGTGCTGAGTTAGAGTACAATTTAAATTCAATGGTTGAGCATATAACGGCAACATCATCTGCTTTAACAAATACATTTGCGGCTGCCTTTAAAAAGCTATTTCCAATAGATACAATATATAAACCATTTAGGCCCGTGTCCCCAGGAATTAAATATTTAGTTCATACAGATGGATTCACAGACACAAAAAAAGATTCTTTTGAAAACCCAAGGAATATAGAGATGGGAACAAATCCTAGACTTTATTATCCTGGCCCAGACATGGTTTATAAATATTGGCTGGCTCCTAAGAATACAAATATTGATATATCTCTTGAGTATTTTTCAGATGAAGCAAAGACTACAGCCAAACTAATACCTGTAAATAAAATTGTTGCAAGGTTTGAAACTGGCCACGACACGCCAATCTCTTGGGTAATAAGTGTAGTTAAGCAAGATAACACAGTTGTTAACACACCTGGCACATATATTAATTCAAGCGGTGAAGCAACAATATACTACAATGGAACTGCATGGTCAACAACAAAGCCTGATACATATACAACAACTCAATATGTAAAGAAGATATCTTTGACGGCAGTTAATTCAAATACAGGAAAGTTTCTAGGAGTAATTGAGTTAAGCCCTAGATGGGTTTTGCCAGTTGATTCAGATATAGTTTCTCTTTCAATAAATAAAGAAACTACTTCGGATGACAATTCAATTGTTCCAGTCGGCATAATAACTGCAAACTATTTAAATCTAACTATAACAAAGCCACCATTACCTTCTAAAAAAATTTTTGAATACGACAGGGCATCAACATCAATAGATAACACAAAGGTTTATTTATTTAAAAATGTTATAATTAGGCCCTATATAAATATTGGAAATTCCTCTAGTTCAGAAAAAGTTCCTCAAGGCACATTTTACATAAATTCCTGGACACTTTCAGAATTTGGAGAAGCATCTATAGATGCAACAGATGCTGCAAAGATATTGCAGGACACATTATGTCCACAGCTATTTGTTGAAGACTCACCAGCAACATCTGTTATTAAGAGAGTTTTAGATTCAATTGGTTTTTCTAATTATAAGATAAATGTTGCAAAGGCTGATGGCGAGGTTGATGTTACTTCTATACCTTCATTTGGGTACTGGTGGTCTGATGGCGACAAGACAGTCTGGGATGTTCTTCAAGAAATCTGCAGAGATATTCAGATGAATGCTTTTGTAGACGAGTATAATGTTTTAAATTTTTATAGTAGAAATGTTATATACGATAAAACAATTACACCAAAGTGGACATTTACTAGTGAAAATATAAACACTGGCGGAGTCTTAGACTATGCACCAAATATAATTTCTCTTTCAACCAAAGAACTTTTTTCAGCAAACCAAGTTAGGGTTAGATATTCAACAGCATTTTCTTCTTCAAACAGCCAGTCATCTTCACCGCTTTGGAAGTCTGACACATCATTTTTAGGAGCTGGAGCTTTGGCAAAGACAATAGAAGATAACGATACTGATTTTTATCTTAATCCAAATACAGTGAACACTGCGAGAACAGATAGGATTATGGATCAGTTCAATGGATATGTTTTAATTAATGGAGAAGTAATTGAATACGATGGAGTTTGGTATCAATATACTCCTGCAGAACAGAATACAACAGTTAACCCTCCTATTGACAAAGCCCCAGTTGAAGTTCTGATTAAAAATCAATCTGACATATGGAAACATTCAGTAAAAGCTAAAGCTGGCTATAAGTATTTTCAGCCTATGAATAAATATAATATTAAAACAAGAGGAGCGCTAGGAACTTCAAAACCATTAGTACCCCATAAACCAGCTCCAGAAGATTACATTAATAAAGAAGGGGAAAATAATTCAAATAAGTTTAATCAAAAGAAGATTACTTTGGCCTCACTAGATCCTGCAACTTCCTCAATTGGAGTTGGGTCTATTAAAAATGTAAGAAATTCTGATGAATTTATAAAGAAGGGGTATCTTACAGTTTCAAACCCAGACTTTGATAAGTCAACATTTACTATGGTTTTAAAAGAATTTAATTCTATTAATCTTTCCGACAACTACTTGTCATTTGGAACTAGAATGTTTTTTGATAGCCAGCTAAGCAGCCAGGCACAAGTTGCTGGCATAGGATTTTGTTTAGATGCAGACGGCAAGAATGGATACTATGTATTAATTAGAACAACAGCTTACGCGGAATTGCAGAAAGACATAATGATTGTTAAGGTTAAAAACAATAAGCTTACTGTTTTAAAAGATAGCCAGCAGGTATCTACAAAAACATTATCTGGAATATATGCAGGAGCTTCATACGTAATTGATGCGCTAGTTAAAAAAGAAAGCCTGCCATTCGGTGCAACAAGAAATGTAATAACTGTTTTTATTAATGGATATAAAATTACAGCAACTGACACTGGATCAGATTCAATAAATAATTATATTCCGCCAGTATCTTTTACAAAAAATGTTGGTGTACACTGTGGCCAAGGAACAGCATATTTTGAATTCTTATATGCAAAAAGTCTTGACGAGAAAAAATATCTAGATAAAAGCGAACGTGCAATGATTCAGTATAATGGTGTTTATTCAGATGACACACTTTCAATGCTTTATGGAGATTTAATTTATAATTCTGGAGAAGTGGCTACAGTTGATAGCGGTGCCATTTTTGAGTTTGGAACTACAGCAAGAGAAATTAAAAAAACAAAGGTTTCTTATGACGATAGGCCAGCACTACCTATTCAATTTAGAACATCTTTAAATAAGTATGTTACAGTTTTAGCTGAAAAGCTGCAGCCTTTTGGAGCAGAAAGCTACGTCCTAAACAATACTTCAGTAACTGTAGCACTAGACGACAGTAATAACACAACATTTTATGTGCTTGGAAATTCAATTCAACGCTCTGGAGCCATAGATTATGATACAGATCAGTCTAAGGATTCTTCAAATAAAGAGTCTGTGGTTTTTGACTCCTCATGGATTCAGTCAGAGGCAGATGCTAAGAGCCTGGCGGAATGGATAAAGTCTACTATTTTAAATAAGGGCAGAGCTGTTAACATGACAGTTTTTGGAAACCCTATAATATCAGCTGGAGACATTGTAACAATAAATTATCCGCTGGTTGGAATAGATACGTCTTCCAACAAGTATGTAGTAACAAGATGTACATTAGATTATAAGGAAGGACTAAGTACCTCAATTTCGTGTAGAGCAATCTAATAACGTAATGGTATAATAAATAAATGGGAATTCAATCAGGAAAAATAGGAATCATAATTGACGATGATCCACGCCTTGCTGCTGTTTGGAAGGGCATTCCTGGACAGCTAAAAAATTATGAAGAAGATGGCGACGGCAATGAAGGCGGAACTGGAAACCCTGGAGATCCTAATAGACCTCAACGTAGTGATATTGTGTTCAAAAATTTTGTTGCATACAAAGATGACTTTGGGATAGAGAAAAGAAAAGCAGTTTTTAGAATTTATAATTCAAGCGTAGAGCCAATCAGTGGATTCTCATTTGCATTAACCTTACCAGATCAAGAAGGAGGAAGAGCATGATAACAAAGTTTGGAAAAAGATTTTTAACTAGTTATATTGCAGGAACATCCTCTCTAGATTTAAAAGAGATGGCATTAGGAATTGCAACAAATACCGAGTACCCCTTGGCGGATACAAATTCAAGATTAGGATTTGAGTTTTATAGAGTTCCAATTAGGCAGGGTGGAATTGATATTGATGCAACAACATCTCCAGTAACGTATACAGTAATATTTTCTGCAATACTTCCTACAGATATAGCTGGAAAAATTAATGAGATTGGAATATACTCTGGCGTATCATCTTCTAGGAATATGTACACTGGTAGATTTATATCAGATTTCGAATTGCCGTACTCTTGGACTCCAACACCTACATTAGATCAAGTAAATAATAGAATTTCTGACAGCTCATTAGTCTTTACATCAAGCGGCACAAGCCCGCAGGAGTATAACTATCCATTAAGTGAACTTGATATTTCTGGATATAATCCCCTAGACACGCTGTGCCTTTCATACAAAGCCAATGATGCAAATTTAGCTTCAGTAAAGGTTAGACTATATAGTTCGGATTCAGACTATATTCAATTTACATTTACTGGACACTCTGTAGGAAGAAATATTAAACCTTTAGCCATGTCTTCTGGAGTAATTACTGGTACATTTAATTCTCAAAGTGTTACAAAGGTTGGGATTATAATTACACCAACAGGCGCACAAACATCTGTATCTATGGACGGCCTAAGAATAAATGATGAGGACACGTTTGACCCAGAGTATGGATTAATTGCTAGATCTTTGTTGACATCAGAAATGATTAAGGTAGTTGGAAGAGAAGCATCAATAGAGTTTAAACTAGACTTGTCGTTTGGAAGTTAATGCATGGCTGGCAAATACGATGATTTAGGAATTACTCAAACTAAAGACGGAGATTACTATGACGTCATTATTCCAAACTTAAATCTAAGTACAGAGTATGAGCTTCAAGTTGCTTGGGTGTATGCAGATAAAACTTTAGGTATTAGCGAGTATTCAGACCCTTATACATTTGTAACGACAGGTGAGCAGCCATTAAATAAACCAAGATTTCTTCAATCTGATTTGACTACATCTTTAAATGCGCTTATTGTTAATTGGTCTGGGCTAGATTACCTAGGCAGCGTTTACCCAAAAAGTTTTGATAGAGTTGACATATATGTAAAAGGTGGAGATTTTGGAAACACTTATGTTGTTGCTGGAAGCTTTAAAGAAGCTGGCAAGCAAACAATTATTGCACAGGCTGGAACATATTATGTAAAACTAAGAGCAGTAAGCAAGCTTGGAACCCCATCAGATTTTAGCGATGAGTGGTCAGCAGATACTTCTAATCCAGGAGAAGTTATTGAGCCCCCAACTCTTCCAATTGGACTAACAGTCTCAAGCACTGCATTTGGAATTTCTGTAAACTGGAATGGTGCATACCAAGCAAATGATCCTTTTTCTGGATTTAAAACAATTGAGGTTTATGCAACAACAAATGCAACATTAGGCGCTAGTACAACTACAGCATTTGCAAGTACAGCACTGGTAGCAAATTTAACAGTAACTCAATCTTTAAATAGACAAAATGTTGGAATTGATAATCTCAAGCAGGCACTAGGACTTGCAACATCTGAAGCAGTTTATGCAGCAAATGTTTATTTTTATTACATAGCATACAACAAAAATAACGAGCCTTATAAAGTTGGCGGTGTTGCAACATACACTCGGATTAGTGCAACTCCTCTGTCTCCAACCAAAGCTAACTTAATTGATTTAGAAAACGGAATTATATCAATTGAAAACTTAGTTGCTGGAAATGGAAAGTTTACTTCATGGCTAAGAGCAGGATCAGATGTTGGTGGAGCACGAATAGAATTAAATGGTGGGAGCAGCTTTGCAGATGGGGCAACTGGAAGATCAATACTAGATGGATTTACAGTATATAGTTCTGGCAATAGTCCAATATTTAGAGCAAGCACAACAAGCGGAACCGTAACTTTTGGTGGGTATACACCATCAGATATTGCTACAATACAATCAACAGCTACATCAAAAACAAAAATATTTAGGCAAGCAACAACCCCAACTTCAATTACAATCGGAGATTTATGGATTAATACTGCAGACACTACAATTGGTAGAAACACAATATATGTTGCTACAATGGTTGGAGCAAACTCAATAACAACCGATCCAACACCTGGTTGGAATGTTTCAAAAGATAGCGACATAACTACAGCTTTATTAAAAGCTGGCGGGTTTGATTCAAATGGAAATATTAATAGAGCCATTCAGATTCCAACTCCAAATGGCACTTCAGCAGGATCAATTTATTCTGTAAAAAGCTCTTATACAGATACAACATCAGGATGGTTCCTTGGATGGGATGGAACCTCTGTAAATAGCTCTCCAGTAATACACATAGGAAATTTAAATAACTGGTTTAAGTGGACAGGTTCTGCAATAGATGTTAAAGGATCATTTACTACAACTGGAACCCAGTCTGGCCTGCTTGGTGGCACTACTAATTTAACTACAACTTTAAGCGCTGGTAAATTATCATTATCTTCAGATCAGACAACTGGTTTTATGGATTGGGCAAATGCTGCTGTGCTAGGAGTTTCAAGCACAGACTCTAAAGCAACTATTTCCCCTGCTGGAATAGCAATCTCACATACTGGATTGTCTTCTGGGTTTTCCATTTCTTATGTTCCAGGTGGCGGATACGCAAACATTATTGTGTCTGGGGGCGGTTCTCCACTAATTAGATGGGTTAATTATCAAGGCAGCGAAAGAACTGCAAACTTAATGCTAGGGGATATTGCAAATAGACCACTAGTTGTTACAGATCAAGGCCTACAGTATCTTGGAGCACAAAATTATTATACAAATTCCTCTTCAGCAACCATGGCTACGGCTACATGGGGAGTAGATGGAGATTTAGCTTTTAGTACGAATGCGAATTAGCATATGCCCATATATAGAAAATCAGGAGGCTCCTGGACAACCATTAGGAGTATTTATAGAAAATCTGGTGGAGTATGGACATCTATAGAAAATGTTTATAGAAAAGCAGGCGGTGTATGGAATAGCGTATTCCTAAGAAACAATTCTCCAGTAATACAAAATAGAGTTACTATAGCATCTGATGTTTCTTATATAGGAGATGGTCAGTTTGCTACTTTAACTGGAAGAAATTACTCATGGACTCCAACATCTGGATTAACATTGACTTATCGTTTTGAAAAATCTACAACTATAGATTTTGCTTCTGTAACACTAATATCGTCTGGAAATATATCAAACCCAGCTTCTGGATCATCTAATACAGTAACTCAAGCAGTATATCCAGCTGCATTTTCACAGACTGATATGTACTTTAGGTTTAAAGTTACTGCCGTAAATTCTTCTGGAACAACTGTATCCGTAAGTGATGTAGTAGGTGTTTCATATTATGGAACACCAGTTCCACAATCCCCTTACCCTGAAATTACTGGCAGCACTACAGTAGGAAATAATGCATTTGGAAATATTGGTGTGTGGACTAATTCTCCAACATCTTATAGCTATAGATGGTATTTTATGAGTGGGGCAACAAGCTACCCACTTACATTTGAGCAGTCAAGATCTGTTTCAAATAAAAGTTTATCTGGGTTTACAGCCACTATTATAACTTCTACAAACCATGGATATAAAACATCAGATGTAGTTTCAATCTCATCTGTTGACTCCTTGCTTAATAAATCAACTGCAACAATTTTTTCTGTTACAAATAACTCTTTTTCGTATACTATTACTACACCAACTGCTTGGGTGGATGCTGGCACATCGTATTCTTCTGGAACATATGTATCTTATTTAGGAAATGTTTACCAAGCAATTAACTCAATATCTTCAGTTTCAGTATACAATGGCGGAACAATATACTCATCTGGAGCAATTGTATTTGCAAACAGTAATAGATACCAGTCAAGGGTTAGTAATAATATAGGCAACTCAGTTACGAATACAACATACTGGACCTCACTTGGTAGCTATACACCAACTGGACCACAATGGACACTGCAAAATTTTTCAAACACTGCTTCATCTGGAACAACAACTGGTCCAAATTATTATGAAGGGACATCTTCATATTCAACATCATTTTTATTAACAGTTCCAGCAACTGATTATAAGTCTACATTAAACATGATAGACAAAGCTTTGTATTTTGCGGTAAAAGCATATAATCCAGCAACCTCTTCTCCATCAGAATATTCAAATTATAAATTGGTATACGGATTTCCAGTAATTAATTTAGGTGCCACAACAATAGCAGACACATCTTTTTCTATAGCTTATACATCATCATATATGACTAAGTATATAGTTGATGCAAAATTTGGAGGTGTATCTGTAAGTACATATCCAAAAACAATAACCTCGCCATCAAGCCCAATACAAGTAACTGGTTTATCTGCTGGAAGAAACTATGATATTTATGTTACTCCTTACAATGGAGAAAATACAGCAGGAACAATAAAGTCAAAAAACGAAACTACTACATCTGCACCTACAACTCCTACTATAATAACAGTAACTTCTGGATATCCAAACGATGCAGTATCAGTTTCTTTTTCTGGAGGAAGCGGTCCATTTTATCAAATGTATTGGACAGCATCTGCAACAGCACCATCTGGCATTACAAACCCAGATGCATCTGGAAGTTCATCACCTTTAACAGATGCTTCTGGTCCATCATTAGCTGGCACATACTATATGTATGTTAGATCAACTAAGGTGCAAGGCTATACAGGAATAGATTCCGCACAGGCAAGCCCTTGGAGCGCAGGAACTCAATTTATTATTAGCAATAGGCCTGCAATTGCATTTTCATACGGAGCTGCAACATCAGCATCTGGAGGTTGGTCTGCATCTATAAATAGTGGAACTCAATCTGGAGCAGTTTACTCATTGGTATCAGTATCTGCTGGATCTGCATCGGTAAGCTCTTCAACAGGTGCAATTACTGCGTCAGGGTTGGCACCTGGACAAAGCTCTACTGTGGTAGTTAGAAAATCTGTTACTAGCTATCAAGATACAACAGCTTCAGCATCTGGAACAGCAACTAATCCTGTTTACAGTATAACATTTGATCCAAGTGGATATGTTTCTGGGCTTTCAAACACAAGAGTAACTAGCCCTACTCCAAGTACAATTAGAACTGGAACTGTTGGCCAGTCAGCTCTTGCTCCAGCCAACCCGACACCACCTTCAGGTTATACATTTGCTGGCGTTTGGAGAGATGACTCTCCATTTAATTATGTAAACCAAGTTAACTCTGGTGGATCTTGGACTATAACTGCAACAAATAAAACATTCTATGCATACTATAATACAATTGTTCCAAATATTTCTCAAATTGTTGTAGCTGGAAATGTTACTGCTGGAGTTACATGTACTGTAACTGGAAGCAACCTAGGTTCAATAGAGTACACATTCTTTGCAAGAGATACTGCAACTTCTGCATGGGTTCAAATTTCTGCTGGAACAGCAGCACCAAGCAGCAGCACTTCTGCTACAATTGCTACAACAGGAAAAACTACTGGAGCTTTGCCAGATCAATACTACGTTCAGATGATTCCATATTTTGGGCCAAGAAGCACATCTGGTGCAAATGGTGGGACAGGAACCTCTGGAACATTAAGAAGCACAATAGGAAGTCCAAAAAACAATAACGCTGGAAGCGTTACAGTTAATTTCTAATAAGGAGAAATGATGACATACGAATATAAATACTTGAATAAACAAGAAAAAATTGATGCAATTAGAATAAGGCAGAAGATAAATGAGGCTGATATTTATGAATTTGAGCTACATATTGCAGAATTGAATATAGCAGAAATCAAAGAGAATGATGTAATTCAAGAGTACACTACCAGAATTAACGATAAAATAAGTCAAAATGCCATGCTAGACTTGATGATAACACAGTTAGGATAAGCCTATTGTAAATAAAACTATAGGATGCTATAATATGAAAGGAGGAATAAAATGACAACAATTTTAACAAATGAAGAAAAGTCTGCAATTATAAATCAGCATATTAAAAATATTGAATATTCAATTTACAACTTAGAGATTTCAGTTATTGAAGAAGAAGCTGTTTCAACTCCAGACTCTACTAAAGTTACCAGCCTTAATTCTGAAATTACAGAATTAAACGCAAAAAAGGCGGCTCTTACAGCAGAGCTAGCATTACTTACAGCATAGGAATAAATCATGGCAGATAGATCAGAGCTAATCATAGCTGCATTGCAGCAAAGAATTGGTGAACTAGTTGTAAATTATGAAACCCAAATAGCTGTCTTGCGAGCAGATTTAACACAGATGGTTGATGAAAAAAATAATAAAGAAGAAGCAATTAAAGAGTATGAAAAAAGTTTAGGAGATTTAAAATGACAACAGAAGTATTTCAGGATGGCGAGCCAGTAGACCCAGATAAGCTGAGAGGTTTACAGAACCAAATAAATGCTATTAAAAAAACTGCAGACAGTTCATATGCACTTAGTCAAAGTACAGCTAACGATATAACTGTCTTAAAGGTGATGCACCTTGCTGCAGGACAAATGAAGTTTCCATCATTAAAAAAGGGCGGAAATAATAGACTGGAAATCCCTCATGAGTGGGGATCAAACTATAAAGCATCTTTCGTAGTAGCTACACCCAGAATTACAGGCTCAAAATCAATTACTGGTTGGGCAATCAGCGGTAAATTTGACTCAGAAGTTTTAACTGTATATGCTAGCGCAGATGTAAATGAGCCAGTTGTTTTTAATTGGATTAGCGCAGGACAAAAAATACTGACTGATACCGAATAAAGTCTATTGACACACCGCATCAATATGTTACAATTGCTATAACATTAAGCCACGACATCGTGGCTTTTATATATATTAAGGGTTTTCATGAGTAACGATTTAAAGTGGATGATTTCATCCGACCAGCAATTTCCATATCAGGATGATAAGATGATCGCACTTTGGTTCAAGGTCATGAAGTGGTTTAAGCCAGATGTTGTAGACTATTTGGGAGACACAGATGACCAAGCATGCTATAGCAAGTATACAGAAGGAAGATCTGCAGAATTTTTAAATCTTCATAAAACTGATAGTAGAGACCTTATTGTTCCAATGATGCGTCATGAAGCAAAAGGCGCTAGAGATTTTTATACAAAGACAAGAGAAATGCTACCAGAGGCTCAGCTTTTTTCAGCGTTAGGAAATCACGATGTTAGAATTTTTAACTATGTAGATGCAAAGCTTCCAGATTATATTAATGAGGTTACTCCAGAAGCACTATGGGGATTAGATTCATTGGGTTACGAATATATTCATTATAATGAATTGCCTAAACGCCGCTTTGGAGATATACACGTTCACCATGGACTTTCAATTGCAGCAACTGGATCTGTTCGTAAAGATATGGAAGATCTACAGGTGTCTTTAATTAGAGGCCACTCACATAGAATTGCTTCTCACCTAGTAACATATGAACTAAGAAACGGTGGAGAAGGAGAAACTCTTCGTGGATATGAGCTTGGTCACATGTGTGATGAAAAGGGACCAGGAATGAAATACATGCAGCACCATGATTGGCAAAAAGGTTTTGCTATTGCACATATTGTAAATGACTATCCACACATTCAAATGATTCATGTGGCTCCAGATTACTCATGTGTTGTTGACGGGAAGCTATTTACACTATGATGATGAAGTGTCAAAAATGCAATGGCAGGGTTTTTATAGATAGAGTATTTTCTCAAAAATTACATATGGAAATGTTTTGCGTGATGTGCGGGAAACGATGGATGATTAATAAAGATACGAGCCCACTAGGAAAATGGTTAGAGAAATTAGAAAAAGCAAAAGAAAAAAGCTTAGCTATTTCTTCCTAAACAATAAGATACACAAGGTGATCAGTTCTTCTTGGGCAAAGGATGAGCTGACCGCCTGGTGCTATCCAGATAAAAAAAGAGTAATGTATTCTTATTCTCAAGTGGTTAAAAGTATGGAGAATGCATATTCTACAAAACAAGTTTCTCAGATATTAAATAAGCATAAGGTTACAATTGAAGATTATATTTTAGATGGTAAGATAAGGTACCCTCAAAAAGTTTATCCTATTGGAAACCCAGACAGCGATTGGTATAAGTTTATGTATAGCGAATCGGACATAATGGACATACATGATTTTATATTAGAGGCTGGATATTCAAAAGATATGCCATCAAAAAATGAACTAAGGGCCCTTCTCAAACACAATACAATATTGTATACTAAGACAACAGAAGGAAACTTTGTTCCAGTATGGAAGGCAGAATAGTGTCAGGTAGAGTTGTAGTTTGTGATATATGTAAAAAAGAAATAGAATTACGTTGGGGCATTTTTGCTCATGACAGTTTAAGTAGGCATCGGAAGGCGGAGCACTAATGGAAAAAGGAACGCATGTCAGAGTCGATCTATCGTTTACACGCAACCTTGGAAATTTTGAAAGCATAAAAATTGGTATAGGTGTTGATGATTTTGTAAGAGACGGAGAGACAGTTGATGCTGCAACAGACAGAGTCTATAAGTTTGTTGAGGATAAGCTAATTCAAAAGACTCAAGAAGTTGAAGAGGAATTACGTGGCAGTAAATAAAGAACCATACATTCTGCTATCAATATACTCTGGTCTTTATGAAGAGCTTTATAAAACAAAGCCAACAATAAATAGGTATAAAGAAAAGTGGGCTATGCAAGATGTTATAGACAGCATAGGGTTTGATCGTGCAAGAGATGTACTAAGTTATTATTTTCAAACTGGGAAAAATAGACACCCTTTAAATTTCTTTTATAATAATTTTGAAAGAATAGAAGACATGATGATGCAGATTAAAGAAGATAAGGCTAATAGAAGCCGTATGCTAAAGGAGACAAAGAAAATGGTTGAGGAAAACTAATGAATACAGAGGCAGAGCTGCTCTCAGCAGTTTGCAAGAATAAAGATATTAGTACCATACTCGCCGACAATTCGGACGACCTGTTTGTTTCACATAAGGATATATGGGAGGGGCTAAAGTCATACTACTATAAGTTTAGAGCAGTTCCAGAAGTTGGAATCCTTCAAGATAAGTTTAAAGACTTTGAACCAGTTGAAACAAAAGGAGAGACTGGGTACTATTTAGACAAGCTTAAAAATGAATTCGTAGGCAACAAGCTAAAGACAATTCTTATGCAGGCAGGCTCTTCTTTAAAAGAAGATGCACCTTCCAGAGTTTTGGGAACAATGCAGTCTCAACTTGCAAACTTAAGCCGATACACGAATAACGTTAAAGACTTAGATATCACAGATTTAGATTCAGCAGAGAGACACTATGAGTCAGTAAGAACTAGATCTTTAGCAATGGGAGGAAGCCCAGGAATCCTAACTGGCTTTGATGCAATTGATAAAGCTTATCCAACTGGAATGGCTCCAGGACACCTTATTGTTGCTATTGGTTGGCCAGGACGTGGTAAGACTTGGTTTACGTCCTACCTTGCATGCAAAGCTTGGGAGCAAGGTTTTAAGCCAATGATTGTTTCGCTTGAGATGGCTCCAGAAAATATGCGAGATAGAATTTATACTATGCTTGGCTCTGGATTGTTTAGAGCAAGCGACCTTTCTAAAGGTGACATTAACATTGATGATTTTAAAACTTGGGGAAAGAAAAAAACTGAGGGCAAAAATAGTTTTATCCTTGTCTCTAATGAAGGTGCAGGAGAAGTAACTCCAGCAACTATTCAGGGAAAGATTGATCAGCATAAGCCAGACCTAGTTATTCTAGATTATCACCAGCTATTTAATGATAATAAGCGAAGTAATTCTGAAGTTGAAAGAAATAGAAATATTTCAAGAGACTTTAAGCTGCTTGCAGTAACAAATGGAATTCCTATTATTGATATTACGGCTGCAACTGCAGATGATATTTCAGATCAGAAGGAGCCTCCAATGATGAGTCAGGTTGCATGGTCAAAGGCAATTGAGTACGATGCTGACATGGCTATTGCTATTCATAAGCATGCCAACACTGATTTAATTGAGGTAGTTTCAAGAAAGAATAGGCACGGGCATGACTTTAGATTCTTCCTTGATTGGGATATTAACAGAGGTGTTATTACTCCAATTTACGAAGATCTACCAGAGTTGAGCAAGTGACCCATCAAAATATTAAAAGGTTTCAGATAAGAGTTGAGTTTTTAGATGATTCAGATATGATCAGAATAAAAAAGCAATACGAAGATCTTTTAGTAAATCAAATGAAAGATGCTGGGTACTCAAGAGTACTTGACATAGACCCAGCCTTTTCGGTAGAATTTGACGGAGAGACATGGGAGTTCTTAATGACTTTACATGGAGTATATGTAGGAAAGAAGAAGGCATGGCAATTAGAGGGTATAACCCAAGGCAAGCTGATACATCGGAATACACCCATGCCCACATAAAGTCAATAGTACAAAGCCTTGGGATAGACATAGTTGGAGAAACATCAAATGATTATTTGGCTTATTGTCCATTTCATTCAAACAGACACACATCAAGTTTTAGCATAAGTAAAACAAAAGGTGCCTATATTTGCTTTAACCCTTCATGCGGAGAGACTGGCACTATAAATGATTTAGTTAAAAGAATTTTAAACAAAAATGAATTTCAGTCTTTAAGGTATATTGAATCAAAACAACTAGAGGCGTTTGAAAATTTTGACGAATCCCTTAAGGATATCCTTGAAGACAAGCCAGACTTTATAGAATTTTCAGAAGAAACATTGAAAAATTTGTACAATGGGCTTTTGGGTAGCGATAAGGCAAAAGCATATTTAAAATCTCGTAGTATTGATTTAGAATCAATTGCATATTTTTCTCTAGGGTATTCAGACAATATGGACATGATAACTGTACCAGTACATAGTCCAGACGGAATTCCAGTTGGAGTTGTAGGAAGATCAATATCTGATAAAAGATTTAAGAATAGTAAAGATCTTCCAAGAAGCAAAACAATGTTTAATATACACCGTGCTAAAAAAGTTGGAGACAGAGTTATAGTTGTTGAGTCAAGCTTTGATGCAATACGAGTTCATCAGGCAGGATTTCCAAATGTTGTTGCTACGCTTGGTGGTCATATATCTGGAGATAACCTTAAGCTATTAAATAGATATTTTAATACGGTAATAATAATGACAGATGCAGATCAGGCTGGCAGAGATCTCGGTTCGGCAATTGCTTATAAATTAAACAATAAAAACATCTTGTGGGCCTCTCACTCTTATGGTAGAATATATCCAGAGGGTGTAAAGGATGCTGGTGATATGTCCGATGAAGACATTAAGTCCTGCATAACAAATGCCATATCTAATTTTGAATATATATCTGGGATTCAAGAAAAATAAACAGGCGAATATATATCGTCAATATAAAAGGAGAATACAAATGAGTATAGTAAAAGGTCTAAAAGACTTAAACAAGGCATTAGATAAGCCTACGTATACAGCAAGTGATGACAACAAAGGTCGTTGGTTTAAAATTGAAGATGGTGAAAGCGTAAAGATTCGTTTCTTGCAAGAGCTTGATCCAGACTCACCGCACTATAACGAAAAATTTGGTTGTGGATTTATTGCTCTTGAGCACACTAATCCAAAAGACTATCGCAGAAAAGCTTTAGATACAATGGAGCTAGAAGGACGTGACTGGGCAAACGAACAGCACCGCAAGGACCCAAAGGCTGGCTGGAAGGCTAGAGCAAGACTGTACATTAATGTTTTAGTTGATGACGGTAAAGAAGCTCCTTACGTAGCCATTCTTTCTCAAGGCACAAGTGGTAAGGCAATTACTCCAACACTAATTGAGTACGCTGGTGAAATTGGAAGTATCACAAATCTAATGTGGCGCATAAAGCGTACTGGAACAAAGACAGACACAAGCTATACAATAATCCCATTAGCAAAAGATGAGACACCTTTTGATGTTTCTGGAATTGAATTATTTGATCTTGAAAAGTCAGCAGTTCGACATGTACCATACGACGAGCAGGAAGCGTTTTATACTGGAGATGCAAATACAGAATCAAAAGAATCATCTTCAACAAGTAGCAGTGTAGACTGGTAACAGAGAGCATAGGCGGAGAATTAAGTTGAACTTCACACATTTACATGTGCATTCTTTCTATTCATTAATGGATGGGCTTAATTCTCCTGCCGAGCTTGTAAAAGCCGCAAAAGAATCTGGTCAGACTTCTTTAGCAATTACTGACCATGGAACATTGTCTTCTCACCGTGAAATGCAGATTGCATGCAAAGAACATGGAGTTAAGCCTATCCTAGGAGTAGAAGCATATATTTCACCTACAGATAGATTTGATAGATCTTCAAAAACTGACAAGTCTATTCAGGCTTACAATCATATTATTCTTTTAGCTAAAAATAAAAAAGGCTTAGAAAATATAAACACACTACAAGAGCTTGCTTGGACAGAAGGCTTTTACCATAAGCCAAGAATTGATAGAGAGGTGTTAAAAGAATATGCAGAAGGTATTATTGTACTTAGCGGATGCCTTAATGGTCTTATTAGTAAATGCATCGAAAAGGGTGAGTTTTCAGAAGCAAAGCTTATACTCAAAGATTTTAAGCAAGCTTTTCAAGAAGATTTTTATGTGGAGGTTCAGTCTCATAATCCGAAGGAAATAAATTCTAAGCTTCTTGAGCTTGCAGATGAACTTAAAATTAAGGTGGTAGCAACAGGAGATGCTCACTTTGCCAAAGAAGAAGATAGAGTACTAGAGGAAGCAATGCTTATTCTATCAACATCTCCTAAGTCAGATAAAGATGCAGACTTTGAAATGTCTAGACAAATGCCAGACATGCTAGATAGATTTAATTACTTGTATCCAGACCGCCGAATATCATTCCAAGACTATAATCTATTTATTCAAAGTAGGTCTGAAATTGAGGCGGACTTTAATAATGCAGGTATTACTCGTACAGATATATATGATAATACAATGGAAATTGCTGACAAGATTGAAGAGTATGACTTCCATGAGGGGTTAGATCTGTTACCTATCCCAAAGACCAATGCTGACAAGAAACTGTCTGATATGGCCTTAGAAGGCCTTAAAAGACTATCTCTGGACAAAGATCAGGTCTACTTAGATAGAATTGCAGAAGAGTTATCTATAATTAAAGATAAGGCATTTGCCTCATATTTCCTAGTTGTAGCAGACATGATTACTTGGGCTAAGTCAAATAATATTATGGTTGGTCCAGGTCGTGGATCTGCAGCTGGCTCATTAGTTTGCTATGCCCTTGGAATTACAGATGTGGACCCAATTAAATATGATCTACTGTTCTTTCGATTTATTAATCCAGAACGCAATGACTTTCCAGATATTGATACCGACTTTGAAGACCGTCGTCGCAAAGAGGTTAAGGATTACTTAAAGAAAAAGTTTAAGCACGTTGCATCAATTTCTACATTTACTTACTTTAAAGATAAAGGTGTTATTAGAGATGCTGCTAGAGTATTTATGGTGCCACTTTCAGATGTTAATCGTGCAATGAAATCAATTGATACGTTTGAAGATTTTATGGATTCTCCTAATACAAAAGAGTTTAGGGCAAAGTACCCAGAAGTAACTTGGCTTGCAGAAAGACTTCGTGGAAAGATTCGAAGTGTTGGAGTACATGCAGCAGGTGTCGTAGTAGCAAAAGATGATTTAAGAAAGTACGCACCAATAGAGTCTAGGGCCGATGCAAATGATGAAGTCTCTGGAAGAATTCCAGTCGTGGCATACGATATGGATACGGTTGCAGATATAGGTCTTATTAAGCTAGATGCCCTAGGTCTTAAGACTTTATCTGTGATCTCTGACACTTTAAAATCAA
>Ga0209770_10000216_pt1 | contig 34290 bp, 25 predicted proteins | sample LauGreSu1BDMLBDD_2_FD_187572 | JGI IMG/M metagenome (GOLD analysis project Ga0209770, IMG submission 187572) | Freshwater lake microbial communities from Lake Michigan, USA - Su13.BD.MLB.DD (SPAdes) (version 2) | ecosystem: Environmental > Aquatic > Freshwater > Lake | place: Lake Michigan, USA...
CGTGACCGACCCGAAAGCCGTGCTCTTCGCCGACACCTTCACCGAATTCGAAGACCCGGACATTGGCATGGCCGCGCTCGACGTGCTGGACGCGGCCGGCCTGGGCGGCCGCCTGGCGCCGCACGCCTGTTGCGGCCGGCCGTTGATTTCGCAGGGGCGCTTGCGGGAGGCTCGCAAGCTGGCCGCGGCCAACGTGCACGCCCTCTATGACCTGGCCGAGCGCGGCACGGCGATCGTGTTCGTGGAACCCAGCTGCCTGTCGGCCGTGCGCGAGGATGCGCCGGGGCTGTTGCGCGGCGAGCTGCAGCGCCGCGCGCGCGTGGTGGCCGGCGCCGCGGTGCTGTTCGAGGAATACCTCGAGCGGGAACTGGCCGCCGGACGGGCGGCGCTCCGGCTCGGGAATGGGCCGGCGAAGGTGCAACTCCATCCGCATTGTCATCAGCGTTCGATGGGCCTGGCCGCGCCGGCCAAGGCCTTGCTGGCGCGCATCCCCGGGGCGCAGGTCACCGACCTCGACGCCGGCTGTTGCGGCATGGCCGGTTCGTTCGGCTATACCAGGGACCACTACGAGGTGTCGCGGGCCATCGGCGAGCGCAAGCTGCTGCCGGCCGCACGGGCCCTTGACGCTCACTCCACGCTGGTCGCCGGCGGCACGTCGTGCCGGCACCAGGTGGCGCATTTCGCCGGCGTGCGTGCTTTGCATCCGGCCGTCCTGCTCAGCTCGCTACTGGCAAGGTCCGGCTAGGGCCGGACGCCACATCATTAGGAGACTCGATGAACCTCGCGTGGATCTCGCTCGTGGCGCTGCTCATCGCGATCACGCTCAGCATGCTGACGCAGGTGAACGTGGGCGTGGTCTCGCTCGCCTTCGCCTGGATCGTGGGCGTGTACCTCGGCGGCATGCCGCTCAACGCGGTGATTGGGACGTTCCCGGTCCAGTTGTTCCTCACGCTGATCGGCGTGACGCTGCTGTTCGGGATGGCCGGCATCAACGGCACGCTGGGGCGCCTCGCCTCGCGCGCGGTCGGCGTGTGCCGGGGCAACGCCGGCGTCATTCCGGTGATGTTTTTCCTGATTGCGCTGGCGCTGTCGAGCATCGGGCCCGGCAACATCGCGACCACCGCCATCCTGGCGCCCATGGCCATGGCGGTCGGCGCGCGCGCCGCGGTGCCGCCGTTCCTGATGGCGCTGATGGTCGGCAACGGCGCCCAGGCCGGCGCGCTGTCGCCGTTTGCGCCGACCGGCGTCATCGTCAACGGCATCATGGAGCGCATCGGGCTGGCCGGCCACGAGATGCAGACCTACGGCAATAACCTGTTCGCCCACGCCATTGTCACGTTCGGCGCCTATTTCCTGTTCGGCGGCCTGAAACTGTTTACCAGGACGGCGCCGGCGCCGCAGCTCGCGCAGGGCGATCAGGCCGGCGGGCGCGCCGATGCGGAACTGGTCGAAACCGAGCCGTTCGAATGGGTGCACTGGATCACGCTGGCGATCCTGGCAGCGCTGGTGCTGGTGGTCGTGCTGTTCGAGATGAACGTGGGCATGGCCGCGCTCACCGGCGCGGCGCTGCTGTCGCTCGTGGGCGCCGGCAGCGAGAAAGAAGCGATCAAGAAGATGCCGTGGGGGGTGGTGATCATGGTGTGCGGCGTCACCGTCCTGATCGGCGTGCTCGAGAAGACCCAGGGCATGTCGCTCTTCGCCGACCTGCTGGCGAAGATTTCAACCCCGGGCACCGTCACGCTGACCATTGCCTTCGTGACCGGCGCGGTGTCGGTCTACAGCAGCACGTCGGGCGTCGTGCTGCCGGCGTTCCTGCCCACCGTGCCCGCGCTGGCGCAGCAACTGGGCGGCGCTGACCCGCTTGCCATTGCCTCGGCGATGTATGTCGGCGGGCACCTCGTTGACCTCTCGCCGCTGTCGACCATCGGCGCGCTCTGCATTGCCGCGCTGCCGCCCGAGGCCGACGCCAAGAAGCTGTTCAACCAGCTGCTGGCGTGGGGCCTGTCGATGATGGTGGTGGGGTCGTTGATCTGCTGGGTGCTGTTCTGAGGCGGGAGTAGCGGCGGGCCCGGCCGCTGCGTTCGGGCGGTCGCGGACTTCACACCAGACCCGGGTCCGGTCCCACGCGATCGTCATGCCAATCCGCCGGTCATCACGAAAATCTGTTGTTTTATCCCTGAACTCGCTAGACTGCCCCCTGCTTTTGGGATGACGGAGCCGGCCAGCGACCAACGCGAGCCGACGGTGTCTTGGAGGACGCGATGGCTCGGACGACAGTAGGTGTACTCAGATTGGTGGCTCTTCTGGCGCTCTTGGCGCCCATTTCGACGGTCGAGGCCCAGTCGACGCTGGGGCGGCTGTCCGGGACGGTACAGGACGGATCGGGCGGCGTCTTGCCGGGAGCCACCGTGACGGTGGCCCGCGAGGCGACCGGATTCACGCAGACCGAGGTAACCAACGGCCAAGGCGGGTTCCTGTTCCCGCAGCTCGCGGTCGGCACATACACGGTTTCGATCGCATTGCCCGGCTTCCGCAGCGTTACCTACACCGAAGTCGTGATCAACGTCGGGGCCGAGTACAGCATTGCCACCAAGCTGGAGGTCGGCGGCCTGACTGAAACAGTGTCGGTCACGGCTGGTGTCGAATTGGTGAGCCGGACGCCGGAAGTCTCGAACACGGTGCAACAGCAGCAGGTGCTGGCGATTCCACTGAACGGCCGCGATGTCACCAATCTGATCAAGCTGCAGGCCGGTGTGGCGGGCATCTCGAACCGGACCAACACGACGATCAACGGTGGGCGACCGACTTGGACGCAGGTCACGCTGGACGGCATCAACATCCAGGACAACTTCATCCGCACCAATTCGCTGGACTTCCTGCCCAACCGGCCAACGTCCGACAACGTCGCGGAGTTCTCGATCACAACCTCGGTGTCGGGCGCGGATTCGGCTGGTGGCACGTCGTCCGTGCGCATGGTGACCCCGGCCGGCACCAACACGTTTCGGGGCAGTGTGTTCGAGTTCAATCGCGATTCGCGCCTCTCGGCCAATTCCTTCTTCAATAACTCATCGGGCGTCGCCAAGCCGGAGCTGAAGCGCAATCAGTTCGGCGGCCGCCTGGGCGGCCCCATCCTGCGGAACCGTCTGTTCTTCTTTGCCAACTACGAGGGTTATCGGCAGCGCACGCAGACGGCGCAGAACCTCACCATTCCGCGCAGTCCCGACTTCGCCGACGGAGTCTTCCGGTACGTGGCCCTGGACGGCAGCATGCAGGCCGTCAACGTCATGCAGTTGTCGGGATTGCCGATCGATCCGAAGCTGCGCAACGAGGTGGTTTCCAAGCTGCCAGCGCCCTCGAACGTGAACAATTTCGACGTCGGCAACTCACGCGCCGACCGCCTGTTGAACACCGCCGGCTACCGCTTCAACCAGACCAGCTTGACGCAGCGGGATCAGTACACCTTCAGGGCCGACTTCGAGCTCAACTCTGCGCAGCGCTTCGAAGGGGTTTTCAGTTACTTCAAGGAAGTCGGCGACCGCACGGATCTTGACGCGATCAGTCCCGATCGGCCACTCGTCTACACCAACTCCGATCCAAAGCGCTTCGCGGCGGCCTGGCGCACGGTCATCGGCGCGTCAGTCCAGAACGAGTTGCGCGGCGGCGCGAACCTTGCGCCGGTCCAGTTTGTCAGTGACTGGCAGTTCCCAAGCGGTGTGCTCTACAACACGGCCCTCGGCATTACCAACCCGGTCGGCGGCAACGGCAACGCCGCCGCCTTCTTGCCTCAGGGCCGGTACACCGACACCTACCAACTGAACAACAACACGTCTTGGATCCGTGGCGCCCACGACCTGCAGCTGGGTGGCAGCTGGCAGCGCATTCATGTCAACCCCTACAACTTTGCCGGCCGCTACCCGGTCGTCAGCTTCGGGTTCAGTGCCGCCGCGCCAGCCAGCGTGCAGTTGACGTCGGCGCAGTTCCCGGGCGGCATCGCCGCGGCCGACCTGGCCAACGCCAACAACATGGCAGCCTGGCTGGGCGGCATCGTGACGTCGGTGGCGCAAACCTTCCAGGTCAAGGACCAGTCCTCCGGCTACGTCAGCGGCATTCCCGCTAACGAGAACTACACGCTCGACAACATCGCCGTCTTCGCCCAGGACAATTGGCGCATCCGCCCAAACCTGACGCTTCGCGGCGGCCTCAAGTGGGAGTACTACAGCCCCCTGCGAGAGGACGACAACCTCGGATTCCTGCCAATCCTGGGCAACCGCGACATCAGCCAGGTGATGCTGGACCCTGCCACCAAAGTGAGCTTCACGGACGGCGGATTCTACAACAAGGATCTCAACAACTTCGGCCCAACCGTGGGCTTCGCGTGGGACGTCACCGACGATGGCAAGACGACGGTCCGGGGCGGGTACTCCCTGACGTTCGTCAACGAGGAAAGCGTTACCGTCGGTCGTGGCGCCGCCCGCGGCAACGCCGGCCTCAGCAGCGCGGTCACCCTGAGCAACCAGTACGCCACGGTGAACGGCGGTGTGCCGGTGCCGTCGACACCCGCCTTCCTGACCACCCGGACCCTGGCCGACCAATTGGCACTCAGCGCCACCGGCGTCCTCTGGGGCATCGATCCCAATCTCAAGTCCCCTCACGTCCACCAGGCCAGCGTCGGCGTCCAGCGCGAGTTGCTCTCGGGACTCGTCGGCGAGGCTCGCTACGTCGGCTCGTTCGGCCGCAATATCTGGCGCGGCACCGATTACAACCAGATGCGGCTGAGCCCGGAGTACATGGCCGACTTCGCCCGCGCCCGCAGCAACGGCTATCTGGCGCAGCAGGCCGGCCTAGCCTTCAGCCCAGCCTACAATTCCGCCATTCCCGGCAGCCAGCCGCTGACGACGCTGCCCAGTTTCGGGACGGCGCTGCTCACCAACGCCACCGTCGTCAGCAACATCCAGACGAACCAGCCGGGGGCACTCGCAGACTTCTACATCACCAGCCGCGTCGCCGGCGCGCTCGGCACCTTCATGCCGAACTCCGGTATCTACGCAGCGCAGGCCATCGGCAACGGTGGTTTCAGCGACTACAACTCGATGCAGCTCGAACTGCGTCGCCAGTATCGCAACGGCTTCTTCGGCCAGATCAACTACACGCTGGCGCATTCCAACACCAACTCGGCCGGCACGGCTCAAAACCGCTTCGAGGCCTTCATGGACAACCTGCGACCGGAACTGAACACCGGCCGCTCGGTGTTTCACGTCACTCATGTGATGAACGCGAACGCGATCTTCGAACTGCCCTTCGGCGAAGGCAAGCGTTGGCTGAACGGCGGCCTCGCGAACCACATCCTGGGCGGCTGGCAGCTGGGCACCATCGTGGCTTGGCAAAGCGGGTCACCGCTCAGCATCTTCTCCGGCCGCGGCACCGTCAATCGCGCTGGCCGGTCCAGCTGCGCCGACCCGATCGGCTGCAACACCGCGATGTCGACCATGTCGGCCTCGGAGATCAAGAAGTTGCTCGGCATCTACAAGCAGCCAGACGGCCGGATCTTCTGGATCGATCCCAAGGTCGTGGACCCCGTCACCGGCCGGGCCGTCGGCGCCGACAACGCTGGCAACAGCGCCGGCTTCACCGGCCAGGTCTTCTTCAACCCCGCGGCCGGGCAGGTGGGTAACCTTGAAATCCTGACGTTCGACGGTCCACCGCAGTTCCGCGTCGACATCGCTCTGTCAAAGAACATCCGGCTGGCATCGCGTTACCGGCTGGAGTTCAAGGGCGAAGCGTTCAACCTGCTAAACCAGCCCAGCTTCTTCCGCGGGGATATGGACATCAATAGCACGACCTTCGGCCGCCTCACCTCGGTCAACGTCGGCGCACGCGTCGTGCAGCTCTCGGCGCGACTCGAGTTCTAGTCGGCTCTCGCGCCGGCGACGGCTGGTCCGCCGGCGGCGCGAAAAGCGGCAGTACCGCGATCAGAATCGTGGCGGGCGACCGTCAAGGAAGGCGGCGACGCCTTCCTTGAAATCGTCGCTACCATAGCAGGCGCGCAGCAGGTCGTCGGCGCCACCCGCCGGCGGGCGCCGGTGGTCGCGCAGCCGGAGCAGCATGGCCTTGGTGGCGACGATCGTGCTCGACGCGCGGGCCGCCAGGTCGTCGGCCATCCGGGCGGTTTCGGCTTCCAGCTGGTCCACGGGCACCACGAGCGCGGCCAGTCCGCGCTGGTGGGCCTCGTAGGCATCGATCAGCCGGCCGGTCAGCAACAGATCCCTGGTCACCGACGTTCCCAGTAAGTCCACCATGCGGGCGGTGTTCGCCATCGACAGGCAGTTGCCCAGGGTGCGGGCCACCGGCACGCCAAAGCGGGCGCGGTCGGAACAGATCCGGAAGTCGCAGGCCATGGCGATGGCGCAGCCGCCCCCGACCGCCGCCCCGTCGATCGAGGCGATGGTGGGCAGGGCCAGGCGCTCGATACGGTCGATCACGTGATCCAACCGGCGCTCGTAGGCGACGCCAGTCTCGCCATCGGCGAAATCGCGGAACTGCGTGATGTCGGTCCCCGCGGCAAAGGCGCCGCCCGCTCCGCGTATGATGAGCACACGCACACCGCCGGTTGACTCGGCGGCATCGCACGCGGCGACCAGTGCGTCATACATGTCCCAGGTCAGCGCATTACGCGCCGCGGGGCGATTGAACGTCACCACTCCGACGGATCCGTTGATGTCCCAATCCAGGTTGCTTGAAGGCATAGTGGTTCTCGATACGACGCAGGTCATGGCCGGCCCGTATTGCGCGATGTTACTGGCGGACATGGGCGCCCGGGTAATCAAAGTGGAACCGCCCGCCGGTGACTCGACCCGCGCCATGGCCGGCAGCCGCGGCAGCGACAGCGCCGCCTTCAACGCCGTCAACCGCGGCAAGCTTGGCATGGTCGTCGATCTCAGCAAGGACAAGGGCCGCGCGGTGTTCACCCAGTTGGCGCGCGGCGCCGACATCGTAGTCGAGAACTACCGGCCCGGCGTGATGGCCAGGCTCGGGCTCGACTATGCCCGGCTGTCGGTCGAGAACCCCCGGTTGATCTACGCCTCGATCTCGGGACACGGCCAAACGGGGCCGTGGGCACAGAAGGGCGGCTTCGACCTGATCGCGCAGGGTCTGTCGGGCATCATGTCGGTCACCGGCTCGCCGGGCGGGGCACCGGTCAAGTGCGGCGTGCCGCTCACCGACCTGGCCGCCGGGTTGTTCGCCGCGATCGGCATCCTTGGCGCCCTGCATCACCGCGGACAATCAGGGCGCGGCCAGCACATCGACACCGCGCTCGTCGACGCCGGGCTGGCGTTGTCAGTCTGGGAAGTGACCGACTACGACACCACCGGCCAGGTTCCCGGCCCCATCGGCTCGGCCCATCGCCTGACGGCGCCTTACCAGGCCTTCCAGTGCGCCGACGGCCACCTGACCATCGGCGCCGCCAACGATCGCAACTTCGCCAAGCTGACCGCCGCGCTCGGGCATCCCGAGTGGGCCACCGACCCGCGCTTCACTACCAACCACCTGCGGATTCAGCACCGTGCCGAACTGGCCGCGTTAATCGAGGGGATCACCGCCACCGCGCCGCGGGCCGCCTGGCTCGAGCGGCTGGACGCCGCGGGCATTCCGTGCGGGCCGATCCTGAACTACGAAGAGGCGCTGCGGACGCCACAGGCCGTGGCGCGCGAGATGGCGCAGCACGTCGAACACCCGATCCTGGGCCGGCTGCGCACCCTCGGCACGCCCATCAAGATGTCGGCGGCGCCGCTCGACCCGTCGCGGCGCGGCCCCATGCTCGGCGAGCACACCGATGACGTCCTGGCGCGAGCGGGATACAGCAACGACGAGATCGAACAACTCCGCTACGCCGGCGCGGTCGGCTAGCCGAGGTTCCGCGCCACCTGCGTCATCTGTGTCATCGCCGGCCTACGTCCAGATGACCTGAGCGCCGTACGGTTCGATGGCGCGATCGTGGGTGACGAGCGTCGCCCTTTCGACCAGGGCTTGCGCCACCAGCAGGCGGTCGAAGGGATCGCCGTGATGCGCCGGCCGCGACCAGCATTCGAAACTTCTCGGCGAGCCGCAGCCGCCCAAGGGCCGACTTGATCGACGCCTCCCATCCAGAGACCGCACTCACCCACACGATGTCCGCGAAGGCAGCTGGCCCATGACTGGATCACCGCGTGCAAAGTGTGAGATCGTGAAACAACCCTTTTGCGCCATCAGCAGTCATCCATGACCAAATTCCGGATCGTCCTCGCCCTGCTCGCGTCCGTCATCGTCACCGCCGCCCTCGCCGCCCAGGGCATGCGGGGCGGCACCCCGGTCGCGCCCGGGCAGGAATGCCCGCCGGGCACCACGGAAGTCAGACCCGGCAGCTGCCAGGCGCCCTCGGAACCGCCGCCGAGCATTCTCGACTACCGGCCGCGATCGACGCTGGTGACCGCGGAACACAAGGTGCCTAAGGCGAAGTTCCCGGCGATCGACGTGCACGGCCACCCCGGCAACCTGACCACGCCTGACGCCATCAACCGCGTCATCGGCGTCATGGACTCGCTCAACCTCAGGGTGATGCTGGTGGCCGAGAACGTGTCGGGCGCGCGTCTCACGAGCACGCTCGCCGCCATCAACGCCAGCCCCCACAAGGAACGCTTCCGCGTCCTGGCGGGCGTCGACTTCCGCAACGTCGGTCCTGACTGGGGCGCCAAGGCCGCGGCGCAGCTCGAGGCCGACATCAAGGCCGGCGCGATTGGCGTCGGTGAAGTCGGCAAGCAATTCGGCCTGCGCATCACCAAGCCGGATGGCTCGCGCCTCAAGGTGGACGACCCGCAGCTCGATCCCCTGTGGGCCGCTTTCGCCCGGCTCGACGTGCCGGCCTTCATCCACACCGCCGAGCCGCAGGAATTCTTCCAGCCGCAGGACTTCAAGAACGAACGCTGGCTCGAGCTGTCGCTGTTTGCGGATCGCCGCAACAACCAGCCCGGGCAGGTGACGTTCGAGGAGCTGACCACCGAGCGCAACAACGTCTTCCGCAAGCATCCCAAGACGCGGTTCGTCGCCGCCCACTTCGGCTGGCACGCCAACGACCTGGCGCGCGCGGCGAAGATGCTCGACGAGTTCCCGAACGTGACGATCGAAGCCGGCGCGGTCCTGTACGACCTGGGCCGCCAGCCGCGCGCCGCGCGCGAGTTCTTCGTGAAGTACGCCGACCGCATCATGTTCGGCAAGGACTCGTTCCAGCCCAACGAATACCCCTACTACTGGCGCGTGTTCGAGACCGCGGACGAGTACTTCGACTACTACCGCGACTACCATGCCTTCTGGAAGCTGTACGGCATGGCGCTGCCGGACGAGGTGCTGAAGAAGGTGTATTACAAGACCGCCCTGAAGGTGTTCAAGGGGTTGCCGCAGACCGGCTGGCCGCAATAGGCCGGAAGCGCGGCAACCCGGCAAGGGTTGCCGCGCCCAATCGCGGCCGCTGTCCTTACTGCTGTCCGCGCGCCGTGGTCGCCGGCGCCGCCACGAAGCTGTAGGTGATGCTCGTGTACATCATCTCTTCCCACGTCTGATCGCCCCACGTCACCTGCTTGCTGGGATCGGGGTTCGACTTGTTGGCGGCCGAGTTGTCGTACCACGCCTTGGCGTGGAGCTTCGTGCCGGCGGGCAACTGGAGCGGCGTGCTGAAGACGTACTCGTGCTGCCAGTTGAAGTCGTACTTCGGGACCGAGAGAATCACTTCCGTGCGGCCGTCCGGGTAGGTCGCTTCGTAGTGCCAGCCGATGCCGCGCACGTGCGTGTGCGGGATCAGGCTGTAGAGCATCGTGTCGCGATTGAACGTCATCGAGTTCTCGACGAGGTGATTGGTCGCACCAGGCGGAATCGACAGCGACGCATTGATCAGCGCGACGGTGTTGAGAATGGTCTTCGGCGGCGTCTTGGCGAACTTCAAGCCGATCCGCGATCGATCCGTGCTGGCCTGGCCGTAGGCCGTGTAGTGCATCTGGAACACGAGCGAATAGCCCGCGGGAATGCGCATGCCCATGCCCTCCGGGAAGCGGCGAATCGCCCCGCCCGGCGAGAAGCCGCCCATGCCCTGGGCCATGCCCACCGGGCGCGGCCGATAGTTGGGGCCTGGGTCTTTCCGCTCCCCCGGCGGCAGCGGACGTCCGCCCTCTTCGCCGTCGGGAATCTGGATGCAACACGCCATTTCGATCGGCGGCACCGGCCGCGGCGCGTTGGCGGCGGGCTTCGGACCGAACATGCGGCCCAGCATCTGCTGCTGCCGCTGCTTCATTTGCGCCTCGGCCGCTTCCTTCGGCGCCAGCAAGTAGAGGAGCAAGTGGTGCACGGCCCGGCGATCGCCGGGCCGAATCTCCCATTCGGTGATGAAACGATCCTCGGCAAAGTTCGCCGGGACCACCATGTACTGGTACGGAATCTCCCCAGTAGCCGGAATCGGGTAGTCCTCCTGCATCGACAACACCGCGTCCGGCGTGCCGATGTTCCAGCCGTCGGTGTAAACGGGAGCCGGCGGTAAATCCGCAGCCCGGCCTTCGGGCGCACCGGCCGCGACCCACTTGGCGATCGTCTCCTTGTGGGCGACGCTCAGCGCGCGCGCGCCGACGAAGCTGCCGTACTTCGGATCGGCGTGCCACGGGGGCATCGTGCCGTCAGCAACCTTGGCGGCAATCGAGCGGGCCCACGGCCGCGCGTCCTTGTAGGTCAAGAGCGACATCGGCGCCATCTCGCCCGGCCGGTGACAATTGGTGCAGTTGGCAAAGAAAATCGGCGCCACGTCCTTGTTGAAAGTCGGCGCCGCGGACTGCGCCGCTGCCGGTGCTGCCAACGACACGCAAAGGATCGCGCTTGCGGCAATCTGCTTCATCTCTCGTCTCCTCTAGCGCTGCTCGACGGGAATCCAGGTTTGCGGATACGCCGGGCCAGTATAGTCGGCACGGGGCCGGATCAAGCGGTTGTTGGCCAGCTGTTCGAGGACATGCGCCGTCCAGCCGGAAATGCGGCTGACCGCGAAAATGGGCGTGTACAGGTCGATCGCGATGCCCATCGTGTAATAGGTCGACGCCGAGTAGAAATCGACGTTCGGGTGCAGCCTCTTTTCGGCCTTCACCAGCGCCTCGATCCGCTCGCTCATCTCGAACCAGCGGGTGTTGCCGGCCTTCTGCCCGAGCTCCTTCGACATCTGCCGCAGGTGCGTCGCCCGCGGGTCCTCGGTGTTGTAGACGCGGTGGCCAAAACCGGAGATCTTCTCCTTGCGCGCGAACTTCCCCTTCACGAACGCGTCGATGCGCTCGGCCGGGGCGTCCTGGCCAATCTCGATCAGCATCTTCATCACCTCGGCATTGGCGCCGCCGTGCAGCGGCCCCTTGAGCGTGCCGATGCCGGCGACGATGGCGGAGTGGATGTCGGTGAGGGTGGCCGCGGCCACGCGGGCCGCGAAGGTCGAGGCGTTCAGCTCGTGGTCGGCATGCAGCGTCAGCGCAATGTCCATGGCGCGAATCGACGTGGCGTTGGGCCGGGTGCCGAACAGCATGTAGAGAAAGTTGGCGGCATGGCCCATGGCCGGGTCGGGCGCAATCGGCCCGCCGCCCTGCTGCATGCGGCCCCAGGTTGCCACCAGGCTCGCGATCTGCCCGGTGAGCCGCACCGCCTTGCGATAGGACGCGGCCGGCGAGTTGTCGTGGGCGTCGCGGTCGTAGTGACCAAGCGCCGAGGTCAGCGTGCGCAGCGCGTCCATGCCGTCCGACGCGGGCAGCATGTTCATCAGCCGGATGATGGCCTCGGGCAGCGGCCGGGCCGCCGCCAGTTGCGACTGCAGGTCGCCGAGCTCCGCGCGATTGGGCAGCCGGCCGTGCCACAACAGGTAGCAGGTCTCCTCGAAGGTCGCGTGCCGGGCCAGGTCGTGGATGTCATGACCGCAATACGCCAGCACCCCGCGGTCGCCATCGAGAAAACAAATTCGTGAGGACGTCGCGACGACGTCTTCGAGTCCGCCCTTGGGTTTTGTCTCTGCCGCCATGTCCCAAATCTTACCGCCTTCCCTGCCCCGCGTCCCGGAGTATGCTGAGGCCGCCTGAAGGAGGGCCTCGCATGGCAGTCCAGTCCTACAAGAACCACGTTCGGTGGCTCCCGGCGTTTCATTTCTTTGCGGTACCCGTACTCTTGCTCCACACCATCAACGAGGGGCGTCACCTCTACGCCAGCCCGTCGCGCAGCACCGCGTTTGCCGTCGTCGTGGCGGCCGCCATCCTGACCGTGGCGTTCCTCGCGCGCACGCAGGCCTTGCAGGCGCAGAATCGGCTGATCCGCCTCGAGATGCGGCTGCGCCTGCAGCCGCTGCTGCCAGCGGATCTCTTTGCCCGCTTCAACGACCTGACCGTGCCGCAGCTCGTCGCGCTGCGTTTTGCGAGCGACGGCGAGATGACGGACCTGGTGCGCACCGTGTTGCAGGACGGCACCAAGCAGGCCGACATCAAGAAGATGATCAAGGAGTGGGTGCCCGACTACGTCCGGGTCTGATGACGCCAACTCGGCCGGGCCGGCATGGCGACGGAGTACACTAGATTCCATCGTCATGCCAAGCTCATTGCGCACCCTCTCGACCACCGAAGAGCTGGAACTCGCCCTTGCACAGTCGGCGCAGCGCCCGGCCGTGATCTTCAAGCACAGCCCGACCTGCGGCATCAGTGCCCAGGCGTTCGAGTCCATCTCGGGGTGGCTGGATGGCAAGATCCCTGATGCCGACTTTTATGTCGTGCCGGTGCCGGCCAGCCGCGCCGTCGCCACCGCGCTGGCGCAGCGGTTCGGGATTCGCCACGAATCGCCGCAAGTGATGGTGATCGACGGCGGCGAGGTCACGTGGCACGGCTCGCACTTTCGCGCGACGGCAAGTGCCATTGCCGCCGCACTCGACCAGCTCGCGGCCGCTACTTCGGCTCGGGAATAGGCTTCCCGCTCAGGTCGACGAAGGTGATGTTCGTGAAGGCGCCCAGCTGGTCCTTCACCTTCGCGTAGTCCCCCACGATCACCACTACCGAGTCCTCGGAGCCCAAGAGCATCTCGGCGCCGGTCTTGATCGCCTCGGCCGACGGCTGTGAAATCTGGCGCTGGAAGGTCTCGGGATAATCCTTGGGCAGCCCGAACGTGTTGACGGTGTTGACCGTGCCGGCCAGGCCGGCCTGCGTCGCATTCTGGATCAGGAACAGGCCACGCGAGTACTGCTTGGCATCGGCCAGCTCCTCGGCCTCGGGGCCGCCGGCGCGCAGGTTGTCGATCTCGGCGTAGATCTCCTTGAGCGTCGCGCCGGTCACGTCGTTGCGCACGTCGGCCGCGGCGCGGTAGAAGCCGCCCTCGGCCATGGCCTGGAACTGCGACTGCGGCGAGTAGGTGTAGCCCTTCTCCTCGCGGATGTTGCGCACCAGCCGCGAGTCGAACGCCGCGCCGTAGATCTGGTTGGCCAACTGCAGCGTGTACCACCGGGCATCGTCACGGCGGGTGGTGAAGTTGCCGACCGAGATCGACGACTGCACGCTATTGGGACGCTGGACGAAGACCAGCCGGCGGCCCTTGAGCGTGGGCATGGCCGGCGGCTTGGCCTCGGGAACGGCCCCGCGCGCCCAGCCGCCAAATGCCTGCTCGGCGGCGGCAAACACGGTCTCGGGGGCGACATCGCCCACCACGACCAGGAAGGCGTGGTTCGGCCGGTAGTAGGTCGCGTGAAACCCCACGATGGCCGCGCGATCGATCGCCGGCAGGCTCTCGAGCGTCGGTCCCGTGCGCGCGTAGGGATGCTCGCCAAACAGCGACTGGCGGAACACCTTGTTCGAGACGAACTGCGGCGAGGCCATCTGCGCCTGGAGCTGTTGCGCGGTGTTGGCCTTGAGCAGGTCGACTTCCGATTGCGGGAACACCGGGTTGCGCACCACATCGGACAGCAGGGCCATCATCCTCGGCAGCGATTCCGACAGGCCGCGCATCTGGAAGGTGGTGGAGTCCTGGCCGGCAGCCCCCGACAGGGTCGCGCCCATGGCAAACACTTCGCGCTTGATCTGCTCGCTCGTGCGCGTGGCGGTGCCTTCCTGGGCGGTGTCGGCGACAAACTGGGCGAGGCCGGCCTTGCCCGCCGGGTCCAGCGCCAGGCCGGCCTTCATGGTGAGCATCGCCGAGATCTTCGGCACCGTGGCGTAGCGGACGGCGATGACCTGCAGGCCGTTGGCGAGCGTGCGCTCCACGCGCGGCGGTGGCGCAAACGGCTTCTCGGGCCCGACCTCGGGCTTGGGCAGCGCCTGCGCCCAGGCCAAACCGTTGAGCGCCATCGCGGCCGCGGCAACGGCCAGGGCAAGACGGAACGGGCGGCGGATCATCGGACCCCTCCCTGCGCCGGCTTGGCGGCCGGTCGGCTGTCGATGGACGTGCGGTTGGTGGGCACGAGCCAGCGGCCAGCCGCCGCTTTCACATCCTCCACGGTGACCTTTTGCAGCTCGCCGAGAATGGTGTTGATGCGGCCCGGGTCGTCATCGAACAGCGCGAACGCCGCCATCAGGTTGGCGCGGCCGAATCGTGGCATGCCGCCGCTTTCGAGTTCGTCGAGGAAGCCCGAGCGAATCGTGGTCTTGGCCTGTTCCAACTCGGCCGGCGTGATGCCCTTCTCGCGAACCTCCGCCAGCACGCTTTCGATCGCGGCCAGCACCTGGTCGGCGGTCTTGTCGTTCAGGTAGTCGACCCGCATGGTGTAGAGCATGGGGCCTTTCATGTCGAAGTTGCTGCCCAGCAAGTTGAAGCCGCCCTGCGACGACACGGCCAGGCGTTCGTCGCGCACGAGCTTGCGATACATCCGGGCGCTGTCGTCGCTGTTCAGCAGGGGATCGAGCACGCTCAGCGCGAAGAAGTCCTTGGTGAAGCGCGCCGGCAGGTGCCACGCCGCGGCCAGCGCCGGCGTCCGCGCCAGCTTGTCGTCGCGCGTGAACTGCCTGGTGGCCGTTTGCGGCGGCTCGGCGATGTCGGCCGGCGGCGGCAGCGGCTGGCGCGGGATCGACCCGAAGTGCTTCTCGGCGAGGCGCCGCACTTCAGCCGCCGTGGTGTCGCCGACCACGACGAGCACGGCGTTATTGGGCGCGTAATAGGTCTTGAAAAAGGCCCGGACGTCCTCGAGCGTCGCCGCCTCGAGCTCTTTCAGGTCGCCGTAGAAATTGTGCGCGTTGTGCCAGTTGGTGTTGGCGCGCTCCCAGATGTCGAGCCACTCGAACCCGCCATGCGGCTGGTTGAGCACGTTCACGCGCACCTCTTCGCTGACGACGTTCTGCTGGTTCTTGAGGTTCTCGGCGCTGACGTCGAGCGACCGCATGCGGTCGGCCTCGAGCCACAGCGCCCGCTCGAGCCCGTTGGACGGCAGTGCCTGGAAGTAATTGGTGTAGTCGAAGCGGGTCGAGCCGTTGACGATGCCGCCGGCTTCCTGCAGGAGCGAGACGTGCTCCATCTTCTTCACCTGCGCCGAGCCCTGGAACATCATGTGCTCGAAGAGGTGGGCAAAGCCGGTGCGGCCCTTGGGCTCGACCCGGAAGCCGATGTTGTACATCACCTCGACCAGCACCACCGGAGCGGCATGGTCTTCGCTGACCACGACCTTGAGGCCGTTGGGCAGGGTGAAATAGTCGACGGGGACCGTGAAGCCCTGTGCCGCCGCCGGCACGGCGACGGACACCAGGAGAAATGCGGAAAGCAGCTCGGCCAATCGTTTAGGCATGCGGTTCACCTTGGTCACCCAAGGATAGACGAAGGCCGGGGCCGAACGGTTGCGCGCGCCGCCAAGAGGCCTCTGCCCGCGTGAATCCTAGGCTTCTTTGCCTTGCACGACCGAAACGGCCGAATCGCCGCCGTACTGCTGCAGCAGCGACAGCATGCCGGTGTAGAGGAAGCCGACTTGAAACAGCATCAGGAACGGCACCGTGCCGTAGATGCCGTTGGCGAGCGCGTAGAACAGCGTGGCGGTGAAGTAGAGTCCCAGCGCCAGTTCGATCAGCGGCTGCACGGCCACCGACTGGCGGTACTTCTTCTGGCTCCACTCGTCGCCGTTGGCCTCGACCGCGTACTTCGGCGTGCGGACGAACTCGCTGGGCTTGTGGAACAGCGCCTCGAACACCGCGCGCGTGTTGTTGACCGCCAGGCCGATGCCAATCGACATCAGGAACGGGAGGTACTTCAGCCGCTCGGTCCAGGTCTGGGGATACAGCTCGCGCTGGCAGACCATGTAGAAGTTGGCCACCGACGCCGTCGCCGCCAGGAACAGCGGGATGTCGATGAGCATCATCTCGTACCAGCCCATGTTGTAGCGGATGACCATGGACGGCCCCATCAGCACCGACAACACCACCATCAACGGGTAGTTGAAGTTCGCCGACAGGTGGAAGAACGCCTCGGCCTTGACCTTGAACGGCTGGTCCGACTGCAGGATGCGCGGCATCAGCTTCATGAAGGTCTGGATCGAACCCTTCGCCCAGCGATGTTGCTGCGACTTGAACGCGTTCATCTCGACCGGCAACTCGGCCGGGGCGACATGGTCCTGCACGAACACGAACTGCCAGCCCTTGAGCTGCGTGCGGTAACTCAAGTCGAGGTCTTCGGTCAGCGTGTCGTGCTGCCAGCCGCCGCCGTCGGCAATCGCCACCTTGCGCCAGATGCCCGCGGTGCCGTTGAAGTTGAAGAAGCAGCCGCCGCGATTGCGGCTGCCGTGCTCGAGCACGAAGTGCGCGTCGAGCAGCACGGCCTGGATCTTCGTCAGCAACGAGTAGTCTTCGTTGATGTGGCCCCAGCGCGCCTGCACGAGGGCGACCTTGGGGTCGGTGAAGTAATGCACCGACCGCATCAGGAAGTCGGGCTTGGGAATGAAGTCGGCGTCGAAGATCGCCACGTATTCGCCGCGGCACACCTTCAGGCCCTCATCGAGCGCGCCCGCCTTGTAACCGGTGCGGTCTTCACGGTGGAGATACTTGATGTCGACGCCCTGCAGCGCGTGGCGCCGGACGGCCAATTCGGTGATCTGCCGCGTCTCGTCGGTCGAGTCGTCCAAGACCTGGATTTCCAGCTTCTCGCGCGGGTAGTCGATCTGGCAGACCGCGTCGATCAGCCGATCGACGACGTACATTTCGTTGTAGAGCGGCAACTGAATGGTCACGACCGGCAGGTCGTCGAAGGTACCCTTCGGCACAGGCTGTTCGTGCTTGTGCTTCATGTAGATGTACACCAGGTAATATCGGTGCCATCCATACACGGCCAGGATCAGCAGGACGAAGAAGTATGAAGCGAGTATGAGGGTTTCGACTGCGGTCATCTTAATGGTCGTCCGACCTGAGGTGGCGGATAATGGCCCATCCTCTTATCCTGCGATCCGGCGGCCGCGACAATCGGAGCGGCCGATGCGTGTTTCGAGGAAGACGCCACTGATAATGAAGGCTTCTGCCCCGTAATCCAGTCCATCATTATAAGAATCGCTTGCCAGTAAAGTCAACAAAACACGGACGATAGCGTCATGACACCGGCTGAACTACGCATCATTCTGCAACAGGTCCGCGAGGGTCGAACCGACACCGGCCAGGCCTTTGACCAGCTCCTGGCGGCGTTTCGCGACCAACCCTTTGAGGACCTTGGGTTTGCGAAGGTTGACCATCACCGGTCGATCCGCCAGGGCTTTGCCGAAGTCATCCTCGGGCTGGGTAAAACGCCGTCTCAAATCGCGACAATTGCGGCTGAGATTGTGAGCCGGGGCCATCCCCTCTTGGTCACGCGGGCCGACCGGGCCGCCTGGCAAGCGGTCCAGGAGCGGGTGCCTGGAGCGGAGTATCACGAGGTCGCGCAAGCGATCACCCTCAAGCGAGACGTTCCCCAAGGGCTGGGGACCATTGCCCTCTGCTCGGCCGGCACCTCCGACATCCCGGTGGCGGAAGAGGCGGCGGTCACGGCCGAGCTGATGGGCAACACCGTCGATCGGCTCTACGACGTCGGCATTGCCGGGATCCACCGCATCATGAAGCAACGGAGCAGGCTCGAATCAGCCCGCGTCATCATTGTCGTCGCCGGCATGGAAGGCGCGCTGCCGTCCGTGGTGGCCGGCATGGTCAGCGTGCCGGTGATTGCCGTGCCCACCAGCATCGGCTACGGTGCCAGCTTCGGCGGCGTGGCGGCGCTGCTCGGCATGCTCAACTCCTGCGCCAACGGCGTGTCAGTGGTGAACATCGACAACGGCTACGGCGCCGGCTGTATTGCGTCGATGATCAATCACTTGTAACCCAACGGGATCAGGGATCCGGGGTCCGGGGTCTGCGCTGAGCGGCCTCGAATCCGGATCCCGGATCCCGGATCCCGGATCCCGATGCTAGCTTTAAGAACGCTTGAATTCGATCGCATCGTTGACGCGGTCACCGCGCTCGCCTTGACGCCGCTTGGCGCGGCGGCGTTGTCGGCGCTCGAGCCGTCGACCGATCCGAAAGTCGTGGTTGCGGCACAAGAGGCCACGACCGAGACGACGCGCTTTCTCGAGCGGCATGCGTTGTTCCCGCTGCGCGCCGGCGAGGGCCTGCCCGACGCGCTGGCGTCGCTCGGCATCACCGGCCGGCCGCTCGAGCCGCTGCAGTTGCGCCTGCTGGCCGACTTCGTCGACTCGGTCGACCTGGCCGGCGTCAGCGTGCGGCGCGCCGGCGCCGACTTCCCCATTCTCGGCAAGCTGGTCGCTCACCTCGCCTCGTTCAAGGACGAGGTCGCGGCGGTGCGCCACGCCATCGACCCCGGCGGCGACGTGCTCGATCACGCCAGCCCTGAGCTGAAGCGCATTCGCAACGAGCTGCGCCAGAAGCGCCAGAAGCTGCGCGGCACGCTGGAACAGTTCACGCGCGGCAGCTCGGCGAAATACCTCCAGGAAGAGATCGTCACCGAGCGCAACGGCCGCTTCGTGCTGATGGTCAAGGCCGAACATCGCGGCAACCTGCCCGGCATCGTCCACGGCAGTTCGACGACCGGCGCCACGCTGTTCATGGAGCCGGCCGCCACCGTCGAGATCAACAACGACATCGTCGAGCTCGAGGATCGCGAGCGGGAAGAGATCTTCCGCATCCTGCTGGAGCTGACCGATCGCTTCCGCGCCCGTCCGGCCGACCTGGCCGTAATCGAGGACGTGGCGCGCGATCTCGACACGCTGCAGGCCAAGGCGCGCTACAGCGCGAAGGTCAACGGCATCGAGCCGGCCTTCACCGCCGACACCAGCCTGGAGCTCAAAGGCGCGCGCCATCCCATGCTCGAGCGCGCCGTGCCGGTGGACGTGCTGCTGGATCCGCCGAACCGCGTGCTGTTGATTACGGGGCCCAATACTGGCGGCAAGACCGTTGCGCTCAAGACCGCCGGCCTGTTTGCGCTGATGGCGCAGGCCGGCCTGCACCTGCCGGCCACCGTGGCGCGGCTGCCGGTGTTCCGGTCGGTGTTTGCCGATATCGGCGACGAGCAGTCAATCGAAAACAGCCTGAGCACGTTCTCGTCGCACATCACCAACCTGGTGTCGATGGAACGGGACCTGCAATTGCCGGCGCTCGTGATGCTCGACGAAGTCGGCACCGGCACGGACCCCAACGAAGGCGGCGCACTGGCCACGGCCATCGTCCAACACTTCCGCCAGCGCGGCGCGCTGGTGATGGCGACGACGCACTTCGATTCGGTCAAGACGTGGGGCATCGGCACCGAGGGCGTGGCGGTGGCGGCGTTTGCCTTCGACCCGCAGAACTTCGCGCCGACCTACCGGCTGCTCTACGGCGCGCCGGGACGCAGTCTGGCCATCGAGATGGCGCAGCGGTTGGGCCTGCCGGCGACCGTGATTGCCGCGGCCCGCGGCTATCTCAGCGACGACCAGAAGCGGCTGCAGGCGCACCTGTCGCGGCTCGATGCGCAAGCGCGGGCGCTCGAGGCCGACCGCATCAAGCTCGAACGCGATCGGCGTGCGTTCAACGAGACCAATGCCGCCCTGACCCAGCGTGAGCGCTCGCTGGCCGAGCGCGAGGACGTGTTCAAGAAGCGGCTGAACGAGCGGCTCGACGAGCGCCTGCGGCAGGCCCGCCGCGACGTCGACGCGGTGATCGATCAGCTGAAGGAAAAGTCCGAGGCGCTTGCCGAAAAGGCGTCGCTGCGCGCGGCGATCAACACCGGCGAGTCCGGCGCGGCGAAGGCCGAGGCGCGCGCCGAGATCGATCGCATTGTCGAAGGCTTGCGCCATCCGTCAGGCAACCCTGATGGGTTGCCTCCACCGGGTGTGCGTGGCGACCCAGGCCCGCCTGCCGTCGGAGCCAAGGTCTCACTCGGCATGGGTCTCGAAGGCACCATCGTGTCGATCGACGGCAACCAGGCCGAAGTCGACGTCCGCGGCAAGCGCATGCGCGCGAAGTTGAAGGACATGCGGGTCATCGGTGGTGCCGGGGGAGGCAACCCTTCAGGGCTGCCCGCCAAGGGCAAGGTCCGGGTCAACGTCGACCTGAAGCCGCGCGAAGGCATGCTGAGCGAACTGAAAGTGATCGGCATGACGGTGGAGGAAGCGATCGACCGCGTGTCGCGCTTTCTCGACGACACCATGGTGACCGACGTCTCGCAGGTGCGCATTGTCCACGGTCACGGCACGGGCGCGCTGCGCAAGGGCCTGCAGGCGTTCTTGAAGACGCATCCGCTGGTCGAGAAGCACTACCCCGCGCCCGACAACCAGGGCGGCGGCGGCGCGACGATCGTCGAGCTCAAGGATTAGCGGTGGCGCGGATCACTTCCGGAGGCGCCGCTCTTCCCACCTGACCACGAGCCTGCCTCCGGCTACTAGGCGAAGCGTGTCCGAAACATCCTTGGTCCTGACGTCGACCGACGCCGACACGTTGAAGCGGATTTCGTCGTCGTCTTCGACCAGCAGCTCGTGCTCGAGGCCCAGCCCCTTCAGCACATCTTCGGCCTTGGAGCGGAACTCTGCGGCCTCGGTGGTCTTGAGCCGCAACTCGAACAGCTTGCGCGCCGGCGGCTCGAAAAACTCAACGATCCACAGCGCGAACATCATGAACACCGTGGCCACGGCGCCCAGCTGGAAGCGGCCGACGCCGACGGCAAGCCCGGCGGCCAGGGCCGACAGCATGACCACCGCATCCTTGGGATCGGCGATGTTCGAGCGATAGCGAATCAGGCCGGCGGCACCGACAATGCCGAAGGCCCGCGAGAGGCTGTTGCCGACCACCAGCATGATCACGGCGCCGACCACCGAGAGCATGATCTGGGTCTGGATGACGACAACCTTGCGGGCGCCCTGGTTGCGGCGCCGGGGCCGCAGGGCCAATGCCGTGCCGAACAGCGCGGCCAACCCAAGGCGCTCCAGGGCCAGCACGATGTCGTCTTGAGGGTCGGTGGGGGCCGATGGGTCTACGAACGGTGTCGCGCGCGCTGGCGTGAGCACGTCGGCAGGGGGTTGCATCCCGCGCAGCACGGCAGGCGCGGCCACCCCACCGGCAAACATGAGGACGATGCCGCTGGTGAAGGCCTGGCGACGAATCGCGCGAAACACTGGCGACAGCAGCACTATTTCGGGAGATTCTACAACGGATGAGCTTGGCCCAACTATCGTGCGGGCCGGTCAGGCCGGCAATTGCCAGATGCGTGGCGTGCGACCGGGGTCAATGCGGTCACTGCAACCTGGAACGGACGACGGGAGCTTCGCCGTGCTGCCGCGCCTGCCGCGGTGAAGCGCGACGCGCGAAGGCGGGCCGAACGCGGTAAGCTGGCAGGTGTAAGCCCAAGCTCACCGTGGCCCTTTTTCCCCAGACGTTCATTGACGAAGTGCGCGCGGCGGCCGACATTGTCGCCGTCGTTTCCGACTCCGTGTCGCTGCGCAAGGCCGGCGCGACCTACAAGGGGCTGTGCCCATTCCACGGCGAGAAGACCCCGTCGTTCACCGTCAACAAGGACAAGGGCTTCTTCCACTGCTTCGGCTGCGGCGTCGGCGGCGATGTCTTCAAGTTCATGGAGCTACAGGACAAGGTCGGCTTCCAGGAAGCCGTGCGCAGTCTCGCCAACCGGTTCGGCATTCCCATTCCCGAGCTCGAAGCGAGCGGCGAGCAGCGCGAGACGGCCGCCGAGCGCGAGGCCCTGGTCAAGATTCACGAGCTCGCCGTCACGCACTTCCGCGAGCAGCTCGCCTCGCCGGCCGGCGCCCGCATACGCGACTACCTGCTCAAGGAGCGCGGGCTCACGCCCGGGACGATTGACAAGCTGCAGCTCGGCTACGCGCCGCCGGGCCGCGACGCGTTGCGGCAGCGCCTGCTGAAGGCGGGGTTCTCGCCGCTGCAGCTCGTGACGAGCGGCCTCGTCAGCCGGCGAGACGATGGCACGGAGGTCGATCGGTTCAGGAACCGGTTGATGGTGCCGATTGCGCGCGACACCGGGACGGTGGTGGCCTTCGGCGGCCGCGCGCTCGAGAAGGATCAGGTGCCGAAGTACCTGAACTCACCCGAGACGCCGATCTACACCAAGAGCCGCACGCTCTACGGGCTGAACCTCACCAAGGGCGACCTCCGCAAGGTGCGCTACGCCATCATCGTCGAGGGCTACTTCGACTTCGCGCAGGTGTACCAGGCGGGCGGCTTCCCGGTCGTCGCGACGTGCGGCACGGCCCTGACGCCGCAACAGGCGCAGATGCTGCACCGCTTCACGTCGAAGACGGTGCTCTGCTACGACCCCGACAGCGCCGGTCAGACCGCGGCGGAGCGCAGCTCCGAATTGCTGGTCGCCGAAGGCTTCGTGGTCAACGTGATGACGCTGCCGGGCGGCGGCGACCCCGACACGTTCATCCAGAAGAACGGGGCCGAGGGGTTCCGCGAACAGCTCAAGCACTCGCGGCCGTACCTGGAGTTCCTGCTCGATCGCGCGGCGGCCGAGCACGATCTCACGCGCGACGACAACCGCCGCGAGTTCCTGAAACGGATGCTGGGCGTGGCCGCGCGCATTCCCGACCCCGCGGTCCGCGATCAGTTTGCCGACCGGCTGGCGCACAAGGCGAGGGTGACGGAAGACGTGGTTCGAGCCGAGATCAGGAAAGCAGCGGCCAATCGCAAGACGGAGCTGCCGGCTGAGCGGGTGCCGAGCCTCCAAGGCAACGTCAGGAAGGCGGAAAAGGGCCTGATCTGGAGCCTGGTGCACGATCCGGCGGCCACGCTGAAGTGGCTGAACCAGCTCGAAACCGAAGACCTGAAAGGACTTAGCACGGCCAACATCCTCCGCACCGCGCAGCAGCTCGACGTGAAGCCCGAGGATGTTCCTGCGGCGCTGATGGAGCGTCTAAGTACCCAGGAGGCGGAACTGCTGGCCTCGGTGGCCGCGGAACCTTCCCCGCCCGCGGTGCTCCCGGACCTGTGCGTGGTCGCGCTCAAGTACGTCCGGCTCGAACGTGAGCTGGCCGACGTCCAAAGGGAGCTCAAACGCTTGCAGGATATGGGGGATAGCGGCCCGGCGTCGATGGTCCTGCTGGCGAAGAAGTCGCAAATGGTTCGCGCTCTCGAGGCGATGAAGCCGCCAAAAGAGCTACAATAGAGGGCTCCGCTCTCTGGAGGACAAACCTAGCAGGGGTTGTCCCCTACACATCTGGTTTTGGGGGTCGCACGCGATATGGCCTTGGCGCTCGAAGAGAAATTCGATGAAGTCCGTCAGCTCATTGTCATCGGCAAGGAGAAAGGTTATCTCCTGTACGACGAAGTCAATGACCTGCTGCCGGCCGACCTGACGGCCAACCCCGAAGACCTCGAGGAACTGCTGGCGGTGTTTGCCAGCGCCGGCATCGAGCTGGTCGACTCGGAAAAGGGTTACAAGCTCGAGCGCGAGGGCATCGAGCGTCACGAAGGTCCCGAAGGCGAGGGGCCCGAGCTCGATCTCACCCCGGGTTCGCTCGACAAGACCAACGATCCCGTCCGCATGTATCTGCGCGAGATGGGCACCGTGCCGCTGCTGACGCGCGAAGGCGAAGTGGAAATCGCCCGCCGCATCGAGCGCGGCAAGCTCTCGGTGATCAAGTCGATCTCGCGCATGCCCGCCATCACCAAGGCGGTGATCCGCATGGGCGACGCGCTCAAGGCCGGCGAGCGCACCATCCGCGAGCTGGTGATCTTCAACGACGAGGAAATCACCGACGACCGCATCGAAGAGCGGGCGCAGCAGTTCCTGAAGCAGGTCGAGGCGGTGCGCAAGGCGCGCCTCGCCGTCGAGAAGCACGACGAGAAGCTCGAGGCGATTCCCAAGGCCGACAAGAAGAAGTACCGCCGCCAGCGCTGGAAGCTGATGCGCGGCCAGGTCGAGACCTCGCGCTACATCCGCAAGATCGAGTTCACCGAGCCGGTCAAGCGCCGCCTCGTCGAAGAGGTCAAGGACATCGTCGAGCGCGTCTCGAAGCAGCAGCGCGAGCACGACAAGCTGAAGAAGGAACTGAACCTCAAGGTCCGCAAGCCCAAGCTCAAGGACGACGAGCGCAAGGCGATGACCAAGCGCATGAACGATCTCAAGGCCGAGATCAAGACGCGCACCGAGGACCTCGAGGAGAGCGTCGACCACCTGCGCCACACGCTCGAAGTGATCATGCGCGGCGAGGCCCAGGCCGAGCAGGCGAAGAAGGAGCTGGTCGAGGCCAACCTCCGCCTCGTGGTCTCGATCGCCAAGAAGTACACCAACCGCGGGCTGCAGTTCCTCGACCTGATCCAGGAAGGCAACATCGGCCTGATGAAGGCCGTCGACAAGTTCGAGTACCGCCGCGGCTACAAGTTCTCGACCTACGCGACGTGGTGGATCCGCCAGGCGATCACCCGCGCCATTGCCGACCAGGCGCGGACCATCCGCATCCCGGTCCACATGATCGAGACCATCAACAAGCTGATCCGCACCTCGCGGGCGCTGGTGCAGGAGCTCGGGCGCGAACCGACCTCCGAGGAAATCGCCCGCCGCATGGACATCCCGGTCTCGAAGGTCCGCAAGGTCCTGAAGATCGCGCAGGAGCCGATTTCGCTCGAGACCCCGATCGGCGAGGAGGAAGATTCGCACCTCGGCGACTTCATCGAGGACCGCTCGGCGGTGTCGCCGTCGGAAGCGGTGATTAACCTCGACCTGAAGGAACAGACCGAGTCGGTGCTGAAGACCCTGACGCCGCGCGAGGAGAAGGTCATCAAGATGCGCTTCGGCGTCGGCGACGGCAGCGAGCACACGCTCGAGGAAGTGGGCCAGAACTTCGCCGTGACCCGCGAGCGCATCCGCCAGATCGAGGCCAAGGCGCTGCGCAAGCTGCGCCACCCGTCGCGATCGCGTAAACTACGCGCGTTCCTCGAAGGCCGCTCCTAGAGGCGGCGGGCTTGCCCCGCCGAAGCGCGCAGCGCGTAGGCGGGCCCATAGCTCAGTTGGTTAGAGCGGCCGGCTCATAACTGGTTGGTCCCTGGTTCGAATCCAGGTGGGCCCACTCTTTGAAGTGAAAAGTAGGAAGTGAGAAGTGAAAAGCCAAGCCTACCGCAAGCCCTTCTCCCTTTTCACTTTTCCCTTTTCACTTTTCACTTCCTAATGCTGCCAGACCTCGAACGGCTGATTCAACTGCAAGAGATAGAAAGCAAGGCCGCGGTGGCCGCCAAGGCCATCGCCGAGGCGCCCGGGCGCATGGCCGCGCTCGATGCCTTGCTGCACGACGCCACCACCGCCCTCGACGCCGCCCGGCATGCGCTCGCCGACAACAAGACCCGCCGCGGACTGATCGACAAGGACCTGGCCGCCGTGCAGCAGCGCCAGGGCAAATACAAAGATCAGCTGATGCAGGTCAAGACCAACGAAGAGTTCCGCGCGATGCAGCATCAGATTGACGCGGCCGCGACCGAGGTCGGCGTCCAGGAGGAGAAGATCCTGATCAACATGATGGAGGCCGACGAGATCAACGGCACCATCAAGAAGGCCGAAGCCGCGCTCAAGGCGGCGCAGGCCAAGGTCGGCACCGAACGCGCCGCGATCGAAGCCGACGTCAAGGTCCAGCAGGGCGTGGCCGCCGAGTGCGCGACGGCCCGCACGGCGCTGGTCGCCAGCCTGAACGACAAGGGCCTGGTCGACACCTTCGCGCGCATTGCCAAGGTCCGCGGCACCGCCGTCGCCCGCGCCGAGGGCGAGCGCTGCACCGTCTGCCAGGTCCGCCTGCGCCCCGCGGTGTTCGTCAACGTGCTGAAGAACGACCAGATCGTGCAGTGCGACAGCTGCAACCGCATCCTCTACTTCATCGCACCTCAGGCACCCAAGGCACCTGAGGCACCTCCGGCATCTTGATCACCGCATATTTCGACGGCGGTTCGCGGGGCAACCCCGGCCTCGCCGGCTGGGGCGCGTACATCGTCGACGATGACGGCACGGTGCTGGCGGAGTTGAGCGGAGCGCTCGGCGTGGCCACCAACAACGTCGCCGAGTACCACGGCCTGATTGCGGCGCTGCAATGGGCCGCCGACCACGAGGTGACGGCGCTGGCCGTGAAGGGCGATTCACTGCTGCTGATCGAGCAGATGCGCGGCAACTACAAGGTCAAGAACGAAGGCCTGAAGCCCCTGCACATGAAGGCCCGGATGCTGGTGATGCAGATCGGCAACGTCAGCTTCGCCCACGTCCCGCGCGAGCGCAACAAGGATGCCGACCGCCTGTCGAATGTCGGCATGGACGCCAACGGCCGCAGCTGAGCTTCCCGGCGTCCGATCACTAGACGGCGAATGGCCCCGCTTGGGGAGAAACTGGCCCGGACTTGCCTGTATACTGCCGGTATTCTGACTGACACGTCGCAGGTCGATCGGGTGTACGCCAGTATCAAGGCCGGCATCATCGATGGCCGCTACCCGCCGGGAGCGCCGCTGTCAGAGCCGGCGCTCGCCTCGGCCCACGGCATGTCGCGCACACCGGTTCGCGAAGGCATGTCGCGGCTCTGGCAGGAGGGCTATCTCGATCGCGTCCAGGGGCGCGGTTATTTTGTCGGCCGCGTCACCGTGCAGTCGATCAACGACACCTTTGACGTGCGCCGCCTGCTCGAGGGGGCCGCGGCCGCCCGCGCCGCCGAACTGGCAACGCCCGGCGAGGTCAGCCTGCTGCGCGAGCTGGCGGAGTTGCCGACCCGCGATTACCGTGAGGGGGAAGTTGCCAACGCGCGCTTCCATCTCGCCATTGCCGAGGCGGCCAGGAACACCCTCGCCACCGAGCTCATCGAGCGCTGCCTGGCGCAGATCGACCGGTTCCTGTCGCCCGGCGCCTCGTCCAGCCAATTCCAGACCGGCGCCTCGCAGGCGCATCTCCGGATCGCCGGCGCCATTGCCCGCCGCGACCCGGCGGCGGCCCGGGCGTTGATGGAAGACCATCTCGATTGCGGCAGCAGCCGCATGAAGGCGGCCCTGCTGCGGGGAGAGATCGCCGGGGTCGGGGTGCGCTAGCCGCATGGCCCTGTCGTGGTGTGCTGTGCTTGTTTCCCGGAGGTCAGTCATGAACTTACGAATGGCAGGTTGGCTCATCGTGCTGTTGCTGTCGGCCACGGCGGCGGCAGCTCAGCAAGGCACGTCTGAACTGCGCGGACGCGTGATCGACGAGCAGGGCGCCGTGCTGCCCGGCGTATCCGTGACGGTCACCAACCAGGCGACCGGCATGTTCCGGACGACCGTGTCGGGCGCCGACGGGTCGTTCATCGCCAGCGGCCTGGTGCCCGGCACGTACCGGGCCACCGCTGAACTGACGGGCTTCAAGACGTTCGACCGCGGGGAACTGCGCCTCGAAGTCGGCAAAACCACCACCATCGACGTCACCATGTCGGTGGGCGGCCTTGAAGAAACGGTCAGCGTCACCGCGACCTCGCCGATTGTCGACCTGACGTCGAAGGAGCTGGGCGGCAACATCACCAGCGACACGCTCGTGAAGCTGCCCAGCGTCAACGGCAACTTCGTCGGCTTCGTCGGCCTGCTGCCCGGCATCGTCCCCTCGGTCAGCACCGAGTCGTTCGGCAGCGACTCGATCTCGGTCAACGGCCAGGATCCGCGCAACAACAACTACATGCTCGACGGCGGCAACAACAACGACGACGTGATCGGGCAGCGGGCGGGCACGCAGGCGCGGACGCCGATCGAGGCGATTCAGGAATTCCAGGTGATCACCGGCCAGTACGACGCGCAGTACGGGCGCACCTCGGGCGCGGTCGTCAACGCCGTGACCAAGGCCGGCACCAACGACTTCCGCGGCGTGGCCTTTGCGTTCGGCCAGAACGCCAGCCTGGCGTCGAAGGACTTCTTCGCCAAGCAGAACAACACCGCGAAGCCCGACACCAGCTACCAGCGCTGGGGCGGCACTTTCGGCGGCCCGATCGTGAAGAACAAGATCCACTTCTTCGGCAGCCTCGAGCGCTTCGCGATCGACCGGCCCAACACCATCAACATCCCGTCGCGGCCCGAGTACAACGGCACCCAGATCACCAAGGACCGGGTGTGGAACACCATCATCCGCGGCGACCACCAGGTCAGCAACAACACCACCTACAGCGTGCGCTGGCTGCGCGAGCAGTCGCCGCAGGTCAACCAGATCATCGGCACCGCCGCCCAGCCGGCGGCGCCGGCGGCGGCGCGCGAGGAATCGGACGTCGACCAGACCGTGTCGGGCAGCCTCAACATGGTGCTCTCCAACACCAAGGTCAGCACTTTCCGCCTGACCTGGACGCGCGAGAACGTGAGCTTCGCGAACAACTGCTTCAACACCAACGGCCGCGACATGGTGCAGTGCCCGGTGTCGCTGTCGTACCAGGACTACTTCGATCAGCAGGACAACACGGCGCAGGCCCGCATCAACGACGGCATCCAGGCCGAGGAGACGCTGGCGTGGTTCATTCCCGGCAAGGGCGGCGACCACGACCTGAAGCTGGGCGTGCAGTACTCGTACTCGACGGCCTACAACACCAACCAGGGCAACCTCAACGGCACCTTCTCGTTCGGCCGCAACAACGTGCCGTTCAACGCGGCGGTGCCGTCCACCTACCCGGATCGGCTGACCATCCGCGTCGGCGGCCCGAACGTGTTCTACCAGAAGGCGCATTACATCTCGAGCTTCGTGCAGGACAAGTGGCGCCTCGGCAACAGCATCACGCTGAACCTCGGCGCCCGCTACGACGTCGAGCTGATCCCGTTCCCCGAAGAAGACGATGACCCGCTCACCGACAAGCACCCGGTCGACACCAACAACCTGGCGCCGCGCCTGGGCTTCACCTACGACATTGGCGGCAACAGCGTGGTCCGCCTCGGCGTCGGCCGCTTCTACGACAAGACGCACTTCGAGGTGATTGGCGGCCTCTACACCGGCACGCCCTTCACGAGCTCGTTCATCGTCAACTTCCCGACCGCCGCCGCCGACAACGGCCCGCGCAACGGCCAGCTGCCGACCGACCCGTTCCTGGTCAACGGTCCCGTGCTCAACCGCACGCTGCTCAACCAGCTCTACCCGGGCGGCCAGCAGCTGCGCAACACCGGCGCGTCGTGGGACAACCCCGATCGCCGCACGCCGTACACCGACGAGGTCAGCGTGGGCTACGAGCGCCAGCTGGGCGCGCAGTTGAGCACCAGCGTCGATTACGTGCACTCCCGCGGCCGCGACCTGCTGATGTCGCGCGTGTTGAATCCCCAAGTGCGGTCGAACCCGGTGGTCGCCTCCTCGACGCTGATCCGCGTGCCGAGCCCCGACCTGATCGCCGCCACCGCAGAACTGGCCCAGAAGTACCCCGGGTTCGCGCCGTTCACCACCGCCGTGACCCAGAACATGAACGTCGGCGAGCTCGACTACAACGCGCTGATGCTGCAGTTGAAGAAGCGCTACAGCAACAACTTCAGCGCGCAGGTCTCGTACACCCTGGCCAGGTCGCGCGGCAACACCTCGGGCAACGGCGCTCCCGCCAGCAACTTCCAGGTGCTCCAGGATCTGCGGCTCGACCGGAACGAAGGGCCGACCGACTTCGACAACCGCCACAACCTCACCATCAGCGGCACGGCGCTGGTGCCGAGGACCGGTGGCTTGAACCTCAGCTGGGTCGCGCGCTGGCTGAGCGGCCGGCCCTTCAGCCTGACCAACGCCAACAACGACCCCGACCTGAACGGCATCCAGGCCGAACCGCTGCCGGCCGGCGAGTACAAGGGCGTCGGCAACAATGCCTACACGGTCGAGAACTACACGCCCGAGCGCAACGGCGCGTATGGCCCCGGCTTCTTCGGTCTCGACATGCGCTTTGGCTACAGCTTTCGGGTGGGCGGTCAGCGCAAGCTGGAGCTGTCGGCCGACCTCTTCAACATGACCAACCGCACGAACTTCGCTAACCCGACGGGCAACCAGGCGTCGGCGCAGTTCCTGCTCCTCACGGCGTACAGCACCAGCTACACCCCGCGCAAGGCGCAGCTCGGCGTCCGCCTGGAGTTCTAGGGCCCGTCCGGCCCCAGGGCCGGACCTCTCGCGCAGGGCGGGTCTCCTTCCCGCCCTGCGTCTTTTTCCGGTCCTAGGATGCACCGGTGCCCCCTCCGCTTCGCCGTCATCCTCCTCATTGGCTTGGTCGGCAACAGCCGCACCGCCGCACAGTTGCGGCTGCCCTAAGGGCCGCTGGTCATTCGCGACTTCACGCTGCGGTTCAATCCAGCCGGCACGTTCGACCTGGCCGGCGAAGGCTGGCGGGCGATGAGCGGGTCGTGGACCGTCACGGGCGAATCACCCCGAAGGGCGAGGACCACAGCACGCAGGTGGCCTGGCGCAAGACCGGCCGGGGTTCGTACATGCCGACGCCGCTCGCCTACCGCGGCCTCCTGTACGTGCTCGCCAACAACGGCGTGTTCGATGCCTACGAGCTGGCGACCGGCAAGGAGAGCTATCGCCAGAGTCTGCCGCTGGTGGGCAGCGGATACAGCGCCTCGCCGGTGGCCGGCAAGATCTACCTCGCAAACGAAGACGGCGAGATGCTGGTTGTCGAGGCCGGCCCAGCCCTCAGGGTCACTGCGACCAACTCGATGGGCGAACCGCTGATGGCCACGCCGGCCCTGTCGGAAGGCGTCATGTACGTGCGCGCCCTCTCGACGAAGTTTGCCATCGGCAGGCGCTGACCGAAATGCCGGTCACGCCGCCGGGCTTTGCTGCCGCGCTCCGAAGGCGTGGCGCCAGGCCTGGTGCAGCCGCTCCATGTCGACATCCTTCAAGGTGCCGCCCGCCTCGAAGTGTTCGATCATCACCTTGCCCAGCCCGTAAGTCACGGCGGCCGACAGGCCGGCCATGGCCACCCACCCCACCGCCCCGGTTACGGCCGGAAGCCGCTTCAGGAGCGAACGTTCGAGCGTGCCGCCCAGCCAGCCGGGGACGAACGCGGCACCAAGGGCGAGCAGGATGCCGCGCGCCGAATCCTTCGAGAACTCGACGCCGTAAAGGCGTGACAGGTCGTGCATGAGCGCCAGGTGCAGCCCGGTGATGGCGGCCATGCCGATGAATGGCGCCGTGACCAAGCCGGCGCCGCCCGAGGCGAGGGCGTATCTCTTGAGAATTGACGAAGCGATGTCGGCGCGGGACATGGGGTCTGCAGCACCAAACATTACAACGGAACGGCGATCACCGCGGCCATGCGGCCGGCCCGCTCGCCCGCGGCCCGGTAGGACTCGAAACTGCCGGCATGCGTGAGGGTGCTGAGGCCGCACGTGAAGATGCGGGCGGCCGGGACGCCGGCGTCGATCAACTGGTCGCGGTTGGCCGCCCAGAGATTCAGGGTCAGCCGCGAATCACGGCGCCTGAACCACCGCGCCAGGTCCGGGGCGCGGTGGCCGGCCTGCTGAAAGGCATCGATCAGCGAATCGCCCACCGCATAATCGTCCGGCCCGATGCTGGGGCCGATGGCCACGGTGAGGTCTGATGGATCGGTCCCAAAATCGCGGTGCATGGCCTCAATCGCGGCCGGGCCGATTCGCGCGCAGGTGCCGCGCCAGCCGGCGTGAATGGCGCCGGCCGCGCCGCTGACACGGTCGGCGACCACCATGGGCACGCAGTCGGCCACCAGCACCGCCAGCACGAGGCCCGGCACGTTCGACACCACGGCATCGCCATCGGGCTTGGCTTCGGCATCGGCGTGGGCGCTTTGACCGCGCCTCAGCACGCGGACGCTGTTGCCGTGGACCTGCCTGACGCGGCGCACCTGTTCGGGCGTTCCACCCACCGAGGCCGCCGCCGCCGCCCACCCTTCCGGGGTCGGTAACGGCAGTTGCTTCGACGTAAACACGTGTTGCGCGATCGGCTCGAGGGGCACACACCGCAGCGCGTGCCCCCAAGCCTCGGTGGTCCAACGAAATGCAGGATCGGGCGGCGGCAGGCTCATCGAATCGTCCTCACACCGCCGCAACCGGAGTTACCCTCGGCGCCGCCGGCGGCGTGATAATGGCCCCGTTTTCGTGCCTTTCGCCGTGGCATCGCCCTTGATAGCTCTCCCGGCGTGAACCAACGCAATGAGGCGGGCCGGTCACCGGCCTGCGGACTGGAGAGAACCATGGTGGTCAAGATCATGCCCAACGACAAGGGGACACCGTCAGGAAAGCTGGCGGACGCGGAAGTGCACTTCACCGACGGCGAAATGCAGGGACTCAGGCTGCTCGGGTTCGCGGTGTGGGAACGCCGCACCGGTGTCGGCCGCAACGTCACCTTCCCGTCCCGCACCTACTCGGTCAACGGCGAGCGGCGCAGTTTCTCGCTGCTGCGGCCGGTCACCGACCAGAACGCGCAAGACAAGGTGCGCGACCTGGTGCTGCAGGCGTACTCGGAATTCGAGTCGCAGGCGGCGGTCGCCGGTTGAAAGGCGCCGCACCGCCGCTGGCTGTCGAGCCGGGGGCTCAACTGATCACCGGCAGCAGGCGCGCGTTTTCCTTGGCGCGCTTGGGCGGCAGCGTCCATTCGGCGCGCGTGCTTTTCTCGTACTCGGCGCGGAAAAAGGGTTCCTTCATGCCGCCGTCGATGATGTTCCAGGGCAGCACCGCGTCGTTGGTGCGGTCGCGGTAGATGTAGAAGTCGCCGTCGAGGCCGGCGTCGGCCAGGGCCTTGCGCCACTGGCCCCCGTTGGCCTCGGCCAGCTCGATGGCCGGGGCAATGCGTCGGTCGCCGAGCGAGAGCAGGGCCTGGTAGTACGAGTGCCGCTCGCTCTTGATGTTGAAGTACACGTTGTCGACATCGGCCACCAGGGCGCGAAGGCGCTTCATCTTGGCCTCGATGACGTCGGTGCGCTCCATGGGCAGCCACTGGTAGGCGGTGCCGGGCTTTGGCACCAGCGGATTGACGCTGGCGACAATGCGGCCGATGCGGCCGCGGGGCCGCGCATGCCTGAGCATGATCTCGTGGATCTGCAGCGTCAGGTCGCGAATGGCCACCAAGTCGTCATCGTCTTCGGTGGGCAGGCCAATCATGTAATAGAGCTTGAGGCTCTCGATGCCGCTCGAAAAAATCAACTCGGCGCTGGCGAGAATCTCGGCGTTGGTCACCGTCTTGTTGATGACGCGGCGCAGGCGATCGGAGCCGGTCTCGGGCGCAATCGTCAGCGTGCGCTCGCCGCTCTCCTTGAGCAGCGAGACGATGGTCGGCGTCAGGTCGTCGAGGCGCAGTGAGGCGGGGCTGATCGAATAGCCCATGTCGCGCAGGCTGCGCAGGATGTGTTCGATGTCGGGGTGATCGCAGAGCGCAATCGACACCAGGCCGGCCTTCGACGAATGGGCGCGGGCGGCCTGGGCGAGGGCGAGGATGCGCTCGGTCGGGAAGGCGCGCACCGGCAGGTAGTTGTAGCCGGCCCAGCAGAACCGGCACAGGTTGGCGCAGCCGCGCACCACCTCGATCAGGAAGCGCGAGCCGAACTCGGTGTCGGGGGTGAAAATGGTGGTCGACGGCGGATCCACGGCCTCGGTGGTCTTGAGCGCCGCCTTGCGCACCACCGGCGGCGCGCCGGTGCCTTCGCGCGGCACGTAACGGGCAATGGTGCCGTCGGCCGCGTATTCCACGTCGTAAAACGACGGGATGTAATAACCGCGCGCCTGCGCCAGCCGTTTCAGCTGCTCGCTGCGCGAGGAGGTCGCCATGGCGTCCACCAGCGCCGGCACCAGCGCCTCGCCTTCGCCGGCGGCAATGACGTCGGCGAACATCGCGAGCGGCTCGGGGTTGACGAACGTCACCGCCCCGCCGATCACGACCAGC
>Ga0209770_10000217_pt1 | contig 34203 bp, 97 predicted proteins | sample LauGreSu1BDMLBDD_2_FD_187572 | JGI IMG/M metagenome (GOLD analysis project Ga0209770, IMG submission 187572) | Freshwater lake microbial communities from Lake Michigan, USA - Su13.BD.MLB.DD (SPAdes) (version 2) | ecosystem: Environmental > Aquatic > Freshwater > Lake | place: Lake Michigan, USA...
CTTTGCAATCTCTTTTGGGGATTTCAGCATGGGAATCGAAGAAATCGATATCGTAAGCTACAATATTACCGTCTAGATCGCAGGATAATAGGAGCTCAGGATGTTGATCGAGCAATGCTTGAAGCTTTTGGGCAAAAGAGACTAGATTCGGTTTCATTTGATGTTTTCGATATCCCTTTCAATATCTAGCGCAATGCTTGGTTTAATAATAGCTTGTCTGGTCATGAATGCTTGCATATAGGCTATTACATACTCTAAGTCTACTTTACCGTCTAGTACAGACTTCTTTTCGATAGCTTTGATGAAGTCATTTACTAGATCTTTGATTTCCCCGGAGGATTTCTTGTCTTTTACTAACTCAAGCGTGGTGTTGTCAAATGGCCATGTACTCATAATTTCGCCTTTTTCTAGATTGTCTACTCTAATATTTTAATGGGTTTCGGAAACTAGAAGAAAAGAATAAGTCTGTTAAGATTCTAGAAGAGTATGAATGATTAGGTATGGAGTATTAATATGCGACTTCTTATAGGACTTTGTTTATATTATCCGGATGCGACTTCCTGGGTACTTCCTGGGTACTTCCGAGGTGATTACTCCCTAAACTACCCAGGAAGTCTAGAGTCTCCATACCACCCCGGAAGTTAATTATCGAAGGTAAGGGCGACTAGTTTGCAGTTCTTTATTCAGGACATTAACCCGGCGTTGAATGTGAAATGCAACACCTGGGTCTTGGATTGCTAGATAAGTAAACAAACCTTTAAGATATTCCAATTGGAATTCCATACTTGGAGCTCCATCTAGAACAGAATATTCCTTTACCAAATCGAACAGCTGATTGCAAAGATCTTTCGTATAAACACCGGTGTCTAGTTGATTCTCCATACTATTATTTTAATGGGTTTCGGAAAACAATGTATTCGAAATACGATAACGCCTCATTTTGGCCTGTTTTTGATGGTATAATGATGCTATTACAAGCGCGCCGGCAACCTAATGGCATGATTTTTATAAAAAAAAATAATAATAAAAAAATAAAAAAATGTTAAGAAAAGTATAGGATCCGTAGAGTTTATACAGTTCTTTTAAGTAGTACTAGTAGTCTTATACACTTAGTACTTTAGGTTCTTTACTTCTTTATACAGCTCTATTAGTCTTATACAGTTCTATACCGTTCTATACATTCCTTCTGTATGGTGGTAGGATGCTATCCTTATTACCTGCTTCTCATATCAAAATGACCTTCGCATCATCATTTGCTTATCATCGCAACCTGGCGATATTATTAGCAGCTTTTTATATTCTTAATTAGGAATGTACTCTGCTAATCTTCTTTCTAGTCTTTCTTTCTTTTCTTTTAAGTCTAAGTAGTAGATCGTAATACCTGAGACTGCTGCTTCTAGACCCTCTTCTTCTCTTATTTCATCTGCTAGTTCTTGAAGCTCTGATAAGTCTTCCAGAGTCTTCTTTAAGATCACTAACTGTTGTTTGATATTCCTTAATTGATCTGACATTCCCATACGTTTAGATAAATGAGATTTCTTCTTCTGTTACTACTTCTTTTACTACTCTTACAATCCAATCCGGCTTGTATGTCTTAAAGTCATCTACTACCTTTTTTACTGTTTCTAAAGAGGTGAATGTTTGTTTCTTAGCAAATTCGCCCGTGACAGAAGACTTTGCATAAAGATAATAGACTGGATCCTTCTTTCTCCTTGATGTAGTAGCTGTTTTCATCTTCTTTATTTTAATGGGTTTCGTTTTCTTTTTTTTGTTCTAGTCTCTGGTAATAGTAGTCTGCTTTCAATTCGTGATATTTGGACAGAAGAATGATAACCCCTTGGAGAGTAGTCATCTCTTCTTCACAGAAGTCTTCCACGTATGCTCCAATGATGCCAAGCATTGCAGAATCAGATTTAAGAGTTTCGTATTCCTCTTTCGAAATAACTTGGGTCTCGTATTGGTCAATCATAAGTCTCTTACTGCTGATAATACTTTTCCAAGCCTAGAGAAGCAACCCGTTTACTGACTTCCTGCTTCTTCTTGTCAACAGTCTGTACAAAGTTCTGTAAGCCTTCGATGAGCTGTTTGGCATCTTCGTAGGTGATGCTTCTTTCTTCATCCATTCCATAGTTATCATCAGTGCAGCACCGAATGTCTGGCGACAGAGTAGAGTCTGGATAAAAGGTGACCGAGAAGATATTGTTGTTGAGTTTGATTGTTGACATATTATGTTTAGTTTTTGAAGTTATTCAATCGGTTCCTGCTTGCCTGCCTTTGGGAGATAGACCTTAGGACAATCAGCATCAGCGATGAAAGCTACTACATCCCCATGCATGTCACCAGCGATTCGAATCTCTGGATGGCGGATGAGTAGATTGTGCAGTTGGTTGCGGAAGATGATGAGCTTCTTCTCATCTGAGGCCTTCTTGGTCTTGGCTTTTGTGATTGTTTTCATCTTCTTTATTTTAATGGGTTTCGTTTAGATCTTTTCCCACTTTGTTACTTTCTTGTACTTCTCTCCTCTAATAGTTACTTCTTCAATACACTCTGGTAAAGTGCTAAGTTCTTCTGGTAAGACTTGGTTCTTTTTTCCTAAAATACTCCCATACACCAATGCATTTCCAAATACCTGTGCATTTCCCCATACCTCTGCATTTCCATACACCCATGCATCTCCAAATACCTGTGCATTTCCCCATACCTTTGCATTTTCAAACACCTCTGCATCTCCATACACCCATGCATCTCCATACACCACTGCATCTCCATACACCTGTGCATCTCCATACACCAATGCATTTCCAAATACCTTTGCATTTCCAGCTACCCAACACTCTCCTTCATGAGAAAGATTACTCTCCTTCTCAATCCATCCTCCAACAGTTCCCTTCTTAATGTTACCAAAGTTCCTTACAGCTTCAATCTCATGAAGTGTTTTGTTTTGATACTCCATTGTCCTCTCTGTGAATTTGTACTTCATACTCTATTATTTTAATGGGTTTCGTTTGTTTTATACTATGCATTCAAGAGACTGAAATCCGCCGCGTAATTAGAAGCAATCCATTCCCAATCAACTTCATTTAGATATACTCTGAGAGAGTCATATGCTAAGCAATTCTCAGGAATCTTTTCGTATTCGAGATCTTCTACTAAAGACTTGAAAGTATCAGCAATTTCTTCAATAGATCCGAAATCTTTATCCCCGCAATAATTAGCAAAGATATGATTATATTCGGTGTTTACTTTCCAAGTCTGATGATTAGCCCAAGTAGTCATATTATTTGTTAGTTTTGATAAGGAAGAGGTTCTGCTGCAGTAGGTAGTACGGTTCGAAGAGTAGACTTCAATGAATATGTTTCTGGATTGTAGTAATCCAAATCAGCGCCAATAATATTCCCATCTTGATCAGAAGTGATCATAATCTCTGGGTAACGATTCAAAAGGTTTTGCAGGTCTTTAGCGAAGCTTACCAGATTTTTCTTGATTTCCATACGATTATTTTAATAGGTTTCGTATGTATTAAAGATTTTGTTCTAAAGTCGGATAAGAGGATGTCTCTACGTAATTTGATAGTATGCGAACTGCAGAGTATTCTGCATCATTTTTATTCACAATGAGTCGGAATTTTTCTGTTACTTCTTTGAAATCAGGATATTCTACTTGAATATAATCTTCTAAGAAAGGAACCCAATTACCTTCCTTCTTTAATTCCAAGGTATAATATACCCGTTTAGAAAGCATACTGACTATTTATTCTATAATCAGTATGCTTCAATGGTTATTTCTTATAGACTTTCTTCACTACTTCAGTAAGATCTTTTTTAATCTTAGGATCTAACCCAACTACCAATATGGTAGGTCTCTTAAGAAAAGTCTTATCGTATAGTTCGCATGTCTTTTCTTTATAGGATGCAATAAGTTCTTCTGCTGCTAAGAGATTGTCGGCTTCATAATATCGCGAAGCAAAGTCTCTCTCACCGTTCTTATAATAAATGTAGTATTTCATGTTATGATATCTTTTCTACTGCGATCTTAAAAATTGACAACCTACCAGCCCATTCAGGTGATGCCTCTTCTAACTCTTTCAAATGCTCATTTGCTTGTGATTCAGTATAAAACTCTTCTTTATCAAAAGAATGATAGATTCCTTCTACGATCTTATCTTCGAAGTATACTCCATAAACAGTATCTTCTTTGGTCACTGTTCTCATGCTAATCCAATTCATCGGGTAGAAGATACAGCTACATAACCCGCTGTACTAGTAATAAAGATTACAATTGAAAATAGAATGCCCAGAATGAATCCAATGGCACTATCAATCTCTCTCTGATATTTTTCCATGTTTTATTTTAATGGGTTTCGTGAAAAAAATAAAGGCCTCCGAGATTTCCCAGAGACCTTTACCGAACGGGTAATCCCATTCCAAAAATTATTAGATATTCTGTAGAGGATATTCGTCTGGTTTCTCGGTTATCTCTCTTAGATACTGATCGAATCCAATGTTATCAAATCCCTCTAGACCATTTCTATTACTCAAGGCTAATATCCATTGCTCAGGGGAGTCTACATCGGTAACTCCCAGAAGAGAGAGCCATTTATTTTTTATCTGTTCATCGCGTCGTTCATCTAAAACGAAATCTCTAAGAGCAAATGCTTCGAAATTTTCGTCATTATCTTCTACTTCCCATGGAGTATAAGACATCTCAGTTAAATGTTTTACTAATTGATCAAACTTTGTTACTTTCATATTTTTATATTTACCAAGTAATAATATTTTAATGGGTTTCAGATGGTGGCTTTTTCAATAAGAGCCTTTAACTGAGCTACTGTGAATGCTTTTCCTTCGATAAGGATAGTAGGCTCTTTAGTAGTGAGACGTTTGTGTTCTTCTTCTGATACTAGTTTGTCATCTAGCCACCAATATTTATTACCATCTGTATATTCAATAGCAGGACCATCCTCTCTATGGAAAATGGTCATTTCTTTGTCTTTATGGTAAAAAGTACCTTCACTGTTCTTAATAATGTATTGCGTGGTCATAACTTATTTTAATGGGTTTCAGATGGAGGCTTTTTCAATAAGATTCTTTAACTGAGCTACTGTGAATGCTTTTCCTTCAATGGTGATAGTAGGCTCTTTAGTAGTGAGTTTCTTGTGTTCTGATTCTGTTACCCGTTTGCCATTAAGCCACCAGTATTTACTACCATCTGCATATTCAACTGCTGGGCCGTCTTCTCTATGGTTAATGGTCATTTCTTTGTTTTTGAAATAAAAAGTACCTTCTCTGTTCTTAATAATGTATTGTGTGGTCATACTCTATTTTAATGGGTTTCAGATGGAGGCTTTGGAGATTAGCTCTTTCAACTCTGCTAATGTGAATGCTTTTCCTTCAATAAGGATAGTTGGTTCTTTAGTAGTAAGACGTTTATGTTCATCTTCTGATACTTCCTTATCATTAAGATACCAATACTTAGTACCATCTGCAAACTCCACAGCTGGCCCATCTTCCCGATGACAAATGAGCATTTCTTTGTCTTTATGGTAAAAAGTACCTCCACTGTTCTTAAGAATGTATTGTGTGGTCATAACTTATTTTAATGGGTTTCAGATGGTGGCTTTTGAGATTAGCTCTTTTAACTCTGCTACTGTAAAAGCTTTTCCTTCAATGGTGATAGTTGGTTCTTTAGTAGTAAGACGTTTGTGTTCTGCTTCTGATACTTCCTTCCCATTAAGATACCAATATTTTTTACCATTTATACGTAAAAATGCTGGACCAATTTCTCTATGAAGTTTGTCATTAAACCACCATGATTTACTACCATTTGCATATTCACTAGCTGGCCCATCTTCCCGGTGAAGAATAGTCATTTCTGCGTCTTTATAGTAAAAAGTACCTTCTTCGTTCTTAAGAATGTATTGCGTGGTCATAACTTATTTTAATGGGTTTCGTTATTCTACGACTTGCCATTCACTCCTAACAAAGCGGAAGTTCTCTTCTGGGTACATCTTTTTATACTTCTCAAATGCTTCTGAAGCTTCATCAATAGATGTGTATGTTCGGTATGGATTCCAAGTATCGCTAAACTTTTCTTGCAGTTCGATGTAGTACTTCACGCCTTTATTGGTATGTTTGATAATAGTCATACTAGAAGAAACAAACAGGATGGATTGAATGGGTTTCTTTGAGTGCTTCTAGTTGTTTAGCATCCATAGTTAAAGTTCAGAGATTCCATCATAGCATATTCTTCAAGTCTTTTTCTCCAGGAGGATGGAGAGGATTCATCATGGATTATCTGGAAGGAACGGATTGCTGTGTGATGAGCTTCAGGAACTAGGCCCATTTCAACTAAAGAAGTCCAGCTCTTTCCTTCAAACATACCGTGATACTCTTCGTCAGCAATGAAGCAACCAGCTGCACACTTTTGGCCTTTGTTATTCTTATATGTGCAAGTGTAGACGTTATGGTGGTATTCCATGCATGCCTCATTCTGAGATAGGAGATGATTGCAGACCTGATCGAATACTTCTTGTGAGCCTACTTCTTTGAGATTTTTGAGCGTGATCATACTTTTATTTTAATGGGTTTCTAAATCCCGTATTTTACCTTAGCTAGCATCCACTTTCTTTCGTCTGTTATTTCATAAAAAAAAGAGACCTTTCTCTCAATAGAACTGCCTTTGATTTTGAAGTTACAAACTATACCTAAATCTTGTTTTTCAATAAAATGTTCCCACAAAGGTATTGTGTATCTATCTCTATGCAAAAAAATATCATGCAGTTTGCTTCTGATCAGATTTGCATGAAGTCTTTCTTGATCTATCTTCATACTTTATTTTCAATGGTATCTTAGAGAGAGCCTTTTCTTCTCTTAATGTCAAGATCTTATCTATCTCCTTAGGAGATGAAAACGCTTTTAATAGGCTGAGATCTTTATCCATTTTCTTACCCTTCACATTCTAATTGATAGGATTGATAAAAGAAATAATCAAGTACCACATCATAAACGTCGACGAACTCTTTCCAAAGACCTTCATGATCCATTTCCCTAATATAACGATGAACAATCGAGAGATCAACAAAACGAGTCTTTGGCGCTACTTCCGTGATTTCTTTGATGAACTTCTTCTTCATACTAATATTTTAATGGGTTTCGTATTCTTCTTCTATCTTCTGAAAAGTCTCTTTATCTAAACGGCCATATCGCAGGAAGAGATGAAACACCTTATTACTAATGTCAGAAGATCCAATCTCCGGGCAACCCTCTGATTCTAAAATAGAAGCTGCAACTCTTCTAACCTTTCTACGTTCCAATGGATGTAAATCATTAAATGCTTCAAGATACCTTCCGTAGCTAGCTATTAGATTATGATTCATAACTTAATAAGGTTTTGCTGTGATTTCATAAGAATAAAGCGCGCCTAGGCGTTTAATCAAAGAGAGAACATAAGGTCTCATTACTTCCCATTCTTTATACGAAGATTGATCTTGATAGGTTTCTGGATCCATTACCTCTTCTGTGATGCCTTCTGTATGCAACACTTTCCTAACTTCATCCCAACATATCTCAGTAATATTGGCATCCAGCTCTTGAATCAAATCAAGCACCCTTTCTTCTGTATGCTTATCAGTATCGTATGCTGATTCTCTCGTCATGATGTTATTATAAGGGGTTTCTTATAATATCAAAGTCATATTCTTTTAGTTTATTTGTTATAGAGCGGTCTAATCTTGATGTAGTTTGTCTTGTTGAAGGATTCCGGAATGGCTCTTATTATTTTATGTTTCTAGAGATTTAGTGGTTATAGGTTTCTTCCCAGATAAAATCCATAAACTGCAAGAAGTCTTTTTTATTCTTAAGCCAATAAAGAACATCTTCTCCTTGTTCTACTTTTCCTAATTCTCCATTTAAGAATTGTTTGAAAGCATACGCAAAATCAGGATCTTCTGCTACTTCTCTCATTTTTTGAGAAGGTGTACCATGTTCATCATGAGATTGAATAAGATGCTGTTGAAGCTGAGGATTTGTAGAATAGTTTTCTTTGATTATTTGTTGATATAATTGTTCAAGAGCTTGATCTTTTTTGTATGAATTCATGATTTTATTTAATCAATTTGTTAGAATATGCAGGTTCGAAGGAAAGATCATGGCTTCACCGTGAAGGATTACACCTACTTGTTTGGATTAGGAGGTAAAGTCATATTCTTCTAGTTTTTGATTTACAGAAGGCTTTACATTTCTTATAGAGTTGTATACGGGTCTCCTTACAGATTTCCATGCAGAATCTCCTACAGAATCACTTATAGATTTGAATATAGAGTCACATACAGAGTCTGATACAGAGCTCCCTATGTAGGTCCATACAGATTTCTTTAAAAAGTTATTTGTTGAAGTCATATTCTTTTAGTTTTTGTTCTACGGAAGTCTTACCATTCTCTGTAAAGTTCAATACAGAGATATATACAGAGCCCCATACAGAGTCATTTATGAAGTACAATACAGAGTTATATACAGAGTTCCGCACAGAGTTATATACAGATTTCCTCACAGAGTTATATACAGAATCGCTTACAGAGTCAAATACAGAGTTTTCTACAGAGTTATTTGTTGAAGTCATAATCTTCTAGTTTTTGTTTTACAGAAGGCTCTACATTTCTCATAGAGTTGTATACAGGTAACCTTACGGATTTCGAAATGTGTAAGGTCTTTACAGATTTCCATGCAGGATCTCCTACAGAATCACTTATAGATTTGAATATAGAGTCACATACAGAGTCTGATACAGAGCTCCCTATGTAGGTCCGTACAGATTTCTTTATAAAGTTATTTGTTGAAGTCATACTCTTTTAATTTTTGTTTTGTAGAATATACAGAGTCGTATAAGGCACCAATAGAGTTCCTTGCAAAGTCTCTTACAGAGTTTCTTGCAGAGTTCGTTACAGAGTTCCTTACAGAATCCCTTACAGAGTTCCATACAGAATCCCTTATGGAGTCAAGTGTATTGTTAAATGTTGAAGTCATACTCTTTTAGTTTTTGTTTTGTAGAGTATACAGAATCCCTTACAGAGTCCCATACAAAGTTCCTTACAGAGTCATTTACAGAGTTATATACAGAATCGCTTACAGAGTTATTTACAGATTTCCATACAGAGTCACTTACAAAGTGCCATACAGAATCATATACAGAGTCACTTACAGAGTTATTTGTTGAAGTCATATTGCTGAAGTTCTTGGGTAGCGACTAGTTCTATAGACTGTTTCTTTACAGAGTTGGATACAGAGTTCAATACAATTAAGTAAAGTTTTTCTGTAAATGGTAATGGAGGAATAGTGAGCCATACCTTGTCATGAACATAAAAGCTCATTGATGTCTCAAGTTGATCTCTAATCTTGTTTTGTGAAGTCATATTCTTTTAGTTTCTGTTTTATAGAGTTCCATGCAGAGTTCCATGCAGAGATACGTACAGAGTCCCATACAGAATTACTTACAGAGTCTCCTGCAGAGCTCAGTACAGAGTTCCATACAGAGTCCCCTACAGATTTATATACAGAGTCCCATACAGAGTTCCTTACAGAGTCCTTTACAGATTTATTTGTTAAAGTCATATTCTCGTAGTTTTTGATTTGCGGAGTTTTCTGTGGTCCTTACGGAGTTCCATATAGAGTCCTCTGCAGAGTTATATACAGAGATCAATACAGAGTTCCATATAGAGTCCCCTACAGATCTATATGCAGAGTCCCATACAGAGTCCCTTACAGAGTTCCTCACAGAGCTCCTTACAGAGTTAAATAAAGAGTCATTTAGTGAAGACATATTGCTGAAGTTCTTGGATAGCGACTAGTTCTATAGATTCTGTTTTCTTTACGGAGCTTCTCACAGAGTTGGATACAAAGTTCCATACAGAGTTCCGCCCAGAGTTCCATACAGAAATTCTTACAGAGTCACATAAAGAGTTGCATGCAGAGGGCCCTACAGAGTTATTTGGTGAAGTCATGTGATAGCCTTTGTTGAGACATTCTCGGTTTAATTTTCATGTAATTATAGTGAATTAAATTGAAGTATAATATTCTTCTTGTGTTTCGTAGAGAATGGAATGTTGTTTCTCCTATTTCGCTTGCATGCTTATAGATTTGCTGAGTGAGGGCTTTTTCAATGCAATCCTCTAGCTCTCTATGTACATAGTTTAATTGTGCACAAAATGTTAGTCTATCTGGAGAGGGAGTCATAATCTTTTAGTTTTTGTTCTAAAGTCCTACCATTATCTCTAAAGTTCCTTACAGGGTCACATACAGAGCGCCATACAGAGTTCCATACAGAGTTTTCTACAGAGTTATATACAGAGTTTTCTACAGAGATATATACAGAGTTATATACAGAGTCACATACAGAGTCAAATACAGAGTTATTTGTTGAAGTCATAATCTTTTAGTTTTTGAATTACGCAAGGCCTTGCATTTATTGAAGAGTTAACTACAGAATTCCTTACAGAGTCCCATACAGAGTCTCCTACTGATCTCTTCATAGAGATTATTATAGATTTCTTTTCAGAGTTCCACGCAGAGTTATTTGTTGAAGTCATAATCTTTTAATTTTTGTTTTATAGAGCGTTCCAATCTTGAATTAGATTGTCTTGTTGGGATTCTTACATTTGTATAAGTTGTTCCATTTTTTGTGGCATTGAATACGGCTATTGAGAGGTGTTGCCACAGATTGGTGCTTATGATGTTATCTCCTTGCAAGTCTGGACTAAGAGGTAAAGTCATAATCTTTTAGTTTTCTGATACTGGAAATAATTGTAGATTCGCCAAATTGTTTTACTTGGATAAAAAGATCGTTTTTTACAGAATACCATAATGGCATAGAGACAGAATCAAGTACGGAAAGTATCATACGACCCAATACATAAAGTTCAAGTTGTCTTTGGGTATTATTTTGCAAATTTGTACTCATACAGTTTTGGAAGTAAGGCTCTTCTTAGTTTATTTGTATTTTCTGTTATGGTTTTTCTTAGATCTCTATCAGCATGAAAATAAATGTCTGTACTAAGTGTAGCTCCTGCTACAGGGTGCCATACGATGTTATAAATATGGGTTCCTACTATTCTATCGATTTGATCTCTAATCTTTTGTTCTAAAGTCATACTCTCTTAGTTTTTGTTCTACAGAGGTCCTTACGTAGCCGGCTACAGGGTCACTTACAGAGTTCCATACAGATTTATTTGTTGAAGTCATAAGCTCTTAAAGTTTGCAATGTAAGGTCTCTTATATGATCATCGTATGCTGGTGTCCACTTCCAAGTATCTGTCCAAACTTTTGTGTTTACTTTTGAAGGTACACAAGATGTATAGACAGAGTCATTTGTATAACCCCACATAACGTCTGCAACATGACTAAAAATTGGATAACATACTTTTCGTTTTAAGCGATCTATTTTATGCTTGTCTTGTGAAGTCATATTCTTTTATAAGGAGACGTCAATACATAAAAAAAGCCCTGTTTAGGGCTGCTTTTTACTATCTATGCAGCTTGAACAATCTTCATGTCACGACCACCAAACCGCTCCTTGATTGCATCTGGAAGAGTTTTACACTTAGGGGAAACGCCTTCAACATGCCAAATACCAGTAGTAGGGTTCCTCATCTTGAGATATGGGGCACTTTTAAGCGATGGAAACAAAACCTGCAAATCCCAAAGCTCATACTCACTCTTCCACCACCAAGGATTATCTTCTTGGTCATACTTTTCGAACGTATCAATTTTCTTGCCCTTATCAAGCATTCGTTCGATACCTACCTTACGAATGAATTCTGCTTTGACGTCTGCATTAGTTTCATCGGTATACTTCTCAATGTCAATCTCATGACTCTCCTGTACAGCCAAGTACTCCGGAACACGGACTCCATTAAGAGCAAAGATCTTAAAGTCTCCAAGACCATTGAACACCAAAGCTGGACCACCATCGCGATGCAAAGCATTGTTTTCGTTAATGTGTGTCTCAATTGGACGACGACTAACTACAGTTAAGTTTTCGAGAGGATAGATAGCCCATAGAGCGCTAGTCCGCTGCCATACTCGATACTTCCTCATGAGCTCTTCGTCAATCTCTACTCCAACCTCATTAAACATAAAGTCATAGAAAGAGAACACATAACTCAAAAGAGTAGTATTGTAAGGTAAGCTAGCTTGAGGAATAGAGTATTTGCTCTTGCGTTCAAATACATTAACCATTTCCTCTCGAATATTTTCTAAAGGTACTTCCTGCTCAAACAAACAGCATGCTACCCAAGCTTCAATTGGATTATCTACAATCAGAAGAGGCACATCAGAGTTAAGCTTGATAAGCTCTCGAAAGTCCTTTACAATCTCTGCTGTAGTTGTGTCATCAACTTCTTCGCAGGAAGTTGCTACGCTAATCCACTTCTTAACATACTCCGGCATCTTAGCTTCTTGCTCTGGAGTCAGTTTATCAATACGTTGTTGGCTCATTGTATATGTGTGTTATGTTTTTTTGATGTAATTTTAGTCTTTGACGTTCCGCATGTGCTGTTCCATGTGATCATATTCCTGTTGAATACCAAACTCATAAGTTCCAGCTGGAAGAGGAATAGTTGAATGACGATTCTCGAGGATGCATCGAACTTGCGTAGGCTTTTCACATACAGCAAACATCGTACCACCTTCGTTCTGGTAGAACGTCACTCCATCATTTAGATCTACTACGTGATGGTTACCGGTAGTTTCGGAATCCGCAATAATGTGATACTGAGAGTTAGTTGTTTCGATTTTAGTAACCTTCTTAGGAAGGTTCGAAGGAAAGATCATGGCTTCACCGTGAAGGATTACACCTACTTGTTTGGTTTTGATTTTCATATGTTTAATGATAAGTTAATGTTATATATTATCAATGGTTTCTAAATGCAACAATGTTTTTTTGTATGTTTCTTTGTCTCTAATCCAATCACCATTCAAATAATAAGCCTTTACACCCGTGAACCATTCTTTAGCGGGCCCATCTGTTCTATGGGCAATTTGCATTTGTTTGTCTTTGTAATAAAAGGTTCCTAGAATATTCTTTTTTATATATACAGGTTCCATAGAATTATCTTCTTCTATTTTCATAACGCGCCACAACAGAATGAAACTTATAAAATACAAATAAAATAGCAATAAAACCCAAGATCAATGGCCATATGTTTTTTACTACTTGAATGGCATAATAAAGAACTTCAGCGTCTTCAAATGATTTGCTCATGTTTTATTTTAATGGGTTTCTTTTATTAGAAAATTCATAGACATTTAAATGTTCATTGGTTAAATTCTCTACATTCATCTTAGCTGCAAACATCCCCCGAGTTCCATGCCATAACTCCTCCCATACCCAATTAGATATCTTTCCCTCAACTATGTCCAACATTTTATTGTATAGAAAACTCACAGTATAATGAGGATCAATTAATAATTTATCGTATACCTTCTTAAAAAGTTCGTTTTGAGAATTCATATCTTACTAATTGATCTTGGCAAAAGTCTTTTATATTAAATCCTGCAAAGGCATCCCATTTATCCGAAGCCATTGCAGACATAGCTAGTTCCCCAGTTACAGCATCCCATAGAAAGTTACCTATACAGCGTCTAGTAATACTACTAGGCCTATCCTGTATTTGGTATTTAATTTTGTTTTTTAAAGTCATATTCTTGCAGTTTTTGGCTTACAGAGTTCCTTACAAAGATCCATGTGGGATCCCATACAGAGTCACATACAGAGTTATATACAGAATACCTTGCAGAGTTATATACAGAAACATATACAGATTCATATACAGAGATCCTTAAATGTTCACTTACGTAGTCCTGCATGCAGTTATTCTTCGTAATCTTCATCTTCTATGAAGTCTTCTTTTATTCTAAAGAACTTTTGAACTTCTTCAACAGGAATATTCATTTGCTTCGAAGCTAGAGTGATCTGAAGCTTCATTAGACTTTCTGGACCTTCCTCATACTCTCCTTCACACTCCGACCACGAAGCTATAGTAGTCCAGCGTGATGTTTTAACTAATTCGAACTTCTTAGTCTCTTTGCATCTTCCGGAAGATTGGAGACGTGTTTGAACTGATTTGTGATACATATTTCACATATCATAACCCATTTCTGATTCGATAGCTTGACTCTCATAATCTTCAATGGTTTTCTCTAGTTTGTTAATCTTTCGTTCTAGCTCCAAAACAATTTCATTAACTTCTCTTACATCGAAATATCTACCGTCTTGGTCCATAATTACATTACCAGAATGACAAGCAAACCGCAAAACTTTTTCTAAGGATTTTGTTACTTTCATTTGGTAGCTTTAGAAATAAGTTCTTTTAACTGAGCTACTGTAAATGCTTTTCCTTCAATAAGGATAGTAGGCTCCTTAGTAGTAAGTTTCTTGTGTTCTGATTGTGTTACTTCTTTGCCATTAAGAAACCATGCTTTAGCACCACCTGCATATTCAACAGCAGGTCCATCTTCTCTATGAGGTTTACCATTAAGAAACCATGATTTTCCCCCATTTGCATATATACAAGCAGGACCATCTTCCCGATGGCAAATGGTCATTTCTTTATCTTTATAGTAAAAAGTAACGTTTCCGTTTTTAATAATGTATTGTGTGGTCATATTATTTAACTTCTTTTATTCTATAGTAATTCTGAACTTCTTCAATAGGAAGATTCATACGTTTAGCAGTCAGTTCAATTTGATGTTGCAGGAATGAGTTGATGTCATTATCAAGCTCTCCTTCTTCGAACTCTACAACAGTTCGCCAGATATCTGTTGGTGTAAGCATATACTCATTGGTCTCTGGATCCCTACCAGATAACCAAAGGCGCGTCTGCAGCTTTGGGAATATCATGAATGTATATGAAAAATGAATCAATAATCATTTGCAAAAGCTCTCAAGTACTCTTCGATAGACATATCTGAATTTTCGGATTCGTTAAGATCAATCAGATAACAACGTGCCGCCTTTTCTGTCTGAAAATATACCTCCTCATAATCATATCCTCCGCGAGCATAATAAACAAATCCATGAGGTGTTTTACTTCTTCGGATAGTTCCAACTGAATGACCCAGGGGATTCAATACTTCGATCACTTTGATATCACCGTTGAATTTTGTTTTCATATTAATTAGCTTTATTTTTTAATGTTTCTACCATTACATCCTTTTTGAACTTCTCTAGATATTGACTCTTGAAATCATTTACGATATTTTCCTCTTCTTTTACATCCATGTATACTTCTGTATATTCCAAGCGCGGCTGATTAAACTTACCATGGCGCTTAATAATGAAGCCCGGACTGCAACCACATTTGCATCCTGCCTTCCTATTGTAGGTTACATTATAATCAGCATTTAGATGTGCCTTAATAGCAGAACCAATCAGATTATTAACCTTTTTGCAAATGGATACCCATGCTTTGCTTTTGTAATTAATTTCCGAAATAATAGGGAAAAAATCTCTATCCAACATTTCATGGAGATTGCTTTCGACATAAGCAATACTTCTATCACCGAGCGTCCGCGTGTATTTATTCCTTCGATTTGTCTCTGTAATAACCATATGTTTTATTTTTTTCTACTCTATTATTTTAATGGGTTTCGCAAATGTATTAATCAATCAACCTTACCTGGAGAGATCGCTTGATACCTGCTGTTCCAAACTCTCCTACAATACCTACAGATTTATCTGATCCCATAGAAGAGAGAGCTGCATTTACGGCTTCAGCTGTATAGAAATCAAATACATCTTTTGTTTTCTTTTTTGTAGTATAGAAGGAAATAGATTGTCCGTTAAATGCAAATGTAACCTGAATTTTTTGTGTAGCTTTCATATTATTTCTTTTTATTAACCTTCTTAGCAATAGAATCCAGATCTTTCTTAGCTTTCGTATTCAACCCGATGACTTGCACTTTAATTGTTTTTAGATTTTCTTTTGGATATAATTCTAATGTTTTTTCACGATATCTAGTAATCAATTCTTCTGCTTGAAGAAGATTTTCAGCTTCATAATAACGAGAGGCATAATCTTGTTCGCCGTTTTTATATGATAGGTAAAACTTAATGACTTCTTGCTTTTCGCTTTTATTCTCCATGTATTATTTTAATGGGTTTCGGAACACAAAAAAAAAAGGCCTCCAAAGAGGCCTTATTGAACGGATATGTTTTAGCTATTCTAAAGTTCACCAAGTTCCCTTGTGAAGGCATTAACTTTATCCTGGTCCACATCCCGAAGTTTGTCGGCTGAAAGTTTTTCCCAGAATTCAGTGGTATTAGGATCCCCACCATACACCTTTACATAAAATGCTACTGCTTCTTCATCATCTTTCAAAACATCATAATACCTAGATGCTTCAGGTGACATACGGCCGTCACCCAAATCTTGCGTTGATAGATTCTCTGTTAATTTCTTGACCAATTGATCGAACTTAGTTACTTTCATATTTTTTATATTTACCCCCTATTCGTTATATGTAATGGACCATTTATCTTTTCTAGAATACTTCTTATGATTCTTGAATACGGTTTTATAAGCTTGATTCCCAAACCTTAAAGTCTTCTGGAAGACCTTGCCATCTACAGTAATTTTTCCTTTCATAAATTTATTTTAATGGGTTTCGCATTGAGGACTCCAGTATTCTTGTATTCTTGCGTAAAATCCTGTATTTTAGCGGGGTTTTGTGTCATATTGCTATATATTATCAAAAAAATTAGGAAAAAAATCGCAAAAAATAAGAAAAAAAGTTTATTTTTTAATGTTTTTTTCTTATTTTCAGTCAAATAATAGTCTCGTAATTTTATCAATAATTAGAATACTAAGAGATAGAATTAAAAAACCTACTATTATTTTTAGTAAAAAGAAAGAAAAATTGAATATATTATTAAGTATTCTAGTCAACATTTTTTATATATTTGTTTGGGACTACGTCATATTCTATCTTACCATTTTTATTATATTCTACTTCCACTAATTTTTCACCCGACTTTTCATTCATCCAATCTCTGCCGGTTAGTCTTCCTAAAGTATCTATTTTACAGGATTCACAAGTCTGCTTGCAATTAGTAGAGCATATTGGGTAATAGGAGATATAGACTTTCATAAGACTTTTACTTCAAGATAGAGATCATTTACTGTTCCAGAAACTGATACACCCTTCCAACCTTCACCTATAGATCTTAAAAGTGTTTTTATTGCAACACAGGTATGTCTATCAAAAACGTTTTCTATTTCTTTTCGTGCACATTTAATTTTAATAATCTTATTTGAAGATGGGAAGGTCACCTTTATTTGTTGATGTTTTATCTTCATGATGAGATTATTATGGCGTGCTAATGATATGACCGTGATGCTATTATCGGGTTATGATTTTAATTCATATCTGCAACTACAACCCATGTTCTCAACCAGGTTGACTTGGCGACATTAGTCTTCCATACATTCTTTACGAGGCTTTGAGATTCGACATCGCATGTAATATTTGCTTTATCCCCATCAGTTGAAATGTACCATGTCAATACTAATCGTGATGTTTTAGACAAAGAAACATATTCTGTCTTTGTCAGATTTAGCTCTCCTACACTAACTTGAGTATAGGTAAATGGTTTATTGAACGCACTAATCCTTACTGTATATGAATTATTTGTCCGAGCAATAAGTGCTGAAGTTGCGGCCATTTGATACTTATATAGTGCTGATCGGGTAAACCACACCTTCCAAGTAGATAGAGAAACTACAGTAGGTGTGTTAGTATTGACAGGAATATCGCCGGGATTAATAGAAATACTAGTGCCTTGGCGAATAGCAAATGTATCTGACATACATCCTAGCGCTAAGAGAAGAGAGAGGGCAATTTTTTTCATATATAAATTATAATGGGTTTCTTTTGTATTATCTATATCCCGGTATATTAATATATCCTGATATATTAGGGCACATTATTTTTAATTGTTGTCTAGTATATTTTTTTGCTATAGGAGTATGAATTATGTACACACCACCACTTACTATTAAGTCATTCGGCAATTCTTCAATTGCAGAAAACTCCAAATCTAATATACCATCTACTATCAATCCATTGGGTAAAGTAGTAATGTTGGTATTACTTAAATTTAAGTCTCCACCAACTTTTAATCCTTCTGGAAGATAAGATACTTTTGTATTATATAAAGATAAATCGCCTTTCATATCACCATTAATAAATTGTAGTAATATTTGATAGCCTTCACAACCAGTTTTTAGATATTCGAAAGTAATACGTTTGGTAGCTTCTGGTAGGTTCACGTCCATAGGAATTGTCTATAAGTAGCCAATCCAATTAATAATTCAGTATCTTTTTTGTCTATGAGAGCTTCTATTTCATTTGGAACTTTGTATCTCTCTCCATATGGCAATCCTCTACCGTTATCTGATGAGTGTTCCAAAGCTTTATCAAAATCTTCTTGTAATTGAACTCTCTCTTTTGTTATATATTGATATGAGTCTTTAATCCACTTTGCGGCTTCTTTGTGAGATTCAGTGGACTCCCAACAAACATTATCCATTTCATCTTCGACGAAGGATTTGATAATTTCAAAGTTAATTCTCAATGTTAATTCTGACAAGTCACACCATGTATTTGGAATTACTTTTCTAATTCTTTTATTGCAGGGATTAAAGAATCTATAGATATTCCAAACTAAATCATTAGTCCCAAAATAGATTTTATTCCAAGCTTTTTCATACCAAGGGTACTTTTTATTTCTAATTTCATCAAACCAATCATCAATATTGACAATGCGAATTGATGTCTCTAGATCAGCTTTTTGACGCCGTTCGTCTAATTTCTTTTTAATGTTTGTCCAAGGCCAGTTCATAATCCGTATTTAATTTTAGTTAACAACCATTTTTTGTAATCGGTAATTTTATATAAATCATTAATATAACTTAAACATTCAAGACCTATAATATTCTTTCAATAAATTTATATTATTTTATAAAAAAATCTATAAAAATGTCTACTCCTAGACTAAATAATTATAGATGAAATTATCAGCTTGGGCAAAACAAAAAGGTTTGACTTATCAAACAGCTTGGAATCTCTACAAGAAAAATCAGATTTCAAACGCATATGCTTTGTCTACTGGTACAATCATTGTAGATGAAGATGCCAAAAAGTCAAACAAAAAAGAACACATAGTCGTTTATGCTAGGGTTTCTTCATCAGAAAACAAAAAATATCTAGATTCACAAATTCAAAGAGTTGTAGATTTCTGTAATGCAAAAGGATGGAATGTGCATCAAAGTGTGAAGGAAGTTGGGTCTGGTTTAAATGATAAACGACAACAATTACTAAAAATTTTAGAACAAGGAAAAGCTACAAAACTAGTTGTGGAACACAGAGATAGATTAACTAGATTTGGATTTAATTTCATTCAATTGGTTTGTGATAAAATAGATTGCGAGTTAGTAGTTGTCAATGAAACACTTGATGACAAAAAAGAGTTAATTGATGATTTTACGTCTATCATAACTTCTTTTTGTGCAAGAATTTATGGAATGAGAAGAGGTAGTAGGAAGAAAACAAAAATAGAGGAGGTTATTACGGATGAATCTGATTAAATCCTCTAGACACAAAATACATCCAAATGCTGTTAAGACTCAGCGTTTGCAAGTGTTTGTTGATGATTACAAAAGTTTTGTATCTCAAATTATTGATCATGTTTGGTTGCATGGATACAATGATTATCAACCATCTCACGGTCAATTTAAACATCCTAAGTTCTTCGACAGTACATTCTTATCTACTTTTAAAACATCTTTAGGTGGTATGTTAAGACAAACTGCTGGATTGCAAGCATTAGCTATGCTAAAAGCTGCTACAACAAAACATTCTAAAAGAGTATATATGCTAAAAAAGTTGCAGCAAAATAACATTAAGGCTGAAAAAGATGTTGTTAACATCAAACGATTGCAATCAAAGATCAATAGCTCTAGCTTGGTTAAACCGACTCTTTGTAGCAAGTTCAAAATAACTATTAGTAGACCCGATGTGATTAAAGTTCTAACACACAACAAAGCTGATAAGAAGTTTTCTTTTGATGAATTTGTTAAATTATCTTTAGCAGGAGATGCTGGTGTTATTTTAATCCCATTGAATCAACATAAGCATTCCAAAAAGCTTCAGAGAAAAGGATATATAAGAAAGCTTTCAGCAATCAATCTTTTAGGTAATAATTTGATTGATTTAATATGGGAAATAGAACAACCAGAAAAAGTTAAAGAAGGTAAAATAGTAGGTTGTGATCAAGGAATCACAACTACTTTAACCATGAGTGATGGTCAAGTCACAAAAGAAAACAAACATGGTTGGAACTTAACTAAAATTCAACATAGACTAGTTAAAAGAAAAGCTGGTTCAAACGGTACTAGAAAAGCTCAAGAACTTAGAAAGAACTACATCAACTGGTCATTGAATCAACTTAATTTCAATGATGTGTCTACTGTCAATCTTGAAAAAGTATTTCAAATACGAAAAGGAAAATGCGTAAGTAAATTTCAAAAATCATGGAGTTATCCTTTGATAAAACAGAAACTGATCAAACTCTCTGACACTAAAGGTTTTAGTGTTGTTGAGGTACCTAATAAGTTTCGTTCTCAGAGATGTAATCACTGTGGTTATGTCAACAAAAGCAACAGAAAAGGTAAGACATTCAAATGTATCAAGTGTTCATACACTGATGATGCTGATATGAATGCAGCTTCCAATCTAGAGCTTTGCCTCCCAGAGGTTCCATATTGGGTGTTCAAACAACAAATAAACAGAAAAGAAGGATTCTTCTGGACTGAAAAAGGTGTTGTTTTAGAGGAGCAAGTAATCCCTCTAGACATAAAAGCCGATGGATAAAATTATACATTTTAGATAATTTTATATGTTAAAAGTAATTATATCTAATTTTTCAATAAAAACTATCCAAGATTTTTCTTCTTGCTTTTGAAAAGCATGTCTAAAAATCAAATATATTCTTATACTTTTAAATTCCATTAAAATTCTAAACCCGATTCTTTACGAGCTTGTTCTCTAAGACTGTTGGACAAATTACTAATTTTCCGTTCAATCTTTTGAAAAGGCCTTAAAAAGGAATCAATCAAATCAGCAGCTTTCCATTTCCAATTATGTCTAACTGCTTCCCACATTCTACTATAACCTTTTGTTCTTTCTTGTTCTTCTTTGAGATTAGTTCTTTCTATATTAGATATTTTAATTGGTTCGGTTAGTTTTCCGTCTTTAAAATGTGCAACAAAATTTACCCAAATCCGTTCCGTTTCTGTAGCATAACCATCATAGAAATTTACATATGTAGTATAATTTGTATCAACATAATAAGGATCGCCTACAGATTCCAAGTAACCCATGCTGGTTATCCAACTATCATCATGAACAGTCTTTGGCTTAGGCTCTACCCAAACGGTCTCCTGTCGTTTTTCAGTAAGAGTTCCGTCTGCTAGCAGCACAAATGTAGCTAAAGCATTATCTAGATCCTTAGTTTGAAATCCGTACTCTCCTTCACATTCTTCAAAAGTTAATCCTTTTTCTTTAAGAATATCTTCTAGTAGTTCTTTCTTTACAATAATAGTATCAAACATTCCCATAAACTTATTATATTACTTCTTCCCAAAATTTAATATTACCCTTAATTGATTCCGGTGTCAAGTTAGCTTTAATAAAAAGTAATAAAGTTCTTGCTTCTTCATCTGTTAAATGGAGTTCAGCTTTGTTGTTATCCATGCAAGACCCCCAACTACAATCAATCGTAATCGTAATAGGAGGAACGCTCAACACGTTTCCTTCAAAATCCGAATAATATACACTTTCTTCTTTTTGAGCTGGTGTAAGAATTTGTTTCATAAATTAATAGTATCAAACATTCCCCTATTATAATCCTCCGTTATTATTGATTTTAATATCTTCGTAAGGTCCTGCAGTCATACGATACAATTCTTGTTTGCAACACTCTAATACACCAACAGCGGCATTAATATTTTTATAATTCAAACGTTGATTAGTATCTAATACATTTTTAATTAGCATACTAAAGACGTAATTCAATTCGCCTTCCCAATTCTTCTCGTCTAGATTGATAAAAACATTATCAATGAGATCATTAAATTTTTCTCTATTTTTTTGTTCAATATAAGGCATGAACAATTTTAATGGGTTTCTTTTAAAAATCTAGTCTCTCCCAGTGTCACACAACTGATTTAACTACTAACAATCAAACCGCTGGATATTAGTCCATGGCATGTGTCGCTCTCCAATTGGAGGAATAAAAATAATAGTCTCTCCTATTAGTCACACCACTTAGTCGCCCGAGTATGATCGGGCCAAACACCCCAGAATTTTCCAGAGTGACAGGTGTCGTAAAATCTTTTAATTATGTGTTGGATCTTTTTTAGAAAATATTTTCTTAAGATCTAAAGCTAATTGTGTATTAGTAATATCACCTTGTTGATATTGTTGAATATATAGAAGAGCTTCCTGAATATCATCATCTTCTAAAAGAGATCCGTCATCATGATGAATTCCGGGATTAGCAGCTGCTCTTGTAGCAGAACCATCCATAGGACTACCTTCTACAATATTTTTATAGGCTTGTTCTAGGAAGATTTGATCTTTTGATTTCATATTATATATATTTAAGTTCTTCTGCGTGCTTAAAACATAAAGTTCTGTGCCACCCCTTTTCATACAACTGACCTTTGTCTCCACACTTTTCACAAATATGTTCTGACATAGATTCAGCCATATCAATAGCACCATCAATATATAGATTTAAGTGTGATGTATAAATTCGTAGGGTGCCAAACTTTTCTTTAATTTGTTGAAATTTGGGCATCTCGTTAATAGCTTCTTCTAAGAGCTTTTCAGCAAGTGCAATTTTAGATTCTAAATCTTCTTTCGTTGTAAAATTATGATAATTATTTTTTTCTAAGATATCCTTATAATATTTTATATCATGATTCTGCCTATTAACTTTTTTATATAGAAGCTTGCAAAGGTTTTCAATCAGCGGCAACCATCCATCACCAATCTCCAACCCGAATAAAGTAATAGGTTCTAGTGGATCGTTAGAAAAAGCCAATCTATATTTTTCTAAAATTTCTTCCCTTTTCATATGTAGATTATATTCCGTATTTTAATTTTGCAAGGACCACTTTCTTTCATCTACAATTTTATATCTATATGCTTTAATTTTTCTCGACCAATATATGAAATGAATTCCTAAATCTTTTTTTGTTATGAGATCTTTCCAAGATTCATAGTCGCCTGAATAATATTCATTATAAAATATTTTAAATAAATTATAACCTTGAATTTTTTTATTAAAAAACTCATGGTAATACTCTACTGATTTTTTCATATTCTTCTTTTGACCAATCATCAATTGCTTTTACGCGAGCACGATATTCTTCTTCATCAATATCACCGCGCATAAAATATGCATCGAGGTTATCCATTTTTATTTCGACCAATTCTTCAATGCGTTGTTCATCCATGATTTATTTTAATGGGTTTCTTTTTAGATATTCATCATCTAAAAAAGATTCTATTGCCGGGCCACTCCATATACTATCTAATTTGAAAGATATGATATTGCTTTCTTTTAGAATGATTAATGAAATGTTATTATCTTTTGCGAATCCTTCAGCTACATTTTTATAGGCCAAAACATTATAAAGATTTTTATAGGAATCTTCTAATATCAAATTTTGATTTTTGCCATCATCACCTAACAATTCTTTATTAAGACCTTCGAGCGAACACTTTATTTCATAAATGTATCCATGTTTATAAACTTCTTCATCATTTACTTTGAAGTCGGTTCGAAACAAAGATTGCAAAAAAGAACCACAATGCAAATTACCTCTAGGAGACAAATCACTTTCTCCTGATCCATGATAAACAACAACTTCTTTCCATGACTTTAATTCTTCGAAGCTAGTCTCAGGTTCAAGATAATTCATCTAGATGATCAAAAATATGTTTATTATTAGTGAGTGAATCTTTAGATAATTTTTGTTTGAGTAATTTTAAAAGTTCTAAGCCTTCTTCATTAGTGAGATGAAGCTCACCATAATTTCCATCTAAAGTAGATCCATAATTACAACAAATCTGAAATACAAATGGAATAACATTATGATCAAAGATCTTTCCGCTTACATCAGAATAGTAAACACAATCTTCCTTGCTAGCTGGTTTTAGTACTTTCTTCATACTCTATTATTTAATTAATGTTTTGATTGTCAATATCCAAGAATGGAAATTGTTTCTCTAATTCATTAATAGTAGAGATGGTTTCTTCGATGTCTTGTTTGAAATTTAATTTAGATTCGAAGAGGCGCATAAAATGAACATAATCAATCAATGCTGAATGTGCATGATTCAAAGCTGATTTTTGTTCATTTGTCATATTTGTTATTAATATTTGTAGCCTCTTTTGCGGCTTCGATTTTTAATGCTTCACAATAAGATTTCCATTCATCACTAGAAATTTCGTTTCTAATAAACTTTTCCAACATGATTTTATATTCGTCTGTATTCATTTGAATCGTGCCATTAAAGATCTTGCTCCCGGTCTTGGAATAAAGAATCTTTTATTTTCATCATAATAATCTGCAGTCATGACTTCCAAATAACTACCCGTTTTATGCGGAATAACCATACTACCCTTAACTTTCCTCACGCCTTGTGCACACCTCATACAAGTAGTATATCCAGCTGAAGCTCTTGGCCCAGGAACAATATCAGAATGGCATTGATTACAAATCATAATTAATTATATTGGGTTTCTAAAAAAAGAATGGCGTCATTGGCGGGGCTCGAACCCACAACCACCTACTTAGAAGGAAGGTGCTCTATCCTGTTGAGCTACAATGACTTAAATTTATTTTAATGGATATCTTATAATGGCAATAGTTAAATATCCGAAAAGAAATCCTGCTAAAGTTGACCAGAAAATAAATGCTAATGCAACTCCTGATAGTTTAATTTTTTCCTTTGTCAATTTCATTTAATTGTTCTTTTAAACGTTTTAGAAAACTTTCTTCTCCATCATCACCAGAGAGGAGCCAATCAATTCGATGTGCATAGACAGCTGCTTTTTTTAAGCAGATTACCGCATCGTTAAAAGTAGATTTTAATTCCGTGGGTGCATTAGCAATAAGCTTCTTTTCCCATGATGAATATCTATCATCATCATCGAAATGACCATTCAATGCAGCATGTAAAAGTCTTTCTACTCTTTCAGCCACTTCATCAATCTTATAATTATCAAAACTAAAATATCCACCACTCATATTAAAAATTTAAAATAAAAAATCCCAATCTAACTGCTAAGCAAACTAATATAAACGAAATAATATTCTTTACTAATTCAGAATCCGGCTTCATATTATTATAATATATTAAAAATTAGATTCGCAATAGGTACAAATCTTTTTTCCTTCTTTTTCATAGAGAGCACCAAGGCTACACTTCGGGCAATGTTCTGTTTGGACAATTAATGATTGACCTTCTGCTTGCCTAGAAGCTAGCTGATATTCGCCGGATGGGCAAGTAGGAGCACTCGGCGAAAAGTATGGCTTATAGATCTTAGTACCTTCGGGTAAAGTAATTTCTTCCTTCTCTGGTTTCAGTGATTTTTCTTTTAGCGTATTAACCCCAGTAAAGATTAATGAGGCAGTAATGATGGTAATATTAAGGATCGTTTTCATTTTTTTTTTACTTAATTTGTTTGCAGCTACAGAGACAATTATCAAAGAAAATACAACCTTTGCAAGACCTACCTTGATTCAAAAACATATGAGGTTGCATGCAAGAACCATTAGTAAATTCAGCCGTCAATTCTTTAGAAGCTGCAATGGTTTGAAAAGACATTACATTGCGTTCAGATTGTACCATCTTAATGGGAATATGAATAATCTCTTCATTTACTACTTTTTCTTTTTTCTTGGAAATCTTTTTGGTGGTCTTAGCTACCTTTTCAGACTTCCTGCATGCACGACATTCAAATTGAGTTAACAGATTAAAAACAGAACCAAACTTAGCAATACGATGCTTGAGATTATCATTAAACATAGATACTGCTTCACCGCACTTTACACATGGGATTTTCTTCTCAGGGAGCTTTCCTTTTTCTTCGTAGGTCTTCACAAAGAGAGCAACCTTTTCCGGAGTCATGTATTTCGTTTCCATGTATTAATTTTACATGGTTTCGGAAGAAAGATTAGGTCGTAAGTTGAAAGATACGTGCAGCACCTCTCTGATTAACACCACCCGAATCATAACCTCTTACACCGACAACTAACCTATCACCAACTTTATTTAGTGACAAAGGTCCAAAATAATCCGCACTTACGGCACCACTCAATACTGGTATTATATTGACCCAATCTGAACCGCCCCATTGAATAATTTGTACTGATCCGTTGTCAGTAAGTGCATTTGTGTCATCTGATGAATCACCCACAGCAATAATATTGCCCGCCCAATTCATATCCAAGTGTACTCCCCATGCATCAGCTGTAGTTGTTTTAGAATAAATATCACTACCTTTTTGTAACCAATTGTCGGAGCTCCATTCATAAACCCTCACTACCCCTTTTGAAAGGTTAGGTGCATTCTCGTTAACGCTAGCCACAGCCATTATAGTGCCGTCTTCATTTAAAGCGACACTACGGCCGAACAATTGGCCGTACGAAGAAGCCCATAAGGTACCGGTTTTTATTAGGTTTATGCCATCCCATTTAAAAGTAGATACACTTCCTAAGTTTGTTGTAGTAGTTGAGATATAAGGCGATGAAATAGCTACGGTATTCCCATCTTTGCTAATAGCTATGCCACTACCCAATTGTTGATTAGAATCCGTACCGTAAAAAGTCGGCCCCCTTTGTATTGGCGTAGAAACTCCATCCCATTCTATAATCTTTGCATATCCTTGATTTGCTGCGCCCGAAACACTATTTGAATAAGTGATTACGCTGGCAGTCTTGTCACATCTTATAGAAGTTACCGTATTCAGATTTAATGTGCCTTTTAAGTTCCATGCAGTTCCGTTCCAATCAAATCTTTTAATTCCAGAATTGCTGGCGATCATTCCGTAGGACATCAATGACTTAAGTCCAGTTTCATCTAATAACAAATCATAATTTCCATAATAATTATTTGATCCATTCGTTCCCAAAATAGATCCGGAAATTGTATATATAGATGATGATGTATTATTATAAAAATAAACAGCGCCACCATATGAATTATAAACCGGTGCTGCGACAGCAATTTTTTTACCATCTGAATTTATAGCCACCCGTGACCCCGCAGCATCACTAAAAAAAGATCCTATTACTATAGCTAATTGTGTTGCTTTAGTATAAAGAAGAGAGGTTGGCGCTGCAGTCTTTAAGGAAAACCATCCATACTTGAAAGAACCAATCATTCAAGTATTTAATCTCAAAGTCTTTCTAATTTTACTCTAACAACACCGTCATCAATCATACCAATATTTTTTGCTGCAATATAATTAAGATCTGCAATACGACCTTTCTTATATGGACCGCGATCTTCTACTACTGCTACTACAGAACGATTATTCTTTTGATTGACAATAAGAACTTTAGTTCCGATAGGCAAAGTTTTATGAGCTAAAGCAGGTCTAGAGTAATGTTGTAATACTTTTCCTGTACTACTTATTTTATTCTCTTTTCCATACCAAGAGGCATAACCCGTTTCTCCGGCAAATGATGTTGAAGATAATAGAAGAAATAGTAATGTTTTATTTGATCTCATTTTCATGTTGTGATAGAAATTCTAAGAGAGAAACAATGTTTTGTAAAAAAGTTTTCATTTCATCTTTTTCTTCTGTTGTGAGTTTTGTAAAATCAACATCAGTAATATTTCTATGAAGAAATGAAACAGAGTCTGAAGTGTTTTTTAAGATTTCTAACATAATATTAATTTAATATAGTTCTTCTAAAATGCCAAGAATTTCTGCGACTATTAAAAGTATGCCTGCAATGAAATTATTATTTGTAATAAAAAATGCACCAGCAGCTATTCTAAAGATAGATTTTATGATACTAGTATAGAAATGGGATTTAGGATCAGGTTGTTTATCGAAATTCATAAAGAAAAAAAGTGGGCCTAGTCGGACCTGCCCCGACAACCTAACGATTATGAGTCGTTTGCTCTAACTATTGAGCTATAGGCCCTTTATAAGGAAATGGTGGGTGATATAGGTAATGCTCCTATCCAGTTATTTAAAACTCTGGGGTTACAGCCCAGACCGCGTCTTTAACGGTATACTCACCCTTCTTAAGATCGTTTCTGATCTGTTATTATTTTACTTACTACTCTCTTATTATCACGGGTTTCTTTTTAAGAAAATAATAAATAGATTTATGACTTTTAAAGAGTTTTTTGAATCCAGATTAAATTTAACAGAAGCTGTTGGAAGGGGTGGAATAACCGGATGGGTTGTGCCATTTACAAATACTTGGATCCCAGTAGTTAGCTACCACAATCATCCTGAATATATCGGAAAAATAGCACCTGAATTACAAAAAGATTCGGTAGCTTCTCCCTCTCATAAAGAGTATATGGAATATTATGATGATGAAGAACTAGGATCTATATACGAACAACAAGAAGCTAAGATACCTCAAGTGATCAATGATTATGGTGCTGTGAGAGTTGCTTGGGACCCATATGGAACAGACCCATCAAAAGAAGTAAAGACATTATATCTAGTAGGTAGAGATATTAATCAATTGAACAAAGCTTATAAAATGCTTTATAAAATGTTTGGTAAAAAAGTTCTTGCCTATAAAGTTGTTGAAGGCGAAATTATGGACAAGAAGGGTGACATTATCCAAAGAGCTAATCTAAAACTAAATCCAACAGATCCTGAAAATAGTGTTTTTGGAGGAGGCGCTGCCGCCAGAAGTGAATTAGCTCAATTCCGTTGAGATTAACTTGCTCTTCCAAAGAAGAGAATCTTCGACGACATTTGGATTAATCTTTTTATAATCTCCGAGGTGTCCAAAGAATAAATGGCACACTACACCCCCCGAATCACTTTCGCATAAAGTTATTAAATTAGATTCTTCTAATTCTAATTCCGGATGTGCATGAAAGGGTTTTATGTGGTGCACCTCTAATTTCTTCTTACCACCACAGACCGCACACTCTCCATGAGTCTTTAAGAAATTCTTTCTAACCGTTCTCCATTTGGGGGATCTTTTCTTTCCAAATGGAACCTTACCCAATACCACATCTACTACCCTTTTAATCATATATTAGAGTAGTAGAATTCAGAAAACGATTCCATATGTGAATGATATTTGGTTAATCGTTTCTTCAACATCTTCTGCCACCCAACATTACCAGTCTTCTTGGCTCTCTGCATATGCTTTCTAGCCAAACCGGATTTCTTAGACCAAAACTGTTTCTTCTCAGTCTTGGAATCTTTTTTAGGTGGAGACGGTCTCTTTGTATTCACAACATTATTTATGCTACATACTTAGATCCATTCTCAATAAATTCTTTTACCTCTTCATCCAAGTAAGGCCCATTATAAAGAATATTGGCAATCTCCTTATAGATTCTAAAACATCCTTCCTCAAAGAATCTCATTGCTTCTTCATAACCTAAGCAATCTACCCAACACTGGAATTGGGGAAATTGAGGACTAAAATGTGCAATACAGCCATTATGGAAATTGCCAATCCATACCAGAGTTTGGATTGCTCCCTTTACTCCCTTCTTTCGCAACATAAATTCAAAGAATACCGCCCGTTCATTAGAATCTTTTCGAACATAACGATTCAATTTAGTCTCATATCCGCCATCAAGAAAAATAATAGAACGACCTTTAGACATCACATATTTCTTAAGGGCTGGAATATTTTCATCTGTCATATAAGCCTTCCGGAGAGTAGGCCACATCACTTTATTCTTTCTAATAGAAAAGATAGGTGAATTAGACAATCCCTGACGATTCATAGCTGCTTTTTTATTCTTTCGAAAATCAATATTCATAGACAGATTCTTCGGTTATTGTTATTTGACAGTGTTCGTGTTTATTAGCTTTCTTCAATTTTAAATGGTTTCGTTCAGCTAATTCCTTATTATAATAAATCCCAATGACTGTAGAGCATTGGGATTTATTATTTCGGTGCCAAATTAAGTAGATACTACTTACCGGCGGTTGCTGCAATGTGTGCTTGTACAGCATCAAATAGTTCTTTTACTAATCCATGAGATTCGACACCCCTACTCTTAAGAATAGAGTACATAGTTTGCTTTAGAGCTAAATCTTCTGAGGAGTCTCCTGCATGTTCAAGACTTAATTGTTGTGTGATTTCTTCTAATGTTGTTTGGAATTTTGTCTTCATTGTAAAATAGCTTTGTCTAAAATGGAGAACATTGTATTGACATCATTTTTGATATCAAACTTTTGTGCTTCATAATCTTTAATATTCAAATTTTTAAATTTCTTTTCGAGAAATTCAATTCTGGTAGTCAATTTTCCAACAATCTTTTTTGCTTCTTGAGCTAAGAATTCTTTTTCGTGTAGTGTCATATTATGATTTTTGAGTATCATCCATCAGAAGATGAATGGCAATAGCAATTAATATACAAAGAGGAATCAACTGCAGCGTGAATATCAATGGTGATGTGTAGTATGAAAAATAATATCTATCCATTAAAAACCCAGCAATACCTCCTAGGATAATTTGTAATGCTAATTTCATTGTTACAAAAAAAGACCCCTACATTTCTGTAGGGGTGTTAATTTTTTATTCGATATTACCGAGCGCGCTTAACCGTTGTAAAGCGACCCTTAGCATCACGATAATTATGGAAGCGCTGACGAAGAACAACATCCGTAGTACGATCAATAAATCCCAAGAAGGCAAACTTGGAAGTATTGAGATACTGTTCTAGAACAGCTTCCTTGGTAGCACGAGGTGCTGCAGGAGATACTGCTACTTGATTACGAGCGATGGTTTCGAGCGACTTGATGGTTGTGTTATTGTATGTCATATATTTTTTATTATAGGTTATGGTTTTTGTTTTTCTACTCTTTTATTTTACTGGGTTTCTGAATCGCCTCTGAGGCATTCAAGCATAATAATTTTTTCCACTTGTGAGCCCAGATTGGTTTCATCCGCAACATACAGTCTAGACTTAGTTAAAAACTCTTGTGTGTATTTTAAGACTTCAATAACAAAACCCCCTGAGGCTTTATGGATTCTCAGATTAGCCATAGGAGAATTTAATAGTGTATCAGGAGTTTTGGTGGAATTGGAAATAGAAGTAATCAAACTCCCTATTCCTGCTGTATTGCTAGTATAGCTTGTATTGTATGGATTTACTGTGCTCACTAATCCATATTACAGAAAGGTAAAAATTATACAAGCCCCAATATCTTTTTTATTTTATCACTATCTTCTTGAGACAATTCATCGGGTATAAAATACATAGCATCTTCCGTATTAGCTGCTATTTTTTTTCTAGTCTCTGTGCCGGATATTCTTCCGAATTGTGGTGGAATAGATACTATATTAACATAACTGTATCTGTCTTTATTTTTTTGAAAATATGAAAATCTATCCTGATCTTCTTCACCGGCACCAACATAAATAGTATTTTGTGGATTCAAATCACAAAATTCATATACTGATTTTACAGGAGTGACTGGTGATATTAAAACATCAATTGGAATAGTAAAATAACTTTTATATATATTCCATATTTGAAGAGACTGCTCTGGGGTTATATTGTCTCTTGGAGATTTGCCTATATATACTATAGCCTGGTCTGCTGCAGCACCTTTAATTAAATATTCTAATGCTTTAAAATGGCCTTTATGCGGTGGTTTAAATCCTCCGGGTAAAATAACAACACTCTTAGAAGTGGCATCCTCTAAGAGTGTTTTATATAATTTGGCAAACCCTGTCATGTCATATATTTAGTGATTTCGTTCTCTTTCACAACAACATGCCATCTCCAAGATCCTAAAATTTTCTTAGGATTTTCTAATGCTATAGTCGCATATCTTTCACCAGTATATGGTGATTTTTGTTTATTAACAATAGTTCCAACAACCTTAATACCAATATAATTTGCTGTTACTTTTTTTGATATGCTCTGCTCCAAACCAAGCTTCTTCCCGGTATCCATAGGATTTAGGTATAATAAATTTGTAAAGAATTTCTTTGTTGAACTCTTTATGTTCGCCAGAATATTTTGCATATCCTTTAAAAGAACATTGTTCATCAAAATCAAAATATTCTATTTCGTAAATATCTCCTTCTTTCATTTTTTGATAAACATATCGATACCTACTCCCTTTGCTTTTGGGTATACACGAATTTTATTAGTCTTTGAAAGAATAACTTTATCAACGAGACCCACATCTGCAAACGCTTTAGGAATAATAATCTTCATATAGAAGATTATAATGGGTTTCTATTTTATATAAATCATTGCCGATGTACCGATAATAGTAGCACCACCCGCTCTATCTACCATTGGATCAATTATGACATCAGGATCATTTACAATATTATATGCTAAATCAAATGTAACAGGAGAATCAAATATCTTTACATTTTTTGTTTCAGTTCCTAGCATAATGAGTTTATTAAATTGTTTATCATTTGCATAGGATACTAAATGCATCGCACCTAATAATTTTTCTATTTCATCATAATCCATAGATAATACCTCTTTTGGTGATTTGTTTGAAAATAGTAGTCTTCGGAGATTACTTCTAATATCAAATTTTCCACTCTTCTTCAACAAATTTTCTTCTGCATAACTATTTTGTGATAATAAAATATCTATTATCAAAATATCCAATGTTGGATCTTCACTAATATCATTTTTGATTTGCAAAGATTTAAAAGCACTATATGTATTATCTGCTAAGTTGCCTGATAAATCGCTAGATTTTATTTTTTCTATATCTCCAGATAATGCCAATAATTTTTCATTAACCTTTTTAGATAAAAATTCATGCAATGTTCTTTGTGTCTTAGTTCTGGCTGAGGCTATTTTTCCAGTAGCATCTAAATTAGATGACATGCCATTTGGAAATTGCACATTAACATTTCGCTGAAATAAAGAATCAATCGAAGATAAGTTTTCTGAAACTTTCCTATTTAGTTTTTTAAATTTAGAAATATAAAAATTATAAAAATCCTCATACGGAGCATCAGAACCTGCATATGAATCTAATTTAGACTTTATTTCTAAAAGAAATTTTACTGCCTGGTCAAGAAATGGTGTCTCTTTTGAGAAACTATCTCTTAGCATTTTCTTTAAAATATCAGCACCATGAATAACTGATCTATCACCTCCAAATCGTGCGCCCGTGGCTTTTAATTCGAAAGCTAATTTTTCACCACTGCCTTCATCAGCAACTAGAGAAATTTCTAAATCACCGGACTTAGCGCCACCACCAGCACCTGCTAATTGTGCATTGGAAAATAATGCAAAGAATATCTCTCCCGGGCCGATATTAGTAGAAGCTAGATTTGGTGTTTCTCTAATAAGAATATCCATTACTTTCAATACACCATTTAATGAATCTTTATCATCTGAAAATAAATCAATTAACCCAGCTATAGCTTCGTCTCTAGCATTATAAGATGTCTTAGCATCTATAGTAAAAACACCATTTGGTAATAATTTTTTAAGAACTTCTACTCCGTTTGTGACTCCTTCTTTTACAAATAACCTACGTAAAAACGCCGACAAGTCTCCAACCTTATCTTTATTTTTTGTGCTCTTTACTCCTATTTTTTTAGATACTATATCGGAAAACAAATCTTTTGATTCGCTTGCTTCGAACTTCGAATCAATAGAAATTCTTTTTGCATAGCTATCGTCTGCGACTCCCAATGGTCTTAGGAGTGCTAAATTTTTACTGATTTCATCACGATCAGGTATTCTTGATTCTTTCCCAGTATGATAAGCGTATAGAGCAACATTTCCTTCGGAAATTATCTGCTTATATATATCATAAATATTTTCATTATCTTTCTGCATGTTTTTATTTATGTGTAGAACAAAAATGGTAAATATAAAATATGGCTGGTCTCTTTGAATATCTATATGATGA